>Ga0075520_1001722_pt1 | contig 10649 bp, 12 predicted proteins | sample NGEPerB_FD_75100 | JGI IMG/M metagenome (GOLD analysis project Ga0075520, IMG submission 75100) | Arctic peat soil microbial communities from the Barrow Environmental Observatory site, Barrow, Alaska, USA - NGEE PermafrostAB12-B | ecosystem: Environmental > Terrestrial > Soil > Wetlands > Peat ...
ACGCGGCAGCGGCGAGACCGCGCCCGTGATCGAACCCGCAACCGGCAACACGCTGGGCGAGATCGCGCTTGCGACCGGCGAGGACATGCGGACTGCGGCAAGGGACGCAGCCAGCGCCCAGCGTGTTGCCGGTTGCGGGTTCGATCACGGGCGCGGTCTCGCCGCTGCCGCGTATCCCGTCTCCACTGAACAGACTCCGTGACCAGCTGCTGGCCTTCATCGAGCTCATTGTCCTTGCTCCTCTTCCGGCGGAGCCGACAGCTCCGCCATTTGACGATTTGTCGGTCTCATGAAAGTGACTTCAAGTGCTCCTCCCGCAGCGGAGCGGCGGGCGGCCCCGCGTCGCCACGCGGTGATTGTGGCCCAGTCACGTGATAGCCGACCGGCACGAGGCGCAACCCGAAGCGCTTCGGGCTCGACGCGCAGGGTCGTCAATAGCGTGATTGCTGCGGCCGCGCCGCACCCGAACGCGGCGAGCACGAACACTATCCGCTTCGCGCGTGTGCCACGCACACCGAGCGACTCCGCCGCGAGCTCCCCGCGCCCGCCGATGCTCGACGTGGAGTGCGGTCGCCCCGAGCCGTCTACAGGGCCCAGCGATGAGCTGCAGCTGGAGCTCTGCGAGTCTTACGAGCACTCAGGCGAACCCGTCGACTTCGCGTACTCCCGCTACGCCCTCCACCACCTTCCGGGCTTCTGGAAGGCACATGCGTTGGTACGGCTCAGCCGCTTCATGCGGCCGGGAGCTGTGCTCCGCCTGTGGGACGTCGTCTACAGCTTCCAGCCCGGTGAGACCGAGCAGCGGATCGAGAGCTGGTGTGCGACCGGCGGGACCAACATGGAGACAGACTGGAGCCGCGCCGAGCTCGAAGAGCACGTCCGGGATGAGCACTCAACATTCACATGGCTCCTCGAGCCGATCATCGAGCGCGCGGGCTTCCGGATCGACGACGCCGACTACTCACCTGATGGCATCTTCGCGAGGTACGTCGCTCGCCGGCGGTAGCCGGTCAATGGTCGACCCGGCCCCTCACCGCGCCATTAGCTCGCGTATGTGCTTGGCAAGCGCCGCCGGCTGGTCCTCGGGGATCAGCGTGTAGGAGTCGGGTATCTCCACGAGCTGCCCCTGAGGCAGCAGCTCGGCGAGGCGGCGTCCGTGCTCGGGTGGCATGAGGCGATCTTCACTGGCCCAGGCAACGAGAGCTGGACGGTCAAAGCGGCCGAGCGCCGGGGTGGCGGCCAGCAGGTCGCGGCGGCCCTGGGGCGAGCTGAGCAGGTGCTTTCTGAGGTCGCGACGGATCTCTCGCTGCTCCAGGGCGGGTGTGAACCACCGGTCCATGACATCGCGTGGGACGGGCCGCTTGCTCAGTGGCCCGTAGGTCACCGGCAGCCGCCGCAGACGGTCGAAGCGAAACGGCATCAGCGCCGCCGTGACACCGCCCGGCACCCGCGCGATGTACGGCAGCGCCCTCGCGGTCCCCCGGGGGGGCACGTTGTCGAAGGCCTCGCACGAGCACAGCAGGAGGCGCGAGATACGCTCATCGTGGGCACCGCCGATCAGCAGCTGTGCTCCGCCCCAGTCGTTCATCGCGATGGTCACCTCACGCAGCTCAAGGCGCTCGATGAGCTCACCCACGATCTCAGCGATACCCCGCATCGAGAGGTCGGCGTCCGCGCGCATGGGGTGGCGATGCGCGCCCAGCGGCAGGGTCGGCAGCACGCAGCGATAGTCCGTGCGCAGGTCCTCGACGACGTGGCGCCACAGCGAGCCATCCATGATGAGCCCGTGCAACAGCACGATCACCGGTCCGCTGCCGCCGGTGTCCTCGTACTCAATCGCGCCCGCCGACAGCTCTACTTCGCGCACCGCCCACCTCCGCTCACACGCCACGTTTGATAGATCGCTCTAGCGGCGGCGAGCGTATCATTCGGCGCGGAAACCGCGAGGGCAGGGGGTCGAGATGGCGAGCACCAAGGACCGAATCATGGACTCAAGCGCCGAGCTGTTCCGTCGCCAGGGATACACCGGCACCGGCGTCAAGCAGATCGTCGCCATGGCCAACGCCCCCTTCGGCTCGCTCTACCACTTCTTCCCAGGCGGCAAGGCCCAGCTCGGCGAGGAGGTCATCCGCTCATCCGGAGCCCTCTACATCCAGCTGTTCGCGAGCATCGCCGTGCAGGCACCCGATGTCCTCACGGCGGTCGAGGACTTCTTCCGCGGCGCCGCCGAGACGCTGCGCGAATCCGACTACGCCGACGCCTGCCCGATCGCCACAGTTGCGCTCGAGGTCGCAAGCACCAACGAGCCGCTGCGCCAGGCGACCGCCGAGGTCTTCGACAGCTGGATCGATGCTGCGACCGAGTTCCTGGCCGCCGCCGAGATCCCCCGCGACTCAGCGCGAGCACTGGCGTTCTCCATGCTCTCCCTCCTGGAGGGCGCGTTCCTCTTCAGCCGCGCGATGCGGAGCACCGAGCCTCTGGAGGCTGCCGGGAGAAGCGCCGTTGCCGCGATCCGTGCAGCCCTCCCAAGCTCCGTGTGAGCAGAAGCCGGCGCCGGCCGATCCTGTGATGCGGGCGGGCGAGCCCGCACCCCGCCATGGGACGGCCGACCCCTCAACTCAGGCCGCGACCGGCTCGCGGTTGCGGCGGACCGGCTTGGGCTGCTCCTCCGCGGGGCGGCGGGCGGTCAGGAGCTCGACATTGCCCACAACCGTGTAGTCGTGGCGCTTGGACAGGGGCGCAGGGAACCCCCCTCGCGGGGGTTGAAGCGCCAGACCGGCGGCGGCGAACCTCCGGCAAGACACGTGGGCGCCACTCCGATGCGATGGGAACGCCCGGGCAACAGGTCGTCGGGCCCCACCGATGGCCGCCGCAGGGCGCGACACAACATGCGCAAGTCGCAGCGGCCGGCTGTTGGGCGCTGCGTGCGGCGGGCCAAGAGACGCCCGGGCAGTCCGGTCCGAGGAGCATGCAGGTTGGCACCGGATCTTCGATCGGATCGATTCTCGACGCGATCGGTCACAGAATCCGCCGCTCGGGGTTAACACGGTTGTGGACTTCATCAAGGCCAGCGACGGCGAGCTGTTGGCGGCATCGCGCTCGGAGCCGGATGCGTTCGCTTCGTTCTACGACCGATATGAGGCATCTGTCGTCGGCTACTTCGCCCGTCGTACGGGGGACCCGGAGGTGGCTGCCGATCTGACGGCCGAGGTATTCGCGGCGGCGCTCGGCGCCTCACACCGCTACCGGCCCGAGACGCCGTCAGCCGCGGGCTGGCTGTTCGCGATCGCCCACAACAAGCTCCTCAAGAGCATTCGCCGCGGACGTGTCGAGGCCGGCGCGCGCCGGCGGCTGGGAATCCGCGAGCCGATCGAGCTCGCCGCGGAGGAACTCGAGCAGGTCGAGAGTGCCGCCAGCGCGAACGGCTGGGTGATCGAGCTACTGGACCGGCTGCCCCCGCTCCAGCGCGACGCCGTGCGTGCCCGGATCGTCGATGAGCGCTCCTACCCGGACATCGCCGGGAAGCTGCAGACATCAGAGCTCGTCGTCCGCCAGCGAGTCAGCCGCGGACTTTCAAAGCTCAGAGCCGAACTGGAGGAGCAACCATGACTCTCCTGCCCCAGGTCCGAAGCCAGCTGCATGACGCCGCCGGCCGGCGCGCCAACAGTCGCACCCGCCGCCTCGAAGTGTTCGCACGCAGGGGTCAGCGCCGCGGATGGCACCGGGGCCCCCTGATCTCTCTCGCGGTCGGACTCGGCCTGGCCGGCGCCGCGTTCGCGAGCGGCGTGATCCAGTTCGGCGCCCCGGCACCGAAGTCCCCGGTGGGGCTCTTCACGGCACCTCGGACAGGCGATGGCGCCCTGACACCCGGAACTGTGCGAATTCTTCCGGTCTCGACGGAGGACCCGGCGGGCGGCGCGCCGTGGGGCATGCGCGAGTTCACCACCAGCAGGGGCCTTGGCTGCATCGAGGTCGCCCGGCTCGCAGGCGGCAAGCTCGTCGCGCTCGGACAGGACTACGCGTTCGGCAACGATGGGCGCTTCCACGAACTGAGCGTCTCGAGCGGCGGAGCGGGCTACGGCGACTGGTGCAGCGCGCTTGACCGGTACGACCGGCTCTACATCAACCAGACCTGGGGCGAGCAGCCGGCCAGCGCCTGGCGGAGCCGCTGCTACGCGCCGGGCTCCCCCCCGGGCGGGCATCTCCGCCACGAACCGGAATGCCCTGTCAAGGACGAGCGCAACCTCTACTTCGGTCTGCTCGGCCCTGACGCCAAGAGCGTCACCTACGTCCTCGAAGGCCAGCGCCATACGCTCGCGACGAGCGGACCAGAGGGCGCCTATCTGATCGTCACGCGCTCCACGGCCGGTCAGCTGCTCACCGGGATCGGCGCGGGCGGCGTCGTTCCCGTCGACGGGCCGATCACCGAAGTCCACTACCGCGACGGGGCGACGTGCCACCTCACCTCACGCAGCTGGATCGGCGGCGCCTACGCCTGCACGCCAAGCATGCAGGTACCCGTCGGGTACGTCGCGCCGCAGGCCCTCTCGTACACCCACGCGCAGGTCCAGACGCCCCTCAAGGCCAAGCTGATCCGCACACGCCACGGCCGCTACGAGCTGCGCTTCGCCTTCAAGTCGCGCGTCGCGCTCACGAACGCGCAGAGCGGCTACAACGTCATCTGGTCCGTGCCCGGCGCGCTCCACGAAAACCACGGCGGCTACAGAACCGAATCGGACATCGCCGTGGGCCAGACCGTCAGCACCACCACCTGCCCGCTGCCGCCCGGCGACATCCATGGGACCGTCAGCCTGTACGAGCCCAACGAAGCCTTCAAGAGCAAGAGCGAAGTCGTCTACGCGTACAAATACGAAAAAGTAGGGGTCCTGGTCGCGAGCTTCTCGATGCACATCCCCGGAGCGCCGAGCCGAGTCAACCCCGAAGCCGAGCGCTACCAGTCACCCTTTGCGTCATGCAGCGCCCGGGTGCTCAGACCCCATAGCTGATCGACACCCGGCCGTCGAAGCAGGCTCAAACCAGCGCAGCCGCAAGGTCTACATCGGTGTCCGACGCGCGAGCCGCGTTGAGGAAGTGCGCGACCCGCCCGACCGCGTCGCGCCCCGCGACCGATGAACCCGCCATCTAGAGCCCGGGCTTCTCGGTGGCCGCCCCTGCAACTTGTCCGGTTGCGGGAGTTTGTGCACGCCGAGCCGGATGGTCCTGTGACCGCGCCGCGTTCGGTTCCCCCATCGTCGCGGCGAGCATGGCCACGGCCTGTTCACTCTTGCTGCCCGGTTCCGCGTAGAGGAGTCCGAGGATCTGCCCGCCGGTATCCGGGATCTCGAGCTTCTGGTGGTAGAGCTCGATCGGGCCGAGTTGGGGGTGGCGGATACCCATCCAGGGCAAGGCTCCGTGCATGGGCTTGACGTCGTGGCGGGACCAGAGGCGGCGGAAGTCCGGGCTCTTGACCGACAGCTCCCCGACGAGCTCGGTGAGGTCGGGGTCTTCAACGTCGGGGCCGGCGAGGGCACGCAGGCCCGCAGCGGCGGCGGCCTGGCGGGCATCCAGGTCGTCGTAGAGCTCGCCGGCGACCGGGTCCAGGAAGATGGCACGGACGAAGTTGTTGCCGGGCGTGAGCACTGGAAGCAGCGCTGTGGCCAGCTCGTTGGCGGCAAGCACGTTCATGAGCCGGTCGCTCACGTAGGCGGGCGTGGTTCGATCGAGTGACCGCAGCAGCGCGTCGATCTGCGCCGAGACCTTCTCGGCCCTGCGCCGGCCTGTGCGGCGCGGCGCGGGTGCCGCGAGCTGGTGCAGGTGCGCGGCCGCATGCTCGTCGAGATGGAGCGCTCGCGCGAGCGCGTCCAGGACGAGTGTCGAGGGGTGCCTGTCGCGGCCCTGCTCCAGGCGGATGTAGTACTCGGTGCTGATACCGGCGAGCATCGCCAGCTCCGAGCGGCGCAGACCCGGTACGCGGCGACGATCCACATCCGGGAGGCCGACGTCCTCCGGTCGCAGCAGCTCGCGTCGCGCGCGCAGGTACTCACCGATCACATTGCCCTCTGCCATACGCACAGCTTAGGACCGCGGCGATGGCGCAGGGGTGGCCCTGTCAGGACCACCCCTGACAGGGATCTTGTTACCCCGCGTTCGGTGTGCGCACACTAGACCGACCGCCAAACGACGGGCCGCAGCGCGGTGTCTGACTGACGCCACCAGCCGAACGCCCGTCTACCGGCAACACACACGAGGCGATCGAATCGCCATCAAGAGAAGGACTTCACTATGCGTGTATTCATCACTGGTGCAACCGGCTGGATCGGCTCCGCCGTCGTCCCCGAGCTCATCGGCGCGGGCCATCAGGTCGTCGGCCTCGCCCGCTCGGACACGGCCGCCGCTGCATTGACGGCGGCCGGCGCCGAGGTGCACCGCGGTGCCCTGGACGACCTCGACAGCCTGAGCGCCGGCGCCGCCGCGGCCGACGGCGTCATTCACCTTGCCTTCGAGAACATCTCCGAGACCACGGACTTCGCGGCCGCGTGCCAGGCCGACCTGCGCGCCGTCGAGACGATCGGGGCGGCGCTCGAAGACTCCGGCAAGCCATTCGTGATCACCTCGGGCACGCTCATGCTCGCGACGCTGGGACGCCTCGCGACGGAGGAGGACGTGCCTGACCCCGCAGTGCCCCGGGTCGCGTCGGAGAACGCGGCGATCGCACTGGCTGAGCGCGGCGTGCGATCATCGGTCGTCCGTAACGCACCGTCCGTGCACGGCGAGGGCGACAAGGCAGGCTTCGTCACGACCCTGATCGGCATTGCCCGCGCGAAGGGCGTCTCAGCCTTCGTCGGCGACGGATCGAACCGCTGGCCGGCCGTGCATCGACTCGACGCGGCGCGCCTTTACCGGCTGGCCGCGGAATCCGCCCCGGCCGGCTCGCGACTGCATGGAGCCGGCGAGGAGGGCGTGCCGTTCCGGGAAATCGCCGAGGCCATCGGCCGCCAATTGGAGCTACCGGTCCTCAGCGTCGCCGCCGAGGACGCAGGCGAGCACTTCGGCTTTCTCTTCCCCTTCGTGTCGCTCGACAACCCGACGTCGAGCGCGCTGACCCAGGAGCTCCTGGGATGGCAGCCGGAGGGGCCCGCACTGATCCCGGACATCGAACAAGGCCACTATTTCACCGACTGAGAAAGCCGCGAGGCGCGGGTCGAAGTCGCTTCGACCCGCGCCTGCTGCGCACCGTACCGACCCCCCCCAAACACGCCACGACCCGTAGTGCGTGCGGCTGCACCCCTTCAACGCGCGCAGCCGCCGGGGTCGCCTTCGCTACCCTCGGATGTGCCGGTCACCGGGGCACCGGGCCATCCAAGCCCCCCTTCGGTGGCCTGACAGAGCGCAAGCTTGCGACCCCGATGGCCGGCCAGTCGTTGGGCTGCTCGTCCGTCTTCCAATAGCGGCTCTGCGCTCGCCTGCCGGCAGGTGTCACGCCCTGTGTTGCGGCCCGCCGATCGTGCTTTCCTGGCCGCGGCGAGCCGACTGCTCCCGCAGCTACGGTGGGGCTCGTTCTTCGTGACCCCGGAAACGTTGCTTGCGTGGCACCGCCGGCTCGTCTCCCGACGGTGGACCTATCCGGGGAGGCGTCCCGGCCGCCCGAAGGCACCGCGATCCATCTTCTGACGGTCCTCTAACCCCACGGCCTTCGTCGCCGCGGCAGAGGAAGCCTCAAACGCCTATCAGTTGGGCAGTTCCCTGCTGCCGCAGCAGGCGATCACTCGGATTTCTTTGTCAGTAGGGTCTTCGGGCCAAGTCTCGGCCGGAGTCGTAAGCACCGACGGGCCCGCTCTTCTAGAACTTCTACATGCCCGCGACGAATGCCGATCCACTCAACGACCCGCTGCTCTACATGGGGGTTGCCAACGCCGCCGAGCGCGGGGCCCGGCGCAAGCTTCTGCGCTACTGCCACAGGCACGGCGCGAGCGTCGAGCAGTTGCGCGAGGCGGTGCGCGAAGACAGGCTCGCGACGCTGCCGCTCGAGTTCGCCCTGACCAGCGGCCGGCGCTACACGCTCACCGCGATCTCGCGCGAGTCCGGCGTCCCCGCGCCCTACCTGCGAGAAATGCTGCTCGCGCTCGGGCATCCCAACCCCAAGCTGCGGGAGCGGAGATACTCCGAGGAGGACCTGCGAGCGGCGCGCGCGTTCGCAGTCTTCCTCGCCGCCGGCCTGCCGCGTGAGGAGCTACTGGAGGTCGCGCGCGTGGTTGGACAATCGATGGCGCAGGCGGCCGCCGCGATCCGCCTCTTCATCGGCAACGCCCTGATCCAGCCCGGCGACAGCGAGCACGAGCTGGGGATGCGTTACGTGGCGGCCGTCGAGCAGCTCGCCCCGCAGCTCATGCCGGTGCTGGAGCACCAGTTGCGCATCCACCTGCGTGAGCAGGCCACGCGAGACGTGATCGGGCGCACCGAGCGCGAAGCTGGAGCCCTCAGCAACACGCGCGAAGTCGGGGTCTGCTTCGCTGACCTCTCGGGCTTCACCAGGCTCGGGGAGCGCGTCCCCGTCGAGCAGGTCGGGGCGCTCGGCGCGCGCATGGCGGAACTCTGCATGCAGGTTGCCCAGCCGCCGGTCGAACTGGTCAAGACGATCGGCGACGGGGGCATGTTCGTGTGTGCCGATGTTGACGCCCTGCTCGACGCCGCGTGCGCGCTCGCCCAGAGCGTCGAGCACGAAGGCGAGCAGCTCCCGCCGATGCGCGCCGGCGTCGCCTTCGGGCCGGCCGTGGTCCGCCTCGGCGACTGGTTCGGCGCGACCGTCAACCGCGCCAGTCACATCGTCGACATCGCCAAGCCCCGCACGATCGTCGCCGACGGCGCCGCCCGCGAGCGCTCGACCCGTGCGCTCGCATGGAAGCACACGCGACGCAGGAGCCTCAGGGGCATTGTCGGACGGAGCCCGCCGCTCTACCGGCTCGACCTGCCCGCTGGAGAGAGGTCCTGACCGGCGGGGCTTCCCGCTTCCAGGGTTCGAAACGCGACCCGATTAATGGCACTCTTCAGACCAGCCGGCCCGCGGGCTGTTCCAGCCACGACTGTCATGCCGTAGCCCGATCTCCGTTTGTGGCGCTTGGCCACGAACAGAGCGAGTCGCCGTAGCGCATAGGTGGTGATGCGGGTGAAGTGCAGACGGCTATTGCCGTAGCGGAAATAGTTCGCCCAGCCGCGCAGGTAGCTGTTCAGCTCCTGCACGATCACCTCGACTCTGACCAAGAGCCTGCGCTGGGCCGTGATCTCACGGATCCTCTCGCGGGCTCTTTGCATCGCCTCTCGTGAGGGCCAGCGAGCGAGAACCGCCGCTTCGGCCTCCCGTTTTGAGTGGCAGCACACCACCAGGCCATCCGCGAAACGCACCAGCACCCCTGTCCCGCGCTCGGTCCATTACCGGTCGAGCCGATGCAGATAGACGTTGCACAGAACGGGCGAAACGACACCGCCCTGGGGGGTTCCGGTCACCTCGCGGTGGACCGCACCGTCTGCCATCACCCCTGCGCGCAACATCGCGCGCAGCAGCTTCAGCAGGTTGCGGTCACTGACCCGCTCCTCGATCGCCGACATCAACCCGGAGTGCGGGATCGCCTCGAAACAGTCGACGATGTCCGACTCCAGAACCCACCGGCGGCCCCTCCAGGACTCATCAATCAAGACCTGGAGCGCGTCATGCGGTGATCGCTTGGGTCGAAACCCGAACGAGCATGGCAGGAAGTCCGCCTCGAACACTGGCTCGATGACGAGCTTGACCGCCGCCTGCACGATGCGGTCGCGGACAGCGGGGATCGAGAGCGGGCGAAGCTCCTCTCACGCCCGGGCTTCGGTATGAACACCCGGCGCAGCTCCCACGCACGCTCCAGCACGTCCCTCCTTGAGACCTTGCCATAGAGCCCGGCGCCCCGGCCTCCCGACCACCCCACACGCCCCTCACATGGACGCGATCAACCACGCCCACTTGACAAACACAGCGCCATATCAGGTGAGCGGCCCGGTGGCGCCGGATGCTTCAGCGCTCTGGGGCTGCTCTTGCGCCCTGCACGATCGTCAACAGCGCATCCGCTGTGCCGGTGGCGTCGCGCTCGCCGGTGCCCAGTCGACGCAGAGCCAATCCGTGCATCACCGCCACCACGGTGCGGGCGTGCCGTGCCGGGTCGGGGACCGCCAGCGCCTCAAGCGCTGCGCGTGCGAGGTCCTCATAGGCGGCAAAGCAGCGCGCCGAGGCCTCCTGCAACTCGGGGTCGCGCGAGGCATGCAGATGCAGCTCGAGCTCGGCGACCTCCTCCAGGCGTCCGGAGGAGCGCTCGGCGATTGCCTGCACCTCGGCCGCGACCTGCGCCGCCGTCGGCTGGGCGGCTCGCAGCTCGGCGGCGATCATCTGCAGACGCTCGACCTCTTCGTGCACATACAGCAGCAGCGCCTCGCGCAGCAGCTGGGTCTGGCTGGGGAAGTGGTAGGTGAGCGATCCGAGCGCCACGCCGGCGGCGCTGGCGATGCTGCGGTTGCTGACCGCGCCGATGCCGTGCTCGCCAATCAGAGACAGCGTTTGCTCGAGGATTCGCTGGCGTGTATCACCGGCTGTGGAGATGGCCATCAGAGCTTGTCCTGCCCGGTTG
>Ga0075520_1001723_pt1 | contig 10644 bp, 11 predicted proteins | sample NGEPerB_FD_75100 | JGI IMG/M metagenome (GOLD analysis project Ga0075520, IMG submission 75100) | Arctic peat soil microbial communities from the Barrow Environmental Observatory site, Barrow, Alaska, USA - NGEE PermafrostAB12-B | ecosystem: Environmental > Terrestrial > Soil > Wetlands > Peat ...
ACTCAGTCACGTCAATTTCTCACTGCGAGGGATTACGCGGCTCGGCGATTGCGCAACGCTCAGCGGCACCAATGCATTGTCGGCAACCATGTCCAGCGGGGTCGGGAGCGTGACGGGGACCCCGTCCGCTTGGGCAGGCTCACAGTTTACCGCTAACAACTTCCGTTGCGAGAATACCAGCTGCTTCTTTCCCTTGATTGGCTCGCCCCCATACGAGTTCGCCTATCTCCAGAACTCAGGCGACACGGGCACGCAATCGTCGCCGACCCATGCAACGGTTCCGGTGACTCAAGCAACCTTTTTCATGCAAGCGGACCGAACGCAACTCTTTCAAATGGTCTGTTCGACATCTGGCAGTCTGGTGTACGAGCCAGCTTACGATGCAACGACTCATTTTGAGCTGTCGAACGTGAGTAGCCCGGTGACTTGTCCCGGGACCGCCATCGCCAACGATCAGTTGGATTTCGTGGCAGATTGGCAGTGACTTCAAGGCTTGCTCCCACGATTCGTGGAGCAGGTAGCAAGTCGCCGCGGCGCGACTGGAACCCTCGTTTCCTGGGTCGCAGTTTTTCCAACGTGGCATTTAGGCGGTGAACTACGCGGATAGGTGGGCACGAAGCGGGGACTCGATGGCTACGATAGCAACTATAAGCCCAAGCCGAACTAGTATGCTCGTGATGCTCATGGTCAGGGCCAAATCAATCCCCTCCATCGAATCAAGGTCATCGGCGGCGTCTGGGGATTGCAAATACCGTCAACTCGCCAACGCACACCACAATTCCTATTGAAGTTCACCATCGCTCACTCAGCCGCTGCCCCGCCGCCAGATTGGAGCAGCCTGGGCTTCTACCATCCGCTTTGGGGTGGTTGGCGACACCTTGGGCGTACTCTGGGTATCGAGTGACACCCGAGGACTATCTCTTGGAGGATCAGTCTAGACTCGTTGAAGTCGCGCAAAGCCGAATGTGCCCATGAAAGCCTACAGGGGCCGTCCCGCCAGCAGACGCCGCAAACTCAATGACCTCGGTGTTGCTTTGGCACGCTCAGCCCTCTCTGGGTGCAAGTGCATGGCCGCCGCTCCAGCCCTTCGCTTCACCCTTGAATCCCCAAAGAAGCCTCATGCCGCGTATGGGCTGGTTACTATTCCTATAATTCACGCACAATCCGGAACCCTAGATTCACGCAGCGGCTTTCAGGCGTATTCCAGTTTCGAAATGACGCTCTTGCCCAAATTGGAAAGCTGTTCCAGCCACCACCACGTCGTACGTGCAGTCCACCTGAAATGGGGCCTTGCGGGTCGGCAGTCGGCGAACTGGAATAGTAGTGCTGGCCGTACCAGTCGGAGACCCATTCCCAAACGTTGCCCTGCGTATCGTACAGTCCAAAATGGTTTGGACGAAGACGACCAACGGTCTGAGGAAATACATTGGTTTCACTAGGGCTGAATTCGAGATCTTGCACATGTCCGAAATCTGGATGGCGTTTCATGTCAATCACATGCGCCATACTCACGAGTGTCGCGGGGTCATCACCCTCTGGGAATCGAGTTGTCCCACCGGCCCGGTCGGCATATTCCCATTCGGCCTCAGTGGGAAGTCGATACTTCGTGCCTTCTTTGCGGCTCAGCCAGCGACAGAATGCCACGGCATCATTCCAAGTGACATCGACGACCGGAGATGCATCAGCTTGATGAAAGCCCGGATATTGCCAATTAAACCACTTGCGTCGGCCTTCGCAGCGACCTGATTCTGAATTGAATCCCCAACCACCGTTACCGTCGGATTCGGCTTCAGTGCGATAACCCGAATCCTGCGTAAATTTCCGAAATTGTCCCACCGTGATTTCATACTTGCCCAGATAGAATGGTTTTGTAATTTGCACGCGGTGCCGTGGGTATTCATCAGAAAAGTAGTCGGGTGACTTCCCATAACCAGGAAATGCTTTGACCAGTTCCTCTGCCGGTTCGGTGGCTCCCATCCAGAACGTGCCCGCTGGAATCTGCACCAATACGATGCCAACTGTATTGGAATATTCAATCGGTGGTCCACCCTTGCGAGTTCTCCAGTGACGCAGGCGGCTGCAGCCAATGACAGAAAACATTGTGACCGCCACAATGACGACCGTTCCTGATATTCGGAGGATTCGATTGAATCCGTTGCTTTGCGTATCATGGGGACGATCTCGCAAGTTCCTGAAACTGCAGCTCCGCATGGCAATCAGGCTAGGACACTTTCTAACATATCAGCAACAATTGCCGCAAAGGCTCGCCCCTGCCGGACCTACCGGTGGTATTTGAACGAGGTGGAAACCACCACCAGTCTTGACCCAATTGCCCGTCTGCGCAGAACCGGGGAAGAACTTCCAGATTCGTTGCGAAATGAGTTACTCGCGTTAGGGACCAGCGTCGTAGCCGACCTCATCAGTGTGAACAATTTGAGACCGACGAAGCATTGGGCGCTATCTGCTTCGCGGAATACGGCGATGAGCGAGCCCTTCCGTTTCTGAAAGAAGCGATCGAGGAATTCGAACCAGATTGGGAATCCGAATTTGGAATGATGGACCTCAATGAATTGGAGGAAGCCTATAAGAAGGTCGCAGGAGCGCTTCCTGCTGAATTGACCGAGCGCGTAGGCGAGCTGCGAGCCGAATGGGACGTGCACACCGCAAAGAAAACGCCGCCGGCTGCGCCTGCGGTTTCCAACAAGATTGGAAGAAATGAACCGTGCCCATGCGGGAGCGGCAAGAAATACAAGAAGTGTTGTCAGGGCGCGGACTTGCAATGAGCAAAACTTCGACCCGCGATGTTGGGCGACCTGGAGACTCGTTGACCAATTGGGTATGCTTCGTGCCTGCTCGTTGTCATCGGTATGATTCTGCCCATGCGAATTCCTTGGCCGGTCCTCACACTATTCTTGGCGCTATTCATCGTAACGACTACGAGCACAGCAGAGCCGCCGTATCGCTTGCGGATTGGGGACCATGCACCTGACATCGAGATTGCTCGCCTCGAAGGTGGCCAATTACGTCTGGGCTCCCTGAATAGACGAGCACTCGCCGTTAGCTTCTATTCGAAATACTGCGAGCCGTGTCAAAGGGAGCTACCCGCTCTGGCACGAGCCGTTGCACGAGTTACGCACGATACAGGCGCCGACGTGAAGCTGGTGGTCATCCTCTCCGATGATCGACCCGATTCGAAGCTTGTAGCGACCCTAGGTCCCTCGGTGATTTGGTTGTTGGATGACAATCAGAAGGCAAAAGTTGCATTCGACCCTCGCACGTTGCCCTGCACCTTCATCTTCGGCGACAATGAAATTGTTCGCCACATCAATCGCGGATTCGGCCCTCAATACGAAGCGCGAGTCGATGGTTGGCTCAGAAAGCTCGTGTCGAACAAGAGGCGGTAGTCGTCGGGTGCGCCTGGAGCGGTTGTCGTGAATTTCTTTGCCAACAGTTGGCGCGATTGGACAGGTCCGAGCGGCATCCGAAGCCGCAGTTCGCCGTCGCTCACTCAGCCGCCACTTGACGGCCAAATTAGAGCAGCCTTGGATCCTTCACGTCCTCGGGTGGGTAGTACCTGTGTGGTTCGCTATGAACCGGGCAAGCGGTGGGCCCACAAAGATTACTGTGATGGCGCGCACCATCTGCAACGCCATCACGAACCCCATGTCTGCCTTGCCGGAGGAGGCGGCGATGATAGCCGCAGAATCGGCACCCCCAGGGCTCGTTGCAAGGTAGGCCGTCAAAGGATCGATGCCCCCCAGGTGAGTCAGTGCCACGGCGATGAGACCGCATACCCCGATGAGCGTGACGATCGAGACCAGAACTCGCGGCAGCACGCGCATGGCGTAGACGAGGATGTCGCGCGTGAACCGCATTCCCACGGTCCAGCCGATGAGCGCATAGCTCGCGGCAAGGAGCCATGGTGGTAGCTCGGGCTTGAGCCATCCGGCGAAGTTCATTGCCGAGCCTACGATGAACGGCACCAGCAGAGCCCCGGCTGGGATAGAGAGCAGGCGGCCAACAGCGGCGCCACCGAAGACCAGGACTAAGGTCTCCCCAAAACGAACGCTCTCAATAGGGCCAAACCATGGGACATTCGAAGCTGTAGCGACTTGATGCATGGCGAAGTGGGCGATTATCGATGCAAGGACGGCGACGAGAACCACCCGTAAGTACTGCATGAAGGCTACCAGGCGGGCATCCGCGCCATACGCCTCAGCCATGACAATCATTGACGTTGCGGCACCTGGGGATGTTCCCCATACCGCTGTTGTCCCAGGAAGAACCCGCCAGTGAGCAAGAGCCCATCCGAGCAGACAGCTCGCGCCGAGCACGCTGGCGGTTACGAGCAGATACAGCTTCCAGCCACAGGCGATGTTGCGCGCGAGGGATAGGGAAAAGCGGCTGGCAATCATTCCGCCGATAACCCCTTGCGCAGACAAAAACAACCAGCGTGGAACGCCAAGTGAACCTTGGACGGTCGCGATCACAACTCCCGCCGCCATTGGACCTAGCAACAGTGCTGCAGGCACGTGCGCGACCCGCAGCAACGCCACGCATAGCGCTGAAACGAGTATCAGTGACGCCCACTGCAGGGAGGCGGGACGTCCGCGTAGGCCGCGCCAACCTTCTGCGTTACGTGGGGAAGCTAATACTGGTGTCACTGAGGCATCAACGCGAGCAGCGCGTCCGTCGTATCAACCTCCCCCAAACGGGGAAAGATCTTCTTCATCACATGTTCGTGGGTCGCGGGATCAGTGTCGGTAATTGCGTCGGATGCGAACGTGACATTGTACGCGCGCTCATGGGCTGCTCGTGCCGTCGCCTCCACGCCGCTACTTGTTGCCACCCCCGTGAGCACGATTCCGGTGATTTTGCGGCGACGGAGTTGGAGGTCAAGCTCCGTTCCGTAAAAGGCGTTCGGCTGACGTTTGGTAATGCGGAGGTCTTGTGGTTGTGCCGCGAGCTCCGGCATGATCTCAGCGAAATCAGGGGCGGACGACGGCATTCTGGCCCGAACCTCGGTACGTGTATTTGGTAGATCGGCGCCGTCGGCAGAACCCGTCACGTTCACGAGCACGACCGGCAACTGGGCGCGACGAAATGCCTCGGCAAGGCGTGCTGTGTGGGCAACGATATCCCGTAGCGGGTGCACCGTGGGGTATGAAGAGAGTCCCTTTTGAAGATCGATGACTACGAGGGCCGTCTTCGGATCGAGCGCGGTTGCAGGCATGGTTCAGTCTTCCTTTTGGTTGTGCCGGCACGGTAACGTTACGCGACCAGCCGGTGCAGCAATGACAGCGCGGCGGCAATCACGCGCCGCTCTTCGGTGTCGAACTTCTCCTCGATATCGTTCGTGAGCCAACGCAAGCGCGCGGCCCGGTTGACGGAGAGAGCCTTACGCCCCGCCGCAGAAAGCGTCGCAAGACGTCGGCGGCCATCATTAGCGTCGCCGTGGCGCGACAAGTAACCGGCCGATTCCAATGTGGCGACCAGGGCGCCCATCGACTGCGGCGTTATGCGCTCCGCGCGCGCTAGATCAGCAGTGGTAACAGGCCCGCCAACCTCGAGCCGCTTGAGCACCGAAATCTCCGCTTCGGCCAGAGTCTGGCCGGGGAGCATCTTGCCAGCGCACTCCACGTAAGCGCGCCGACGCAGCGCACCCATGAGTTCTCGGAGCCGTTCCGCAAGCTCATCGGCGCTGGGGCTTTTGGGGGACATCGATACCGAAACTGTACTATATAGAAGATAAACTTGCAAGTTTGTCTTCTAATAATGCGCATTGCCGGGCCGATGACGTGACTACGCGCCGTGCTGACAGTCACGACCTTCGGGACTTTTCTGTGCGCTAATTCGTTTCGCTAGACATTTCCGTCACTTCCGCCTTCAGTTCGTGGTTCAGGCTGCGTTGGCCAAGGTTGTCGATGACGCGCCGATGCTGCACGTTTCACAAGTCATTGCACGGTTCGTGGCTACGCGCGCTTCTCGTGCCGCCTGTCGATCAACCGCAAGCTGGACTGGTACCTCTTCTGCCCTTCCGAAGTAGACCTCGTCCGGGGTTCGGTAGTCTAGTGCGCTATGGGGCATCACCTCGTTGTGGTGCTGAACGTAGAATGCGACGAGTCGTCGCACGGCCGATTCAGTCCCAACTACGGTCTTGAACTCGCCATTGAGCCAGCCTCGAATTGTTGACTGAGGAATGTTCAGCTCTAGAAACAAGTCCGCGTTGCCAGTGGCTCAGATGAGTTCACGCACTCGGGAGTCGTAGACTCGGCGGCGAGACACCTGGCCAGTGTCGACCAGCACCGCGCCCTCAAGGCACGGGGACCCTGGAGACGGTCGTCGGACGACCCTCTAGCCTTGGCGATTTCCCCAATGATTTCAAGCGCAGCGAACTACCGCGCAGGAAAGTCCAGGACGTCTTGGTGTTCAGCACTGCTGACATTGTCCGCGAAGTTCGTTAGGCCACTGCCGATGCTGCACGCCGTTGAGCACATGCCAACGAGTCCCGTGAAGTGCAAGTGGCGGCTCATGTAGGTAACCTTACTCCCAATCGTTGGGGTTGAGAGGCAGTCTAGCGTATTGGACTCCACGGTTGGGTGCAAATGACGAGCTGCACTACTTCTATGGGGACTGACTCCACATATCCTTGGTGGTTTGGCTTGGATGGTGCAAACGTCAGTTAGGTGACGAAACTGAACTTGCCCGGGTGACCGCGAGCAAGAATTTGCTGGGAACATGCAGCCCGACCAGGCCAAATGCAGAGGGGCCGGGTTGATCGAACGCAGGCTGCTAGACAATTGCAACCTAAGGTTATTCGCATTTTGCGAACCGGCTTGCCGGTTCTCCAGCGCAGATAGTAAAAACCAGGACTGGACGCTTTGGCACGAGTCGTGCTGCCCAAGCCAGGCGAGCAACAATCAACCGAAGGAACCGACTCATGTCAAACGCATATCAGAATGCACCGCTGCCCCCAATTGTCCGTTCGAACTACGTTCAACTGGGGATCATCGACGTCAACCAGGGCTCGCAAATCAATCTGCAAGCAAAGAACAACTGGGGCCGGCACCTTCGACGAGCATTGTTCTCCGCCGGCCTTATATTTGTCGCATCCGGTTGCTACGGCGCCGTGGAAGTCGAACCACGCCACGCACGAAATTATGAAGGCGTCCACGAGGAGCGCCACGAAGAGCGGCGCGAGGAACGTCGCGAGGAACCCCGCGAAGAGCACGGCGACAATGATCATCACAAAGAGCATCACGATGATGATCGTCACGATTAGCCCGAAGCTACTTCTGCTTGGGTCAATCGCCCTTCCTAGCGGTTGCCAGGACTAGCCACAGCAGGTTTACCCAATGTCATTGGCTCAAACAATGCGTCGAGTGGTGGCGCAGCGGGCGCGTCGAATGTTGGGTCAAGGAACCTAAACCGAAAGGTCGGTAATTAGGCGTCGTATTGCGGCGGTCAGCGTTTTTGGTGACCGCTACATATTGGGAATCAAATTCACGCAAGAAGCTGAGCAAAGACTGTGCGTAGTCCCGTTAGCTGTGCCATCGTCACATTGCTCGGGAGGGCTTTGTACTATGCCGTCCCCACAATGCGGGCCCAATCGGCAGTTCGTGAGACAACCTCCAAAAGTGACAACACCCGGCGGTGAATTTTCGTTGCCGAAGTCGCAACATTCAATCCCATTTTTAACGCCATCTCCGCAGTGGGCGGAGAAAGTACAATCTGGCCTGCAGCCTCCATAGGTAGCGTCATTGATCCCGTCATCGCATTGCTCGCCTGCCCAGGGCTCGACCACCGCATTGCCACAGCTTGCAGCCGGCCTGCAAGTTGCGCCGCAGTGACCCGGCTGCCCGTTGAGTTGGGCCTCATCGCAAGTCTCACCGAGCCCGGTTTCGACGATGCCGTTGCCACAAGTGAGCTCCACTTGAGCCAGGTTCAGGCAAGGTTGACCGGGGACCGGACAATAGTAGCCCGGCTCGACTGTGCAATTGTTCCCGCACCCGTCACCGTTAGTGAGATTACCGTCATCGCAGCCCTCGCCGATTTCGCGTTGACTATTGCCACATTGGGTGATGTCGAGCCACGGGAGGAATAGACGGGAACAATCGTCCTCAATCTTGCATTGACCTGAACAACCATCGCCACTTGCGACATTGCCGTCATCGCAATATTCACCGGTGTCAATAATTCCATTGCCGCATAGAGTTGCTGAATGCCCGCCCGTGGCCAAAGAGGCAGACTGATGAGTGCCGCCAGTGTTTGGAGCGCCACCATTGCTACTTGGGCTCCCACTGCCTCCAACGGATTCTGTCGTAACAGATGTGACCATCCCGCCAGCTTCAGCCGCATTGCGTGCGGGGTTCGATGGCAAGTCGTCGGTTCTCCCCCCGCAGGCCGCAGGCAACGTTGCTGCAAGCGTGGTTACGAATAGCAAATGTCGCATACGGTTCCCGTTTGATCCGCGCACAAGGCACCCGAAGAATTAGTGTAGCACCGTCTTATGTTGGGCCATCAACGTTAAGGATTGGTCGAACCCGCACAACCCTACGTCCGTGTGCCGTCCCGACCTAGTTAGTGGTGGAATCGCGAAGTTAGCGGCCGCTCGAACCGCGTAGAAGCCACACTGTGCACGACACGCTCGGCGCAGTGGTTCGAGAGGCGTCGTCATGACGCAGCTCTTCGCCGCGGACGAACACGCGCCCCTTAACCCGGTGCGGCTGATGAGCCGCAGAATGGCCTGCTCGCAAGGCGAATTCCACCGTGGACGCCGCTGCTGCTTCGCTGTTAGGCTGCCAGTTGAGGGAAAGGGCGTTGAAAGATCCGATGCGCTCGATCCATTAGATTGCCAGGAGCTGCCTGGTACGTTCAGTGTTGCTTCTTGAACAGCGAAACGGATCGAAAGGTTGAAGGCGACTATGGAAGCGGGGCGTTCAGTTGAGCTTGCGCTTGAGCCCGAGCAGTCAAGGCTGGCGCTCGAAGGCGCAGGAATTGGCATCTGGGAATGGACGGTCGACACCGGGGCGGTTCGATGGAGCAGCAATGTCGAGGCACTGTTCGGCCTTCCTCTCGGGGAGTTAGGCAGCACGTACAGAGAATTCTTGCAGATTGTCCACCCTAATGACCGGTTGGCTCTCGAGGGCCAGCGCGCCGCCGCGCTTGCAGGGCGGCCAGGCTACATTCAGGTTGAGTACCGGGTGAACTGGTCAAACTTTGGAGGGATTTGGGTGACCGACCGGTGTGGGTTGCTCACGGCCCCCACGCGCCTGGTTGGCGCGGTGTGGAACATCTCGGATCAAAAGGCGGTTGCGGCCCACGCCATGAAGCTCGATCGCCTCTGGGCAATGACGGGCGAAATCCACCACATGCTGACGCGCAGCCGCGAGCCGTTGACCGTGTTCCGTGAGGCCTGCCGCATTGCCATAGACAAGGGCCTGTTCTGCTTCGCCTGGGTGGGAATGTTGGACGAAAGCAACAAAGAAGTAATTCCTGCAGCCTCGCACGGCTATTCGAATGGCTACTTGGACGGCCTAAGCATCTCGAGTCGCGATGATCGGTTTGGCCGCGGTCCGACCGGGACGGCCATACGCGAGGACCGCACTGTCGTATGCAACGACATCGAACACGACGAGAAGACGTTGCCGTGGCGTGCCCGCGCGCTCGAGCGGGACTATCGCGCCTCGGCAAGTTTCGCAGTGCGGCGGGCGGGGCGGGCGGTTGGGGCGCTCAGCGTCTATGCTCGCGAGCCGCAGCTCTTTGACCCCGACACGATCGCGCTGATGGAGCGACTCGCCGGCAACATCTCCTTCGCGCTTGAGCAGCTCGACCTCGAATCGGCCCGGCTGTGCGCCGACGAAGCGTCACGCGTGAGCGCAGCACGGTAGCGGGCGCTCAGCGAGCAGGTCGCGGCGGCCGTCTTCGCGCGCGGGAGGCTCGCATGTGCGCTCTTCGGCAGGAAGGACGCGGCATAGGACTTTGAAATAAGATTCGCGCGTACTCGCCTCAGGTCAATGGGCTCGACACCGTCGACGCGAATATCGCCTTTGGCTTCCGCGATGACGAACGCAACTACGCCGTATGATGCAAAAACTGGATCGAGCGTGTTTCAAGCGGGTCCGGTGTGATAGGAGCTGCCGTCCTTCCACGCGCATCCTATGAACCTCTACCTCATCGACATCGGAACACGGCGGGTACAAATCGCTGGGATCATGAATCAGCCGAGCGAAGCCTGGATGAAGCAGATCGCGCGCAACCTGACCGACTGCGTGGATGGGTTTCTGAAGCACACGAAGTATCTGATCCTCGACCGCGATCCGCTCTACACGCGCGTGTTTCGCGGGATGCTCAAGGAGTCAGGCGTGAACATCGTGCGGCTTCCGTCGCGAAGCCCCAACCTGAACTCCTACGCGGAGCGATGGATCCGGAGCGTACGGGCGGAGTGTCTGTCGCGTGTGATCCCACTTGGCGAACGACACTTGCGACATTTGCTATCGGAGTATCTGCTCCATTTTCACCAGGAAAGGAATCACCAAGGCCTCAGTAATCGCATCATCGAGCCGCTTGCGGCCAATGCCAACTCAGGGAACGGCGTTGTTCAACGGCGTGAGCGTTTGGGGGGCGTCTTGAACTACTATTATC
>Ga0075520_1001724_pt1 | contig 10644 bp, 11 predicted proteins | sample NGEPerB_FD_75100 | JGI IMG/M metagenome (GOLD analysis project Ga0075520, IMG submission 75100) | Arctic peat soil microbial communities from the Barrow Environmental Observatory site, Barrow, Alaska, USA - NGEE PermafrostAB12-B | ecosystem: Environmental > Terrestrial > Soil > Wetlands > Peat ...
CTCACACCGCGCCTACGGCTTTCACTCCGCAGACGCCCTGATCGCCATGATCTACCTCTGCTGCTCGGGCATCCAGATCAGCCTTCCTCACCGATGATTCACCCCCAGATGACGAGGAGAACCGAACATTCTCGGTGTCTCCGGCCGGCTGATGCTCGACGCGCTCGTGGCCGGCACCACCGACCCCGAGGTGCTCGCCGATCTCGCCAAGGGCCGGCTGCGCGCGAAGCTCCCGGCACTGCGGGAGGCCCTGGAGGGTCGCTTCGATCAGCTGCACGCCGTCTGGATCGGCGCGATCCTCAACCACCTTGATTTCCTGGACGAGCAGATCCAGTCTCTGACCGAGACGATCGGGGAGCAGATCGCCCCTTTCGAGAAGGCCGTTGAGCTGCTGTGCACGATCCCCGGCGTTCAACGGCGCACAGCTGAGGTGATCATCGCGGAGATCGGTGTCGATATGAGCGTCTTCCCTACCGCCAAGGAACTGGCGTCCTGGGCCGGGCAGTGTCCCGGCAACGACCAGTCCGCCGGCAGACGCCGCTCCGGCAGGACCCGCAAGGGATCGAAGTGGCTTGACTGGGCGCTCGAGGAGGCCGCCCTCGCGCCACCCGCACCAACGATGTCTATCTCGCCGCCCAGTACCAGCGGCTCAGACCCCGCCGAGGCCATAAGAAGGCCCTCGGCGCGGTCAAGCACTCGATCATCATCGCCTGCTGGCACATGCTCTGCACCGGCGAGCTCTACAACGACCTCGGCGGCGACTACTTCCGCAAGCGCGACCCCGAGCGCACAACCAAACGCCTCATCACCCAGCTCGAAGCACTCGGACACACCGTCACGCTGCAGGAGGCGGTGGCAGCCTGAGCTTTATTTTCCTGTCAGGGTTGCCCTCGCATCGTTCGGCCAGATCGTCGGCATTCATGATCGCACGTCCATTGAGCAGATCGTCACGCCCGGCATCGCCTACGCGACGCCCTCACTCGGCGTTGGTGCGGCTAGCCGTCTTTCCGCTCGTCGTTGTTGCCTCGATGGCCGTCGGGGTCTCGACCGCGGCTGCGAGCGGCGTCGACCTCACCGGGACCTGGGAAGTTCGTGAAACGAACAGTCCATCGGAAAAGCTCGGCCCGACGGCCAATCGGTGGGTGTTCACATCCGGATCGGGCGCCCTCGCGGGTATCGTCAATGGAGCTCCTGCAAGCACCGAAGTCGTGGCATCGATCAGCGGAAGCGTCAGCGGAAGCGCCGTTCACATCGTCTTGACCTTCAACAGCTCGCGGCTGCCGTCGATGTTTGGTCTGGCCGGAGGCGTGATCACCTACGAAGGAACGATCGAGGGCCCTGACGCAATGGGCGGTGCCGGCTTCGGCGGCACAACGCCGCCGATCGACTTTCAGAAAGGTGGCTCATCAGCGTGCATCAACGCGAATGCTTGCCTATCGTGGTCGGCGAATAGGATCACGCAGTGTGTGGTGCCGAGTCTCAAGGGCAAGAGGCTCGCTGCGGCCGAACAGGCTGTCCGCCTGGCCCACTGCACGGTGGGCAAAGTCAAGAAGACGAGCTCCAAGCACGTCAAGAAAGGACGAGTGATCTCCACGAGTCCGGGAGCCGGCCAGTCGCTGCCCAAAGGCACGAAGGTCAACCTCGTCGTCAGCAAGTAGTAGCGCCGAGTCCGCGCGCCGGTTGCGGCTCGATGCGGGACGCGCAGGTGCATCGCCCGGTGGAGCGGTTCAGGCGTCCAGACCGAGCCACCCTCGGACCCGCTCCTCGCCAGCAACCGCCCGCCCGATGGTCCCGTCGCCGGCGTCGTGCTCGTCCGGCCCGAGCAACTGCAGGTAAGCGTCCGTCCCGATCGCCGCGATGGGCCGGCCCCGCCCGGCGGCGGCGGCGGCCGTGTCGAGCAATGCCGCTACTACGGACACGACGCGCTGCTCCACATTCGCCCCGACGCGCCAGAAGCGAAGCTGCTGCTGGCGCGCGTCGACGGCGAGGCCGCGCTGCCGGCGGGAACGCATGTGCTGGTAGCCGCCCGTGGCTTCGCCACACGGCTCGACGCGCTGTCATGAAGCGCTCCACGCAGGCTGGACCAAGTTCCGAGGTACCCAGCGGCATTCCCAAACTACGGTCGGCGTTGGCCGAAACGACATCTGCTTCCCCGCGCGGGCAGCTCAAAGTCCGTCCGCGCGGGGGAGCTGGCGATCCTACTTGACCGTGAGCGTGCCTTCCATTCCGGCCATCCGGTGTCCTGGCACTGAGCAGTAGAACTTGTAAGGGCCGGGCTTGAGGTTCATCGTCAAAGCCTTTGCTCCGCCGTGGAATGTCGGGGTGGCCCCGACGACAGCGCCGGAGGCTGACGCCACGGTCAGGTTGTGAGCCAGCGGCGCCATGTTCGAGAAGTCAATCGAAACCTTGCCCGCCTTCGTGGTCAGCGCCGTCTTGTTGAATTTCAACTGGCCTTCGGGGTTGGCTTCGACGCTGAGTGACTGCCCGCTACCCGTTGTCGCTGGTGCCGCCGGCTTCGTGGCGCCTTGGCTTGGCGGTGTCGCTGCCGCAGCGCTCGGGGAGGCGGACGGAGCTTCCCGCAAGAGGTTCAACGTGTTTTCGCCGTCGTCTACGAAGTAGATGCCCTTGCCTTCTGGGGCTATGACTAGGCCGAACAGCGATCCGGCACCCGTCTTCTTGTCGGCCGTCTGCACGGCCACCTGCTGGCCGGCGGGCGTAGTTTCGACCATGTTGCCGTCTCCACCGTTGCTCGTGATGATGTTGCCGTTCGGTGCGAGCACCATGCCGAGCGGTTCCTTGAGGTGGCCGCCTTTGGTGAGGACCGTGCCGCCTTTCGCGGCGGGCGTCGTGCGTGTCATCGCTTCGGAGATCGCGAGGATCTTGCTGTCTTCGGTCGAGGCTACATACAGCGTCCCGTCGGAGGCGAGTGCGAGTCCGGTCGGGCCGAGCACGAGGGCTTCTGCTGAATCAATCCAGGGGATGCCCTTGGCGATCACCGTTTCGCTCAGCACCTTCGGCGTCTGGTGTTCGCCGGACTCCAGTTCGATCCGCAGCACGGTCGAGTTGTCGATCGTGTGGATGCCCTTCGCGGCCCCGCCGTTGAGCGCGTTGCTGACGAACAGCGTGGTCTTGGAGCCTTCGCTCTTAGCGGTGGAGTCCCAGGGACCCTGGATGTTCTTGCTCGCGATCGTCTCGACCGCCTTACCTTCGCTGTCGAGCACAATCAGGCAGCCGTACTTGGCGGTCGCTGACTTGCCGTTGGTCGTTGGCAGGCTGCCCACGACGACGTAGCCGCCCGGGAGGATGTTCAGCGCCGTCGTCAGCCCGACGCCGCCTGGGCATGGGCCGGGGAGCGTCTTGGCATCGATCGTCGCGAACGGCGAGACCTTCCCGGCGGTCGAGATCTGCATAATCGTCGTGCCGGTGCCCTGACCGTTGTCCTTTGCACTTTCCTTGGCGTTGAAGTTGCTGATCAGCATCTGGCCCGCCTGGAGCTTGCCCACGCTGGTGGACACGGTCACAATCCCGTACGGATTGATATCACCGTTGACGGGGACCGTCGAGGCGACCTTGCTAACGCTCGTGAACTTGGCCAGGAAGGGGCCGGGGCTTGGCGTCGGTGCAGCAGGCGTGCTGGCGCTCGCCGCGGAGTTGGTGCTGGACGAACTGCTGGTGCTGCTGGAGCTGCCGCAGCCGGCGAGGACAAGTGCAACGCCAAGGGCAAGGATCGACGTTCTAGGCACTGGGGTGTCTCCTGTGGTTCGGAATCGGACGAGACGGTTTCCTGATCACAGCCCGCCTCGACCGGGGGATCTCGCGAACCCTCCTCAGCTTGTGGCAGCGATCAGCGCACGGCTCGTCGTCGCGCGCCTCCTGTAGGACTCCGCTCTCGCCGGTTCCTTCCCTCGGCTACGCCTGGCTCGCCCGGGGTCGGGAGTCGATCAAACTGAGATCGGGCGCTATGGTGCTCATGCTGTCCCGGGAGCGCTTCGCCAATCGGCTGTCCGGTTCTGCAGTCGGCGCTTGAGCATCCTCCACGGTCTGACGATATGTGCGGCCTGCGTCAGATGGGTTGGAGGTCGCGGCCGCGTCTGTCGCCTTCATCAGCTCATGGTCTGCACACAGCCAAGTTTCGCCCACTAGATAAAGTGCCTGCAACGACCGATGTTCTGATCCGAAGCCCGCGGCTTCGGATCGCGGGGTAGGGAGCCTCCAAACTGGGACGCAGGAGGTTCGGAGTCGCCGACCAACGCGAGGCCCGCCAGCTCCGGCGACAGCGCTACGGATGTGGCAGTTCGGGCAGATCGCCGAGACGGGCGTCGAGGCTGGTCTCGCTCGCGAACGTGACGGCGGTGGGGGGAACCTCGCTGACCCCGGCTCCCGCCCAGCCCCGAGGATGGGCCGAGATCGCTTGGTCGGGGGCGGGAAGCGGATGCTCCGCATTCGAGGCCAAGCCGTCATGGCAGCAGGACATCGGCTGCGCGGATCGCACCGTTGCCGACGTGGCGGCCGTCGCCGATCCGGCAACGGGGGCCGCGGTGTACTCGAGCGTCGACAAAGGCTGGGCTGTGTATGGCGGCACTAGCCTGGCCAGCCCGATCGTCGCCGCTTACGACGCCCTGATGGGGTCGGCGGCAGCGTCGCCGCAGTACCCCTACTCGCATCTGAGCTCCTACTTCGACGTCACCTCGGGCAGCAACAGGCTCTGCGGCGGCAGCTAGTAACTTCGTGAAGCCTGCCGGTGGGGCAACGTTCACCTTCATGCCCTGTCCGATCGCCTTCAGCTGTGCCAGCGTGTAGTGGACCTCCAGCTTCTTCAGGACGTGCGCCGGGGTCACTCCATTCGCGAGAACCCGCGGATGGCGAGCGCGATGAAGATGCCGGCAAAGACCACCACGATCGCGATCTCGGTGCCGATCGAGAGCGTGTGGCCGAAGAGCTCGACGCTCGCGGGGAAGCGCTGGCGGGCGGCGGCTGGCATGTCCTGTGCGGCGAATACGACCTGCCGCAGTGGGGCGACCGCATAGGTGAGGGGGTTCACGTGCGTGAGGACCCCCAGCCAGCCCGGCAGTCCGTTCAGCGGGAAAAGCGCGCCCGAGAGGAAGATCATCGGGAACAGCAGCAGCTGCATGACGACCTGGAAGCCTTCCATCTTCTGGATGTGGGTCGCGACGAACACGCCGAAGGCTGTCAGCGCGATCGCCATCAGCAGCTCGAGGCCGATGATCTCGAGCACCAAGAGCGCCGTCAGGTGCACGCCGATGAGTGGCGCAAGGATCAGCATGATCGTGCCCTGCGCCGCGGCGACGGTGGCGCCCCCGGCGGTCTTTCCGAGCGCCAGCGAAGCGCGGCTCGTGGGTGCGACGAGCATCTCGCGCAGGAAGCCGAATTCGCGGTCCCAAACGATCGACATGCCGGAGAAGATCGCGGTCGTTACGACGCTCATCGCCATGATGCCCGGGAACATGAACTTCTTGAAGTCGAATCCCGCTGTGGTCCCGACCAGCCCGCTCATGCCATAGCCGAGGACAACGAGGAACAACACCGGCTGGACCAGCCCGCTCAGGATGCGTGCGCGCGTCCGCTCGAAGCGGATCAGCTCGCGCAGCCACACCATCCCGGCGGTGCGAACCTCCTCGCGCAGGACGGTGTCGGGACCGTCGGCGATGTTCGCTGGTGGGGCGGCGCTGCTCATGTCAACGCCTCCTGGCGCGTGTGAAGGCGCGAACGCGCGGCGACATCGCCTCGGCGTGGGACTCGCGGATCTCGCGGCCGGTGTAGTGCAGGAACACGTCGTCGAGAGTGGGCTGGTGCACGTGCACGTGCAGGACGGGCACGCCGACCGCGGCGATCAGTGGCGCCACGGCCGTCTCGCCATGCTCGACGAACACGCGCACCCCGTCGGCGCCGGCCTCGACCCGGTAACCGTTGCGCCTGGCCGCAGCGACCGCGGCGACGTCATCGGTGGTCTGCAGGTCGACGGTGTCGGCTCCGATCGTGGCCTTCAGCGCCTGCGGCGTGTCGATCGCGACGATGGCGCCGTGGTCGATGATCGCGATCCGGTCGGCATACTCGGCCTCGTCCATGTAGTGCGTCGTGAGAAAGACCGTGACGTTCGCCTCCTCGCGCAGCCGCAGCACGTCCTCCCACATCAACGCGCGCGTCTGCGGGTCGAGCCCGATCGTCGGCTCGTCGAGGAACAGGACCCCGGGGACGTGCATGAGCGCGCGGGCGATCTCCAGACGCCGGGCCATCCCGCCGGAGAACTCCGAGACGCGGTCGTAGCGCCGGTCGCTCAAATCGACGAGGTCGAGCACGCGAGCGACGCGCTCGTTGACCTCATCGCTCGGGATCCGGTACAGGACCGCGTGGAAGCGGAGGTTCTCCTGGGCGGTGAGCTGGTCGTCGAGCGTCGGCTCCTGAAAGACGAGGCCGATATGGCGCCGCACGGCCTTCGGCCGTGCGGCGACGTCGAAGCCGGCGACCGAAGCGTGCCCCGACGTCGGTCGGGCGAGAGTGCACAGCATGTTGATCGTGGTCGACTTGCCTGCGCCGTTGGGGCCCAGGAACGCGAACACCTCGCCCTCACGAACGTCGAAGCTGATCCCGTCAACCGCGGTGAACTCGCCGAACCGTCTCGTGAGATCGCGGACCTCGATCACGTTGGGGCGAGGCGGGGAGGCGGCAACGTCCACGCGCGCATCGCTCGAGACGGTGCTGGCCATGCACCGTATCGTCGCTGGTACACAGTCCCGGTTCATCGGCGCGGGCACCGGACTTCGTGTCCGTACTCTCCCGTACATCGGATCGCCGCAGGCTGGGCCCGCGAGCGCGAAGCACACGAATCGAGCCGGGGGGTGGTCGCTCAGCCGATTGTGATGGTCTCGCGCTGATGCTTGTGGCGGCGGGTTAGCGTGAGCGTGTAGCGGCCCTTGACCACGCGCCGGCGCGGGGTCAGCAGCAGTCGCGTCTGGTTGCCGGAGCGTGTGGCTGTGCCAGTCGCGTAGGGGACCCCGCCGCGCTGCTGGCCGCAGATTTGGGGCGCTCCGAGGAGTTCACAGAGGCCGTCGCCGGGGGCGTGTTGCGACGCTCGCCGCGCGTGGTTCGTGCGAGCATCAGCATCTCTTCAGGCATGTCGCCTTCGCGGTGATGGGCGAAGGATGGCGCCGTCGCGACGGCGGGGCTCTCGACGAGCGGCAGCTCTCCGATGTAGTCATGGATGTGCTGTTCAGAGGTGAGGCGTACGGCGTGGTGCAGAGGATCGACGTAGAGGGGGCGGCCCACGCGTCCTTCGCCAGCGCATCACCCTGACGGAGGCCGGCGCGATCGCCCTCGGAGTGAGGCTCGTGGCCGGCCACCCAGGACTAGCGTGATGCAATAGCAAAACGTCGCGGTTCCACGACGTGAGCCGGTGCAGGGCACATCCCTGAGGACCCGCCGTTCTGCGTAGTTAGCTAGCGTCATAGCTAAACCTCACGTCTCCCCACGATACTCCGAGGTGTCCGCGAGGCGTCCAGTAGAGCCGCGGAGTGGCCTAATCTGGCGTCTATGGCTCTGGGTCTATCCCATCGCTCTGACGGTCGTAGTCGTGGTCGCCATCGCAGTCCCGTCGTGGAGGCTGGGAAAGCGGCTGGGAACTCCGCCAGGACAGCGGAACGCGCCTCCTGAGGAGCAAGCCGAACGGAAGCGGGAGCGAGCTGAGCGGCGGAAAGCAGAGCTTGCCGCGCTCACGACCCGAGAGCGGGTCATGTTTTACGCGTACTACGCCTTCTCCCTTCCGGCGATGCCGGTCGGCCTTCTGCTGACCATCTACGGGCACGGCACGACGCGCACCGTCGGACTTGTGTTGCTCGTCGTCGCCGTCCTGCTGATGGCGGTTCCCGTTGGGCCAATCCTTGGCGGAAGGGTCAGGCGGCGCAAACGCGCAAGCTCGGCCCGGTAGAGCCGCAGCTGCGCGATGGGAGCCGCGGGCGACTGCTGGCAGGACTTCGAAGTGGCGGTGGGACGTTGGCGTCTGGGCAACCTTGAGCTCGAGATGCTGCCGGGCGCAGCGTTGGAGGCGCTCAGCGCCGGTTGCGACACGCCCTCGCTTGTGCGGCTCGCCGTGATGGAAGGGGCGAGCTGGTCGGAGGTTGAGCCCGTCCTGCGTCGGGTGTTCGACGAGCGCGGGCGTCCGCTCCCGTCACGGGAGGAGGCTGTCGCGTTGGTTGCCGATGACCTGCTGCGCAGGCTCGTAGCCGAGGAACTTGACCCACGTGGCGCGACTGAAAAACTGCGGCGTCTCGCGTGGGTGGTCGTGAACGGTCCGGCTTGGCCGGACCTGGAGGCGTTCGTGGCGCTTTCGGATAGCTGGGAAGCTGCCGACGCCGGGCACTTGGACCGCGAAGCGGTGCGCGAGGCCGTGATGCAGAGCGGTCGAGAGATTCTGGCGCGGGGCGGCGTCCGCGACCACGCGCCCGCCGATCAGCGGGACGCTCTGGCCGCTCCTGTCTTGCCTCGTGCTTGCGCACGGCCTTGCACAGCTACCGCCCGATAATTCGTCAGCGCACCGGTTGACCGGCTTCCCCATGCTCATGGCGGCAGGGAGGCGTACCAGCCCCAGTCGCCTCGGTAGGAACCCTCCGGCTACACACTCAGCGACTTCCCTCGCACCACCAAGGGGTTTGCGCAACGTACGTTCCTCTCCATGACAAAACTGCCTGGAGATCACAAGACTTGCTCGGTCGCTGGCGAGATTGACCACCGTCCCGGCACTGCGTAAGCGCCGCGACGTTCAGTTCGGTGGGACGTTGGTCACGACGTCTGGACCCGTGTACCGATGCCGGTGGGAGTTGCACGCGGCGGGGAAGGAGAACTGGACGCTGTCCTCGTGGACGTTGTTGTAGCTGGCGAAGATCGTCGCCTCGCCAGGAGTCCCGACGGGGCAGTTCGGATCGGTCGTACTCTTGACCCGTACGTCGATCTTCATGATGTTCCCGGGCACGCCGAACATCACAGCGTGATGCGATGCGTCGACCAGATGGTGGCCGACCGACAGGACGATCTGGCGATCAGGCGCGTTCCGAACGCGATCGACTTGGCAGATGATCCCTGAGACGGTGCGCGCCGACAGGTTGATGGTGCCGTGACCGCGGGTGTAGATCCCTGTAGCGCCGGTGATCGGCTGCCCGCCATGGAAGCCCCACGCCTCCTTCGGAACGTTGACAATCGGGAACGCACTGCAGTAGGCGGTCGCGCGCGACGCGTAGCCAGTCGGACGCGACGCGGCCGCGACGCCCACAACGAGCACCGTCGCGATGAGGGCTGTCGCGAGCCCGCCTCGCAGGAGTGCTCGGCTTCAACGACTCGCTGCACATGCGCTGACAATAGGGCGCTGGCGCGTCCCGGCGAGCCCGGAGACTGCGCAATTTTGCGAGGATGCCCCGCCGACCATGCGCGACGTTGGCAAGCGGTCACAGGTTCTCGAGAATCTCGTTCGCACGCGACCACTGGCCAGGCGGGACGACGACGTAGATGTCGCCGTATCCGCGACGATCCAAAGCATGATCGGCGACGCACGCCGCGTCTACCCCGAGCGTTCGCAACTGATCGCGCCAGGCGACGGCGGTACCTTGATCTTCAAACGTGCTGACGGTCTCCCACCCGTCAAACCGCGGATCGCCAATCGCCACCGCCGGGTCTTTGGCCGCACCACCGAGGAAGCGAAGACGACGCATCCGCATGAGGGTACCCCGGCCTGCGCCAGCGTCGCGCTCCTAGGGTGCTGCGACGTTGACGAACGCCTGCTGCACGATCAAGAGGTCACAGCCCGCGAAGCGTCCCGGGAGTGCTCGGCTCGATCGCGCCCGATGACTTCTTGGCATCAACTCGGCGCCGAGCCGCTCGCGAGCTCCGGTCGTGGGTAGGCGCGAAGCGCCAGCGAACTCGGACTGACACAGACTGCTGCTCCTCGGGGCATGAGAATGTCGCTCGGAGGCTGTTGTTCGGGTTCCGGCGGGGTTATGGTCGGGTGACCGGGACAGGGGCTTTCTGGGAGAGCGCATGTTGGGCAGGCCGGTTCTTGGACGATGGGCGCTGTCTGAGCCCGGGCCTTTCGGTGGCCGGCCCTGCGACTTGTCCGGTTGCGCTTGCAGCGCGAATCCGTCGGTGTCGTTTGCCCACCGCGTTGCGGCAGCGTGCGGAGCGTCTGGCGATGCGCTCGCATCCACCCGAAAGCAGCAGCGGTCAAGTCGGGTGAGACCCCGGCCGGGCGGTCGCAGGTTCAAATCCCGTCGCGCCGGCCAGCGGTCAAGCCCTATCCAAGTCTCGGTCCGGGCCACCGTTGGTGGCGGCGACGAACCGCTCCAACCCGGCCCGGAGCTCCTGGAATGATTGCTCGCCAACGATCTCGGCGAACTCCAGCTCCGCTTGGGCAGCGAGACGCCAGATCAGATCCATGAACTCCCGGCCGCGGGGGGTAAACGTGATCAGCCGCGCTCGTGCGTCCTCTGGGTCCGGGCGTAGCTCGACATAGCCAGTGTGCTCGAGATGACGGAGCAGGCCATTTACCGACTGCTTTGTGAGGTTGGCCTGCTCGGCCAGCTGGGTCGGGCGCAGACCCTCAATACCCGGATAGCGAAAGAGCGCGACATGGGCAGGGTGGAG
>Ga0075520_1001726_pt1 | contig 10641 bp, 10 predicted proteins | sample NGEPerB_FD_75100 | JGI IMG/M metagenome (GOLD analysis project Ga0075520, IMG submission 75100) | Arctic peat soil microbial communities from the Barrow Environmental Observatory site, Barrow, Alaska, USA - NGEE PermafrostAB12-B | ecosystem: Environmental > Terrestrial > Soil > Wetlands > Peat ...
TGCGCCGCGAGACCGCGTCGCAGACGGCGGGTCCGTACGTGCACATCGGTCTGGCGCCGCACGTCGCCGGCTTCGACATCTTCGAGAACAACTTCGGTAACGTGCTGGTCGACGCGAAGACTTCGGGCGAGCGCATCCGCATCGAGGGACGCGTCTTCGACGGCATCGGTACCGTGCTGAAGGACGTGCTGATCGAGATCTGGCAGGCCAACGCCGCCGGCAGGTACGCGCATCCGGGCGACCGCCAGCAGGGCTTGGCGATCGACCCGCACTTTCGCGGCTGGGGCCGGGCCTGCACCGATTTCGAGAACGGCGGGTATGCGTTCGAGACCGTCAAGCCGGGCGCTGTCGAAGGCCGCGACGGTCGCCCCATGGCGCCGCACGTCAATGCCTGGATCGCTGCCCGCGGCATCAACGTCGGCCTGCATACGCGGATCTACTTCAGCGACGAGGCCGAGGCCAATGCCAAGGATGCGGTGCTCAATCTGATCGAGTGGGAAGCGCGCCGCGCCACGCTCGTCGCCGAGCGCCAGGACAAGAAGAGCGAGGGCGGCTCGACCGTCTACCGCTTCGACATTCGCCTGCAGGGCGAGGGCGAGACCGTCTTCTTCGACGTCTGATATCCAGACGTCGGACGAGACGCCCGCCTAGACGAGGCCGAGCTCGACCAGAAGAAACGCGTCATCCTCGGCGATCTCGCGGAGCGAATCGAAGCGGCCCGACGCGCCACCGTGCCCGACCTCGAGGTTGATCTTCAGGAGCAGCGGGTTCGTATCGGTCTTGAGCGTGCGCAGCTTCGCGACGTACTTGCTCGGCTCCCAATACGCGACCTGGCTGTCGTTGAGGCCGGTACGCACCAGCAGCGCCGGATAGGCGCCGCGCTTCAGGTTGTCGTAGGGACTGTAGGCACGCATCCAGGCGTACTGCTCGGGCAGCTTCGGGTTGCCCCATTCGATGAATTCGCCGATGGTGAGCGGCATGGTTTCGTCGAGCATCGTGCTGATCACGTCGACGAAGGGCACCTCGGAGATGACGGCCCTGAACAGCTCCGGCCGCCGGTTGACGACCGCGCCCATCAGCAGGCCGCCGGCGCTGCCGCCTTCGATGGCCAGTTGCGACGGCGTCGTCCAGCCGCGCGCCACGAGCGCCTCGGCGCAGGCGATGAAGTCGGTGAAGGTCGTTTCCTTCCTCGCCATCTTGCCTGCCTCGTACCAGGTGTGGCCGAGGTCGCCGCCGCCGCGGATGTGAGCGATCGCGAAGACGACGCCGCGGTCGAGCAGCGAGACGCGCGTCTGCGAGAACGACGCGTCGAGCGGGATGCCGTAGCTGCCGTAGCCGTAGAGCATGAGCGGCTGCGCCGTGCTCTGCCTCCTGTCGCGCCGCCAGACGAGCGAGATCGGCACGTCGGTGCCGTCACAGGCCCTGGCCGTGATGCGCTCGCTCTGGTAGAGCGCAGGGTCGTAGCCGGGCACCGGCTGGCGTTTCCTCAGCGTGCGCTCGCGACTGAGAAAGTCGTAGTCGTAGGTCGAGGCCGGCGTCGTCATCGAGGCATAGACGAAGCGCAGGCTGGTGGTCCGGAACTCGGCGTTGCCGGCGGCGTGGACGCTGTAGGCGGGCTCGTCGAACGCGATGCTGTGGTCGCCGCCCTTGTGCAGATCGAAGACGCGCAGCTGCAGGACGCCCTGCCGACGCTCGGTGACGACCATGTGATCGGCGAAGAGGTCGACGTCCTCGAGCATGAGTCGCGGCTGTGCCGCAATCAGCTCGTCGGCGCGCCCGAGGTCGGGGTGCCTGGCATCGACCTTGACGAGCCGGAAGTCGCGGCCCGTATCGTTGATGCGCACATAGAAGCTGCCGTCGCGATGCTCTAGGTGGTACTCGATCTCGGCGCGTCGCTCGAACACCGTGCGCATCGCGAACGTCGCCGGCGTCGCGTCCGCGTCGATGACGCGGCTCTCGGTCGAATCCTTGCTGCCGCTCTCGACCACGATGTAGCGCTCGTCTCGCGTCTTGCGGACGTCGAGATCGAAGAGCTCGTCCTCTTCCTCGAGCAGCAGCGTATCCGCCGTGGCGCCTGCCATCTCGTGCCGCCAGAGTTGGTTCGCACGCTTGGCCTCGTCCATCGTCACGTAGTAGAGCGTGCGGCCATCGTTGGCCCAGGCGGCGGAGGCCACTTCGGGAACCGACCAGGCGTCGTCCAGGCCACTGCGCAGGTCGCGGACATGCAGCGAGAAGTCGCGCCCGCCGGTGAAGTCGACGCTGTACGCCAGGAGCGCGCCGTCGCGGCTGACGGCGCTTAGACCCAGGCGGAGGAACGCCTTGTCGCGCGCCATCTCGTTCAGGTCGAGCATCGTCTCGTCGCTGCCGTCGGCGTCGTAGCTGCGCTCGCTGCCGACGGCACGCCGCCGTACCAGACGCGCGTATTGCTCGCCCTTGGAGATGCGCGTCGAGTACCACCAGTCGCCCTTGCGGTAAGGCACGGAGTCGTCGTCCTGCTGGATCCGGCCGAACATCTCCTGGTAGAGCGTTTCCTTCAGCGCCGCATGCGACGCGAACCAGGCGTCGGCATAAGCGTTCTCGGCCCGCAGGTAAGGCAAGGTGCGCGGATCGTCGCGGTGGCGCAGCCAGAAGTAGTCGTCGATGCGTTCGTCGCCGTGGACGGTGACGTCCTTGGCCTCGCGCGGCGCGACCGGCGGGTCGGGAAGGTTCGGTGCAAAAGACATCGCACATTGTCGGCTTGACATTTGTTTAACCGGATCGTTAAATACTGGTATGGACGATCTGAGCACCACCTTCTTCGCACTGTCCGACCCGACCCGGCGCGCCATCGTCGCCCGGCTCGCAAAAGGACAGACGCACGTCGGCGAGCTCGGCAAGCCGTTCCGCGTCTCGGCGCCGGCGATCTCGCGCCATCTTCGTGTTCTCGAGGAGGCCGGCCTGATCGAGCGCAAGGTCGAGGCGCAACGCCGCGTCTGCAGCCTGCGCGGCGAAGGTCTCGCCGCCGCCCACCACTGGGTCGAGCAGTACCGGCAGTTCTGGGAAGCAGGCCTCGATCGGCTGGTCGAGTTTCTGGAGGCGCCCTCGGCGCCGCCGATCGGCGGGCGCCGCGCCGCGCCGCGCAAACGCATGACCAGCGCCTCGCCGCGCAAGGCAAAGACGGCCGTCGCACCGGCCAAACACAAAGGAAGTCGATCATGAGCGAGGCGGCACCCTTCGAGCTGTCGATGCGCCGGCTCATCCGGGCGCCGCGCGAGCGCGTCTACGATGCCCTCATCAGCGCCGACGCGCTGCGCCTCTGGATGGGGCCGCGCGGCATGGCGGTGACGGAGATGACGGTCGACCCCCGGGTCGGCGGCGCCTGGCGCATGGCGATGTGCTCGCGTGACGGGTCGCTCTTCAAGGTCGGCGGCGTCTATTGCGAGCTGAGGCGGCCGGACCGCGTCGCCTACACCTGGCAATGGGAAGAAGGCCCGATGGTCGGGGTATCGACGTTGATCGAGATCGCACTGAGCGAGCAGGACGGCGCCACCCTGCTCGAGATGCGCCATTCGGGCTTCCCGTCCAGGCCGGCGCAGGACGCGCACGCACGCGGCTGGAACGGGCTGTTCAACAAGCTCACCGAAATGCTGGATCCGCGCGGCAGCGCGGCGACCGTCACGCTCTACGGTGTCGCGCCGAGCAGCTACACGCGCACCGCGCGGCTGGCCCTGGCGGAAAAAGGCGTCGCCTACACGCTGCACGAATGCGGCCCGCACGGGCCCGAGATCCTGGCGGTCAATCCGCTCGGCAACCTGCCGGCCTTCACCGACGGCGACTTCGCGCTGTACGAGACAAGCGCGATCGTGCGCTACATCGACGAGAGCTTCGACGGGCCGGCCCTGCTGCCCGGCTCGATCGCCGGCCGCGCCCTCTGCCAGCAGTGGACGAGCGCGTTCAAGGCAACGTTCTACGACGCCATGGTCGTGCGCTACATCCGCCAGTACTTCTTCCCGAGCGGCGGCGGCGCGCCCGACCGCGCCGTCATCGACGCCGCCCTCGCCGAGATCGCGCCGCTGCTCGCCCTGCTCGACCGGGCCTACGCGGCGACAGCATGGCTCGCCGCCGACAGCCTCTCGATGGCCGACCTCTTCGTCATGCCGGTGCTTGCCTATCTCGAGCGCATGCCCGAAGGGCCGCAGCTCCTCGGCGCGACGCCGCACGTCGCCCGGGCGCTGGCGACGATGCGCGCCCGGCCCAGCTTTCTCGCCACCGAGCCAACAGGCCGTTTCGCCTGAGCTCGCGATCTTTCCTCAACCCAGGAGCTGCCATGTCCTCTCTGCCCGGAAAATTCGTCTGGTTCGAGCACGTGTCGAACGACATCGCGAAGGCACGCGCCTTCTATGAAACGCTGTTCGGATGGCACACCGAGACAATGCCGATGCCGGGTGGCGAGCCCTATTCGGTGATCCACAACGGCGGCGCCGGCATCGGCGGTTACGCCAAGGCGCCGGCCGGCGTGCCGAACGCGTGGCTGTCGTACCTGTCCGTGAGTGACGTCGACGCGTCGTACAAGTCAGCGCTCGCTGCCGGGGCAAAGAGCCTGATGGCACCGATGGACTACGGCTCGGCCGGGCGCGCCGCGACTCTTGCCGATCCGAGCGGCGGCGTCTTCTCGCTCTGGAAAGGCGCCATGGGCGACCCGGCCGACACCGAGGACGTGCCGGTCGGCGGCTGGTACTGGAACGAGCTGTCGACGCAAAACGAGACTGCCGCGCTCGCCTTCTACGAGAAGGTCTTCGGCTTCAGCCACGATGCGATGCCGATGCCCCAAGGCGTGTACTACGTGCTCAAGCAGGGCGAGACGGTGCGCGGCGGCCTCGCCAAGGCGATGGATGCCAAGACGCCGACGATGTGGATGCAGTACGTCAAGGTGGCCGACTGCGACGCCAGCGCCGCCAAGGCCGTCGGCCTCGGCGCCACGTCGTGCGTGCCGCCCACCGACATCCCCGGGATCGGCCGCTTCTCGATGCTCATCGATCCTCTCGGCGCCGCGATCGCCGTGATGAAGCCGGCGCCGCGCTGACGCGCTCTGCCTCGACCCGGAGACGGCGTCGCCCCCGCCCCGGGCCCGCCGCTTGCCTCGACCCGCGGATCAACCCTCCGCGAGGCAGCATGGCCGCTCTTCTTCACGCCTTCGACCTCGGCGATCTGCGCCGCGTCACGCCGATCGACTCCAGCTTCGGCCTGAACCGCGGCAAGCCGGTCGACCGGCACTACATCGAGGATTTCCTGCGCAAGAACAGCGCCGACATCCGCGGCCACGTGCTCGAGGTCGCCGAAGACGACTACACGCTTCGCTTCGGCGGCACGCGCGTGACCAAGAGCGACATCCTGCACGTCGACGGCAGCAACGCGCGAGCGACGGTCGTCGCCGATCTTGCCGACGCCGACAGCCTGCCCAGCGACACCTTCGACTGCTTCGTCTGCACGCAGACGCTCACCTACATCTACGAGGTCCAGCGCGCCCTTGCGACCATCCACCGCATCCTGCGACCGGGCGGCGTGCTGCTGACGACGGTGCCGGGCATCAGCCAGATGAGCCCGTACGACCGCGACCGCTGGGGCGAATACTGGCGCTTCACGGCGCAATCGCTCGGCCGTCTGCTCGGTGAATCGTTCGGCAACGAGAACGTCGTGGTCGAGGCCTACGGCAACGTGCTGGCGTCGACGGCGTTCCTGCAGGGCCTGTGCGTCGAAGACCTGCGCCGCGACGAGCTCGACCACCGGGACCAGCGCTACCAGATGCTGGTCGCCGGGCGCGCCGTCAAGGCGGCGTAGGCGACGCGTTCCGGCGCGGCGAGCGCCCGGCACGGCGACGCGCCCATGTTGTTATCGTCGGCCACTCGCCGACGAAAGCCATGATGCAACCCGTCATCACCAGCCTGCTCGACACCGATCTGTACAAGTTCACGATGTGGCAGGCAATGCTGCATCGTCATCCGCAGACCGAGGCCGAATACACCTTCGTCTGTCGCAATACGCCGGCCTACCCGCTCGCCGAGCTCGTCACCGAAGTCAATCGCGAGCTCGATGCGCTGTGCGCACTCTCGTTTCGCAGCAACGAGCTCCACTACCTCGCCAGCTTGCGGTTCCTTCGCTCCGACTTCGTCGATTTCCTGCGCATCTTCCGCTTCCAGCGCGACTTCATCGTCGCGCGCACGGCCGCCGACGGGCGCGGGCTGGAGATCGTCGCCAGCGGTCCGCAGGTGCACGTCATGGCGTTCGAGATCTTCGTGCTGGCGATCGTCAACGAGCTGTACTTTCGCCGCTTCGACGCGCGCGAAGCGCTCGCCGAGGGCCGCCGCCGTCTCGCCGCCAAGATCGTTCAGCTGCGCGCGTTCGAAAAGGAGCCGCCGCGCGGCTCGCCGTTCGAGTTCTTCGACTTCGGGGTGCGCCGGCGCTTTTCCGGCGAATGGCACCGCGAGGTGCTGACGACGCTCAAGCGGGAGGTGCCGCAGTTCTTCAAGGGCGCCTCCGACGTGCTCTTCGCCCGCGATCTCGGTCTCGTTCCGATCGGCACGATGGCGCACGAGTACTTGCAGACGTTCCAGACGCTCGGCGTCCGGCTGCGCGACTTCCAGCGCGCCGCGCTCGAGACCTGGGTGCAGGAATATCGGGGCGACCTCGGCACGGCGCTCACCGATGTTGTCGGCATGGATGCCTTCCTGGCCGATTTCGACCTCTATTTCGCCAAGCTCTTCGACGGCCTGCGCCACGATTCCGGCGATCCGTTCGTCTGGGGCGAGAAGGCGCTCAAGCACTACGACAAGCTGCGCATCGACGCCAAGACCAAGCGCCTGGTCTTTTCCGACGGCCTCGATTTCGACAAGGCGTTCGCCCTGTACCGCCACTTCGCCGACCGCACCCAGCTCGGCTTCGGCATCGGCACCAATCTGACCAACGACATGGGCCTGAGTACGCTGCACATCGTCATGAAGCTCACCCATGCCAATCACCAGCCGGTCGCCAAGCTCTCCGACAGCCCCGGCAAGCTGCTCTGCGACGACGAGACCTTCCTGGCTTACCTGAGGCAGGTCTTCAACGTGCCAGCGTGATGGCCATGGCGCCGAAGGTTCGCGCCGAGCACGCGGCGCGCCCGCGCCTCGCGCCATGAGCACGGGATCGACGCACGACGACGCACCGGAGCCCAAGACCGTCTCCGTCCGCCCCGGGTCGCTCGCCGTGCCGCGTTCGATCACGCTGGCTGATGCGATCGACCTCGATGGATTTCGTCGCGCCTGTCGCGCCCTCTGGGCCGAACAGGTCGAGCCGGGACGGATCGCCTGGCACACCGCCGAGGATGCGGAGGGCGATCTCTTCGACATCGCGGCGTCGCGCGACGCAGCAGCCACGGCCGGCGCGCCGCCGGTCCACGTTCCGCCAACGTTCATGGCGCTCTGCGAAAGCGTCATCCTGCACCGCGACGAGAACCGATTCGGCTTGCTCTACCGGCTGCTGTGGCGGCTGCAGACCGAGCCGGGCCTGCGCCACGACCCGCTCGACGCCGACTGGGTTCTCGCCCAGCACATGGCGCAAGCGGTGCGGCACGACATGTACACGATGCAAGCGTCCGTCCACTTCCGCGTCATCGACGAAGGCGAAGGCCGCATGCCATTGCACGTCGCCTGGTTCGAGCCGGAACACCACATCGTCGAAGCCACCGCGCCGTTCTTCGCACGCCGCTCCTCGGCCATGCGCTGGGCCATCGCCACGCCCGAGCGGAGCGTGCACTGGGACGGCGAGCGGTTGCTGTTCAGCGCGGGCGCACGGCGCGAGGACGCACCGCCTGCCGATGCCGGCGAGCAGCTCTGGCTGGCCTACTACCGGAGCATCGTCCAACGGAGCGTCGCCATGGTCCAGCGTGATCCCATCGACCCACCGCGGCGCACGGCGCGGCCGCCCCCAAGCGCCGGTCACGACGAGACGCCAGGCGGCGACGCGCCGCAGTCGCTTGCCGCGCTGCGCGAGGCGCTCGAGCGTTGCCGCGAGTGCCCGATCGGCGAACATGCCACCCGGGCCGTTCCCGGCGAAGGCCTGAAGCACGCGCCGCTCATGTTCGTCGGCGAGCAGCCGGGCGATCAGGAAGATCTGCAGGGCAAGCCATTCGTCGGCCCGGCCGGGCAACTGTTCAGCCGCGCCCTGGCCGAGCTCGGCATCGAGCGGCGCGCCGTCTACGTCACCAATGCCGTCAAGCACTTCAAGTTCGAGCTGCGCGGCAAGCGGCGCATCCACAAGACGCCGGCGCAGCAGGAGGCGGCGGCCTGCCTGCATTGGCTCGAGAGCGAGATCGGCCTCGTCGACCCTACGGCCATCGTCGCGCTCGGCGCCACCGCTGCGCGCCAGCTCATGGGCGCCGCCGTGGCGGTGACGAAGTCTCGCGGCCAGTGGATGACGCGCGCCGACGGCCGACGCGTGCTCATCACCCTGCATCCTTCGGCCCTGCTGCGCATGGAACCGGCCGACAAGGACGCGGCCTACGCGGCCTGGCTCGCCGATCTCCGTCACGCTGCCGAGACGCTGAAGCCCGGAAAGGCGCCGTGAACGCGAGGGCGAACGCGTCCTACAGTCCGGTCGGCTCCCGCCTGACCGGGCAGCGTTTTGTTCGGTGCTTCAATGGCTCGACCGCCCGCCCACGGGCGCCAACCTGCGAGCGCGCCAGCCATGAACGACACGAGCCAGCAACGAACGCTTCTCTGGAAGATGATCAAGAACATCAAGTTCACGATGTTCACGACGCGGCACGGCAACGGTCATCTCCATTCCCGGCCGATGACGACGCAGAACAAGAACCTCGATGCCGACGAAAGTCTGTGGTTCTTCATGTCGAAGCGCGGCGATCCGGTCGACGACCTGAAGCGGGATCCGGTGGTCAATCTCGTCTATGCCGACACCTCCGAAGACACCTATGTGTCGGTCTCCGGCACCGCGGCGATGATCGAGGACCAGGCCAAGAAGGACCAGCTCTGGTCGAAACTGGCCGAGGCCTGGTTCCCGGGCGGCGCGACCGACCCCGATCTGGCGCTGGTCCAGGTGCAGATCGTCCACGCCAACTACTGGGACGTGAAGGAAAGCAAGGCCGTGCAGTTGTTCGAGATGGCCAAGGCCGCGGTCACCGGCAAGCCGCCGACCGAGCTCGGCGAGCACGGCGAAGTGCGCATGCGCTGATCGTGGGGCGTTGACGCGGAGCGGCAGAAGATCACGCCGCTCGACGCTCGACGGCGGCCAAAGGCGATCTGCGCCCGAACATCGAGCCTGTTCGAGCCTTCGCCGCCGCGCCGCGGCGATAAGGTTGCATCGACGCACCAAGGGGAGATGATCAACATGCGCCACGCACCTTCGACCTTGCATTTTCCCCACGCGTTCCGCCCGCCGGTCCCGGCAGGCGCGATCGAGTGGGAAGAGTTGCCCTCGCTCGCCGCGACGCTCGCTGATCGGCTCGATGGCCGGCTGCTCGGCTCGGTCGGCGGCTTTTTGGCGTCGAGACCGGGCAACGCCAGTCACAGTGTCTGGGACAGCACACGGCCGGCCGAGCTGGAGCCCGCGGTGATGTCCGGCCCCTTTCGCGAGCCGCTCGACGGTGTTGCGGTCCGCGAGGTCGTCGAGCCCGACGTCTTTCGCCACTTCTTCGGTCGCTGACCGCTCACTGCGACCGGCCACGGCTCTCGACCTGCACCGGGTCGCAGCCTCCCTGGTCAGGGCCCCCGCCGCGATGCGTCGTGGCGCGGCGCCGCTATCCTGATGGCTCTGCCATGTCGAGCCCGCCTGCCGTGACCGATCCCGCGCCCGCCGCAACCGCCCACGCCATTCGACGGCCCGTGCTCTGGTACTGGGAAGACTTCGCGGTTGGAACGGTACGCGAGTTCGGCCGCTGGGAAGTCACCCGCGAGGCCGTCATCGACTTCGCCCGACAGTTCGACCCGCAGCCGTTTCATCTGGACGATGCGGCCGCCGAGGCGTCGCTGTTCGGCCGGCTCGCGGCGAGCGGCTGGCACACCTGCGCGATGGCCATGCGCATGACCTGCGACGAATATCTGCTCGACGCGGCGAGCCTCGGCTCGCCAGGCCTCGAACGCCTCGCATGGCCGCGGCCGGTGTTTCCCGGCGATGTCATGCACATGCGAACGACGGTGCTGCAGACGCGCCCGCTGGCGAGCCGGTCGGGCGTCGGCGTGGTTCAGTCACGCTCGGAAATGCTCAACCAGGACGGCGAGATCGCCCTTGTCTGGGAAGGTGCCGGCTTCTTCGGCCGGCGCCCGGACGCCGCACCCGCCCCGATGCCGTGAATTTGTTGTGTCGTACCGGGCCCGCGCCGCTTCGCCGGCGCGGGCGTCAGGCGCGACAATGACGGGCTCGTTCCCTCCGGCGCAAGCGCGCTTGGCGCAGGCCGGCCACGCCGGCGGAGACCGCAGACCTTGATGGCGATGAACCCGGCTCATGTGATCGACGACATCGAAGGGCCGACGAGCGTTCAGCCTCAGTCCGGTCACGTTCTGTCGCCAGGGACGCGGCTGCGCGACTACGAGATCACCGGCCTGATCGGCGAGGGGGGCTTTGGCATCGTCTATCTCGCCTGGGACCATTCGCTGCAGCGAAAGGTCGCCA
>Ga0075520_1001729_pt1 | contig 10637 bp, 9 predicted proteins | sample NGEPerB_FD_75100 | JGI IMG/M metagenome (GOLD analysis project Ga0075520, IMG submission 75100) | Arctic peat soil microbial communities from the Barrow Environmental Observatory site, Barrow, Alaska, USA - NGEE PermafrostAB12-B | ecosystem: Environmental > Terrestrial > Soil > Wetlands > Peat ...
GGGGGCGACCAGGGAGATCGCCCAGCTCGACCTGCTCGTCCAGGCATGCCGGCAGATGCAGGACGAACTCCGGGTGTCGCTGTCCCTGATGGAGGAGGGCTACACGATGACCACGATCCTGTCGCGCGGCGGGTCCCCAGGGGTCATCCCCCGGCTGACGGAGGCGCTGGAGGCCACCAACGCCGCCAGGAGGCACGGGCGGGGGGCGATGATCCGCCTCGCCCTGGCCGAGGGGATGACCACCACGCAGCTCGGCGAGCGGCTCGGGATCTCCCGGCAGCTGGTGGCCCGCTACCGCGACGAGGGGTGACCCTCCGGCGTGCCGGGCCCGACCCGCACCGGGCTCAGGAGTCGAATCCCAGTCCCACCCGGTCGAGTGCACGCAACCACAGGTTCCGCCTGCCCTGGTGGGCGTCGGCACGGGCCATCGACCACCGGGTCAGGTTGATCCCGATGGCGCGGACCGGCTCGGGTGGGAAGGGGATCGGCTTCGACCGCACGAACCGCAACCGGGTGAGTTCCGTGTCGGCCCCGGAGACGAGGTCGAGGGCGACACGTGCGCCGAAGCGGGAGGCCCCGACACCGAGGCCGGTGTAGCCGGCCACCGAGACCACCCGGCCGTCGAAGGACCGGTCGAAGAAGGCGCAGAACCGGGAGCAGGTGTCGATCGCCCCCGACCAGGTGTGCGTGAACCGCACGTCCTCGAGGGCCGGGAACGTCTCGGCAAAGAGTGAGGACAGCAGGGTGAAGGTCGTCGCCCGCTGTTCGAGGGCCGGTCCCATGGCGCTGCCGTAGTGGTAGACGGCGTCGTAGCCACCGAACAGGATGCGGTGGTCGGCCGTCTGGCGGAAGTAGAGGAACTGGTTGCCGGTGCTGCCGATTCCCTGTCGGCGTGTCCAGCCGATGGCGGCGCGCTGCTCCGGGTCGAGCGGTTCGGTCATGAGCACGTAGTCGTAGACGGGGACGATGTACTTGCGCAGGCGCTTCACCGGGGAGGGCGAGGCGTTGGTGGCCAGCACCACCTGCGGGGCGGTGACCCGTCCGTGGGCGGTGCGCACGACCATGGGCGCCCCGGTGGCCGGGCCGTCGGGCTCGAGGCCGTCGACCGGGCTGTGCTCGAAGAGCCGCACCCCGGCCGTTTCGCAGGCGCGGCGGAGCCCCCAGGCCAGACGGGCCGGGTGGACGAGGGCGCAGCTGTGCTCGTCCCACAGCCCGGCGAGGAAGGTGGGGGAGTGGATGTCGGCCTGCAGTTCGTCGCGGTCCAGGAACACGGGCTCGGCGCCGTGGGCCACCGCCTGGTCCCGGGCCTCGCGAAGCCACGCCACCTGATGGGGCTCGGTGGCGACATCGAGCTCGCCGGTCCGCTCGAAGTCGCACTCGATGTCCAGGTCGGCGACGGTTGACGAGATGGCGTCGAGGTTCTCGCGCCCCAGGCGCTCGAGGGTGGCGACCTCATCGGGGAACCGTTCGATCCCGTTGCCCAGTCCGTGGGTGAGGCTCGCCGCGCAGAAGCCGCCGTTCCGGCCCGAGGCGGCCCACCCGCAGCGGTCGGCCTCGAGCAGCACGACGTCCCGTCCGGGGTCGGCCTGTTTGGCCAGCAGTGCCGCCCACAGCCCGGTGTAGCCGCCGCCCACGACCACCAGGTCGGCCCGGTCGGGGCCGACCAGCGGACCGGCGGCGCCCGGGGCGGCCGGATCGTCCAGCCAGAACGACAGCGGTCGGGCGTCGGCGAAGGCGGCGGCGCGGTCCATGCCTGCAACCTATCCGGCGGCTGGCGACCCTCCGCGGGTGGGTCCGGGAGCAAAGGTGGCGACCACGACGGGCCGGCGGAGGAGGCCATGTTGCATATTCATGCGCAAGTGTGCATAGACTTGCAGGATGTCGGGAGCGCTCAGGAAGGTCGGGATCGTCGGCGCCTCCGGCTACGGCGGCGCCGAACTCCTGCGCCTGTGCGCCGGGCACCCGGACCTGGAGGTGGTGGTGGCCCAGGCCGCGTCCAGCGCCGGGGTGTCCGTGGCCGCCCACACCCCGTCGTTGGCCGCCGCCTATCCGGGCCTCGTCTACGGGGCGACCGATGCCTCGGCGCTGGACGGGCTCGACGTCGTCTTCCTCGCCCTGCCCCACGGTCGGTCCCAGCACCTGGTCCCCGACCTGGTGGCCCGGGTGGGACTCGTGGTCGACCTGGCCGCCGACTTCCGCCTGCGGGACCCGGCCGCCTACCCGGCCTGGTACGGGGAGGAGCACCTGGCACCCGACCTGCTCGCCACCTTCGCCTACGGGCTCCCCGAGCTGCACCGGCCGGCCCTGGTCGGCGCCACCCGCATCGCCGCCCCCGGCTGCTATCCGACCGCCGCGCTCCTGGCGCTGGCCCCGCTGCTCGAGGCCGGCGTCATCGCCGTCCCCGGCACCGACGGCGTGCCCGCGCTCGTGGTCGATGCGGCCAGCGGGACCTCGGGGGCCGGTCGGGCGCCGAAGGACAGCCTCCACTTCGCCACCGACGACGAGGACTTCGTCGCCTACGGTCTCCTCGACCACCGGCACACGGCCGAGATGGAGCAGGGCCTCGGGACCACGGTCCTGTTCACCCCCCACCTGGCCCCGATGGTCCGGGGCATCCTCGCCACCTGTTACGCCCGACCGACCGACCCCGCCTCGTTCACCACGGAGGACGCCATGCAGCTCCTGTCCGACCGGTACGCCGACGAGCCCTTCGTCGTCGTGGCCGAGTCCCCACCCTCCACCAAGGCGGCCAGCGGCTCGAACACCGCCCACCTGTCGGTCCGGGTCGACCCCCGCACCGGCTGGGTGGTGGTGCTGTCGGCCATCGACAACCTGATCAAGGGCGCCGCCGGGCAGGCCGTGCAGTGCGCCAACCTCGCCCTCGGGCTGCCGGAGGTCACCGGCCTCCCCGTCGCGGGGGTGTACCCATGAGCATCACCACGCCCCGGGGGTTCGTGGCCGCCGGCCTGGCCGCCGGCATCAAGGCGTCCGGGGCCCTGGATCTCGCCCTGCTGGCCACCGAGGACGGCGCCGCCGTGCCCACGGCGGCCACCTTCACCTCCAACCTGGCCGCCGCCGCACCCGTGCAGGTCAGCCGGGCCCACCTGGCGGCGAGTGGTGGGCGGGCGGCCGGTGTGCTGGTGTCGAGCGGGAACGCCAACGCCGCCACCGGTGACCGCGGCCGGGCCGACGCGACCGCCATGTGCACCCTGACCGCCGACGCGCTCGGCGTGGCCACCGAACAGATCCTGGTCTGCTCGACCGGGCTGATCGGCATCCCGTTGCCCATGGAGCCGATCGAGGCGGGCATCCCCCGGCTGGTCGCCGCCCGGGCCGGTGGACCCGAGGCCGGTGCCGACGCCGCCGCCGGCATCCTGACCACCGACTCGGGTCGCAAGGAGGTACTGGTCGAGTACCCGGCCTTCACCGTGGCCGGCATGGCCAAGGGGGCGGGCATGCTGGCCCCGAACATGGCCACCATGCTGGCCTTCCTGACCACCGATGCCGCCGTCGAGCCCGGGCCGCTGGCCGGCCTGTTGCAGGCCGCGGTGGACGACACCTTCAATTCGATGTCGGTCGACGGCTGCACCTCCACCAACGACACCGTCGTGCTGATGGCGTCGGGCCGGGCCGGGCCGGGCGATCCCACCCTCCTGGTCGATGCCGTCACCGAGGCCTGTGCCGACCTGGCCCGCCAGATGGCGGCCGACGCCGAGGGGGCCGAGCGGATCTTCCAGGTCCAGGTCACCGGGGCCCGCAGCGATGGCGAGGCGCACCGGGCGGCCCGCAAGGTGGCCGACTCCCTGCTGGTCAAGTGCTCGATCAACGGCGCCGACCCGTACTGGGGCCGGGTGGCGAGCGAGCTGGGCTCGGCCGGAGTGGACTTCGACATGGACCGGCTCACCATCGCCTACGGCGGGACCACCGTCTGCCGTGGCGGGATCCAGGTCCCCTACGACACGGGAGCCGTGGCCGCCCACATGGCCGGGTCGCTGGTCCACATCGAGTGCGGGCTGGACCTCGGGGCCGGCACCGGCGTGGTCATGGGGGTGGAGCTGGGCTACGGCTACATCGACGAGAACCGGACCACCTCGTGACGCCGGCGCCCGCCGGGGACGGGCCCGTCGCCAGCGCGGCGGCCGGCAAGGCGTCCGTGCTGGTCGAGTCCCTGCCCTACATCCGTCGGTTCCTGGGCAAGGTGGTGGTCGTCAAGTACGGCGGCAACGTGCTGGCCGCCAAACCGGGCCAGGAGGCCGTCGACGAGGAGGAGGCCCTGGCCTCGTTCGCCGAGGACATCGTGCTGATGCGGTCGGTCGGGATGCTCCCGGTGGTCGTCCACGGTGGCGGCCCGCAGATCGGGGCCCTCATGGAGCGCGTGGGCAAGGAGGTCGAGTTCCTGGACGGCTTCCGGGTGACCGACGCCGACACCATCGACCTGGTCCGCATGGTCCTCGTCGGCAAGGTCAACCGGGACATCGTCAGCAGTGTCAACGTGCACGGGGCGCTGGCCGTCGGGCTGTCCGGCGAGGACGCCAACCTCATCACGGCCACGGCCCGGTCCGAGGCGCTCGGCTTCGTGGGCGACGTCGTCGGCGTGGACCCGACCATCGTCCTCCAGTTGCTGGCCCAGGGGCTCATCCCGGTGGTGGCCACCATCGGCACCGACGCCTCGGGACAGGCGTTCAACATCAACGCCGACGCGGCGGCCGGGGCGATCGCCTCTGCGCTCAAGGCCGAGAAGCTCGTGTTCCTCACCGACGTGGCCGGCCTGCGGGCCGACCCCGACGACCCCGGCACACTGCTGCACCGGGCGACCGCCGAGCAGCTGGATGCCATGGTGGCCTTGGGGGCGGCCAACGGCGGCATGATCCCCAAGGTCGAGGCCTGTGCCCGCGCCGTGCGCCACGGGGTCCGGCGCGCCCACATCCTGGACGGGCGCACGCCGCACGCACTCCTGCTCGAGGTCTTCACCGACGAGGGCGTCGGGACCATGGTGGGGGTGGACCTGTGAGCGGGGACGCCGCCGTCACGCCGGGGACGGCCTCGATCGACCGCTCGGCCCTGATGCACACCTATGCCGAGCCGACCGTGACCTTCGTCCGGGGTGAGGGGAGCACCCTCTTCGACACCGAGGGCCGTCCGTACCTGGACTTCCTGTCGGGCCTGGCCGTGACCTCGCTCGGCCACGCCCACCCGGTGGTGGCCGAGGCGATCGCCCGCCAGGCCCGCACCCTCAGCCATGTCTCCAACCTGTTCGGCAACACCGTCGGGCCCGAGGTGGCCGTCACCCTGGACCGCCTGATCGGCGGGGGCACCGATCGGGCCGGCGGCCAGGTCTTCTTCACCAACTCCGGGGCCGAGGCCGTCGAGTGCGCCCTGAAGCTCGCCCGCCGGTGGGCCGGCCCCGGTCGCCACGGCGTGCTCGCCACCACCGACGCCTTCCACGGGCGGACGCTGGCCGCCCTGGCCGCCACCGGACAGTTCGAGAAGCAGCGGGCGTTCGCCCCCATGCCCGAGGGGTTCGACCACGTCCCCTACGGCGACATCGACGCCATGGACGCGGCCTGTGACCCCGACCGGGTGGGGGCCGTGCTGGTCGAGCCCATCCAGGGCGAGGCCGGCGTGGTGCTGCCGTCGTCGGACTATCTGGGCGCCCTGCGCCAGCTGTGCACCGACCGCGGGGTGCTGCTGATGGTCGACGAGATCCAGACCGGGCTCGGCCGCACGGGCCGGTGGTTCGCGTTCCAGCACCTGGGCATCGAGCCCGACGTGGTGACCATGGCCAAGGCACTGGGCAACGGGATGCCGGTCGGGGCGTGCTGGGCGCGGGCCGAGGTGGCGGCCGCCTTCGTGCCCGGGGACCACGGCAGCACCTTCGGGGGTCAGCCCCTGGCCATGTCGGCCGCCCGGGCCACCCTGGGTGTGATGGAGGCGGAGGACGTCCCCGCCCGGGCCGCCGCCGCCGGGGCCCGCCTCCGGGCGGGCCTGGCCCGCCTGCCGGGTGTGGCCGCGGTGCGCGGCGAGGGCCTGCTGCTCGCCGCCGTGCTGGTCAACGACTTCGCCGGCCCGGCGTGTGCCGAGGCCCTGCAGGGCGGCCTCGTCATCAACGCCCCCCGCCCCGACGTGCTCCGGTTCGCGCCGTCGCTGCTGGTGTCCGACGCCGAGATCGACCGGGCCCTGGCCTCGCTGTCCCGGATCCTGGCGCGGCTGGTGGCGGCCTTCGGCCCAGCGGGCGGCCCGGAGGGGCCGACCGACCCGTCCGACCGGATCGGAGGCACCGATGACCGGCACTGACCCCACCGGCGGACAGACCCGCCACGTGCTCGACGTGGACGACCTCGGTCCCGACGGGCTGGCGCAGGTCCTGGCGCTCGCCACCCGGGAGCCGGGCAGCCTGCCCCGGTCGCTCGAGGGAAGGGGCGTGGCCCTGGTGTTCGAGAAGCCGTCCGCCCGCACCCGCAACAGCTCGGAGCTGGCCACGGTGGCGCTGGGAGGGCACCCGGTCTACATCCAGGGCACGGAGGTGGGCCTCGACGTGCGCGAGACGACCGAGGACGTGGCGCGCACCCTGGCCTGCTACCACCGGGTGCTGTGCGCCCGGGTGATGGACCACACGACGCTGGGGCGGATGGCGGCCGCGTTGGACGCCGCCGGGGTGGCCGTGCCGGTGGTCAACCTGCTGTCCGACCGTGCCCACCCCTGCCAGGCCCTGGCCGATCTGGTGACCCTGCGCCAGTGCTTCGGTGCGGACGGTGTCCGCGACCGCACCGTGGCCTACATCGGGGACGCCAACAACGTGTGGCGCTCCCTGGCGCTCGCCGCGTCGATGGCCGGTATCACCACCCGGGTGGCGTCACCGGACGGTTACGGGCCGAGCACGGCCGACGTGGACCTGGTCCGCTCGTTCGGGGGTGAGCTCCTGGTGACCGACGACCCCGCCGAGGCCGCCACCGGTGCGGACGCCCTCTACACCGACGTGTGGACGTCGATGGGTCAGGAGGACGAGGCAGCGGCCCGCAGGGCCGCGTTCGCCGGCTTCCGTGTCGACGAGCGACTGGTGGGGCTGGCCTCCCCGGATGCGATCGTGCTGCACTGCCTCCCCGCCCATCGGGGTGAGGAGATCAGTGCCGGGGTCGTGGACGGTCCCCGCAGCGCGGTGTGGCAGCAGGCGGCCAACCGGATGCACGGCATGCGGGGGCTCCTCTCCTGGGTGACCGACACCGGAGGCGTGGCGTGACCCGGGTCACCAAGCACCAGCGGCAGCACCGGATCACCAAGCTGCTCGAGGCCCGCGCGGTGGGCAGTCAGAGCCACCTGGTCGAGCTCCTGGCCGCCGACGGGATCGAGGCCACCCAGACCACCGTCTCACGCGATCTCGAGGAGCTCGGCGCGCTCAAGGTGCGGCTCCCCGGCGGCGAGACCGCCTATGCACTGCCCGAGCTGCCCTCCCACCAGGTCGCACCCGAGGACCACCTGCGGCGGGTGCTGGGGGAGTGGGTGGTCGAGGCCGACCACTCGGGCAATCTCATCGTCCTGCGCACGCCACCCGGTTCCGCCCATGTCGTAGGCTCGGCGCTCGACCGGAGCGGGTTCCCCGGCGTGATCGGCACGGTCGCCGGTGACGACACCGTGCTGGTGGTGGCCTCCGAGGCGACCGGGGGCGCCGCCGTCGCCCACCGGCTGGCCGTGCTCTCGGGTCTGGAGGCACCGGCGCCCGGCGAGCCGCCGGCGGGCGGCACGGCACCGGACGGGGCGGACGGCTACGGGGCCAACGACATGGAAGACACGACGACCGACGAGACGAGAGGTGTGCGATGACCGATCGAGTGGTGCTGGCCTACAGCGGGGGACTGGACACCTCCGTGGCCGTGCGGTGGCTGATGGAGAACCACGGGGTCGAGGTGATCGCCGTCGCCGTCGACGTCGGCCAGGCCGCCGACTCCGGTGGCGACGACTGGGACGCCGTGCGCAACCGGGCGCTCGCTGCCGGGGCCATCGAGGCGACCGTCATCGACGCCCGGGCCGAGATGGCCGAGGACTTCTGTGTGCCCGCCCTCCTGGCCAACGCCAAGTACGAGGGCAAGTACCCGCTGGTGTCGGCCCTGTCGCGCCCGGTGATCGTGAAGCACCTGGTGTCCGAGGCCCGTCGCCACGGGGCCTCCTACGTGGCCCACGGCTGCACGGGCAAGGGCAACGACCAGGTCCGCTTCGAGGTGGGCACCCGGGCACTGGCCCCCGACCTCAAGGTGCTGGCCCCGGCACGGGTGTGGGGACTTACCCGCGAGGACTGCATCGAGTACGCGGCCAAGTGGGACATCCCGCTCACCGTGACCAAGGAGAAGCCGTACTCCATCGACGAGAACCTGTGGGGCAAGGCCATCGAGTGCGGCGTCATCGAGGACCCCTGGAACCGGCCGCCCGAGGACGTCTACACCATGACCGTGCCGACGGCCACGGAGCCGACCGAGGTCACCATCGGCTTCCAGGCCGGCGTGCCGGTGTCGTTGGACGGCCGGTCGCTGACGCCCGAGCCCCTGATCGCCGAGCTCAACGCGCTGGTCGGGTCCTACGGGTTCGGCCGACTGGACATGGTGGAGAACCGTCGGGTGGGGATCAAGAGCCGTGAGGCCTACGAATGCCCGGGTGCGCTGGCGCTCCTGCTGGCCCACGCCGACCTGGAGGACCTGACGCTCGAGCGGGACGTCCACCACGAGAAGCTCCGCCTGGAGCCCCGTTGGGCCGAACTGGTCTACGACGGGCTGTGGTTCTCACCGCTGAAGCAGGCCCTGGACGCCTTCTTCGTCGAGACCCAGCGCCACGTCACCGGTGAGGTCCGGCTCCGTCTCGACCAGGGCCGCTGCTGGGTGGTCGGACGCCGCAGCCCGGTCAGCCTGTACGACCACGGGCTCGCCACCTACGACGCCTCGGACACCTTCCGCCACCAGGACGCCGAGGGATTCGTCCGCCTGTGGGGACTCGGCGTGGCCACCTGGTCCGCCGTCCAGGAAGGGCGCGGGGCGGCGGGCGACCCGGGGCGATGACCCTCTGGCACGGCCGCCTCAGCGGCGGCACCGCCGACGTGGTCATGGATTACTCGGTCAGCATCCACTACGACCGGCGGCTGGCCCACGACGACATCGCCGGCTCCCGGGCCCACGTCCGCGGGCTCGGACGCGGCGACCTCCTGTCGGCCGAGGAGGTCGTCGTGCTGCTGGAGGCGCTCGATGCCGTGGAGGCCGAGCTGGACGCCGGCACCTTCGCCTTCGTGCCCGACGACGAGGACATCCACACCGCGGTCGAGCGCCGGGTGACCGAGCTGGCCGGGGACGTCGGGGCCAAGCTCCACACCGGGCGGAGCCGCAACGACCAGATCGCCACCGACCTCCGGCTCTACGCCAAGCGCGAGCTGGCGGGACTGGCCGGTGCCGTGCTGTCCCTCCAGGAGGTCCTGGTGTCCCGGGCGACGGAGGCGGGCGACATCTATCTGCCCGGCTACACCCACCTGCAGCGGGCCCAGCCCGTGCTGCTCGCCCATCACCTGCTGGCCCACGGCTGGGCCCTGGCCCGCGATGTGGACCGGCTGGTTGCCACCGTGGCCCGGCTGGACGTGTCGCCACTCGGCGCGGGGGCCCTGGCCGGGTCGTCCCTCCCGCTGGACCCCGACGGCACTGCCGCCGACCTCGGGTTCGCCGGCCGCTTCGAGAATTCGCTCGACGCGGTGTCCGATCGCGACTTCGTGGCCGAAGCGCTGTTCGACCTGGCACTCCTCGGCGTCCACCTGTCCCGGGTGGGCGAGGAGCTGGTCCTCTGGTCGACCGAGGAGTTCGGCTTCGCCGTGCTGGACGACGCCTTCGCCACCGGGTCGTCGATGCTGCCCCAGAAGAAGAACCCCGATGTCGCCGAGCTGGCGCGTGGGAAGTCCGGTCGTCTCATCGGGAACCTGACCGGCCTGCTGGTCACGTTGAAGGGTCTCCCCCTGGCGTACAACCGTGACCTGCAGGAGGACAAGGAGCCGCTGTTCGACTCGGTGGACCAGACGCGCCTGGCGCTGGCCGCCCTGTCCGGTCTGGTGGAGACGGTGTCCTTCGACGCCTCGCGCATGCAGGACGCCGCCAACGGCCCGTCGGTGGCGGCGGTGGACCTGGCCGAGTGGCTGGTGGAGCAGGGGATGCCCTTCCGTCAGGCCCACAGCGTGGTCGGCGGACTGGTGCACGACTCGCTCGAGCGGCACGTACCCCTGGCGGAGCTGGTGGAGGCCCACCCCGCCCTCGGGGTCGAGGCGGTGGCCCTGCTCGAACCCGGTGTGGCCGTCACCCGGCGGACCACCCCGGGCGGTGCCGGTCCGGCAGCGGTGGCCGACCAGATGGTTCGGTTCACCCACAGGATCGAGGCAGACCGGATCCGGGTGTCGGGCCTCGGCTGACCTGTCGTCCCGGCCGGGGGAGGCGGACCCGCGGCCCGGCCCGTGGTGCCCGGCGCCGTCCTCGGCTGCACTCGCTGACCGGGCCGCCCGCGCGAGGCTGGAGCCGTGATCATCCTGCTCCTGGTCGGCTTCCTCGGCGGCCTGGTCACCGGGATCTCGCCGTGCATCCTGCCCGTACTCCCGGTCATCATGGCCTCGGGGGCCGCCAGCGGAC
>Ga0075520_1001731_pt1 | contig 10630 bp, 8 predicted proteins | sample NGEPerB_FD_75100 | JGI IMG/M metagenome (GOLD analysis project Ga0075520, IMG submission 75100) | Arctic peat soil microbial communities from the Barrow Environmental Observatory site, Barrow, Alaska, USA - NGEE PermafrostAB12-B | ecosystem: Environmental > Terrestrial > Soil > Wetlands > Peat ...
GCATACATACTTGGGGCCTAAGTCTTTGATTTGCGTTAGTTCGCTACTTGCCGAACTACTTTTAGTTAAGCACTTTCCGAGGACCGCGCAAGAGAAAGTCTTGCCTGGCGGCCGGTAAACCCCGCCTGAACCGCGATTTTGCGCTTGCCGATCCGTAATGGCCAATCTGCGGCCGAATCTCCTTTGGTCTTACCTGTGCCGCCCCGTAGCGATTCCTTGTTGTCCGGGTCAATTAGGAAGGAGCAATTTTCTGAAATTGGCGGTTTGTCCAGCCAACCGCCGTGACGATTGCCACATATCTCGAATTGGCCAACACAATATGCGACAAATTAGGGCTCTTGCCGGCCTCACGGCGAATTTGACCCATTTTTGCCCGCTCCAACACTATTCAAAGTGCCACCGTGCCGCACTCGGTTTTCGGTCACTGCCCCACTAATTGCCATGACATGCCTTCTCCCAGGCATGTCGATGTGGTGCTGTGGGTGTCGCCCGAGCGAGGCGGTAGATCGGTGGCACTCTTCACCTCGCCGGCAAAGTTCTGGCTTGTCCTTGGATGCAGTGAATCACTGCGCTGGCCAATCGTTTCGGAGTCAGGCCTGTGAAAGATGAGATTGAAAATATGAGTGCACGCGCGCGCCGCGGAGCGCTCGACAACTCGGAGCGGCGCCAGTTAGGGGTGGCCCTCGATAATTCGCTGGACACAAGAATGATCCATCGCGCAGGTTGCAAATTTGATGCGCTCGACAATGTGCAGCCTGGCGACGATAGCCTGACGGAGCGAATTACAAGGCGCGTACTCGAGTCAAGGTGCCCAAAATCTCGGCAAGGCATTCGCTAGACACCTTAACCAGTGCAGCTCGAATTCTCTAAGCACACCTTTGACGCTAGGCGGCATCAATACGACCCTGAATTGCCGAAGGGGCTTCCTTGCCTTCAGATTCAAATATACCTTCTGCCGGTTTGGCGCCCTCGGCAGAGTCGGGCCTCGCAACAGTGGCCACGACTGGTGACTGCTGCGCCAGAGGAAAGTAAAGTGTAAAAGTGGTGCCGCTCCCTTTTTCGCTGGTAACGTCGACAAACCCTGCATGTTCTTTTACGACACCATGTACTATAGATAAGCCGAGTCCACTGCCGCTGCTGTCTCGGAGCTGCTTGTTCGTGAAAAACGGCTCGAAGACTCGCCCAATTAGATCCGCGGGAATACCCGGACCCGTGTCGGACACAACAACTACTGCATACTGTCCCGGAGCGATGGTCTCGTGTCCCAAGATGGGTTCAAGAAAATTTACCGCACATGTTTGCACGGATAAAGCACCAAACTCGCCAATCGCTTCTAGTGCATTACGGACCAAATTCGATATGGCACGCTCCATGTGGTACTGCGACGCAACGACCAATAGGGGCGTCGGATACAGTTTGAGGGATATATCAATTCGGTTGGGCTCGGCATTCATCTCAAGTAGGGGTTCGGCGCTCAGACAACTCGCGACAATCCAATTGAGGTCGAGCGGTGCTTTGTGGGTTCGCCCCTGCCTGCCGAGCGTCATCAAATCTCTGATTGTCTGAGTGGCGCGGTGCGCGGCCGATTTGATGGTTTCCACATAGTGGCGCAGCCGCTGAGCTTCAGGGGAGGGACCAACAACCAACTTGTCGACCAGCCCGAGGATTACATCCGGCAGTGCAACGATCGGGCTTAGCGCGCTATTTAGATCGTGCGCAACCCCGCCTGCCATTGCGCTAAGCGACTCCATTCGTGCAGTTGCGGCTACTCGTTCTTGGACACTGCGCTCGTGCAAGGCAGTCTTTCCAACGATTTCCTGGTGAAATGAGACGCTTTTCACGGCAAAGCTGACCTGCTCGCGTAACATGCCGCAGACGCCTAGGCCTGACTGGGATTCAAGAACCACTACGCCCAAGTACTGAGTTTCGAATGTGAGGGGAATTACGAAGGACGTGTGCCGTCGATTGGAATATAACTCATTGTGTGCCAAGAGCTGCGTTTCCGGTAAACGCGATGTCGGCAATTCAAGGGGTTGACCGTCACGCAGACCGAAAAAGGGTTCAAGTTCAGTTTGCTGCTCAGCGACACAGAGCGCAAACAGCACATTGTTGATGGGAACTAGCGGGAGTTCCTTCGCGAGCGCGCGCTTGAGAGACGGCAGATCGGGGACACTGGAAAATCGTTCCCCACACCGCAACAGCCCCTGGTAGTTCCTCTCGAGGCTCGCCCGCTGTTCGGACAGCGAACGAGTATTGGCGATGGCGATGGCACGGCGGGAAGAGTCCCAAAGATCCTCGAATTGAACGGCCCCGATCGCATTGAATGCGTCTCGTAGAAAGCTGACAGCCGTCTGGACATCGTCGAAACACTCGTTGTGACCTCCCGCCTTGTCCAGCAATTCATCAAGGGACGAGACAAACGCGTCCTGTTGCCCTGCGAGTTCTGCCTGCAGCGCTTCCAAAAGCTGAGCCGCGTCAATTGTCGATTTGATACCAGGCCCCGCCAATAGCTGGTTTAGTTTGTTAAGTAGCGGCGCGTAATTCTCCCTTAGGAACGTTCCTGCAGGTACCGAGCTTTTTGTGGAAATATGCGGATGCTGCGGCAGTTCCCGAAAATGGCAACCGCATGATCGACGAGCAAGCACTTCCACCGGCAGACACGTTTGGTCGGGAACGCTCTCGCCCTCCCATTGGGCGACGATCAGATCGATCGCCAGGGATGCCATTCGCTCGAACGGCTGGCGGGCAGTGGTGAGCGGCGGATTCGAGAAGCGTGCCATGGTAAGATCGTCGAAGCCGGCGACGCGCACGTCCCCGGGAACCCGCTGCCCACGTGCCCTGAGGGCCTCGATAGCTCCGAGGGCCATGCCGTCGTTGGCAGCAACGATTGCGTCAAATCTTGCCCCACGCTCGAGAAGGACATTGGTTGCTGTTATGCCGGTGGAAAAAGTGAAATCGCCAAGGACAACCAGCTGGGGCTCGAAAGGCAATCCGTATCGCGCAAGGACACGTTGATATACCTGGAGTCGGGCGGCTGCATCTACATTGTTTTGGGGCCCGCCGATGAAAGCTACGTGACGGCATCCGTGTTCGCCAATAATGTGCTCGATGACGGCTTCCATCCCTAAGTGATTGTCGATGACTACACTTGGAACTCCCGGCAGCCCGAGGCCGAGGCTACACAGCGCCATGGGCCGAAACGTGTCACAGAGTTGCCTGAGGCGATCCGCTCCGCAAGCGGACCCAAGACCCGCGGAAACCAGCACGACGCCATCCGTGCAGTCTGGATGCACAAGCCGATAGACTTCATTGTGAGCCGCACTCAGAGCATCGAGGCTTTCAAGAGGGCGACCGACCACGACTACGAGATTGACGTCGTGCTTTACGCAGGCATCATCAAAGCCTGATCTTAGTTGTGTGTCGTACCCCGAGCTGAGGTGATCCACGTAGTCAATGAGAACGGCAACCGTCCTTCGCGCTACGGTGCGAGCTGCGGCTTCTTCAAGGGGGGTGAACAGGGATGACACTAAATCTTAAGATTCCCTCGATTCTTACCCAAATGCAATCGATTGAACGCAAACAAGGGTAAGTGACCGCCGGTTTTCGGCCCGGCCGTAGTCGCCAGAGACGGCGGCGAGCTCATTGCCGCTGCTTTAGCAACGTAAGCGACAACTTGACGAAGTCGGTATCCGTCAAAATCCCAACCAGAGTGCCGTTTTCCAAAATTACTGGCAAGCAGGTGAGCTTCTTTTCCAGCATCACTCGACACGCGGTTGCAAGGGGTGAGTCGATGCGAGCAATGACTACGTTCTTGCGCATGATGGCGCCAGCGGTGGTGCTGGCGTCGAATTTTGGTGACTCTGTTCCATCGGGCATTTTGCCGAGTTCGGCATGGAGTAAGTCTGTCCTTGATATAAGCCCAACGAGCTTCATGTCGGAACTCATGACGGGCAAGTGACGAAACTTGAATCGTTTCATACACTCCTCAAGGTTTCCGACGAGCTCGTGCTCCTCTACGGTGATGATCTTCCGTGTCATCAGATCCGCCACGACTCGGGGAGGCCAGTTGGGCGGTGGCAGTTTGGAAGTGACACCAAAAGGCTGACTCGTCGAATCCTGCGCGGTTTTCAAGCGCAAACTGGGTGGCAGCGGTCTTAGCGACTCTGCATCGAGCTCTACGACCTCGGTGCTGACGCGCAGTTCTTCCGGTTGCTCAGGTTCGGCCACCTCGGCATTCTGCGCTGCGGACTCTATCCCTGCCGCTTCAGCAACTGGCGCTGCGGATTCCATTTCGGCTGCATCGGCAATCGGCGCTGCGGACTTTGTTTCCTTCGCTTCGACCTTTGGTGCATCCTTTTCGCTGTTCGGTGCACACTTCTCGCTTTGCAGTTCGAATTCACTGCTATTTGGTGGAGGAATTTCGCTGCCCATATTAACGGACTATCACAACTGAGGGTGTCGCAGTAAGCCCCCGAAAATGTTTGAGGCTCGCCGCAATATTATTGGGGGATTTGTCGTGGGATAGGCACCCCGATGCGGACTTTGCCCGGGAACCTGGAGGTCCGGGTACTGTCACGCAATTCTTGCCATCCCATCGGTAGGTTTCCGGCCCGGGCTATGGCGCCAATTGCCGCCAATGTCGTCATTAACCGAAACGCGGGTCAGCATACGTTGAGGGTCTGACACAACAGTCCCGCTCTTGACAACGGCACGAGGGTGACGTCTTGCGTTAGGAGAAACGCGAACTAAGAACTGGAACAACTCATGACTATGACTCATTCCGAAACCGTTCGTGAGAACATCACCAATCAGATCAGCTCTAACCGTGTCGTGCTCTTCATGAAAGGCACTCGCCAGGCGCCACGCTGTGGATTCTCGGCCCAAGTGTGTGCGGTTCTTGGGGACCTTGGAATTGATTTCAAGACAATTGACGTGTTGTCCAATCCCGAAATACGCGATGAAATCAAGTCATTCTCCAATTGGCCCACCATCCCTCAGCTGTACGTCGACGGTCAATTCGTTGGTGGCTGCGATATCGTGACAGAGCTAAACCGCACGGGGGAGCTCAACCAAATGCTTGGCGTGACCAAAGTGCAGCGCCCGCCTCCGACGATTCGAATTACAGATTCCGCGGCTGCTGCCTTCAAGAAAGCCGACGAAGGTGGAGCGGAACGATTGCGGCTCGAGATAGGCCCCAGTTACGAACACGATCTCTGCTTCGATTTGCCGAAGAGTGATGACATTGAGGTTTCAGACAATGGGGTCACGTTGCGACTCAGTGCATCGAGTGCATCCAAGGCGGAGGGCCTGCGTATCGACTATACAGATGGCCCCAAAGGTGCGGGCTTCAAGATCGAAAACCCAGGCGAGCCCGCTCGGGTAAAAGACTTGAGCGCCCAGGAACTAAAGCAGATGCTCGATGCCGGAACAAGTCCCGATATCTTTGATGTTCGAACGGATCAAGAGCGTCGCATTGCGTGCATACCCAATACACGTGCCTTTGATGCCGACGGGGAAGCGTATCTACGATCCTTGGACAAGAACAAAACCATCATTTTGCACTGCCATCACGGTATGCGGAGCCGGGCTATCGCCGAGCAGCTAGTTGCCGCGGGTTTCCGAAATGTGTACAACCTGGAAGGTGGCATCGATGCTTGGTCGACCTCGATCGATGCTAGCGTGCCTAGGTACTAGCACTCACAACCCAGTTACGTTTCTGGCACGCCCGGCAGGACTCGAACCTGCGACCAGTGGGTTAGAAACCCACTGCTCTATCCAACTGAGCTACGGGCGCAAATGAATTACACGAGGAGCCAAATCCGACACGATTCTCACTCGCTGTCAAGCTACTTGGCCTCCCCGGTACCCTGGGTCCACCCAATGACGCTAACTTGGCTTCAAAACTAACCGACTACCGCGACCTGATGCCGTGCCAATCGAGTCCAAGTGTCGGCAAGCCAAGAGACATCTCTAAAAGATTTGTTGCAACGCTAGCAAAGCTTGACGTCGAACAATTACGATTTTTCCGATTTCGAGTAACGAGCACACGACCATCAACATACGCTTGATGTAATCCCATAGTTGAAACACCGCTCGACTTTGGTTCAGGCTTGCCACTTGGGGGCTGTGGCCTGGTGGCACGCATTAACATGACGGAACAATGGAGTTGTCTAACATGTTGTTTGAAATCATGAGCCAATGCCCTACATGGCTTGCTCGATTAAGTAATCGGCAAAGTCTGTTGTACGCTGCCATCGTTGGGGTTTTGCTGCTATCTTGTCCTGCGTGCGTCAATCGAAAAAGCGTGGATAACATCACGCTTGGTCCTGACTCTGCACTGCGCGACATGGCCACCCCTGGATCTATGGGGGGTACGGGCACCCAGAGCGGCAGCCAAGTAATCGTAAAGACAGGTCAACCTACTATGACGACGGATCGAATCTTCACTAAACCAAGCGAACCTGAGCTTCGCAAGCGATTAACTCCTTTGCAATTTGCCGTTACGCAACAGGCGGCCACGGAACCTCCATTTTCAAACGCGTACTTCGACAACCACAAAGACGGAATTTATGTCGACGTCGCCACGGGCGAACCTCTATTTAGTTCTCGGGACAAGTTTGATTCAGGCACGGGTTGGCCGAGCTTCACGAAACCCATTGATGCCGAGCGCGTTAAATCGCAATCCGACAACAGCCACGGCATGGCTCGAACAGAAGTGGTTTCAGGCGTCGGCCAGTCGCACTTGGGGCACTTGTTCGACGACGGTCCGGCACCAACTGGCCAGCGTTATTGCATCAATTCGGCGGCACTTCGTTTCATTCCTGCAGACAAACTGAAGGAGGAAGGCTACGCGAAGTACTTGCCCATTTTTGGCATGAGTGCCAGCACGGAAACCGCTGCGGCAAGTTCGACAAATAGCTGTTCGTCACCGGCACCCGGCGCAAAAGCGGGCTGCAATTCAACGCTCGATACCGCCGTCCTAGCGGGCGGCTGTTTCTGGGGCATGCAGGAAATATTGCGCAAAATCCCGGGTGTGCTTGAGACGGAGGTTGGCTATACCGGTGGCAAGACCAAAGATCCGTCCTACGAAGACGTTACCAGGGGCGACACGGGCCATGCCGAAGCGGTACGCATCACGTTCGACCCATCTAAGTTATCGTACAGCGATTTGCTCGAGAAATGGTTCTTTCACATGCACGACCCAACGACTAAGAATCGCCAGCATAACGATGTCGGCACCCAATACCGTTCGGCCATTTTTGTTTCCAATGCCGCTCAACGTGCCACCGCGCTGAAAGTCATCGAGCGCGTACAGAACAGTGGGAGTTGGAAAGCGCCGATCGTGACTGAAATCGAAGCGGCTGGCCCGTTCACAAAAGCCGAAGAGTACCACCAAGATTATCTAGAGAAACACCCGAACGGTTACACGTGCCACTATTTGCGCTAAGACCCCCCTCGTGGTTTCATTTCCTTCCCGCGTGATGCTCGGAAACAGTGGGCTTCAAGTCGGCCCGCTGGGGGTGGCTGGAGGCTATGGAATCGGTGAGAAGCCCTTGCTGCAGGCCTTCGAACGCGGAGTCAACTACTGGTACCACGGGAGTTTGCGGGGCCGAGGTATGACGGCTGCTATTCGCAGTATCGCCGCCTCGGGCCGCCGCGACCAGTTGGTGGTCGTACTTCAAAGTTACTCGCGCTGGGCCTGGCTCTTGGAGCGCACGTTTACTAGTGGCCTGAGGAGCCTTGGACTAGATTACGCCGATGTACTGCTACTCGGACTGTTCAATAATTCGCCGCCGCCGGCCATAATCGAGCGCGCGATGCGACTCAAGGAGCAAGGCCTTGCCCGACATATTGCAATATCAGCCCACCGTCGTGCCGCGTACGCCGAATACGTCGCTGGCGGGCAGTACGATGTCTTTCACGTTCGCTACAGTGCGGCACATGCGGGGGCTGAAGTTGATGTGTGTCCCAAGCTTGCCGCCGAAGACCGGCCAGGCATTGTCGCCTACACGGCAACCCGCTGGGGACAACTGCTCGACCCAATGCGCATGCCACCCGGGCAATTACCCCTGCGAGGCCGAGACTGTTACCGCTTCGTGCTTACTAATTCTGACTTCAATGTATGCATGACGGGGCCACGCAGCGCGGTTGAGCTAAACGAAGCACTGGCAACATTGGACGAGGGGCCATTGACCCCAGAAGAAGATCGGCGCGTTCGCGTGATTGGCCAACATGTTCGAGGGCAGCGTAATTGGTATCAACGGATGCGCTCAGGTCGCGGCCTCATCTTGTCGGGGAGAAGCTAGTACGTCGATTCTCTTGAATCGATGGACTAGAAAATCGCGAAGCGATTTTGGGTTTGGGCGAATGGTCCTTCGACGACGCCGAGGAGTGGTCGAAGGACCGCCACTCCTCGGCGTCGTGCCCAAGGAAATTAGGATAGTAGCGCGATTGGCCGCGAAGCGGCCGGGGCCGAAGGACCCATCACTTCAGTGGAATCGCGCTACTATCCTGCCGATGTCTCAAAGCTTGCTGATTGCGAGTCAACCTTTCAAATTGCCGTTTTCAGGGCGGGGACCCTGAAAACCAACGCAATTAAACGTCGGAACGAACTTCCCGGGCGCCAAGCGCATTTTAAGCTCCCCGTCGTCGACGTGTCGGATTCGAGAGGCATGATAGAGTGTGTGGGCTGGGAGGAGGCGCGTTACGATCTTCTTAGCTTGCGACTTCTGATCAGGAGCTCGCGCAAGATGCGCTCGGATTGAAGATCAGGGTCGCGATCACCGTAGCTTGTTAGCCAAAAGCATTGCGTTACCACCCCGGAAGCATTATCAATGGTGAGACGTTTTGGGTAAAGACCTAAGTGTTTGAGTACTGCAAGCATGTCCACCAAAAACCCCTGGCGATCCTCCGCTTGGATCGCCAATCTTAGAGCCTGCTTAAGCCGTACCAGCCCGTGATGCAACAAAGCAATAGGCCTGGCCTGGCGAGCGGCAGGAAGCGAATTGAAGACAGCAGGAAAATCAATTTCAGCAAGATTTTCCTCGACCCGATTCGAATCTAGTACGAAAAAGCCTGTCCACGAGGTACCGCGTCGTTCAGCTTCCCCGTGCAGGATGCTTATCGCCCTGGGTGCCAGCGCGGCGGCAAATTTTTCGGGCCAAATAACAGGGAGCTCTCCGGCGATACGGACTTCGACACGAGTTGCCGAAATAGGATGTACGCTTACGCGACCATGGGCGAAAGGTTCGATCTTTACGGTGGGGCTCAGCATCGGACGGTCCTGCAGTGCTTGACCAAATCGTGGTCCAGCTTTGATGTCCGGAACGTGTCGCCGAGGTCACGCCTTGAATCGAAAGCTCTTCCGTGCCGATGTAACACAAAAGAATACACGCAAAACTGTCTGACCTGGTCTTGGTAGGAGTCCCAGAGTGGCAGCTTTGGACGTTAAAACTGCAGGAAGAACTTGGTTATCTCAGCTGCGGAAAAACTTGGAATCGTGTGAGTTCCACCCACTACCGGGCACCAAACTACCGGGTAATTGCCGGCGGTGCAATTGTTGTAGATCGTGCAAGTAGTGGTTGCATTCAACACCACCGACTGCGTATTCGTTGTGCTGCAGCCATTGTCCTGAATAAACTTGTCGCGGGTGGCCTGGCCGGTGGCGAAGGGTACGGTTGCGTCAGCGTCGCCATGCGTGAACCAAGCGGCGATCGGATGATTCATGCACGATGATGTGGATCCGAAAATACCGCCCGCGATGATGCCGAGCGCGCGGAAAATGTCCGGCGCCTGGCAACCCAGGGTGCTGGACATAATGCCTCCGTAGCTCATGCCTTCAGCGAAAATACGGCTCTGATCGACGCAATAGTTAGCCTCTACATAAGCAACGATAGCCCTGGCAAACGCCACGTCTTGACCATTGGTATTGTCCCAAACGTAGTTCGTTGTGCTGCCGGCCTGCGGGAGTCCCTGGGCGGTCGTGTAAATAGCGTTGGGGAATCCCTGTCTAACGCCGTAGAAGTTCCCCATTCCTCCCCCGCTCGCCCCCGCGTTCGGGAGAAGCTGTTCGGCGGTTCCGGCGTAGTAGTGCCAACCGGTGACAACCGGGTAGGCCGTTTTGGGGTCGTAATTCGCAGGCAAAACTACGTAGTATGTTCGAGCCAATGCATTGATGGTCACCGTACAAGGACTGCCTGACGTACTACACGCCGCTGGCACAGTCGTTAAGCCACAGCCGGGACTCTTGACTACTCCCGTGCTCGTGGAACCACCGACACTCGATGCGCCACCCGTGGCTTTTGTACCGCCAACGTTGCTGATACCGCCCGTGGCTTTTGTACCGCCAATTGCGGGTCCGCCGCCCGTCGACAAAGTCCCACCCGTTGCACTGGTGCCACCAGTTAGTGGGTTGCCGCCGGTGGCTACTGCACCACCGGTTGAATTTGCGCCGCCAGCGGCTGCGGTTGACGAAAGACCACCCGTAGCTCTTGCCCCACCGGTTGCCGCAATACCGCCGGTTGTCGCGAATCCACCTGCAGCGCTCGTGCCGCCCATAGCCGTGACGCCGCCGACTGCCGCTTTGCCACCTACCGACGCCGTGCCGCCAGCGCCGCTCGTGCTTCCACTA
>Ga0075520_1001733_pt1 | contig 10625 bp, 8 predicted proteins | sample NGEPerB_FD_75100 | JGI IMG/M metagenome (GOLD analysis project Ga0075520, IMG submission 75100) | Arctic peat soil microbial communities from the Barrow Environmental Observatory site, Barrow, Alaska, USA - NGEE PermafrostAB12-B | ecosystem: Environmental > Terrestrial > Soil > Wetlands > Peat ...
AAATAGCGGTGCCGGCCCTGCTGCTCGAGGCCGGCCTGATCGGCGTCGAGCAGCAGGGCCGGCACCGCTATTTCCGCCTCGCCGATCACGACGTGGCGGAGCTGCTCGAATCGCTGATGGGCGTTGCCTTCCGGACCGGCGCGGTCCGCGTGCGCTCCGGGCCGCGCGAGCCGGCGCTGCGCAAGGCGCGGGTCTGCTACGACCACCTGGCCGGCGGGCTGGCGGTCGCTGCCTTCGAGACGCTGGTCGCCCAGCGCGTCTTCGCCGGTGTCGGCTCGCAGCTTCGGCTGACTGCCGCGGGTCGCGGCTGGTTCACGGCGTTCGGCGTCGATCCGGCGTTGCCTGGAGCAGGCCGGCGGGCATTCTGCCGACCCTGCCTCGATTGGGGCGAACGCCGTCACCATCTGGGCGGCGCGCTGGGCGCGGCACTGCTGGATCGCATCTTCGCGCTGCGCTGGGCCAGCCGCGTCGCCGATTCGCGCGTCGTCGCCTTCACGCCGAGCGGCGAGCGCGCGTTTCGCTCGCTGCTCGTGCCGCCGGACGCCGCGCGGGACTGACGCGGGCGGCCCTCACCAGACCCGACAGCGCGGCGACGCGTCGCGGGCACCCGGCTTGCCCCTTCTTCCCGCCGATCCGGTACGCCGCAGGGAAAGAAGTCGATGAGCAAGAAAACAAAGTCTGCGCGGTCGCGCGAGGGTGACATTGCCGATGCCGGCAACCTGCCGTTCGAAGCCACCGAACTCGCGGCCGGCGGTGAGCTGCACCAGGTCATGCGCGGCGCGCACCCTGCGTTGACCACCAACCAGGGTCTGCCGATCTCCGACAACCAGAACTCGCTCCGAGCCGACGTGCGCGGGCCGACGTTGCTCGAAGACTTCATCCTGCGCGAGAAGATCACGCATTTCGATCACGAGCGAATTCCCGAGCGCATCGTTCACGCCCGCGGCACGGCGGCGCACGGCTTCTTCGAGCTCACCCATTCGCTGGCCGAGCACACGACAGCCAAGGTCCTCACCGAGGTCGGCGAGCGCACGCCGCTGTTCACGCGCATTTCGACGGTCGCCGGCGGCGCCGGCTCGGTCGACACGCCCCGCGACGTGCGCGGCTTCGCCGTCAAGCTCTACACCAAGGAAGGCAACTGGGATCTGGTCGGCAACAACATCCCGGTCTTCTTCATCCAGGACGCGATCAAGTTTCCCGACCTCATCCACGCCGTGAAGATGGAGCCCGACCGGGGCTTCCCGCAAGCCGCGACGGCACACGACACGTTTTGGGACTACATCTCGCTGACGCCGGAATCGATGCACATGGTGATGTGGATCATGTCCGACCGCACCTTGCCACGATCGCTGCGCATGATCGAGGGCTTCGGCATTCACAGCTTTCGGCTCGTCAACGCCGCCGGCGATTCGACCTTCGTGAAATTTCATTGGCGACCGAAGCTCGGCCTGCAATCGACCATCTGGGACGAGACGGTGAAGATCGCCGGTGCCGACCCCGACTTTCTCCGGCGCGACATGTTCGAGGCGATCCAGTCGGGCGCATTTCCGGAATGGGAATTGGCGGTCCAGCTGTTCACGCAGGAAGAAGCCGAGGGCTTCCCCTTCGATCACCTTGACGCGACCAAACTGGTTCCTGAGGAGCTCGTGCCGCTGAAGGTGGTCGGCCGCATGGTTCTGAACCGTTGGCCCGACAACTTCTTCGCCGAGACCGAGCAAGTCGCGTTCTGCCCGTCGCACCTCGTCCCGGGCATCGACTTCTCGAACGATCCGTTGCTGCAAGGCCGCCTCTTTTCGTACCTCGACACCCAGTTGTCGCGCCTCGGCTCGCCGAACTTCCACCAGATTCCCATCAACGCGCCGAAGTGTCCGTTCGCCAACCAGCAACGCGACGGCCACATGCAGATGGCGCAGCCCAAGGGCCGCGTCTCCTACGAGCCGAACACGCTGGCGACCGATTCGGCCCGCGAGACGCCGACGCAAGGCTTTCGCAGCGCCACCGTCGCCGAGAACGGCGAGCGCGGCCGCGTTCGCTCCGAGACCTTTGCCGATCACTACAGCCAGGCGCGCATGTTCTATCGCAGCCAGACCGGGCCCGAGCAGGCGCACATCGCTTCTGCGCTCGTGTTCGAGCTCTCGAAGGTCGAGACGCTGGCGATTCGTCAGGCCATGGTCGGCCATTTGCGCCACGTCGACGGTGACCTCGCGCAGCGCGTCTGCGATGGCCTCGGGCTCGAAGCCTTGCCGCCCGCGCCGCCGGCCGCCGCCCCAGTCCAGGACATGGCCACCTCCCCGGCCTTGCAGATCATCGGCAAGATGAAGGCGACGCTCGAAGGCCGTGCCGTCGCCATCCTCTGCGCCGACGGCTCCGACGCCAGGCTCGTGGCCCTGGTTCGGAAGGCGGCGCTCGATGCCGGCGCGAGCGTGAAGATCGTCGCGCCGAAAGTGGGCGGCGTTCGCCTCGGCGACGGTTCGCGCCTCGCCGCCGATGGCCAGCTTGCCGGCACGCCGTCGGTGCTGTTCGATGCGGTCGCGGTCATCCTCTCGGACAACGGCGCCGCGGCGCTTGCCAAGGAAGGTGCAGCGATCGATTTCGTGCGCGACGCCTACGGCCATCTGAAGGCGATCGCGATCGATCGCGGCGGCCAGGCGCTGTTGCAACGGGCGGGCGCCGATGCCGATGCCGGCGTCGTCGCCGCGAGCGACGCGAAAGCGTTCATTGCCGCCGCATCGACGCGACAGTGGGCTCGCGAGCCTTCGGTGCGCATCCTCGCTTGAGCCGACGCCCGGGGCGGCCCGGCTCCGCTGCGGCAACGTCCCGTGCGGCGGCCGACAGCGGCCCGAAAGGAAGGCGGCGTGGCCGATCGGAATGCAAATGCGGCGCGCGCTGCCCACGTCATGGCGCGCACTCCGGCCTTGCTCGAGGCTTGGCGCGCCGCGATCGCCACCGATCCGCAACTGACGACGAGCCAGTCGCTGCCACGGGCCCAGCGATCGAGGATTCCGGCCCCGGCTTTCATGCCGGGCCCGGCTCGCCTCTTGTCAGAAGGATCCGACCGGATGAACAACCTATTGAGACATGAGATCTAGCCTTGGCGCGTCACGGCCGGGCCGCGACTTGCATCACGGCCGAGGCTGCTGCGATGCACCTCGACGCATTTCCTTTACCGCTCTTTACGCGATGCGTGCCTGAGGTTCATCAAGCTCTGCTGTAGTCCGGTTCTGCAACTCGGGAGCCGACATGGACGTGGCAGAGATCCAAGATGTGCGTGCAGAACGCGCTCAAGACGGCGGTCCCGGGACGGCGGCGGCGCTGGCCGCGACCGCGCTCGCATCGGCGGCGCTGGCCGCCTGCGGCGGCGGTGGCGGCAGCGACGGCAGCTCGACCGGCGGCGGCACGGGAACGGGCGGTGGCGGCGGCACAGGCTCGCCGCCTCTCCCGACAGCAGCCGAGGCATCGCGCTTTCTGGCCCAGGCCTCGGTCGGCGCCAGCCGCAGCCAGATCGCCAGCGTGCAGTCGCTCGGCTATTCGGCCTGGCTCGACGCGCAGATCGCGATGCCGGCAACCACGACGCGCTGGGACGCGCTCGTCGCCGGCGGCTTCGCCGATCCGAGCTTCAAGAACAGCGAAGGAGGCTTCGATGCCTGTGCCTGGCGCAAGCTCCTGTCCTCGCCCGACACGGTGCGCCAGCGCGTGACGCTGGCGCTCTCCGAGATCATGGTCACGGCGATCGACAACCTGGTCGGCAGCGGCTGGAAGGCATTCGCCGCCGCCAACTACCTCGACCTGCTCGAGGCCAATGCGTTCGGCAACTACCGCACGCTGATGCAGCAGGTCTCGACCAACACCGCGATGGGGATGTTCCTCACCTTTCGCGCCAGCATGAAGGCCAATCCGGTCTCGGGTTCATTGCCCGACGAGAACTACGCCCGCGAGCTGATGCAGCTCTTCACCATCGGCCTGGTCCAGCTCAATCCCGACGGCACGCCGCAGCTCACCGGCGGCGCGCAGACGACCACCTACACCCTGACCGACATCACCGGGCTGGCGCGTGTCTTCACCGGATGGGACTTCGATCTCGCCGGGCAGACCGGCGCCGTCGCTTCGGCGACGCCGGATTTCGTGCGCCGGCCGATGATCCAGTACCCGAGCAGACACGAGCTCGGAGCCTCGACCTTCCTGGACACGACGATTCCAGCCAACACCGATGGCGTGACGAGCCTGACGCTGGCGCTCGACGCGATCTTCGCGCATCAGAACGTCGCACCGTTCGTCTCGAAGCAACTCGTTCAGCGTCTGGTCACCAGCAACCCCAGCCCTGCCTACGTGGCCCGCGTCGCTGCGGTCTTCAACAACGATGGCAGCGGTACCAAGGGCAATCTCGCCGCGGTGATCAAGGCGATCCTGCTCGACGACGAAGCGCGCAGCGCCAGCGTCGCCGCTGGCACGTCGGCCGGCAAGCTGCGCGAGCCGATGCTGCGCTTCGCCGGCTGGGCACGGGGCTGGACCGCGAGCTCGGCGAGCAACGCCTGGTCGATCGGCAACACTTCCGACTCGGCCACTCGGCTCGGCCAAAGCCCGCTGCGCTCGCCCTCGGTGTTCAACTTCTTCCGCCCTGGGTACGTGCCGCCGAACAGCGCCATCGCCACGGCTTCACTGGTGGCGCCCGAGTTCCAGATCACCAACGAATCGACTGTCGTCGGCGCCGTCAATTTCCTGCAGCGCGCCGTCTCGGGCGTGGGTGTCGGCGATGTCGTCGTCGACTACACGCCGCTGCTCGCCATCGCCGACGACGCAGCCGCGCTGGTCGCCGAGATCAACCTCGTACTCGCCGCCGATCAGCTGAGCGCGGCGACGCTGGCGACGATCTCGACCGCGGTCGCGACGCTTCCAGGCGGCAGCGATCCGCTACGTCTGAAGCGGATCTACGCGAGCCTCACGCTCGTCGTCGCCGCGCCCGAGTTCGTCGTGCTGAAGTAAGGAGAACGCGATGACCACGATCGACACTTCACGGCGTGCCTTCCTGCAACGCGCCTCGGCGCTGTCTCTGGCCGGCACGGCTGCGCCGTGGGCGCTCAGCCTGGCGGCGATGAGCGAGGCCGCAGCCGCCGGCGCACCCGCCGACTACAAGGCGCTCGTCTGCGTCTTCCTCTACGGCGGCAACGACTACGGCAATACATTGGTGGCATACGACACGCCAAGCTACAACCTGTACCAGGGAATGCGGCCGACGCTTGCCTACAGCCAGGCCGAGCTCGCGCCCACCTTGCTCGCGCCGTCGGTCTCTCTCGCCGGCCGCCAGTACGCGCTGGCGCCCGAGCTGGCGCCGCTGCTGACGCATTTCAACAGCGCCAGGATGGGCGTGATGCTCAACGTCGGCACGCTCATCCAGCCGACCACGAAAGCACAGTACACGGCGCAGTCGGTGCCGCTGCCGCCGAAGCTGTTCTCTCACAACGACCAGCAGTCTTACTGGCAATCGCAGGCACCCGAAGGCGCAGCCTCAGGCTGGGGCGGTCGCATGGGCGACCTCTTCGTCGCCGGCAATGGCACCGCGACATTCACGTGCGTCAACGTCTCGGGCAACGCCGTATTCCTGTCCGGCAACACTGCCGTGCAGTACCAGGTGTCGACGGCGGGGCCGGTCGCGTTCAGCGGCCTGCCTTTCACGGGCACGCAGGCACTGTTCGGCTCGACGGCTTGCTCGGCGGCATTGCAGAGCCTCGTCACCGCACCGCGCGCGCATTTGTTCGAGAGCGAGTACACGCGTGTGGCCGGTCGCTCGATCGCCGCCGGCGGCGTTCTCAGCGCCGCGCTCTCGGTGGCGCCGACGATCGCGACGCCATTTCCGAGCGGCAATCCGCTGGCCGATCAACTCAGGTTCGTCGCGCAAATGATCTCGACGGCATCGACGACCGGCACCAGGCGCCAGGTCTTCTTCGTCGCCCTGAACGGCTTCGACACGCACGATGGCCTGTCGACGATCCACCCGCCGTTGCTGACCAACGTCGCTGGCGCGCTCGACGCGTTCTACAAGGCGACGATCGAGCTCGGCGTCGCCAACCAGGTGACCACCTTCACCGCGTCCGACTTCGGTCGCACGCTCACCGCCGACGACGGCTCGGACCACGGCTGGGGCAGCATGCACTTCATGCTCGGCGGCGCCGTCAACGGCGGCCGCTTCTACGGCACCGCGCCGGTCGTCGCCAACGGCGGCCCCGACGACGTCGGTCAGGGCCGGCTCCTGCCGAGCACGGCGGTCGACCAGTACGCGGCGACGCTCGGCAAGTGGTTCGGCATCAGCGACACGGACCTGCTCACCGTGCTGCCCAACCTCGGCCACTACGACGCCAGCCAGCGCAATCTCGGTTTCGTCTGAGGCTTCGCTGGCATCGCCGGCGCCCGGACGGGATCAGGCCAGGCGCTGTTCGCGCCAGAGGCCGAGCACCTGCTGCACCGGCCGGTCGGAGAAGCTGAAGAGCGTCGTGTCCTGACGCGTCGCGAGTGAGAAGGTTCGCCACGACGGCACGACAAAGATGTCGCGCGGGCCGAACTCGAAGACGGTCTCGCCGTCCGTGTTTCCGTTCCCGCTCGCACCGCCGATCGTCGCCGTACCGCTGCCTTCGAGGCACACGTGGACGCTGCTGTCGCTGCTGCGCGAAGGCAGCGTCGTGAAACCGGCAGGCAGCCGCTGCGCGAAGGTGCCGATGGTCGGCATCGGCGAGCGGCCGGTCGCGGGGTTGACGAAGCGCAGCTTGAAGCCGTGGTGCGGATCGATCGTGCTGCGCGAGATGCCGAGCAGCGATTCGCGGGTACGTGCGAACGGGAAGACGAAGACCTTGCTCGGTTCGGACGGTGCCTGCTCGAGGTCCATCGGCAGCAGGTTGTTGCCGTAGCGGGCCAGCGCGTCGCCTTCGGGCCGCGTCGCGGCCTGCGACTTCGCGCCGCTCTTTTCGGCGAAGCCGGCGTCGAGAAAGCGCACCAGCGGAATGTCGAGACCGTCGAGCCAGACCACCGGTTCGCTGCCGTCGTTGCCGTGGTCGTGGAAGGTCCACGAGGGCGTGATGATGAAGTCGCCGAAGTGCATCGTCGTGCGTTCGCCGTCGACTGCGGTGTAGGCGCCCTCGCCGTCGAGCACGAGCCGCAGCGCCGATTGGGTGTGCCGGTGCGCCGGCGCGACCTCGCCCGGAAGAATCAGCTGCAGGCCGGCATAGAGCGACTGCGTGATGCACGACCGGCCGCGCAGCGCCGGGTTTTCGAGCACGAGCACGCGCCGCTCGGCTTGCTCGGCCGTGATGAGGCGGCCGGCCTCCAGCACGTGCTCACGGATGGCGTCGTAGCGAAAGATCGCCGCTGCGACCGGGCTGGTCGGCTGCGGCGGCACGAGCGCGCCGAGCACTTCCCAGAGCGGCGTCATGCCGAGCTTGTCGATGCGCGCATAGAAGGCGCGCCGCATCTCTGCACTGCGCGCGGCAGCCTCGTCGACGAGGTCGGTTCGCTCCATCGGCGCATTGTGAAGCAGCCCTGCGAAGGGGCCGGTGTTCGCGGGCAAGCCCGCTGGCTTCGCGCGGTCAGCCGATGTACAAGGCGCGAAGCTGAAGGAGCGGGCCATGACCCAGATGAAACACCTGAGCATCGTCGACGGCGCCTTCCTGCACATGGAAAGCGCCGAGATGCCGATGCACGTCGGCAGCCTCAACCTGTTCGAGCCGCCGGCCGGCTACACGGGCGGCTTTCATGAGGCGGTCCGGGACCACGTCGGCAAGCGCATGCATCTGGCGCCGGTCTTCACCAGGAAGCTCGCGCTGATGCCGTTCGATCTGGCCAACCCGGTCTGGATCCATGACGACGACATCGATCTCGACTACCACGTGCGCCACATGGTGCTGCCTAAGCCAGGCTCGATCGCGCAGCTCGAGGCGCTCGCCGCGCGGCTGCATTCGATGCTGCTCGATCGCAGCCGGCCGCTCTGGGAGTTTTATGTCATCGAAGGTCTCGCCGACGGCCGGATCGGCTTCTACGGCAAGGTCCACCATGCCGCGGTCGACGGCCAGGCCGGCGTCGCGATGGCGCAGAGCATGTTCGACCTCACTGCCGAGCCGCGCGCCGTCAAGCCGCCGCGCGAGGCCCGCGCCAACACCTACCAGCTCGGCGTCGCCGAGCTGCTCGCCGCGGCGCTTCAGAACCAGCTTCAGCAGCTGCTGCAAGGCGCCAGGCTGCTGCCGAAGGTCGCGACGACGCTGCTCGGCGCCGCGCGCGCCGCACTCGCCGAGCGGCGCAGCGAGAGCGCCGAGGACCGCGCAGCACGCAAGCAGGACGCGCCGGGCACGCGGCTCAAGCTCGCGCCGCCCACGCCGTTCAACCACACCATCACCAACCAGCGCTCGTTCGCCGCGGTGTCGCTGCCGCTCGATGAGGTCAAGGCGATCGGCAAGTCGGTCGGCGCCTCCATCAACGACGTCGTGCTGTGGCTGTGCAGCACGGCGCTGCGCTCGTACCTGAAGGACGTACGCGAGCTGCCCGAGAAGTCGCTCGTCGCTGGCGTGCCGATCTCGCTCCGACAAGAGGGCGACACGACCGCCAACAACCAGGTCGCCGGTACCCTGATCGACCTCGGCACCGAGCTCGCCGATCCGCTCGAGCGGCTGAAGGCGATCAAGCGCGGCACCGCGGCGATGAAGCGGCAGATGGGCGCCTTTCGCGGCGTCATCCCGACCGACTTCCCGTCGCTCGGCTCGCCCTGGCTGATCAGTGGCTTGGCCGCGCTCTACGGCAGATCGCGCATCGCCGACTGGCTGCGCCTAGCCAACGTCACGATCTCGAACGTGCCGGGATCGCGCGTGCCTGTCTACCTGGTTGGCGCGAAGATGACCGACTACTACCCGCTCTCGATCGTCGTCCACGGCGTGGCGCTCAACATCACGGTGCAGAGCCATGTCGACCGGCTCTGCTTCGGCCTGATCGCCTGCCGGCGCGCCGTGCCCGACGTGCACGAGATCGGCGCGCAGATCGAGCGGGCGATGCAGACGCTGCGTACGCTGGCTGCGGCGCCGGCGCTCGCCGCCCCGGCCGAGCCCGCCGCGACGCCGGCCAAGGTCGCGGCGCCAGAAGCCAGGCGCAAGCGTCCCGAGCGCACGCCTCGGCCGCGCGGGGTCGTCGTCAAGGCGCCCATCATCGCCAAGCGCAAGCCACGCGCAACGTCCGGACACCGCACCCCATGAAGCTCGCCGCCGACAGCCTCGTCACGCTCGTGGCGCTCCTGCACTTCTACTTTCTCGTCCTCGAGATGCTCCTGTGGGACAAGCCGATCGGCCTGCGCACGTTCCATCAGACGCCCGAGGCGGCCGCCGCGACCAAGGTGCTCGCCGCCAACCAGGGCCTGTACAACGGCTTTCTCGCCGCCGGGCTGCTGTGGGGCGTGTGGCTCGGCAGCGGAGGGTATGGGGTGAAGCTCTTCTTCCTCGGCTGCGTCGTCGTCGCCGGCATCTTCGGCGCGGCGACGGTGGGTCGCCGCATCCTCGTCGTGCAGGCGCTGCCTGCAGCGATCGCGATCGCGCTGGTCGTCGCCGCGTCCTGAGCGGCGACGACGCGCCCGATGTTGCCGTCGAAGGTAGGGGGCGCGCGCCGGCCGATCAGGACGACCGGATCGCGATCGTCGCCGGCCGACGGGGGACGCGCCGCGCCGGCAGCGCCAGGTCGCGCTGACCGGTTTGCGCTGCGAAAGACCCGCGCGTACCGCCGACGCCCAGCCCCTGCGACAGCAGCCATGCGGCACCGGCGAACGCGCCGCATCCGGCGATCGCCAAAGCCATCAGAACGACGCCGTCCACCCATTGCGGCGTCGCTGCGGCAAAGCCGATCGCGCCGACGAGCGCGACCCCGACCGCACCCGCGCGCACCGTCGCCACGAACGCGGCGCTCAGAGCAAGCGAGTAGGCGAGGAGGGCACCGAAGGCCAGCGCAAGCTGCAAGAACCCCATCGAGCCGAGGCTGGCGTGGATGCTGTCGATGAGCGACATGGGCTCTCCAGAGAGTTCTCGTCATTGAACGACTGCGCACTCGGATGCCGCATCGGCGACCGCCGGACGCCGCTGTAGGACGGCCGGAGCCCCGGTTCGGACGGGCGGTGGGCGCAGCCGGTCGCCATCAGAACTCGATGCGTCCGCGTCCGCATCGCTTGGCCCGGTACAGCGCCGCATCGGCGATGTCGATGAGGGTTCCGCACTCGACGGACGCGGTGGCGATCTGGCTGGCGACGCCGATGCTCATCGTCAGCCAGGCCGAGCTCGCCGAGGCACGATGCTCGAGCTTTGCATCGGCGACGATCTGGGCGCAGCGCTCGGCGGCGCACCGTGCGTCTTCCAGGTCCGCCCCGGGTAGGAGCACCACGAACTCCTCGCCGCCATAGCGAGCGACCAGCTCGCCGCCCCGCCGCACCGCCACGCCGATCATCCGCGCCACCTGGCGCAGGCAGGCGTCGCCCGCCGGGTGGCCGTAGTGGTCGTTGTATTCCTTGAAATGATCGATGTCGATCATCACCAGGCCGACCGGTTCGCCGCGCCGCGCGGCGCGGCGAACCGGTCGGCCTGGTGATGATCGACATCGATCATTTCAAGGAATACAAC
>Ga0075520_1001735_pt1 | contig 10623 bp, 6 predicted proteins | sample NGEPerB_FD_75100 | JGI IMG/M metagenome (GOLD analysis project Ga0075520, IMG submission 75100) | Arctic peat soil microbial communities from the Barrow Environmental Observatory site, Barrow, Alaska, USA - NGEE PermafrostAB12-B | ecosystem: Environmental > Terrestrial > Soil > Wetlands > Peat ...
CGCACCCCGGGGTGCGTCGTGCGAGCGGACGACGAAGCTCATCGCCACCTCGTGGTAGGCGTCGAGGTCGGTGTCGTCGTAGCGGCAGACGGCGAGCGCCAGCAGTGCCCGACCAGGGACCGGTCCGGTCACCTCCAGGCCGGTCGGGTCCACCAGGCGCTGGGCGGCGGCCGTGGGTACCAGGTACTGGACGCCCCACTGGGCGGCGGCCCGCACCTCGACGGGCAGGTCGACCGTGCGTCCGAGTACGTCGTACGAGGTCGGGCGCACGGTCGCCGGCGTGGTCGCACCGGGCCCCGCCGGGGCGGATTCTGGTCGTGTGGCGGTCATCAGTGCAGTACAGCACACGCACGGTTACCGTCTTCCCGTGGCCTATTGGATCATGAAGGCGATCATCAGCCCGTTCCTCTACGTACTGTGGCGGGTCCGGGTGGAGGGGCGAGAGCACATCCCGACCGACGGACCGGTGATCCTCGCCGCCAACCACCAGTCCTTCTGCGATTCGTTCTTCCTGCCGTTGGTGGTGAGGCGCCGGGTCACCTACGTGGCCAAGGCCGAGTACTTCGACAGCTGGAAGACGGCGTGGTTCTTCCGGGCCTCCGGGCAGATCCCGATGAACCGCAGCGGGGGAGACGCATCGCAGCGGGCGCTCGACACGGCGACCCAGGTACTCCAGAGCGGGGGGGTGCTCGCCATCTATCCCGAGGGCACACGGGCTCCGGACACCCGGCTCCACAAGGGCAAGACGGGTGTGGCCCGGCTCAGTGTCGGCTGCAATGTGCCCGTGGTGCCCGTCGGACTGGTCGGGACCCGGACGGTCCAGCCTCCCGGGAGCATGATCATGCGCCCCTTCCACTCGGTGACGGTCCGCTTCGGGCCGCCTGTCACCTATGTGCGGGACGGCGTGGAGGTCGCCACCGGCGCCTCGCATCCCGGTGCGGGGGAGGGGCCCGGTCCGGGCCAGGAGGGGTTGCGGGCGCTCACCGATGCACTGATGCAGTCGATCCGGGCGCTGTCGTGCCAGGAGTACGTCGACGAGTACGCAAGTCGCAAGAAGAAGGACCCCACGGCGACGCGTGCGACGCCTGGGGGACCCGATGTCGGTGCCGGACGGCCGAGTTCGTAACCGGCTCGAAACCGTGCCGACACATTCCGCCTCTACCCTGATCCGGTGCCGAACTACCTGATTCGCGTCCAGCTGCCCGACCGCCCCGGAGCCCTCGGCGCCGTGGCCAGCCGTATCGGCTCGGTGGGAGGCGACGTCGTCTCGATCGACATCCTCCAGAGGGACAACGGGGTGGTGGTCGACGAGCTCGGCGTGGGCCTGGCCGGGGACCACCTCCTGGACCTGCTGCGTGACGAGATCCTCGAGGTCGACGGTGTGGTCATCGAGACCCTCCGGGCGGTCGACGGGCCCTTGCCCGACCGCCACACCGAGCTCTTGGACATCGCCACCGAGCTGTTCGTCCAGGTGTCTCCCGACGCCCTGTTGGACCATCTGGCGGATCGGGTGTGCCGGAGCCTGGCCGCGGACTTCGCCGCCGTCGTCGACGCCGACACCACCCGAATCGCGGTCGCGTACGGCAGCCCTCCCCCCGATGACGAGCTCCGGGCCATGGCCCTGTGGGCCGTCGCCCCCTTGTCGGCCCCGGTGAGGGCGGACGAGTCCGGCACCACCGGGGCCGACCAGAGCCCGTCCGTGGCCGCCGCCGAGATGGTCCGGGCCGGTGTCGTACTGGTGGTGGGACGGGTTGCCCCCGTGTTCCGGTCGCGGGAACGCCAGTGGATCGCCATCATGTCCGAGCTGGCCGACCACGGCTGGCGCGAGCTGGCCTGAGGCACGTCCCGAGCGTTGTGTCCGGCCCGTCGGGGGCGGTGCCCGGGGCGATGGCCCCGGCGCTGCCCTCGGCTCAGTCCGGGCTCCCCCGCACCCATCCGCGTGAGCGGTCGACCGACCGGGACCACGAGGCATGGGCCGCCGTCACCACCGCGTCGTCGGCCTGGGGAGTGAACGACGCGTCCACCTCCCACAGCCCGGTCAGGTCGTCGAGCGATCCCCAGACCCCCTCGGCCAGTCCGGCCATGGTGGCCGCGCCCAGCGCCGTCGTCTCCACCGACACCGGCCGCACGACGTCGAGCCGGGCCTGGTCGGCAAGGTGCTGCAGCAGCAGTCCCATGACCGCGGCTCCGCCGTCCACCCGCACGACCGACGGGGACGTCCCCGTGGCCCCCATGGCCTCCAGGACGTCGCGCACCTGGAATCCCATCGCCTCGATCATCGCCCGGGCCAGGTGCGGGCGACCGGTGCCCCGGCTGAGTCCCGTGATGGTCCCGCGGGCCGCCGGGTCCCAATGGGGGCTGCCCAGGCCGGTGAAGGCCGGCACGATCACCACGCCTTCCGAGGACTCGACGGAACGGGCCAGGGGCTCGAGGTCGGCCGACTCCTCGATGATGCCGAGCCCGTCCCGTAACCACTGGACGCCGGCCCCGGCCACGAAGACGGAGCCCTCCACGGCGTAGGCCAACGAGCTGCGCCCGTCACGGGGCCCACCGTCGGCTCCGATGGCGACATCGCCCTCGGTGCCGAGGTCCCAGGCCAGCGTGGTCAGGAGCCCGTCGACCGGCTCGGGGCAGGTGTCGCCCACGTTCATCAGGATGAAGCTGCCGGTCCCGAACGTCGCCTTGGTCATGCCCCGGTCGAAGCAGGCCTGACCGAAGAGGGCTGCGTGCTGGTCGCCGACCATGGCGCTCACCGGCACGCCGGCCAGCGGCGACGATGCACCGAGGACGTCGGAGGCCACGGTCCCGAACCGACCGCACGACGGCCCCACGTCGGCCAGGGCGGACATCGGCACCCGGAACAGGTCGCACAGCTCGGCGGACCAGCGGCGGACCACGATGTCGAACAGCATCGTCCGCGAGGCGTTGGTGACGTCGGTGGCGAACACGCCGCCGTGGACGCCGCCGGTCAGGTTCCACAGGAGCCAGGTGTCGACGGTGGACAGGGCGAGACCGGGTCCGACCGACACGCCCCCCTCCTCGAGGAGCCACTGCATCTTCGACGCCGAGAAATACGGGTCGAGGACCAGGCCCGTCTGTTCGCGAACGAGGGGGAGGTGACCGTCGGCCACCATGGCGGCGCACCGGTCAGCCGTCCGTTTGTCCTGCCAGACCAGGGCCCGGTGGAGGAGCTCCCCGGTCCCACGGTCCCAGGCGACGACCGTCTCCCGCTGGTTGGCGACCCCGATGGCGCGCGCCACGCGACCCTCGTCGGCGAGCCGGCCGGCGACCTCGTCGAGCGTCTCGCGCACCGAGCGCCAGATCTCGTCGGCGTCGTGCTCCACCCAGCCCGGTCGGGGGAAGTGCTGGGTGAGTTCCCGGTAGGCGATGTCCACCACCCGGGCACGCTCGTCGACGACCAGCGCCCGGACGCCGGTGGTGCCGGCGTCCACGGCGATACTGACGGAGGTGCGGTGGGCCACAGGGGGACTGTAGCGATGCCGCTCGGGTGGGGGGAGGGAGTTTTCCGTGCTCTCAGGCGCTCGCGCCCAGCAATGATTTGCAAACCTTCGCGAACGGCCTCCCAACAGGCAATTCGCGGGAGCTCGGGGACCGAATCCGAGCCGGGTTCGTTGACAGGGACGTAACTACACTGCTGTAATAGACCCACTATCTCGTACCTCGGGGGAGGGTAGACCACAACATATTGTGTCTTCATTGCATTTCCGGTCACAGCGGCCGGATACGATGGAGACAGGCCCGGGCGGTCGGGGCAGGGCGGATCTGGCGGGAGTACCGGCGGTGACGGGTCTGCAGAGGGGGGCTCACGCACCGCTCGGACACCCAGGCAACGGCGCCGTCCTCCACCGAGATCGTGACCCGCAGTACGCACCACCCGGCACCATCAGACACCGCAGTCCCTCCAGCAGCATCCACCGCACGCCCGGCAGCACAGAAGACGAGAGAAAGAGGTCCACCCATGGCCATCGCACCCCAGCGAGTCGGCATCGGCATCCGCCGCCACTTCACCACCGCCGATACCCACCCCTACGACGACGTCGTCTGGGAGCGTCGCGACGCCAGGATCACCAACTACCGCGACGGGTCGGTCGCCTTCGAGCAGCTGCAGGTCGAGGTGCCCGAGAGCTGGAGTCTGAACGCCACCAACATCCTCTCCCAGAAGTACTTCCGGGGGACCCCCGGTACCGCAGAGCGCGAGTGGTCGCTGCGGCAGGTGGCAGACCGGGTGGTCGACACCGTCACCGCCTGGGGCGTGAAGGACGGCTACTTCGTCGACGACGAGGAGACCGACGCCTTCAGTGCCGAGCTGAAGCACCTCATCGTCCACCAGATGGCCGCGTTCAACTCGCCGGTGTGGTTCAACATCGGCGTGGCCGGCGTACCCCAGCAGGGCTCGGCCTGCTTCATCCTGTCCGTGGAGGACACGATGGACTCGATCCTCAACTGGTACACCGAGGAGGGCGTGATCTTCAAGGGCGGCTCGGGTGCCGGCGTCAACCTCTCCCGGATCCGATCCTCGGAGGAGTTCCTCAAGGGCGGCGGCACCGCCTCGGGCCCGGTCAGCTTCATGCGGGGCGCCGACTCGTCGGCCGGCACCATCAAGTCGGGCGGCAAGACCCGTCGGGCCGCCAAGATGGTCATCCTCGACGCCGATCACCCCGACATCGAGGACTTCATCTGGTGCAAGGCCATCGAGGAGCGCAAGGCCCGGGTCCTGCGCGACGCCGGGTTCGACATGGATCTCGACGGTAAGGACTCGATCAGCCTCCAGTACCAGAACGCCAACAACTCGGTGCGGGTGACCGACGAATTCATGCAGGCCGTCATCGACGGGGCCGACTGGAACCTGACCTCCCGTGGGGACGGCTCCACCATCCGCACGGTGCCGGCCCGTGAGGTCTTCCGTCAGTTCGCCCAGGCCGCCTGGGAGTGCGCCGACCCGGGCATGCAGTTCGACACCACCATCAACAAGTGGCACACCGCCTCCAACACCGGCCGGATCAACGGCTCCAACCCGTGTTCGGAGTACATGCACCTCGACAACTCGGCGTGCAACCTGGCCAGCCTCAACCTGATGAAGTTCCTGCGGGACGACTCGTCGTTCGACGTCGAGGGATTCCGCTCCGCCGTCGAGGTCATCTTCACGGCCCAGGAGATCATCGTGGGCAACGCCGACTACCCGACGGACAAGATTGCCGAGAACTCGCGGCGCTTCCGGGAGCTCGGCATCGGGTACGCCAACATCGGCGCCCTCCTGATGGCCCAGGGCCTCCCCTACGACTCGGACCAGGGTCGGGCGTGGGCCGCCGCCATCACCGCACTGATGACCGGGCACGCCTACACCACGTCGGCCCGCACGGCCGCTCGGATGGGTCCGTTCGCCGGCTACCACGACAACGTCGAGCCGATGACCAACGTCCTGCGCATGCACCGCGATGCCGTCGCCGGCATCGACGAGGAGCAGGTCCCGACCGAGCTGCTCTCGGCCGCACAGGAGGCGTGGGACATCGCCGTCGAGCTCGGTGAGCAGTACGGCGTGCGTAACTCCCAGGCCAGCGTGCTCGCCCCCACGGGCACCATCGGGCTCCTGATGGACTGCGACACGACCGGTGTGGAGCCCGACCTCGGACTGGTCAAGACCAAGAAGCTCGTCGGGGGCGGGACGATGTCCATCGTCAACCAGACGGTGCCCCGTGCACTGACCCGGCTGGGCTACTCACCCGACCAGGTGGACGAGATCATCGCCTACATCGACCGCAACAAGTCGATCGTCGGCGCCCCGTACCTCGTGCCCGAGCACATGGCCGTGTTCGCCTGCTCGATGGGGGACAACACCATCCACTACCTGGGGCACGTCCACATGATGGGCGCCGTCCAGCCGTTCATCTCGGGTGCCATCTCCAAGACGGTCAACCTGCCCGAGGACGTGTCGGTCGAGGACGTCGAGCAGCTGCACATCGATGCCTGGAAGCTCGGCATCAAGGCCGTCGCCGTCTACCGCGACAACTGCAAGGTGGCCCAGCCGCTGTCGACCACCAAGAAGGACGGGGCGACCGACGGACTGGACGACGAGCCCGTCGCCGGGTCCGAGGCCGAGGCCCACGCCCGCGAGCTCAGCGCCAAGATCGCCGAGCTCGAGTCGGCGCTGGTCCACGAGCAGGCCCGCATCCAGGAGACCCTGGTGGTCGGTGCGGTGCGTGAGCGTCTGCCCCGACGTCGCACCTCGGCCACGTTCTCGTTCCGGGTGGCCGACTGCGAGGGTTATGTCACCGTCGGCGAGTACGAGGACGGCCGTCCCGGCGAGGTGTTCATGAAGGTGTCGAAGCAGGGTTCGACCCTGGCCGGCATCATGGACGCGTTCTCCATCTCGGTCAGCCTCGGGCTCCAGCACGGCGTGCCGCTGTCGACCTACGTCCGCAAGTACGCCAACATGCGCTTCGAGCCGGCCGGGATCACCGACGACCCCGACCTCCGCATCGCCACCAGCCTGGTCGACTACATCTTCCGGCGGCTGGCCGTGGACTACCTGCCCCTCCAGGAGCGGGCCGAGCTCGGCATCCTGTCCACGGCGGAGCGGATGCAGCCGACCCTTCCCGGTGTGGAGGAGACGGCGACGCTGTCGTCCGGGGTCGTGGAGGCCGACGCCGCCGATCTGCTGGGCACCGAAGTCGAGGTCATCGCCGCCGCACCGGTCCCGACCGCGCCCACTGCGGCCGGCGGGCCCCTGGCCCGGGCCGAGCAGCGCGATGCCCCGTACTGCTATCAGTGCGGCAACGCCATGCAGCGGGCCGGTTCGTGCTACGTGTGCTCGAGCTGCGGGACGACCAGCGGCTGCAGTTGATGTGAACTTGTAGATGATGAGGGCAACCCTCACATGAGCTGCTTCTTCGGCAACCTCGACACGACGGGGTAGTCGGCTCTGGAGAGGGTGCCCCACATCGTCCGGGGTGGGCGCGCTATCAAGAACGCGCGTCTGCTGTGGCCGAACTGACGCGCTCCGGCACCGTGAGGACAGGCCTACTGCCGCACCGTGTGGCATGCCCGGCTTGGTTACGCCCGGCGAGGTCGGGTGGCCTGATCGGACGTCGGGCTCAATTGCCGTAGGGTCGCGCTGTGCAGTACTTGGCTCTCGTTGCCATCGTATTCGGGGTCAATCTTCTGCCGGCATTCGGGCCGCCGACTTGGGCCGTGCTCGTATTCGCTCGGCTCCATTGGCATCTCAACCCATTCATGCTGGTGTCGCTTGGTGCTGTGGCCGCCGTGAGTGGCCGGTACCTTCTTGCGCTCGGTGCTCGCCACTTCAGGGGTCGAATGCCGGCTCGGATGAGAGAGAACCTGGAAGACGCTCGGACGTTGCTCGAACGAAAGCGAGCCGGGACCATCGCGCTCTTCGGGCTCTTCGTGGTCTCGCCACTGCCGTCGGCCCAACTCTTCATAGCTGCGGGACTGCTCGACCTGCCGCTTGGCCTTCTGACACTGGCCTTCTTCCTCGGTCGCTTGGTCAGCTACTCGATCTACGTTGGTGTTGCCACCTTGGCCGATAAGCAGCTTGGAGATGTCGTGGGGCAAGTCTTCGGATCGCCATGGTCGATCGCGCTTCAGATCGGCCTGCTGGTGGCCGTCTGCTTCCTGCCCTTCGTCAACTGGCGACGCTTCCTGGGCCGGACAGCGAGTCCCTGAGGGTTCTCTCACTCATCGCGGCGCGGCCACTGGCCGTTCCTGCGTTGGTTCGTCAGCGAGGGAGAGGTAGTTCTCGTCCTCCTGGGCGGTGTGGAGCTTGAGGATGGCATGGAGTCCGTAGAGCAGGCTGCGCACCTCGGTGACGTCGATGTCATCCATTCCTGCCGGATCGATGTCGGTTAGGAGTTGGCCCAAGCGGCGGATCTGATGGGTGATCTCGATGTGGGCCCGGCTCATGGTGGCCATGGGATCGGTGCCGCCGAAGTAGCGACCGAGGGCAGGGTAGAGCACCCGCTCCTCGGCGTCCTCGTGGGGTTGGACCTCGTCGACCAGCATCCGGTGGACGCCGGTGACCTCGACGACCGCTGCATGGGGATCGAGCGAGTCGAGCGCATCGGCCACGTCTTGCAACCGGTCGATGTCGCTCCGTATGGCGAGGTGCTCTTCCTGGAAGCGCCGGGTGAGCGCCGAGTCCTCCGCACCCAGCCGGGCCTCGCCCGGCTCGGAGCGCAGTGCCCGCAGGGCGTTGAGGATCACAGCCACGTCGATCACCTCCTGGAGAATCGCCCCCCACACCGCGGGCAGGAGCCCGGCTGCGGCGAAGGACATCGCCGTGAGCGACAACCCCATGCCCGCCACCATCGACTCGATTGCGATCCGGCGAGTGCGCCGGGCGATGGCCGCCGCCTCGCCCAACCGGTCCAGGCGATCGACGGCCAGCACCACGTCGGCCGCTTCCGATGCCGCGGTCGCCCCCCGGGCCCCGAGGGCCACGCCCACATCGGCGAGCGCCAGTGCCGGTGCGTCGTTGATGCCGTCCCCGACCATCACGGTCGGCGCACGCCGGGTCTCGAGCTTCACCACATCGAGCTTCTCGGCCGGGGAGCGCTCGGCCAGCACCTCGTCGACACCGATCACCGCACCGACGGTCTCTGCGACCTCCGCCCGGTCCCCGGTGACCATGACGATCCGATCCACACCGTTCTTGCGCAGCGAGCGCAGCGTGCGGGCAGCGTCTGGCCTGAGTGGGTCGTCGAAGACCAGCACACCGGCAGGGGTGTCGTCGACACCGACGAAGACGGTGAGGGCGCCGTCCAGTTCAGCCTTGCGACGCGCCGACCGTGCCCAAGCCGGGGAACCGGCGACCCCGCACCACGATGCCTTTCCCACGGTCACCTGCCGGCCGGCGACGCTCCCGCGGATCCCCTGACCAGCGATCTCCTCCACGTCGGTGGGCAGATCGAGCACGCACCCCCGGTCGAGGGCGGCGCGGACGACGGCACTGGCGAGGACGTGAGGGGATACCTGATCGAGCGACGCAGCGAGCTGGAGGATCCCTTCGGCCGGAACGGGTCCGGCGCAGACCACCTCGGCGAGCGCCGGATGCCCGACAGTCATGGTGCCCGTCTTGTCGATCAGCAGTGTCGTGCAGGTGGCCAGCCGCTCGAGGACAGCGCCCCCCTTGACGATCACCCCGCGCTTGGCGGCGCGGGACAAGCCGGCGACCATGGCAACCGGGGCGGCCAGGATGAGCGGGCAGGGTGTGGCCACCACGAGTACGGCCACCGCGCGCTCCGCACCGCCGACCGCCCAGGCGAGTGCCGCTGTCGCCAGCGTCACGCCCAAGAAGCCAAGCGCATACCGGTCGGCAAGTCGGACCACGGGCGCCTGCGAGCGTTCGGCATCCGCCACCAGTCGGATGATTCCGGCGTAGGTGCTGTCCGCGGCACCGGTCGTGGCCCGGAGGTCGATCGGCGCGCCGGCGTTGACGACGCCGCTCCGGATACGGTCGCCGACGAACCGCTCGACCGGGAGCGATTCGCCGGTCAGGGCGGACTCGTCCAGGACCGTGGTGGCCGACACCAGCGATCCGTCGACCGGCACCACCTCCCCGGAGGCGACGAGGAGCAGGTCGCCGGGTATCACCTGGTCGAGATCGACGACAGTCAGGCCGCCGCCCTCGTGGCGGTGGGCGGTCTTGGGCGCCCGCTCGAGGAGGGATCGGAGCTCACGCCGCGCCTGACCGGCCGCCCATCCCTCGAGGGCCCGACCACTGGCAAGCATCACACTGATGACCGCGCCGGCCAGGTACTCGCCGACGGCCACTGCACCGACCAGCGCCAGCAGGGCGATGATGTCCACACCGAGCCGGCCGGCGACCAGACATTCAAGCGTCGAATAGAGGGAGAGCGCGATCCCGCACCCGGTGACCACGATCCAGGCCACGTTCCCGGCTGCCCCCAGGCCGGCCCAATGGAGGAGCCCGCCGACCACGAGCCCGGCGGAAGTGAGCGCGAGAGGCGCGGCGCTACCCAGCCCAGACGCGAGCCACTTCGCTCCCATGAAGGTCCGTTGCTCCATGTGATCCATAGTGGCGCCTCGGCCGCCTGGGGCGTAGGGCCGAAAGTCAAGGTCACTCCAGTGGGTTGTAGGTTCCGCCCGGCGCGTGCGACACCGCCCGTTGATCAGTGCCGGGCGCCGCAGGTGCCGCTCGGCCTGGCCGGGACCACCTGGCCGGAGTGAGCGATCATGACGTTCGCCTCTGCCGTTGGCTGCCCTCGGTGGCCAGGATGGCTGACATCGGGAAGCACATGGGCGAATGGCCGGAGGTGGGCATGGGCGCGTTGTCGAATGCACGGAGGCGTCGTTCCCGGGCGGCCGCGGTCTGCCTGACGCTGATCGTCGTCATGGCCGCGTGCAGCTCGACGCGTTCTGCAACAACCACGTCGCCCCAACGGTCGACGACGTCAACCACGCAGGCTCCTCCGACGACCATTCCGGCCGATGCCGGCACGTGGCGGCTGACCTCGGCAGCACCGGTCTCGCCCGACGTCCCCTGGGGCTGGACCGGATCCGATCTGCTGGTCGGCGGTGGCGGGTGCTGCGACGACGTGGGCTCGGTCGACCTTGCCGCCTACGCTC
>Ga0075520_1001736_pt1 | contig 10622 bp, 18 predicted proteins | sample NGEPerB_FD_75100 | JGI IMG/M metagenome (GOLD analysis project Ga0075520, IMG submission 75100) | Arctic peat soil microbial communities from the Barrow Environmental Observatory site, Barrow, Alaska, USA - NGEE PermafrostAB12-B | ecosystem: Environmental > Terrestrial > Soil > Wetlands > Peat ...
GGAAGGATCGACGCCGCTACCGTCATCACCGCCCGAAACCTGCCCGGCAGGGCGCAGGCGGCGAAGACGGCCATGCCGCCACCGCAGCTGATCCCACTGATCACGACTCGGTCAGGATCGGCGCATTCGGTGGCAGCCAGCTGTGTCACCAGTGCGGACAGGAGCGCGACGTCGTCATTGCGGGTGGTATCGGAGAGGTTCCAGGACTTGGCGGGGCCGGCACCCTGTGGCAGCACCGCGAGCATCCCGGCCGCCATGGCCTGGGCCGGGATCCGGCTCTGGGCCGCTAAGCCCTCCGATGTCCGGCCGTATCCGGGCAGCCCGATCACCAGGGGTAGCCGGTGGTGACCGTCGTCCCCGGCCGGGGCAGCGAACAGAGCCCTACGTCCGCCTGGCAGTGCGAGAACTACCGTGCCGGCGACGCGCCCGAGGCCACAGTTCGGCCGAAGGCTTGGCGGCGGTGCGGTCGTCGGGACGGCCGTCGGAGCTGCCGATGTGGGCGTTGTGTTTCGCCCATGTGGGACCTCGGCGGGAGGGGATCCGGCGCAGCCCGCGACGGCCAGCAGCAGCACGATCGCGGCCCCATGTGGCAGTAAGTGCACCCCCCAGTATCCCTGCCCCGCGCGGGTCTGTGTGCTGTCCGGGCAATGATCCGGTACTGCGAAAAAAGGGCGCCGCATCACTGCGGACCTCAGATGAAGGATGTCGCATCGAGCAGGCTCGGCAACCGGGCAAGGCCTTCGATCGTTTCGATCGCTGAGGCGGCTTCGCCATCCGTGCGGTGCCGGGGGCGTCATGTCAAGATGCGCGCGTGGCGTCGATTTGGATGCCAGGCGGTCCTGTATGTTGCAGGGGGCCTATGCCTGCCAGTCCGACCGTCGAAGGGATCGAAGATGAAACTGTCCAGGTACGAGCCGAACGCACGGCGTGCGCGTGTCGGACTCGCGTCGGTTGCAGCCCTGGGGCTGCTTGTGGCGATCCCGGCCAGCGCCCAGGCGGCGACGGCCCCAGTGCCGCTCGGCACCGCCGGCAGCTTCGTGGTCCTGGCCGGCGCCGGTATCACCAACACCGCAAACACCACGCTCAACGGTAATATCGGGACGTTCCCGACACCATCGATCACTGGACTGAGCACGGTGACCCTGAACGGCACCAACCACGCCGCGGACGCCGTGACGCAGGGCGCAAAGAAAGACCTCACCACCGCCTACACGACAGCCGCCGGTGCGGGGCCCACTACTGCGATTCCGGTCGAACTCGGCGGAAAGACGCTAAAGCCCGGCGTCTACTCCGGCGATACGCTCGGTCTTACCGGGACGCTCACGCTCGACGCCGGCGGCGACCCGAACGCCGTCTTCATCTTCAAGGCCGCCTCCACCCTTATTACGGCATCGAACAGCCATGTCAACATGATTAACGGCGCCAATCCCTGCAACGTCTTCTGGCAGGTCACCAGCTCCGCGACGCTCGGATCCGGCTCCAAGTTTGTCGGGACCATCATGGCGCTGACAGACATCCACCTCATCACCGGCGCGAACGTCGATGGCCGCGTGTTGGCTCGTAACGGCGCCGTCACGCTGCAGGCGAACACCATCACGAACGCGACCTGCCAGGCGACGCCCACGCCGACGCCGACCGCCACGCCGACCTCAACCGCACAGATCACCCAGGTCCCGAAGGGGGCGGTCCGCACCGGTGACGGCAGCACCAGCGGTGGTGGGAACGATCTGCCAGGCCTGCTGGCCGGTGTGCTGGTCTTCGCTTGGGTCGGCGGCGCGACGGTCGTCTCAATACGTCGGCGTCGTCGTGTGAACGCCTGAATAAACGGCAGCCGAGTGCAGACCACGTCGTGAGCGGTCGCCCACGTCTGGCCCGCCCAAGAGTGATGGTGGTTGCGGCGGCGCTGTTCGCCACAACCACCATCGGTGCCACCGCGTGCTCCGGTCAAACAGCAGCCGTGGTGGCACCGTCGCTCTCGGCGACAAGTCGGGTTCAGCCGTCGTCGCGGCGCGTGCCGAGCCCCCACGTCGCGACCCGTGCCGAGCTCCACGTCAGGGCCCGCTGTCGAAGCTGCCCCGCTGGCGAGGTCCACGCCGGTCCGCGTGCGTATCGCCGCGATCGGCGTGGACTCGGGGCTGATGGACCTCGGTTTGCGGGCTGACGGATCGCTGCAGGTTCCACCGAGCGGCTTCCCCGCCGGTTGGTACACCGGTGGGCCGACTCCAGGGGAGTTGGGTCCGGCGATCATCGCCGGCCACATCGATTGGAATGGACCAGGGGTTTTCTACAACCTGCACAACCTGAAGCCCGGTGACCAGGTCACCGTCACAAGGGCGGACGGCAGCAAGCCAGCATTCCGCGTCACGAGGGTTGCGCAGTTCCCCAAAGACCAGTTCCCCACCAAACTGGTGTACGGCAACATCGACCACGCGGGACTGCGGTTGATCACCTGCGGCGGGTCATTCAACAGCCAATCCGGCCACTATGAGGACAACATCGTCGTCTTCGCTGATCTCATCGCGCCCACACGATAGTCGCCCAGGCAGGCGCCGGTCCTGCGTATCGTCGATCGTGAGTTCCCAATGCCGACGGCTCCTGGGGTCCTTATGGGGGGAACGGCCCGCAGGCACGCGCGGAGGCCGTACCGAACCCGGCACAAATATGGTCTTCGTTGTTCCGTAGCGGGATCCGCTTGCGCAGACCATGTGCCGGACGGCCGAAGGTTCACGACTTGTGGTGTGGGGCTGTCGGGTGGCCGGGTTAGGCGCTCAGTCTGCGGGGGTCAGAGGCTTGCGCTGTTGTCGGTGTTCCTCGGCGCGGTCCCGCCATCGCAGGCCGATGCGTCGGTCATGGGGTGGCCGAAACGGCCCATTTGCTTGGCCATGTGCCTTCCGGACTCACACCTGCCACGAACTGCTGGCCGGCCCGCCTCCAGTTGCCTATCGCGGTGGGGCGTCCTCCCATCTGGACAGCCAACTCACTTCGGATGCGAGCGGTTGCACCACTCAATCTGGGAGAGACCGAGAGGTACAGCAGCTCAGTACAGCAACGCCATTGACTTCGACAAGGCTTCCTTGCCTTCGAACGCCCAGATCCGTGCGCAGACAAGCCTGATCGACCACGCGCTCGCTCCGCACGTCGCTAAGAACGCCCTCGCCGAGGCGGTGCCCTTGTGAGCCGCTCGGACCCCGAGCGCCTTCGCGACATCTTGGAGCGCATCGAAGCGAGCGACCGCGCCGAGGTGACCGTGGCGCGTTATCCCGGCGATCCCGATGTCGCGAAAACAGCGCTCGACGCCGTCCAGGGCCGCGTCTTCACGATAGGGGAGGCCGTCAGGGGCTTATCGCTGGGTCTGGGTCAGCGCTACCCGGACGTCCCTTGGTCCGACATGGCCGTATGCGCGACCTGATCGGCCATCATTACTACAAGCTAGGTCCCCAGATCGTTCGCGCCACCATCGGCGCGCCCGTCGAACGGCTTCGGGCCGCGTGCAAAGCGAATCTTGCGGAACCCGTCGGGAGGCTGAGGGCAACGAGTAGGCAGTCCTCGAAGCTGCAAGCTACCCGATCTCTCGGCTTCAAACCTGCGCTCGCTCCCTCGAATCGCACGGGGATCGCACGGCACACCAAAGAGAAACCGTGCTTTCCAACGTTAGTGCAGGTCAAGGGCACAATAGTGCCAGATGGAGCCTCTCGGCTTCAACGTCTGAGCTCTGGAGCCGGCCGGACTTGCACTGACCAGCGAGGCAGGCCGCTGACCTTCCCCCTCTCAGGTGGCCTCGCCTCGTTCTCGCGCGGACCATAAGCAGTGAGGTCGCCGTGCAGCGTCTTGCTGAGCTCAGTCAGCTCACGTTCTCGGTCCGGGTTTCGGTGGTGGGCTTGGCGCCTGCGGGGGGCTGATTCTGGCACCCAGCTCGGGTTCTCAGCTACGGGGTTGGTCCAGGTCGGCGCAACGCGGTCACGGCGAACGGTGCATCCTCTCGCCATGGGCGCAGATCCCACGTGGCAAAACGGTGTTCAAGTACCAGGCCTGCGGCTGCCGTCTGAGCGTCGAAATCAGCGATGGGGTAGCCGCGATCCACGCCGAAGCCCACAACCAAGAAACCGCCGTTGCGTAAGTGCGCGGTGATGTGCGTGAGCACGGAGCCTTCGGTGCCGGGTGCGAGGTATGGCATCACGTTGCCTGCGCACACCGCGGCGTCGAACGGCTCCGGCTCGCCCTCCGCAGCTAGATCAAGTTCGGCCAGGTCCGCGACGAGCCAGGTTGATCCGGGATGATCGGCCTTGGCCGCAGCGATCAACTCCCGATCGGCGTCGACACCGACCACCGTATGACCGCGGGCGGCCAGTTCAGCGCCAACTCTTCCTGGCCCGCAACCGGCATCCAACACTCGCGACTTTCGCGCCAGCATTGCATCGACCAGCCGGGCCTCCCCGGCAAGGTCGGCTCCCTCGGCGGCCATCCGGCGGAATCGTTCGATGTACCACTGGGCGTGCCCGGCGCCATGCGACGTGACCCAACGCGTCTGTTCACTCACCCGCTCACGGTAGCCGGTCACGCCTGCCACAAGGGGTCAGTCAGGTGGATCTACCCCCGTCGTGACGACCGGGCTCGCCAGTGGCGCCCTGCGCTGCGGGGTTCCGAGTCTCAGTCGGTATCGTCTCAGCTACGTCCTGTCACTCGGCAGGGATGACCAGCAGGACATCTTTGACAAAGAGATGACTGATCACCGCAGAACGACCATCAGCGGCCTCGGCTCAGCGCTGCGCGACAAGCAGGCTTTGGGCACCCACGCCAATCGGACCGTCGCGGTCGCTCAGCACGCTGGTGGCCAGGCCCACACCACCGGGGGAGATGGCTGTCTGCGCCTCCAGGCAGACCCACTCGCCGACAGCCTCGCGATGCAGGTGCACCGTGAGTTCGGGGTTGATGAAGTGCCAGTTGGTCAGCTCCAGCTCGCTGCTGATGCCGTTGCCGCTGTCGGCGACCGCCATCACGCGCTGCAGTGGGCTGGGCAGCTCGCCAGGGATCAGCGGGTGCCGGAGCCGAGTCCACGCGACCGCTGAGCCTGGCTGCCCGAATGCCCCTACGGTGAAGCGCCATTCGACCGCGGAGATGTAGCCGTCGACCCAACCGTCGGCCGTCCGCGGTGCGCCCTCGGTGCTCTCGGTCGGCAGTGGCTGAGCGGGTGGCTGCCGCCGGGCGATCCTCTGCGTGGTGCGCAGCACCCGCCAGGACTGAGCCCTGGCAACGTCACGGCCACCGGCAGTCAGCGCGGCCTCAACCAGCTCGACGCTGCGACCGGGGCGCAGCACTCGCGAACGGAGTTCCAGATCGTCAACCGGGATCGCTTCGAGGATGTCGACCGTCACGCGTGCGATGAGCATGTCGTCCCGCGGACTGCACTTCTCAATCGCCCGGGCGAGCAGTGCGCTCGGTGGTCCGCCGTGCTGGAAGCGGGCGTCCCACGGGCCCGTCGTGTGGACGGTTGCGCGCCAGCGGTCGTCGCCGAGCGGAAGGTAGAAGGCGTCGTCCATGCCTGGCAGCCTACGGCGGGCCGAGCCCGCGAACGACCTGGTCTGGGCCAAGGTCCGTCCTGTCGCGCGGAGGTCACCTTTTCCCAGAAGACTTCGTGACCATAGCCGTCCATGGCCGTCCACGGTGTGCGAGTTTTGATTTGGCGTGACCAATTGACGGCCTCCACGAACCAAGTGGGGCCACATCGAGGGCAAGACAATCCAATTCTTAGCCCGGACGTGTGGCCGGACAGGGCATCTGGGGCTGATATGGCTTGAGAACGGCTACGAATTTGGGTGGACGTGCAGAACCGACGGCGTGGCTTCATGCTCGTCGGGGGAGTGCTGAGCAAAGCGCACACCGCCGGAGCATGCTGGAGCCTTGACCAGCCGGCGGGATCGCATCAGCGGTCCTTTCCGGCGCAGCAGAAGCGGCTCAGTCAGTGAGCGCAGCCAAATGTGCCTGGGGGCGGTCACCGGCGCTCTGGAGGTGAATGGTCGTGCCGGCGGCATAGAGTGCGCTCGTGGACAACAGCGAAGAGCTTGACCGTTACCTCTGCCCCACGTGGTTCATCGACTCTGACAACCCCGACGTCCGAGCCTACGCAGTCCAGATCACGAAGGGCTGTACGACTGATGAGGAACGGGCGGTGAAGTGCTTCTACGCCGTACGCGACGGGATTCGTTACGACCCATACTCGATAGCCGCCGAGCCGCTCGACTACCGCGCCAGCGTCACCCTCGATCGCCGAGTGGCCTACTGCATCCCAAAGGCCGTGCTGCTCACCGCACTTGCACGTGCAGTTGGCATCCCCGCGCGACTCGGCTTTGCCGACGTGCGCAACCACCTTGCCAGCAAGAAGCTGCTGGCCCAGCTCGGTACGGACTTGTTCATCTTCCACGGCTTCACCGAGTTGTGGCTCGCCGGCAGGTGGATCAAGGCGACGCCGGCCTTCAATATCGAGCTGTGCCTGCGGTTCGGTGTCCGCCCGCTCGAGTTTGATGGCCGCCACAACTCACTGTTCCATGAGTACTCAGTCGACGGCCAGCGCAACATGGAGTACGTGGGCGCTCGCGGTAGCTTCACCGACCTGCCCCTCAAGGAGATCTTGACCGCCTTCGAGAAGGAGTACGGGGATTCCTGTTTTGTACCGCGCCGCGAACGCGATCGAGATGAGCTTTTCGATGCCCCCGAGCTGCTTACCTGAGCCGGTCAGCGTCCTCTGGCCCTCGCCCGCGAGGCGGCAGGATCAGCGGCTGGCTGCGGATGGCTCGTGGGGTTGATGCTGCTCAGAGCGGGAGGACGACCGGGTGAATCGTCTCAGGCTCGGGCGGGATGAGCCGTCCGAAGGGCGTTCACAAGACCGTCGGTGGTACGTGGTCTTGATCCAGGTCACATGGCAAGGTGTTATTCCTGGCGGTCCCGACATCTCCGAGCTACGCAACACAAGGTCGCGTCGGTCGGAGATGTTGTGCCGGTAGCTGGCCTGCGCAGGTGCTACGGCGAGACCTGGTCCAGCGGCCGACCGCGGGTATGGGTGGTGAACTATGCCAGTATCGCCGCGACCACCAGGAAGCTGGAGATGAGCATCAGGGCGCCGAAGACGCACATGTGCGGCAGGATTGGCGCGATCACCAGCACGCCGATACCGCCCCCGATGTGCCCGACACCGTCGACCAATGCGAAGCCTGTGGTGCGGGCGCGAGTCGGGAATGACTTGGCCGTCATCGCGTAGGTCCGGGAGACCCATAGGTTGAACCCGGCAAAGATCAACATGGCGCCAATGAAGTCGATGGTGATCGACGTGCCCGTTTTGGCAATCAGCAGTGCCCCAAGGAGGGTCACCACCGCAGCGATGGGCAACCAGTTGCGACGCTCCAGCCGCTCTACGATGTAGACATAATGATCGCTTCGGCGACAAAGCCCAGCGTGCCGACCGCCGCGATGACCCCGGCCTCCGGTGGTGGTAGCCCAGCGAGCTCAGCACGCTGGTGAAGCCTGCGGCGTAGGAGTACACGGTGATGCTGCCGATGAACCACCTCAGGAAGCGCAACAGGATCAGCAGCCGGTACCGCACCGATCTGAACAGGTCGCGGTAGGGCACCTGCGAGGGTGGCAGCCACCGCGGCGTCGACGTCGGCAAGATTCGGCTCGGGCAGTGGGCCGTGACGTTCGGCGCGGCGTTCCATGTCGGAGACGATGGCCGAGGTGTCAGCCATGCGGCCCTGGCTGATCAGCCAGCACGGCGACTCGGGCAGCTTGGACAGCAGTACGACCGAGATGAAGGCGAGCAGAGCCCCGAGGCCGTAATCCGTCGCCGAAGCTCTTGCTGGCCAAAGCGAAAGGTAGGCCCATGGGTCACGGCCTGGAGGGTGTGGTCAGATGAGGCCGAGCCAGATGCCCAGGAGCGCACCGATGGCGGACATCACGAAGATGACTGTCGTGTACTTGGCCCGTGAATGGCGTGGCGCCACCTCGTTGATGTAGGTGTTGACGATGGCCAGGACGGCGCCGATGCCGAAACCGGCGATGATCCGCGCGATGTTGAAGTTGACGCACCCCAGTCGCTCGCCGTCCTGCGCGCGTTCGGGCTCAAGGATGACGCGGCGTACGTCAACCCGAACGGAGGCGCTCTCGCACTGGGCCACCCGCTCGGGATGAGTGGAGCACGATTGGCGCTCACCGTCACGCGCACTTTGGCCGACGAGGGGCTCGACTACGGCATCGCCACGCTGTGCGTTGGTGTCGGTCAGGGTGTTGCGATGCCGCTGGGCGTCCCTGATCCGGGTTCTTTGAGGGAGGTGGTTACGGCCTCAGGTTCTGCAGACGGACCTGACCTCGAGCCACCATGCGATCCCGGTCGTCAACGGTCTCCACCAGCCAGACCTGCTGGGACCTGCCCCGGTGCAGTGGTCGCGCGCTGGAGGTGAGATTGCCCGCTGAGCAGGCGCGGTAGAAGTCGGTGGTGTTCGAGACGCCGACCACCTTGCCCTCTTCACCGAGCCACAGTGCAGCGCCCAGGCTGGCGAGCGTCTCGACCACGGTGCAGTGGACGCCGCCGTGCAGGATGCCGTGCGGCTGGTGCATCTCCGGCACGATCGTCCAACGTGCCGTCACCTCGTCGCCATTGGCAGTGTCCAGCACCATGCCAAGGCTCTGGGCGAATGGCCCCATCTCGATGTTCGTGTCCACAGTCTCCATACTCCCGGCTCCTTAGGCGAACAGGCTGCGCCCATAGTAAGGCGAGGCCACGCAAGCTTGGCTTCTGGGAGTTCGCAGGCAACGGCGGCCCGGCCAGGGCCCGCTCCCAAGGATGGGAGCCAGAGGAATGTATCTCCCCGGTCGGAGGCGCTCAGCGGCATTGAAAGAACCGCCAAGGGTCTGCGGGCCCGCCGGGCTGACCTTGATGGCAGGAGGCCGGGGAAGACACAGCACGCTGTCCGGGGCGCAGCCACAGCCGACGTCTCCTGGACGTTTCGCCGAGGCTGCCGAATGCCTCTGGCCCTCGGTGAAGTCAGAAGCACTCGAGCGCGGGGTCGCCCCAAGCCTGCTGGGACAGCCTTCAGAAGTACCCGGCCGCGTGCCACGGCGGCACGTCCCGTGGCCCGGGAGGCGGGTGGCTCGGTGGAGTCCACGCGGTTGTGTGGTGCTGGGAGTCGTCCAACCCGCTGGGCATCAAGGCGTGTGACAGGCAACTATCGCACGGGGGGCTCGCCGGGAGCTGGGTCATCGATCGTCGCCGCCAGCTTATCGAGATGGGTGCCCGCACCTGCTGCTCCATCATGTTCCACCGGCTGGCGGCGGGCGGGAAACGGCAGATCGTGAGGTGGCCCGATCCCGACGGCGATTCCCGCGAGTTCGATGATTCAGCGGCAGGATGCTCAGGATGATGGCGCTTGCGAGGGGGCATGGTGAAGGTCTTCTGCTTCTCCTCCGCCTGTTCTACGGGCGGTTCAGCTATCCGCAAGGCCGGTCTTCTGGCTGCCGGATCGCCATTCTTTCCCGCCTTCCCAGGCCAGCAGCCCAGTGGCACTCGGGAAAGAGCTCCCCGGTCACAGTGGCGGGCCCGCGCCGGACTCTCATCACCTTCCCGATTCTTCCCCACCGTCCTGATCCTTGCGACGTGGCGCCGAGGCTAGCAGACGGCCGTCAGTTGGCAGACGTCCGTCAGCTGGGGCCGGCCGCTATGCGGGTTCCTCAGCATCGGTGCGCCGAGCCCTCCTTTCGGCGCTCCTCATCGACTAGCCGATCGCGTTGCCCGCTCTTCACGCGAAGGTCCGTCGGGACGGCTACCGCAGCCCGCGGTGCCTGCGGTCAGCCGGGTCAGGTCACTCGGGCAGGTCAGCGGGGGTGTCGATGTCGGTCCACGCGCCGAGGTCGGCGCACTCCACGCCGGTCACCAGGTGCGGGTGGGTGCGCAGCCATCCGCGCGCTCCCTGGTCTTCAGCCACGGTCGTGGCGACGTCGGCCCAGACCTGTCGGGTCAGTCCCACTGGGGTGCGCGCTGTGCCCTGGTAGGTTGCCACGGCCGCTGTTGCACCTCCGCGAAGAGCCGAACCGATGCGGTGCAGGTGTTCCGCGCCGATGCAGGGGGTGTCGACTAGGGTGACGACCACGGCGTCGATGTCGGCGTCAGCGGCAAGGACGGCCAGTCCGGCCTGCAAGGACGACGCGATGCCGGTGGCCCAGTTCGGGTTTTCGACCAGCAAGACCTGCGCAGGGCCGCCGTCGGGGCGCTCAGCCGGTGGCATGGGTGTCAGCCAGACGGCGCCCAGGACCACGACGACCGGGCTCAGTTCCGCCTTGACGGCCGACTCGATCGCCAGGTCGAGCAGACGGTGACCCCCGACCACGACCTCGGCTTTGGGACGTCCTAGACGGGTGCCGCCACCGGCGGCAAGAACCAGCCCGGCGACCTTCATGTGCGGGTGCGCAGCTGGGCCAGCCGAGCCGCGATCACTTCTGTGGGTAAACGGTCATGGCGTCGGGGCGCTTGCCGCCGGGACACTCGCCAGCGAATCGCGGTGGATGGGCGAACTCATCGTGGTCAGTGGTTGACCGGTGCCGCCCCACATCCGGGCGATGATCTCGGCGGCGATCGAGAC
>Ga0075520_1001737_pt1 | contig 10619 bp, 8 predicted proteins | sample NGEPerB_FD_75100 | JGI IMG/M metagenome (GOLD analysis project Ga0075520, IMG submission 75100) | Arctic peat soil microbial communities from the Barrow Environmental Observatory site, Barrow, Alaska, USA - NGEE PermafrostAB12-B | ecosystem: Environmental > Terrestrial > Soil > Wetlands > Peat ...
AGACAACTAATATTTATGCAATGATTGAAACTATACCGAGTCAACCACCTTATCCGCTGATTAATACGCAAACTAACTCGCTGACTTCATTCGGACAGGGCATCACATTTGACACCCTCCCTGGCGGGGGATCAACGTATACCTTAAACTTCTTGGCAAGGGGGACTCTTGGCTCATTAGGTACCATAACAATCAAAAATAGCATAGGATCATCGTCAAATATAGTTTTCTCTATTCTAGGAAAAACTTATGTTACATACACTATGCAATAAAAAAGGCATGGGCATGATAGAGGTGCTCATTGCCATGTTCTTGACCGCTACAGGTATAATGGCGCTATTAGCTCTCCAGCCCCAGGGATGGAGAACAATGGCAAAATCCGATTATCTGGGACGGGCATCGGGAATTTTATATAAAACATTAGAAAATTACGAAACCCTTATTTTGAATCCCTGCTATGCCCCTACAGAGGGAGCGCAGTCGACGGCTCAAATTTGCGTCAGCGGCCAGAGTTCTGCAGTATCAGGGGATATTTGTTATACGGTAGATACAACTATAACTAAAGTCAGCGACGCCGGTGTCAAGCCGAGAGTTTACCTCGTTACGGTCACAGTGACGTGGCCGCCAACCAACACAACCGGCATTACAGAGAGCCAGACTATTGCAACTCAGGCTATGTATGATTTTCCACTAGGATGTGCGGAAATATGAAAAAAGAAAACGGATTTACATTAGTGGAGGCCATTGTCGCTCTGTTCATCGGCAGCTTGATGCTGATGGCAATCTACTCAGCTATTAACACAGGACAAAGTTCATCCGCGAAAATTGAAAGAAGAGTCAGCGCTCAGCAGGATGCGCGCGGCGCGCTGGAATTAATGGCCATGGAAATACAAATGGCATCTTACAATCCCTTCTTGACTAATATCTGGGTTACTCCGGGAAGTTGTTCCGGATTATCGTCCAATCAGAACTACAAAGGGATTCAAGAAGCAACGGCGAACTCGATAACCATCGAGATGGACATCAATGGTAATGGTGCAATCGGCGATCCGAATGAAATAATTAAATACGTTTATAACTCAACTACTAATAATAAGTACATAACAAGATCAACAAATTGCACGGGGGGGGATCAGCCCTTTCTGGGAGCCGCAGCCGCTAACGCAGACACTAAGACGGTTTTCGTAGTCAATGACACGGCAGGGCCGGGGAACACAGCGATACCTGTTTTCAGGTACTATAACGGTTCCGGTACGGATATATCCAGTACTGTTGTAAGCAGTCCTGACGATAAAACATTGGGAATCCCGGCCATCAGACGGATAGAAATTACTCTTGTCGTAGACACGGCTACCAGTGATATAGATACTGGCACCCGGAGACGAATTATCTACTCGACAAGCGTTATTCCCAGAAACCATCCTATTTTTTAACTGAGGATAACATCATGGCCACTATGAAAAAAACGACTCTCCGCAATGAAAATGGCTTTGCCCTTTTGGCGGCAATTATTGCGAGTTTGATTCTTTTAGCTGTTGCCCTGCTTATTATTAACATGTCCGTAGGAGATTTGAAAGCAAGTTCCATGACGGTGGGAAACAAAAAAGCGCTTGTGGCCACGGAAAGCGGGATTCATCAACTGATAAAGGATTTCAATACTGATCCTACAACATGGACTGCGGCGAATAATTACACCACTGATTGCGTAACTAACCCGACTAACCCAACTTATATATGGCGGTCAATACCTGGCGGAACGGATACGAATACAAAATTTGCCATTTGCTCCCCGGCAGTGAGCAGCATGCCCACTTTAAACGTTCCCGGTTTTGCAATTGGTCAATGGGGGTACGTGCGTTTTGATGTAAGCGTGGTAGGCGAAAACACAACTTATGGTTCGAAGAATCAAATAGATGTCGGTATTGGATACGGTCCGGTACCGTTAAATTAGGAGGTAATGATTATGCCAAGAAAAATAATTATGATTATAATAGCAGCGCTGTTAATAACGTCAATTGCCGGCATATCCCGCGCCGATGATTCGTCGCTATGGACGACAACAATAAATCCCGATGCCCTGATAATCCTGGATCTATCGGGAAGTATGTCTGAACTTCCCCAGGGCTCGAATGCAACATTTTATCTGCAGGGAGGAACAGGCAGCTGTAGTAACGGTCCTTTATATACAGACCCCGGTAACTGTCTGACCTCCCCATACTTCTATCCCAGCGGCACCATCTTGTGTACCGGCGGTGGTCCTTACTATCTAACTAGTCCCGGGGGCATACCCACCGGAACTTTCTATATTGCCGGATCGGGCACGAACTGTACCAACTACACGGGTGCTTATTATCGCAATAAGCCATCAGATTATTTTAGCTATGCCGGAAGCAATGTTTATACTTCCACTTCATCATGCAGCACTTCTTATAACGGCCCTTATTACACAAGTTCAAGTTCAGGACATTCAAAAAGCTGTTCAACAAGCACATATATACCTGCTACAAGTTATAGTTCCACCAACTGCACCAATGGCCCTTTCTATAGAAGCACCGCTTCAGGCTATGCAACCTGTAATAAATACACCTCTTGCTCGAGCCCATTCAGCAGCAATGTTTATACCGCCACCGACTGCACCAATACCGGAGGCCCTTTTTACAGAAGTTCCGGAACCGGTCATACAACAACATGTATCGCAACCGATAATTGTGCTCCCAGCGAAATTACCTCGAATTCTTATCTTTACGCCGACAATACCGGCGACTGCGACAGCGGCCCTTATTACAAAGCTTCCGGTACAGGACATACAACAAAATGCTATATAAACTGCACATGTACCGGTGTCAATACAGCCAATACACAATACAGCGCGACCACCACCTGCGCCGGCCCTTTCTATTCTTCATCGGGAACCGGCCACACCACGAATTGTTCCAAAGTCGAAATAGCCCAACGCTCCCTCTTCAATCTTATGGATAATGATAATAGCGGTACCCTCAACGCAACGGATCTGAGCAGCCTGCATGTGCGGTTTGGTTTCGAGCGTTATTATAACTGCAGTTCTGCCGATAATGATACCTCCTATGCGACGCCATGGACAAGAGGGTGTACTAAACTCGCCTGGGGCCTTACACAAAGCGACAATACCACAACCACACCCTACGCTAATATCTACTGCAATGATACAACCTGCGCGTCAACGGTTACTTCGTGTACGGGCTCCAATGAATGCATCGCCGGCTTTAATAACCCCACCGGCGGCACCCCTACGGGAGATGCACTGCGAGAAGGAACAGCTTATCTTACTTACCAGAAGGCGCTGGATTCTCAATCGTCATGCCGTCAGAAGTCCATTATCCTCATCACCGACGGAGCGGATACATACTCATGCCCTGGCAGCGATGGAAATAGCAATTGTGGTCAAGGTGGTACGACCTGCGCTTCGCAAAGGCGATCTCCCGTATACTATGCAAAACAGGCTGCCGCTCTCAATTTCAATACTTACGTTGTGGGATTCGGCACCGGTATGCCTGCTGATCTGCAGAACACATTAAACTGGACGGCCTACTACGGAAACACGAGGAATCCGAATGTAACGCAATCTGTCGTCACGTCACCCCCAGCAGTTACGGTGGACTCCGACCATGGTCCCTGCTCCCAAAACGGCTCCACCGGCACCGACCCGGGTCCAAATAACATCAGCGGTTACGCCTTCCTGGCCAGCAACCCGGACGAACTGGCAGATGCTCTGACAAGCGCCATAACATCGATCCAGGAAGCCACCTATTCCTTTTCATCTCAGGCATCGGTTGCCGCTGCCCGCGTTACAGAGGAAAATTATCTTTATGAAGCTTCCTTTGAGCCCAGGCCCAGTGCGGGAGCAAATAAAGAACCCTTTTGGCCGGGACATCTGAGAAAATATCAACTGACTGACCAAGGTCAGTTGACGATACCTGCTTGCTGGGATGCAGGGGCAATATTGCAGTTTGAAGATGACTCTTCCAGAAATATGTGGACTTATAAAGGCGCAAGCGGTAATGCCCTGACTCTTTTCAATACTACATACATGACAGACGCCGACCTGGGTGGCGGTACGTCCGCAACGACTTGCGGCACATTATGTAACCTCGTTGTCGGGTTTTACCGGGGCGACCCGACCTACAATCTGGAGAACTGGAAGCTGGGCGACTTATTTCATACGAACCCTATAATTGTCAAAACGCCTAACCAATTTTTTTCTGATCCGCGGGAATGCTCAGCAGCATCTTTTACTGCGTTTCGTACCGCTGACGCCAACATACGAACGTCGGCCAAAGGCAATCAGATTATATTGATTGGCGCCAATGACGGTCAAATTCATGCCTTCCATACTGGTAACGGTACCTCTTGTTCATCAGGCGGGGACGAAGTATGGAGTTTCATTCCTCCCAACCTGCTGCAGAAATTACAAATAGAAGCGCATAACGACCATTCCAATCGTATTGCGCTGACGCAAAGCCATGATTATTTCGTAGACGGTCCCATATCAGTGTCTGATGTCTGGCTGCCTTCAGCAGACAGCAGCGGCGCAAGTAAAAACTCTTCCGAGTGGAAAACATATGCAGTCTTTGAAGAAGGGCAGGGATCAGGAGCATACCTGTGGAGTTCATCCTCAAATTGTTACTCGACTGATCCGACTTATTTCAGTTCAAGTTTTTCTATGACTTTGCCTTCAACTGCACATCCTACACAATACTACTGCGGTATTTACGCACTGGATGTCACCAATACATCAGCCGCCTCACCCACATATAAGTGGCACCTGATGCCAACAACGACACAAGCTCCATATCTTGGTCAAGCGTGGAGTAAGATGCAGATTGGCCGAGTTAAAATCGGAAATAACGAAAAGTGGGTCGGTTTCATCGGCGGCGGTTACGATCCGTCAACCTGCCTGTTGGCTGATGGTTCAACATCTACTGCCTGCAACACTCCGGCCACAGGCAGCCCGGGTAAAGGGTTCTTTGTGGTCGATCTGAGAGATGGCACTATCCTTTGGAGTTTTACGCATGCAGTCAATAGCAGTATGGACTTCTCCGCACCGTCTTCACCCCTGCTGTTGGATCTGGATAATGACGGATTCATCGATACGGTTTATATGGGCGATATGGGCGGTAATATGTGGCGTTTCCGGCTCTGTCCCAGAGATCCCTCCTGTTCTTCCTGCGGCGGAACAAGTTATACCGCTTCGCCCTGTACCTCCTGCGGCACGTCAAATTGGACGGGTAGCCGCCTCTTTAGTTCGACGAATGTCGAAAGAGGTTCCGGCCTGAGTACACCCGTCAATACGCATAAACAAATATTTACTTCGGCGACTGCCACCAAAGACCCTAGTGGTAATGTATGGGTCTATTTCGGTACGGGGGAAAGTACTGATCCTACAAGTAAACCAACGGATACCAACGATACCAAGAACAGGCTTTACGCGATTAAAGAAGACACTAATTGGACAGGCAATACTAATTTCACGGCCACTTATACATCAACCAACTTAACCAATGTTACTTCAACAACATATACTGATTCAACCAGTGTACACGGATGGTATATCAATCTTTCCACGAACACTCTTACTCGCTCTGACGGCTCGACAATCACCAATCCCATAGGGGAAAAAATGATCTCCGATCCTATGGTATTCGGCGGCGTTGTTCAATTTCCAACTTATGTCCCCTATCAGGGTACAGGCACTGCCTGCGGCATGGGGGGGGATTCCTTTGATTATCAACTGAATTATCTTACCGGAGGCGGAATGACGGATGACACCCATGCTGCCGCCGCCGCTGCTGCTGCCGCCGCTGCCGCTGCTAATCCCGGTTCCAGTACCCTTGCCGCTGCCGCTCTCGCTGCCGCTAATGCTACTATCCCTTACAGGACTAAATATATCGGAGTTGGCGAAGCTTCTTCAGTCCTTATCTCTTATCGTCCGGGGTTTACTGCCGCTGACACCTATATAACTGCCAGCGGCGGCGCCGGTACTGCCGCTTTAACACAGGATTTAGGCAAAGCGCCAACAACGTCCAGTATGACCAATATTCTTTATTGGAAAGATAAACGTTTGCAATAAGATAACAGGGGTGTAAAAATACTTGACATGAAGCGGATATCTTTATAAAGCTTCGCGTCAGACTTGTAAAAAGTTCGACCGTGCAAAGCAAAAGTAATTAATGTTGACTTAATCTGGAAAAGGATTTGCTTATGGGTAACGAAAAAAAATATTGCGCGATATGCGCCTGGCGCGGCAATTGTCAAAAACGTTTCAGTGTTGCCACGGATGCGCAGGGCCTTGTTCATTGCCCGGACTATTCCCGCGATCTATCCATTAAAGATCAGGATATAGACGCGGCGGTTAAAAAAGACCAACAAGCTTAACAAGAATATAATAGTTCAACTTGCAGTGACAAGCAGCAAATGATATTTAAGGCTGCTTGTCATTTTTTTATAAGGTATTTATTTATACCAAGTTGCTTTCAAAAATATAATTTTCGAAAGCTTACTTGGTATTATGCCTGGTCAATCAAACTTTTAAAATTTGATAACTAATTGGTATTAATCATGAAAAATAAGATTACAAAAATCATGGAAAACGCATTAAATATTTCTGTCCAGAAGGGTCAGTTGCCCGAAGTTTCTTTACCCTACATGGAAGTGGAAGCCCCCGGTAATCCGGAGCATGGGGATTATGCCGCCAATGCCGCGCTGATTCTGGCGGCACAGGCTAAACAAAATCCGCGTAAAATTGCCCAAATAATTCAGAATAATATTTCCGATCCGGAAAATATTATTGAAAAAACGCAAATAGCCGGCCCGGGTTTTATTAATTTTTTTATTAAAGATAGTACCTGGCATCAATCACTCCGGAATATCGATGAACAACAAGAAAAGTACGGCTGCCTTGATATAGGCTTCGGCAAAAAAGTGCAGGTGGAGTTTGTCAGCGCCAATCCCACCGGACCTTTGCATATCGGTCATGCGCGCGGCGCGGTTGTCGGCGACGTAATTACTAATTTGCTGACAACAACCGGGTACCGGATTTCCAAAGAATATTACATCAATGATGCCGGAAATCAGATGAATAATTTAGGTAAATCCGTCTTGCTGCGTTATCGGGAACTGTTGGGCGAGAAAATTGAATTTCCTGAAACCTGTTATCGCGGCGATTATATCAAAGATATTGCCGGTGAAATTATTAAAAGGGAGGGAGATAAATATCTCCATTCCAACGAAGAAAAAACTATCAGCTATTTTACCTCCATTGCCGGGCAGTCCATCCTGGAAGAAATTAAAATTGATTTAAGAGATTTTGGCGTCACTTTTGATGAATATTTCAGCGAAAAAGAATTATATAAAAATAACGGCGTGGCTAAGCTTTTAGATAAATTGCAAGAACAGGGGTTTATTTATTCCGATGGCGAAACTCTGTGGTTTAAAACCACTGATTTTGGTGATGAAAAAGACAGGGTTGTTGTCCGCAAAAATGGCGAACCGACTTATTTTGCCGCCGATATTGCCTATCATCAAAATAAATTTTCCCGTGGTTTTGAGATGGTTATTGATATCTGGGGCGCGGATCACCACGGCTACATGCCGCGTCTCTGGGCGGGAATTCAGGCTCTGGGCTACGATAAGAACGCTTTAAAAATCATTTTAGTGCAATTGGTAAATTTACTCCGGGCTGGAATTCCCGTGGCTATGTCCACGCGGTCCGGTGAGTTTGTGACCTTGCGGGAAGTCCTTGATGAAGTGGGCAAAGACGCCGCCCGCTATAATTTTCTCATGCGGCGTTCCGACAGCCATTTGGATTTTGATCTGGAATTAGCTAAGAAGCAATCCAGTGAAAATCCGGTTTATTATGTCCAGTATGCCCATGCGCGGATTTGCAGCATTATAAGAATGGCGCAGGAACGCGGCATTGCTCTGCCGGTTTACACGGATTGCGACCTTTCTGTTTTGAATGAACCGGAAGAAAAGACTTTGATCAAATTGCTGGTGCGTTATCCGGAAACAATTTACGGCTCAGCCAAATCTTTAGAGCCGCACCGCATCACGTTTTATCTTAATGAATTAGCCGGAATATTTCATAGCTATTATAATAAGAATAAGGTAATTTCAGAAAATGATCAGCTAACTGCGGCAAGGTTGTTCCTGATAAAGGCAGTAAGAATTGTTTTACAAAATGCTTTGAAAATTTTAGGTGTGAGCGCACCGGAAAAGATGTAGTGAGCCAAGCTGAAAACTAACGAAGTGAAGTTTGAAGCGTAAGGCGAACTATCCCCGAAGCGAAGCTGAGCGGGATACCGAACAGGCGAAGCAATGTGGGGTTTATACTCTTGATTTATTAAAATATATTTAAAGTAGAATAGATGAAGTCCGGAAACATTAAGAACTTTGAATTAAAAGTAGGGAAAGCGGGATTAATCATCATCGTTGTCGGAATGGCCGTTCTTTTATGCTCGGCTTTTTTGTTTGGTGTTGATGTTGGAAAAAATATTGATACTTACCCGGATAAAATTGCCGCGCTTCCCCAAAAAGCATTAGCGCTGGTCTGGCAGCCGGCTAAAATCAGGGCTGCCCAAAACGCACCGGATAATAAAAACGGGCCAAGTCAACCTCAAACTCAGGAAAATATTGATCTGACATTTTACAATGACTTGACCAGTAAAAAAGGTATTCCAAAGGAACAGCCAGTCCCGGAAAAACAACCTGTATTTTTACCGTCCCAAAATGGTGAGGAAGCTGTTACCAGCAATTTTAATATAGACGCTCAAAACCAGCCAGTACCGGTAAATGAGAAAACTAAGAAAAAGGGTGATATTAAAGCAAAAGAAATTTCGCCGTCTATTGCTTCCAACAAGCAGAAATTCATAATTCAAGTCGCTTCTTTGAAGGATAAAACTACAGCAAATAAAATGAATAAAAAAATATCATCATTAGGTTTTATCTCACAAGTGATTAAAGTTAATGTTAAAGGGAAGGGCGTTTTCTTTCGAGTGATTGTTTCCGGTTTTGAAAATAAGGTTCAAGCAGATGAAGCCGGAAAAAAAATTACCAAGAAAACAGGAACAGATTGCATTATCAAAAGCGTTGATAGCGAATTAAAGAAAAACTAAAAAATCTCAGGTTATGGTTATTTAATTATGTTTGAAAATCTGTCTGAAAAATTGGAAAATATTTTTAAGAAACTAAAAGGCCGCGGAATTTTAAACGAGGAGAATGTCAATGCCTCGTTTAAAGAAATCCGCATGGCTCTTTTAGAAGCTGATGTTAATTTCAAAGTGGCTAAAGATTTTATCGAAGATATCCGGATGCGGGCAATCGGTAAAGAAGTTCTCGACAGCATTACTCCCGGCCAGCAAATGGTAAAAATAGTCCATGACCGTCTGGTTGATCTTATGGGAGGGGTTAGCGCAAATATTAAATTCGGCGCAAGAATTCCTGCCCCGATTATGCTTGTCGGTTTACAGGGATGTGGAAAAACAACAACTGCCGCAAAACTGGCCCTCTTGTTGTCAAAAGAACAAAAAAAGGTTTACCTCGTATCGGCGGACGTTTACAGGCCTGCCGCCATGGAGCAACTGGCCGTGCTGGGAAAACAGATTAACGCAGGTGTCTTTGAAGCCAATGGTCTTAAAGACCCTGTAGAAATTTGTGTTCAGGCAGTAGAACAGGCCAAAAAAAATGGTTATGAAGTAATTATTATTGATACTGCGGGAAGGTTACACATCGATGATCTTTTGATGGAAGAACTCAAAAAAATTAAAGAAAAGGTCAACCCGGCGGAAATTATTTATGTAGCTGATGCAATGACGGGACAGGATGCCGTCAATGTCGGTAGTAAATTCAATGAAATTATCGGTATCGATGGCGTTATTATGACGAAAATGGATGGTGATGCGCGCGGCGGCGCTGCGCTATCCCTCAAATCAGTCATTGGAAAACCTATAAAGTTTGTAGGTATAGGCGAAAAAATCGAAAACCTCGAAGTATTTCATCCGGAAAGAATGGCCTCTCGCATTCTGGGTATGGGCGATATCCTGACTTTGGTGGAAAAAGCGCAGGCTACCATTGATGAAAAAACGGCGCTGGAACTGCAAAAGAACATCAAAAAAAATAATTTTACTTTGGAAGACTTCCGTAATCAATTAACGCAAATTAAAAAAATGGGATCAATGAAAGATATTTTAGGTATGATTCCAGGATTAGGCAAAATGAAAGCGCTGAAAGATATGGAACCCGATGATAAGGAATTGATTAAAGTGACCGCAATAATTGATTCTATGACGAAAAAAGAGCGCTATGACTACCTGATTATTGATGGCCGAAGACGCAAAAGAATTGCCCTGGGTAGTGGAACATCAGTTCAAGATGTGAACCGTTTATTGAAAAATTATGCGGAAATCAGGAAAATGATGAAAAAATTTAATAAAAAAGACGGCATTAAATCGCTGATGCGGAATTTTCCCTTTTAAAATAGAAAAAACTGTGATAAAAAAAATTTGTAAAATAATTATCATTTTAAGGAGGTATTATTTAAGATCAATGGCTGTTAAAATTAGACTAACTCGTATAGGTGCTAGAAG
>Ga0075520_1001738_pt1 | contig 10619 bp, 9 predicted proteins | sample NGEPerB_FD_75100 | JGI IMG/M metagenome (GOLD analysis project Ga0075520, IMG submission 75100) | Arctic peat soil microbial communities from the Barrow Environmental Observatory site, Barrow, Alaska, USA - NGEE PermafrostAB12-B | ecosystem: Environmental > Terrestrial > Soil > Wetlands > Peat ...
GCGGGGACACAGGTCGCAGAGCGGGACCGTGGGCCGCCACGGGGGTCGGGGGTGCGGACCAGATACTACGGGCGCCCGGCACGGCCTCGGGACCCGGCACCCGCTCCGGCCCATCGGCGAGACTGGTGGCATGTTCGCACCGTTCGCGTTGGAGGGCACCCACGTCCGCCTCGAGCCCCTGTCCGTCGACCACGTCCCCGGCCTCCTGGTGGCGGCGACCGGCGACCGATCCACCTTCGGCTACACCGTCGTGCCCGACGACCACCAGTCGGTGGTCGCCTACGTGGCGCGGGCGCTGGCCCACGCCGCCGACGGGGACCAGGTCCCCTTCGCCACCGTGTCGCTGTCACTCGGGCGCGTGGTCGGCTCGACCCGCTTCTACGAGCTCGAGCCCTGGGACTGGGGCGGGATCGCCCCCGACGCGGAGGCCGCGCCCCGGACGGGTGCCGTCGACCGGGCGAGCGTCGGGCACACCTGGCTCGACCCCGCCGTGCACGGCTCCCCGGTCAACTCCGAGGCGAAGCTGCTCATGCTGGACCACGCGTTCGAGGTGTGGGGCTCCCGCGCCGTCCGGCTCCAGACCGACGCCCGAAACCAGCGGTCGCGGGCCGCCATCTCCCGCCTGGGGTGCTCGCTGGACGGGGTCCTGCGGGTGGACCGCCCGGCCGCGGACGGATCGGTGCGCGACTCGGCGGTCTACTCCATGCTCGCCGAGGCGTGGCCGTCGGCGAGGGAGCGGCTGGCGGCGCGTCTGGCGGCGGTCGCACCAGCCGGCTGATCCGGCTGCGGGGGCAGCCGCATACCCTCGACACATGCCGGAGCTCCCCGCCTCGCCACAGGTCGTCGCCTCCGCGGCCGCCCCCGAGGGAACGACACCGGTACGGAAGCGCTCCTCCGACACGGTGGTCCTGATCGTGGTGTGCCTCGCCCAGTTCATGGTCGTCCTCGACGTGTCGATCGTGAACGTGGCGCTGCCCGCCATCCAGTCCAACCTGCACTTCCGGGCCGTCGACCTGCAGTGGGTCGTCACCGCCTACGCCCTCACCTTCGGCGGCCTGCTGCTGCTGGGTGGGCGACTCGCCGACCTCTTCGGCCGACGGCGGATCTTCCTCGTCGGACTCGGGGTGTTCACCGCGGCGAGCCTGCTCGGCGGGTTCGCCACCGACCAGGCCACACTCATCGCAGCCCGCTCGCTCCAGGGCGTGGGCGCGGCGATCCTGTCCCCGGCCACGCTGACCATCCTGACGGTCACCTTTCGGGACCAGCGGGCCCGGGCCAAGGCCTTCGGCGCGTGGAGCGCGGTGGCGGCCGGCGGCGGGGCGGCCGGTGCCCTCTTCGGGGGCATCCTCACCCAGTACCTGTCGTGGCGCTGGATCCTGTTCGTCAACGTGCCCATCGGGATCGCGCTGTTCATCGTGGCCCGCCTGCGACTCCACGAATCCCGGGCCGAGGGATCCCGACGCAGCATGGACGTTGCCGGCGCGGTCACGGTGACCGGCGCCCTCTTCCTCCTCGTCTACGCCATCTCCCATACCGACGTGGTCCCCTGGACGGCGACGTCGACCCTGCTCGTGCTGGGGGCCGCGGCCGTCCTGCTCCTGGCCTTCGTCGTCGTCGAGGCGCGCGTGGCATCCCACCCGCTCGTGCCCCTGCGGCTGTTCCGGGTGCGATCGGTGGTCGGCGCCAACCTGGTGATGTTCTGCTTCGGCGTCGGCATGTTCGCCATGTGGTTCTTCCTCTCCCTCTATCTCCAACAGGTGCTCGGCTACAGCCCGGTCGTCACCGGTGTCTCCTTCCTCCCCCAGACCGCCGCCATCGCCATCGGTGCCACGCTGAGCGGACGTATCGCCCCGAAGGTCGGTCCCCGCAACGTACTGATGGCCGGAGCGGTCCTCGCCGCCGGAGGCCTCTACTGGCTCTCGTTCATCCAGGCCGGTGACACCTACTGGTCGGGCGCCTGCGGGGGCGGCGTCCTCGCCACGTTCGGCACGGGCCTCGCCTTCACCCCGATTGCCCTGCTGGCCACAGGCGGTGTGCCTCACGAGGATGCCGGCCTGGCTTCGGGGCTCGTCAACTGCAGTCGACAGATCGGTGCCTCGGTGGGTCTGGCTGCGCTGACCACGCTGGCCGCCTCACGCACGGCCTCCGTCCTGGTCCACGGTGGCCACACCGGTGGGGCCGGTGCGGCCGTCAAGACGGCCATGACCGAGGGCTATGCCCGGGCCTTCCTGATCGCCTCGGTCGTGGTGCTCCTCGGCGGAGCACTCGGCCTGGTGATCCCCCCGCCGGCCTCCGCCGCACCGGGCTGGTCGGACGATGCCGCCGATCAGTCGTCGGCACCCGCGCTGATCGACTGAGGGATATCGCCGGGGGCACCTCCCGGCGGAGTGCGGCGGAACGATCTCGGCCACAGGTGGCGGCCCACCACGCAGTCGAGCTCGGCGGCCAACGCGGTGATCACCGTGCCGATGCCGATCCACCACAGGAGGACGATGAAGGTGGCGAACGTGCCGTAGAGCGTTCGGTAGTGCCGCAGTTCGTGGGTGACCAGTTGTGCGTCCACGAACTGCAGGACGGTCCAGCCGACACCGGCGACCACCGCGCCCCGCCAGAACCCGCGGGACCCCTCCGGACGCTGCGGGACCAGGATGGCGAAACCAGCCCAGAACATGGCGACGTTGATGACCAGCGACCCGGCGAAGCCGACCAGCGACGAGGCCGCACCCAGGCCGCCGAAGCTGCCGATGCCCGCGAGTGCCCCGCCCGCGATGAAGCCGATGCCGAGGACCAGGAGGAAGCCGACGGCCCGGGGCAGCCAGCGTCCGAAGGAAGGTAGCTGCTCACGGGGGATCGTCCACACCCGCGCCATCAGGACCTGCGCACTGCGGCTCAGGCGAAGGCACCCGTAGACCAGCCACACCGCCAGCACGACCAGCAGCGCGGTGTTGCGTCCGGACAGCCCGGTGATGTTGTGCCGGAGCTCGTCGCCCACATCGGGGAACTGGCGCAGCGCGGCGTCGACCACGTCCCGCTGGGCCGTCGGGTGTCCGAACAGGAGCACCTCGACCAGGGTGAGCAGGACCAGGAGCAGCGGGAACACCGCGAGGAACGCCGTGTACGCCAACAGGTTGGCCAGGCGACCGGCCCCGTCCTCGGTGTACTTCGCCATGGTGGCGGCCACCAGGGCCGTGGCGCGGTGACGCTGCTGGAATGCGTCCAGTCGGGCGACCGCGCCCGCCAGTCGGCTCATCGTGCGACCAGTCCGGCACGACCGTGGCGGCGGAATTCGGCGAGCAGCCCGTCCTCGTCCTCCGGCGTCAACGGCGCATAGGCGAAGCCACCGGGGGCCTCCGGACCACCGGGGACACGTCGGAAGCAGGGGTCGTCCGCGCGCCACCACCCGTCCTGGCGCAACAGACCCTTGGTCACCTTGCCGCTGGCCGTCTGCGGCAGGCCGCTCGTGACCCGGACGAACGACGGCGCCCACTTGGTCCCGAGGTCGTCCTGGTCGGCCAGGAAGCGGGCGAACGCCTCCGGGTCGAACGTCCTGTCGGGCAGGAGCTCGACGGCCGCCATCACCTGGTCCCCCGAACGTGGGTCGGGCACCGGGTAGACGACCACGGTGGCGGCATCGCCGTAGCGGACCAGCACCCGCTCGATCGGTCCGGCCGTGAGGTTCTCCGAGTCGACCCGCATCCAGTCGCCACCCCGTCCGGCGAAGTAGAAGAACCCGGCGCCGTCCCGGTAGGCGAGGTCTCCCGTCCAGTACCAGCCGTTGCGGGTGCGCTCGGCCGTCGCCTCGGGGTTGCCGTAGTAGCCCTCGAAGCGGCCGGTGCCGGTCCTGTTCACGATCTCGCCGATCGCCTCGTCGCCGTTGGCCAGCGCCCCGGAGCCGTCGAACTCTGCCCGGGGGCACTCGACCATGGTCACCGGGTCGAGCACCGCCACGTCCTCGGCGGGCAGGCCGAGCGAGCCGATCGGCGTGCCGGGGACTCGGCTGATGGCCACCCCGCCCTCGCTCGAGCCGTAGCCCTCGGTCAGCACGCACCCGAACCGGCGCTCGAACGCGGCGTGGTCGGCCACCGACGCCTCGGTGCCGAACCCGCGCTTCAGCGGGCACGAGGCGTCGTCGTCGCCCTCGGGCGTGGCCAACACGTAGGCCAGTGCCTTCCCGACGTAGGTGAACGTGGTGGCGCCGTAGCGCCGGACGTCGGACAGGAATCCCGACGCGCTGAACCTCCGGGCCAGGGCGACGGTGGCCCCGGTCACCAGGCAGGGGCCCCACAGCACCATGAGCGCATTGCCGTGGAACAGCGGCATCGTGCAGTACGCCACATCGGTGCGGTCGAAGCCGTAGGCCGATGCCGAGCGCTCGGCGATCGAGGCGAGCCGGCCCTGGGTGCACCGCACCGCCTTGGGCGCCCCGGTCGTCCCTGACGTGAACAGGAGCAGGAAGAGATCGGAGGGAACCGGGTGGGCCCCCGCCACCACGTCGGCGGCGGACCGCCCGGCCCGCGCGGCGACCCGGGCGGCGTAGTCCGGCTCGTCGATCCGCAGCACCCGCTCGTCCGGCACCCCGGTGTCCAGCCCGTCGAGCAGCGCGGCGCCCTCGGCGTCGGTCACGAGCACCCGGCAGTCGGTGCGGGCGATGTCCCCGGCCAGGGCCTCGCCGCGGCGCGTTGGATTGATCCCGACCACGACGGCACCGACCAGGGCGGCGGCGGACAGCCAGAACAGGTACTCGGGCTCGTTGCCCAGCAGGACGCCGACATGAGGCCGGTCGCCCACACCCAGCTCGGCCAACAGACCGGCCCGGGCGGCTCCCGCCGACACCGCCTCGGACCACGTCCACCGGTCGTCCCCGGCCACGATCGCGGTGGCACCGTCCGACGCCCGGGCCACGAGCAGGTCGGCGACGCTGGGCGTCCCCTCGTCGAACCCGGCCGGGCTCATGGACCCGGCACCACCAGGAGGTCCTGGACGGCCCGGCCGATGCGTCCCGCCTCGTCCCACAGGGCCGACTCCGCCGCTCCCACGCCCCGCGGCCCGAACCGCGTCCGGGTGTCCACGCAGACCCACTCCCCCACCGGGTGGCGGTGGAGCGAGACGGTGAGATCGGGATTGACGAAACTATTGGTGGCGAACTCGAGCTCCGCCCCGATCCCGTTGCCGAAGTCGGATGCGGCAACGGCCCGCTGGACGGGCGACGTCGGCTCGGCGTCGACCACCGGGACCCGCAGTCGGAACCATGCCGTGGCCGGCCCGGGCCGGTCGAACCGACCGCCCACCAACCGGATCTCCATCCCTCGGTTGTGCAGCGCCGCCCAGGACTCGCGTGTGGAGCGGACGGACACCCCGGACTCGGGCCCCGGGGGTGCCGGGTCTTCGGGCACGGTGGGAACCACTGGTTCGCTGGTCGGGTCGGCCAGGATCCGCACCGAGCGGCCCCAGGTGACCTCGAGCCCGCCCTGGGTCACCACGGAGTCGACGACCTGCACCCGTCGCCCCGGACGGACGACGGTGCTGGAGATCTCGAGCGGTGCGGTGGACACCGGTCGGACCAGCTCCAGTGTCATGCGGACGATCACCAGTCCGTCGTCCCCGGGCACCGACCGTTCGACCGAGCGGGCCACGGCTGCTGCCACCGCGCCCCCGTGGAGCGCCTCGGGTGACCACGGGCCGCGAGCCAGCACGGTGGGCACCAGCCGGGCGCCGTCGGTGACGAAGAGGCTCGGCGCGTCTTCGTCGGGTGACGGGACAGCGACCATGGCCGGAACGCTACCGGTGGTCGGCGGCACGGGTCGCGCCTACCATCGGGTCGCCCGCGGATCCGGGCCGACGACGGGAACGACCGCCCCACAACGAAGGAGCTTCATGGGAGAGCGCACATCAGCCATCGACATCAACGGCTCGCCGGACGCCGTCTGGGCCCTGGTGGGTGACTTCGGGGGCCTGGCCGACTGGATGCCCGGAGTGGAGTCGTGCCGGTTCGAGGGCGACAACCGCATCCTCGACACCATGGGCATGACCATCACCGAGCAGCTGGTGGGCAAGGACGAGGTCGCCCGGGCCATCACCTACGCCGTCGTCGACGGTGTGCCCGTCGAGTCCCACAGGGCCACCGTCACCGTGACGCCGTCGGGCGACGGCAGCCATGTCACCTGGGTGGTCGATGCCTCCCCGGACGAGATGGCCGACCTCATGCAGAGCGTCTACCAGCAGTCCCTCGAAGCCCTGAAGGCCACCGTCGAGGGATGACCGGGTCGCCGCCCCGGGGGGACCCGGACGGCGCGGGGCCGCCACCGGGATCCGGTCCGTACGCCTACCGGGTGGAGGCCGTCACTGTGGCGCCGGTCGAGGTGGTGTGGCCCCTGCTGGGGGAGGCACGCCGTTGGCGTGAGTGGTCGTTCCTGACCTCCTCGGGCCTGGAGCGCGAGGGCGAGCCGGCGCCCGACGGTGTGGGGGCCGTCCGGCGGTTCACCCGCTACGGCGTGGGTTCGCGGGAGGAGGTGGTGGCATGGGACCCCCCGCATCACCTGGCCTACCGGATCCTCAGCGGGTTCCCCGTCCGCGACTACCGGTCCGACATCACCCTCGAGGCGTCCGGCACCGGCACCCGTATCGAGTGGGCCGGCTCGTACGCTCCCCGGTGGCCCGGGACCGGACCGCTCCTCCGGGCCCTGCTGCCTGCGATGATGCGTCGGTTCGCCCGCGACGTCACCCGCCACGCCGACTCGCTGGTCGGCTGAGGAGCGCGGTCGGGTCTCAGTCACCGACCGTGGCCAGCCGGGCCGCCCGTCGACCCACTTCGCCACGCGCCCGGTCGACATCCACCGTCTGCACCACGCGGTCGACCACCACCGGCGTGCCGCCGACCCACACGTCGGTCACCAGGCGGCTCGAACCCGACCACACCAGGTGTTCGATCAGCATGCCGTCGTCGAGCAGCGGGACGAATGCCGGATCGTCGAGGGAGACGGCCATCAGGTCCGCCTTGGACCCGGGCGCGATGACCCCGAGGTCGGATCGACCGAGCGCGGCCCCCGCTCCCCGGGTGGCCAGGTCGAGCGCGGTCCTGGCGGGAAGGGCGGCGGCGTCACCCGCCCGCAGGCGCGCCACCAGCGCGGCCAGGCGCAACTCCTCCCACAGGTCGAGGTCGTTGTTGGAGGCCGGTCCGTCGGTGCCGAGCCCCACACGGACCCCACGGGCCAGGAGGTCCACCACCGGGGCGATCCCGGAGGCCAGTTTGGCATTGGACTGTGGACAGTGGGCCACGGCCACGTCGTGGGCGGCGTAGCGGTCCATGTCGTCCGACGAGAGCCAGATGCTGTGGGCCGCGAGCACCCGCCCGTCGAAGACCCCGGACTCGGCCAGGACCTCCGGCACGGAACCGCCGTGCTCGGCCACGAAGGCGTCGGCCTCGTCGGCCGTCTCGGCGAGATGGAGGTGGAACAGCGCGCCACGTGACCGGGCGGCGGCGGCGGTGGCCACCAGGCCGGGGAGGGGCACGGTGTAGGCGGCGTGGGCGGCGAACCCGATCTCGATGCGACCCGCCTCGCCGTCGCGTCGGGCATGGAACCCGGCGAAGCGCTCGAGACACGCGTCCCACCACGCCCCGCCCGCTTCGGCGCCCGGGAGCTGCAGGACTCCCGGCGTCAGTACGGCGCGCGACCCGGCGTCGATCACAGCGTCGGCATTGGCGTCCTCGTGGAAGTACATCTCGCACGAGGTGGTCACACCGAAGGACAACATCTCGGCGGCGGCCAGGGTCATCCCCCAGTAGACGTCCCCCGGCTCGAGGTGGGCCTCGCGCGGCCAGAGCACCTCGCGCAGCCACGCCAGCAGGGGAAGGTTCTCCCCGGTCCCCCGGAACAGGGTCATGGCCGAATGGCAGTGCGTGTTCACGAAACCGGGCAGGAGGGCACCGTCGACCCGGATCTCCCGCACGCCGTCACCGGCACTGCGCAGTGCCGAGGGGCTGCCGACCCGGTGGACCGTGTCGCCGATCACCTCGACCGCGCCCGGCCGCAGGACCGCCCCGTCCCCTCCGCAGGGCACCACGGCATCGGCCACGAACCGGACCGCCCCCTCGCCGACGCCGGCTGCGGCTCCGGTCACCATCGCCAGGGGTCCACCTACGGGCCGGTCACGCGGCCGTCCGCCGCACGCTGGACGGGCCCACCCGGCGACGCGGGCCACGTGCACCGGGCGACCCGCTCGGTGCGCACCGCACCCGAGGCCACGAACCACCGGGCCGCCCGCTCGAGCGCCTCGGCGGCCGGTCGTGACGTGTACCCGAGTTCGGCCCGGGCCCGGCTGTCGTCAAAGGACATGTGGGTCGTCGACATCTTCGCCCCCTCGAGTGGCACCGACGGCTCGCGATGCAGCAGCCGCCCCTCGATCAGCCCCGACACGTGCCCTGCGGCCAGGGCGAGACCGCTCGGGAACCGGCGCGTCGGGGCCGGGAGCCCGGTGACCGCGGCCAAGGTGCCGAGCACGTCACGCAACTCGAGGTTGGTGCCGCCGAGGATGTAGCTACGTCCCTGTCCACCACGCTCGGCCGCCAGCACGTGTCCCTCGGCCACGTCCTCGACGTCGACGATGTTGAGGGTGGTGTCCACGTACCCCGGGATGCGGCCGTTCAGGAACTCGAGAACGGTCCGTCCGGTCGGGGTCGGCCCGAGGTCACGTGGGCCCACGGGTGTGGTGGGCTGGACCAGGACGACAGGTGCCCCCTCGGCCGCCGCCCGCAGCACCTCGTGCTCGGCTACGTACTTTGACTGCTTGTAGAGGCCGAACAGGTGGTCGACATGGGCGAAGGACCGCTCGTCCACCGGGTCCGTGGCGGATGCGCCACGCAGGCCCAGCGTGCCGACCGTGGACGTGTAGACGATCCGCTCGCAGCCGTGCGCACGGGCCGCCTCCAGCACGTGCCGGGTGCCGGTGACGTTGATGTCGTAGAACGCGTCCGGGTCCGGTGACCAGAAGCGGTAGAGGGCGGCCACGTGGAACACCAGGGCGCAGCCGGCCACGGCGGCGTCGACGGCGCTCGCGTCGCGCAGGTCACCCTCGACGACCTCGACGTCGAGTCCTTCGAGGTTGGACCGGTCGCCCCCCGGCTCCACCAGGGCCACGACGGAGGCACCGCGCTCGAGCACCCGGCGGACCACCGACGACCCCACGAAGCCGGCGCCACCGGTGACCAGCACCCGGTCGCCGGGCCCCGGCCCGCGCCCCGGGCTCACGGCCGCCGGGCGGCGGCCGCCCGCTCGGTGCGTCGGCGGTCACGACGCAGGGTGTTGCGGGCCATCGTCGACCCGACCTCGAGCAGCAGTCCGGCATTGCGGGTGGCATCGGACAGCACGTCGTCGAGCGCGTGCACGAAGGCGTCGATCTCCTCGTCTCCGATGATCAGGGGCGGGAGCAGCTTGATGATGTTGACGTTGTCGGCCGCCACCTGGGTGAGGATCCGGTGGCGGTGGTAGAGCGGGACCACGATCAGCTGCGAGAACAGGCCCTTGCGGGCCAGTTCCATCATCCGGAACCGGGCCCGGCCGCTCCGCGAGGTCGGTGGTCCGAAGACCAGCCCCACCATGAGGCCCAGTCCCCGGACCTCGTGGAGGAGCTCGTACTTGTCGACGAGCGGCGCCAGGGCCGCCATCAGCTGGTCACCTCGACGTCCCGCCCGGGCGACGATGTCCTCGTCGTCCATCACCTGGAGCGTGGCCAGGCCGGCCACCATGGCCAATTGGTTACGCGAGAACGTCGACGAGTGGACCACCGCCCGCTCCATCGAGTTGTAGACGGCGTCGAACACCGCCGGGGTGGTCAGGACGGCGCCGACGGGCACGTAGCCGCCCGACAGCGCCTTGGACAGGGTGATGATGTCCGGCTCGAGGCCCCAGTGCTGGTGGCAGAAGAACCGACCGGTCCGGCCCATCCCCGTCTGGACCTCGTCCATCACCAGGAGCGTGCCGAAGCGACGGCACAGGGCCTGGGCCTTGCGCCAGTAGGCCTCTCCGGCCAGGTACACGCCCTTTCCCTGGATGGGTTCGATCACCAGCGCGGCGACATCGCCGGAGCGGAGCCTGGCCTCCAGGGCGTCGATGTCGCCGAACGGGACCGGCTCGCATCCCGGCAGCAGCGAGCCGAACCCGACCCGGAACTCCTTGCCACCGTTGAGTGAGAGGGCGCCGTTGGTGAGGCCGTGGAAGGCGTGATCGCAGTACAGGATGCGGTCACGTCCGGTGGCGCCCCGTGCGAATTTGATGGCCGTCTCCACCGTTTCCGCCCCGGAATTGGTGAAGAAGACCCGCCCGATGCCGGCATGGGCACGCTCCACCAGCTGCTTGGCCAGCAGTCCGGGCAGCAGCGCGCAGTCCAACTGGGCCAGGTTGGGCAGGTCGGCGTCGAGCGCCTGGTGCAGCGCGTCCTTGACCACCGGATGGCTGCGACCGAGGGCGAACACCCCGAAGCCGGACAGGAAGTCCAGCGTCCGTCCCCCCTGGTCGTCGATCAGGTACGAGCCCTCCCCCCGGACATAGGTCCGGTCGAACCCGAGCGTGGTGAGCACCTTGGCCAGCTGCGGGTTGAGGTACTGCTCGTGCAATTCGTACGCC
>Ga0075520_1001739_pt1 | contig 10619 bp, 11 predicted proteins | sample NGEPerB_FD_75100 | JGI IMG/M metagenome (GOLD analysis project Ga0075520, IMG submission 75100) | Arctic peat soil microbial communities from the Barrow Environmental Observatory site, Barrow, Alaska, USA - NGEE PermafrostAB12-B | ecosystem: Environmental > Terrestrial > Soil > Wetlands > Peat ...
ATCAATGCTCATGCGACTCATGCGGTATACGTTCCATGCAAAACCAATGTGAAAATAAACGCTGAAGGCAAGGCCGATCAGCAAGCCTAAGGCGTAAAGTACCGCAGCTGTCGCCAGGCGTCGTCGGCCAGGCCAAAGTGTGAAGAAGAATGCGACGATAAACACAACACTGGCTGCGAAGCCCGTCATTCGCCCGAAACCATAAAAGTATTGTGGAATCATTTGAATTCGGGAATAACCTCCCTCACCCCTGCCTCTCTTGAAGGAGTCGACAATGGATTTCAAGTATCAGTAGGAGTTTCCGAAACACAAGGATAATTCAGTGCGCTTAATGTGACATCACGCGAAGGGGCGACTCGGCTGTTGACCATTTGATTGCTTTTCACGTGACGCGAACCTTGCGCTCAGCGTCCAACCGGAGCGTAATTCTCGCGGAAATCCGCGAAAAATGGCGAGAGCCCGGGAATGAAGGTCAACAAACCGACCTATTTGGGGAGCTTGAGACAATCGTGAGCAACCACCTCGATCTTTAGGCGGATGTTACCTTCGGGAAAAGGCCGGCTGGCCGCGTTCTTACGAAACGCGGCTACGCTGGAGAAGGCTCAGCCTTCGCTTTCGCACCGGCGATATTCGTCCAGAATGCTCGCGGTGGCAGTGGCGCCGCAGCGGGTGGCGCCCAGGTCGCGGACCTTGATAAGCCCGTCCAGGTCGCGCACGCCGCCGGCCGCTTTCACCTGCACCTTGGACGAGCAGGCGGCGCGCATCAACTCGAGGTCATGCGCGGTCGCTCCCGTGTAATTATACTTTCCGTCGGTCTGCTTAACGAAACCGAACCCGGTCGAGGTCTTGACCCAATCCGCTCCGGCACGCTCGCAGATTTGGCATAATTTGCGTTTCAGCCCGTCGCCGTCCAGCCCGGCGCCGCCCTGGGCCAGGTAGTCGGTTTCCAGGATCACCTTGACCAGCGCCCCGCGACGGTGCGCCTCCTCGCATACCGCCCGCACATCGGCTTGCACATAGTTCCAATCGCCGCTCAACGCCTTGCCGATATTGATGACCATGTCGATTTCCACCGCGCCCTGGCGGCAGGCGAGCTCGGTTTCGTACCGCTTGGATTCGGTGCAGGAATTGCCGTGCGGAAAACCGATGACACAGCCGACGCGCACGCCGGTCGCGCCCAGGAGTTCCGCGGCGCGCGGGACGGCGTATGGCTTGACGCACACGGATGCCACGCCGTACTTCGCGGCAAGTTTGCAGCCCGCATCAAACTCCTGGTCGGTCAATGTGGGGTGCAGAAGGGAGTGATCGATCATCTTCGCCAGTTGCTCGTAGGTATATTTCATGGAGGACCCGTTCCAGTTCAGAAACCTGTTTTCGCGATCAAAATGGCGCCGTTTTCAACCACGAATGCGGGACCATTGATCCGAACCCCCGCGATCTGCCGCTCTTTCGGGCCATATACGTCACGAATGCGCAATGGTTCGTCCATCGGACTTCCCATTTTCGGAGAGGTCTTGTAAAGCACCTCGCGCGAGCCAAATCCGTTCAGGTAGACCATTTGGTTCGTCGCAGCCTCGGCGACCACGTACGAAGTCCGATCGGTCACCGCGTACATCATGATCTGCCGCGCCCCCTCTTCATAGGCCAGGCAATCCTCGTGAACGTTCCATTGCGGCCGCGAAAGCCATTTCCCGCTCATCGACTTCACAACGCCAACGGGTGTCCGCGACGCAAGATCGTACAGCACCAGTCGGCCTTCCATGCTGGACCGCCGCGTGCCTTCCCAATACGCGAGAAATCTCCCGGACGGCGAGAGGGCATTCTGGAAAGCGGCCAGCGCCACGGGCTGCGCCAGGATCTCCTGCGTTCCTGTGTTTGAATCGACAAGCAGGATCAGGTCATGCTCGACGGCGTTCAGATCGTGCGCGCCGAAGATCAAACGTCCGCCATCCGTCCAGAATAGAAAAGAAACTTGCACGGATGAACCGCCTGCCGGTGAAGCAATGGTTCGCGAGCTCTTCGATGCGAAGTCGTAAATCCGCAGCTCATGCGAAGATGCGTCCAGGTATGCCACCGCGTCCCCTTTCGGAGAAATGGCGTAGGCCCATGTCGAACCGTAGGCTTCCAGCGCGCTGTCCGGAATGGGAAATGCCTTTTCGGTTTTGGTCTTCCCCTGAAAATTCACAGTCCTCAACACGAGGCTGTTGGTTTCACTCCGCTGAATCGTGCGAAATGTTTTGCCGGCTGCGTCGACGTCGATGGGCAACTCGTTAAAAGATCCTGGAACAGTTCTGATGACCTGGCGGCCTGTCTCGAGGTTCAAAATGGTGATGCCGGGATTGCCGCTTAAACAGCCGGAGAGCAAACAGACTGCCGCCAGGCCGGCAAAGACCCGGGTCACGGTACGGAAATATTCCGATCGTCGTCGGTTGGCTTCCCGGAAACCCTCACCCCGTCCCTCTCCCATCGGATGGGAGAGGGTGGCCGAAGGCCGGGTGAGGGTCGGTCCCATTATACTAGTGTTTCTTTTTCCTGCTCACCCGGGCAGCGACCCTCAACCTCAGGGCGTTGAGCTTGATGAATCCCGTCGCATCATCCTGGTTGTAGGCCTTGGTCGGATCGGCCTCCATGGTCACGATATTCGGGCTGTAAAGGCTCACGGGAGATTTTCGTCCGGCGATCATGATATTGCCCTTATACAACTTGACGCGGACGGTGCCGGTGACGTTTCTCTGGCTTTCGGTGACGAAAGCCTGCAGGGCCAGGCGCTCGGGCGAGAACCAGTATCCATAGTACACCAGTTCCGAGTAACGCGGGATCAACGAATCGCGCAAATGCATGACTTCGCGGTCCATGGTGAGCGTTTCCATTTGGCGATGGGCAAAGTGCAGGATGGCGCCGCCGGGAGTCTCATACACGCCCCGCGATTTCATTCCGACGTAACGATTCTCCACCATGTCGACTCTGCCGACTCCGTGCTTGCCGCCCAACCGGTTCAGCGTCCGCATCACCCCGAGCGGGTTCAATCGCTTGCCGTTCACCGCAACGCAGTTGCCTTTGACAAAATCGAGCATCACGTATTCCGGCGTATTCGGCGCGTCTTCGGGCGCCACGCTGAGCACAAACATGTTCTTGTTCGATGGCGCAAAAGCATCCATCCACGGATCCTCCAGGATGCCCGCCTCGAAAGAAATATGGAGAAGGTTCCGGTCCATGGAGTAGGGCTTCTTTGCCGTGGCCTGCACCGGGATGCCCTTCTTCTCGCAGTAAGCAATCATTTGCGCCCGGCCCGGGAACTGATCGCGAAAGAGGCTGTCCCGCCACGGTGCAATGACATCCAAATCCGGCGCCAGCGCCGCCGCCGTCAGTTCAAATCGCACCTGGTCGTTCCCTTTCCCCGTGGCCCCGTGAGCGATCGCATCCGCCTTCTCTTTGCGGGCAATCTCGATCATGCCCTTGGCGATGAGCGGCCGGGCGATGCTCGTCCCCAGGTAATACTGGTTCTCGTAAATCGCGCCGGCCTGGATCATCGGAAAAATAAAATCGCGCGCAAACTCCTCCTCCAGATCCAGGATGTAAATCCGCGAGGCGCCTGTCCGCTTTGCCTTCCTTTCCAGCCCCTTGAGTTCTTCCTCCTGCCCGATGTTGGCGCAGAACGCCACCACCTCAGCCTGGTAATTCTCCTTGATCCACGAAAGCAGCACCGAGGTGTCGAGCCCTCCTGAGTATGCCAAAACAATTTTCATCGGGAGCCAATTAACCGGCAACGGACGGAAGACGCCAGCGGAAAATCGAGCCGCTCCGGGTTTTTAACCACGGATGGACACGGATAAAAGGGGGTAGGGGCGCACTGCGTGCGTCCGGCTGCGCGCAGCGCAGCCCTACCCATGCCTTACCCGTGTCCATCCGTGACCATCCGTGATTAAAACGCATTTCTCCCGATCAACTCCTCGGATCCTTGGGTGGCTGCGGAGTCCCTTGCCCATTGCCGCCGCGCTCCAGGTTCTGGTCCTCCCAGGACGCGGGATCATCCAGCGATTCGAGATGGGTGAAAACGGTGCTGTCGGGGAGTTCCTTGCGAACATCACTTTCAATGTGCTCCAGCAGTTGGTGGCCGTGTTGCACGGTCCAGGTCCCGGGAACCAGCACGTGCACGGATACAAATTTCCGCGCGCCCGCCTCCCGGGTGCGCAGGGCGTGAAACTGCACACCCTGGCTCGTGTACCGGTCAAGCACGCTCCGCACTTTTTCCATATCGGCCGGCGTCAACGCCGTGTCCATGAGCCCCAAAACAGACCGGCGCACGATGCGCGCTCCTGTCCAAATAATGTTGGCCGCAACAATCAACGCGACGATGGCATCCAGCCGGTTCCAGGATGTCAGCGCCACCAACCCCACTCCGACGAGAACGCCCAGGGAGGTCCATACATCGGTCAGGAGGTGATGCGCGTTGGCTTCCAGGGTGATCGAGTTGTGCTTCCGCCCAATCCGAAGCAACAGGATCGCCACCGCCAGGTTGATCAGGGAAGCAGCCATCGAGACGGCCAGGCCCATGCCGATTTGCGCAAGGGGTTTGGGCACCATCAAACGCGGCACGGCGGCAATGGCAATGCTGATCGCGGCGATGACGATCAGGGCGCCTTCGACTCCGCTCGAGAAATACTCGGCTTTCGAGTGGCCGTACGCATGGTCCTCGTCAGCCGGTCGCGCCGCCACCGTCAACATGGATAACGCCATGATGCCGCCAACCAGGTTGACGACGGATTCAATGGCGTCGGACAGCAGCCCCACCGACCCGGTGATGAAATAGGCCGCCCCTTTCAGCACGATCGTGAACAGGGCTGCCAGGATCGAGATCCAGGCGAAACGGGTCAACCAGGAGCGGTTCATTTCAAAATCAATCCTGCGTTACAGGAGATGGCAAAACATCGCATCGCGGAGTTTGGGTTCAAACCACGTGCTCTTGGGCGGCATGATACCCCCGCCGTCGGCAATGGCCATCAGTTCGTCGATCCCGGTTGGAAACAGGGAGAAGGCGCACGCGAACTGGCCGCTGTTCACCAGCTTTTCCAGCTCGCCCGTGCCGCGAATGCCCCCGACGAAACTGATGCGATCGCTTGTTCGCGAATCGTTGATCCCAAAAATCGGGTCCAGCACGAATTTCTGAAGCAGCGCCACATCGAGATTTTCAACCGGGTCATGGCCGGCGGTCAACCGGGGTCGGAACGTGAGTGTGTGCCAGCGGTTCTCGAGATACAGCCCAAGTTCGTGCCGCCGCCCGGGCGCGGCGCGGCCCGGTGTCTTCACAACAAAAATGTCCTCCAGTTTGCCCAGCAATTGCCGGGACTCCAGCCCGTGAAGATCCTTGAGCGCGCGGTTGTATGGAAGTATCTGGAGCTGGTTGTGCGGAAAAAAAACGCTGAGGAAAAACGCGCTGCGTCCGGGCCCCGCCGCCCGCCGCTTCCTGTAAATGCGCGCCGCCGCCGCGCTGCGATGATGCCCATCGGCGATGTACACACAGGGAAGGCGCGCAAATTCCCGCTGAAAGTTTCGGATGGACCCCGCATCCTTGAGCGTCCAGGAACTGTGGCGAACACCATCGGCGGCGGTGAAATCCACATCCGGCTTCCCGGCGGTCGCTCGCGCCACCATCTCGTCAATGACGGCAACCGCGGGGTACGTCAGGAACACCGGGCCGGTCTGCGAGTTCAGGGTTTCGATGTGCCGGACCCGGTCATCTTCTTTATCGGGTCGCGTCAGCTCGTGTTTTCGGATCATCCCTTGCAGGTACTCCTCGCAACTGGCGACGCCCACCAGGCCGGTTTGCGTGTGCGCCCCCATGACCTGCCGATAGAGGTAGAGGGAGGGCTGGGAATCCTGCTGCAACGCATGTTGGGAGATCAGCCGGTCGAAGTTCTCCTTTCCCCGGGCGTACACTTGCGGCGCGTGCGGATCCGTCGCGACAGGCAGATCAATTTCGGGTTTGCTGACGTGGAGAAAACTCAGCGGGTTGCCCGCGGCCATCTGGCGGGCTTCCTCGGAAGACATGACATCGTACGGAAGCTCGCAAATGCGGGGGGCGAGTACCGGGTCCGGGCGCAGGGCGGCAAACGGCTCGATCGTGGCCATGAATCGGGGCAAGATACGCACGTTCCCAGGGAACGCACGCGGAAAGTGGCTTGCGCTTTTCTTCTGGTCATGCGCAAAGAGCCCATTGTAATCTGGGGCTGCGATCGCAGCGACGCATCGACGCATCATTTCATTTTATGGACATCATCTTCCATTGCCCCGAGTGTGAACAGGAACTCGAAGTGGACAGTTCCGGAGCCGGAACGGAAATCGACTGCCCTTCGTGCGGTGAAACCATCCTCATACCCGCGCCCGGAACCGAGGGCACGCGCACAACTTCGGCTGGCGACACGACCGGGAATATCCCTCCCGCCTCCGGCGCCGGCCCCGTTAATCCCATTGCCAGCTCCGCGGCCGCCAAACTCGAGCGGCATCTCAAAGTCCCCGTCCACGATCGGCCCGCCGAAAGCCTCATCGCCAAACCGCTGGTGCCTCTTGAGGTGGCTGCCAAGGAATCCGATAAAAAAATCCGAATCAGGACCATCCGCCACACGGACTGCATCGAGGTCGGGCACGACCGTTTCGACGAAGTGGTAAGCCAATTTCTCGGAAAAATCGGCGACTCCAATATCGTCAGCATTAACAGCATCAATTACTCCTTCCTGGACATCGGCACCCAAAAGCTGCTGACCGAGTACGGGGTGATGGTGGTGTATAAAGGCTGAAGCCGTAACCGCTCATTTCAACCAAGGATGCACACGGATCCCGCGAGGCGGGCTTGCCAGGGCGCATTTCACTTTTTTGGGTAGCGCGGCCCAGGCTTCTAATCTTAATCTTTCTCTTAATCCTGATCTGATGAATACGCTATGCACGAAGAAGATTAGGATTAAGATGAGGATTAAGGATTAAGAGGGACCAACCAAAGAAGTGAATGCGCCCGAGCCAGCCAAACGAAACATCTCCGTTCTTGCAGAGTCCTCCGCGCGTTATTACCGTCCCATTATGAACCGCTGGTTGATCCGAATTTTCCTGGTCGTGCTGTGCCTGCTGGCCCTCCCGTATTCCTCCCCCGCCCCGCTCATCTATACTCCCGGCGAGGGTTGGACCTACGAACCTGTGGGCGGAGAAGGCAGCTGGAGACGCGCCCGCGCCAAAGACCAGTTGATCGTCGCCCAGGATGCGTTCGACAAAAAAGATTACGGCCTCGCCCTCAAGGCCGCCCGCAGGGTCGTCAAGACCTGGCCGCTGTCCGATTACGCGCCGCAAGCCCAATACGTCGTGGGCCGATGCTACGAGCAAAAACATCTCGACGAACGGGCTTTCAAGGAATATCAGAAACTCCTCGAAAAATATCCCAAGGCGGTCCAGTACGAGGATGTCCTGAAACGGCAATATGAAATCGCCGGCCGCTTCCTGGCCGGCCAGTGGTTCCGATTGTGGTCGTACATCCCGTTCTTTCCATCCATGGAGAAAACAGCCGGTTTATATCAGAAGGTGGTGAACAACGGGCCTTACAGCGGCATCGCGCCGGAAGCGCAGATGAACATTGGCGAAGCTCGCGACAAGCAGTCCAATTTCCCCGAATCAGTCAAAGCTTATCAACTCGCGGCGGACCGTTACAATGACAGGCCGAGAATCGCCGCCGACGCCACCTATAAAGAAGCGATGGCGTTTTTCCATCAAGCCCAAACCGCCGAATACGATCAGAGCACCGCAGGCCAGGCAATCGCCACCTTCACTGATTTTACCACCCTCTTCCCGGATGATCCGCGCGTTGCGAAAGCGCAGAAGCTCATCACCCAGCTCAGGATCGAGCAGGCGCGGGGCAATTTTGAGATCGCCAGCTATTATCAGAAAAGCAAAAAATGGCGAGGGGCCCTGGTGTATTACAATGAAGTGTTGTTGCGCGACCCCGAGGCGCCCGATGCGCCGCGGGCGCGGGAACGGATCGACGCCATCAAGAAGCGCGTTCAACCGACCGCGAAAGCGGCGCCATGACTCGCGTCGGAAAACTTCTCGTCGCCGGCCTGGCGATTGGCTTGCTGGGCGGCTGCGCCGCTTACACCCTCGGGCCCACCAATGGCTTGGAAGCGGGCAGCAGGACGGTGCGCATCGAGCCCTTTACCAATCAAACCCTCCAACCGCGCATCGGCGACGACGTCACGACCGCACTGCGCCGCCGGATTCAAGAGGATGGCACATACCGATTGTCGACGCACGGGGACCCCGACGTGATTGTCAGCGGGGTGCTCACGTTGTATTCCCGCCAGGGGCTTAGCTTTGTTCCTCAGGACGTTTTGACGGTGCGGGATTTCAGCGTCAGCCTGAAGGCGGAAGTGACAGTCCGCGACGCCGGCAATGGAAAGGTGCTTTGGCAGCGGGCGGTAACGGGGCACACGATGGTGCGCGTCGGCTCGGATTTGACGAGCGCGGAGCGGCAGGCGCGGCCGCTCCTGGCCGATGACCTGGCCCGCAAAGTCATCGAGTTGCTGGTGGATGGGAGCTGGTGAAAAAACTCTTGATTGCGGATATGATTGTGATAACAGTGCGGCGTCTTATCGCAGTTGCATTACAAAACCAAAAAGAAAAGAAATCAGTGTTATGAACAAATGTATTCTCAAAGCATGTCTGTTCGGCCTGTTGGTCGCGGGAATCACAGGGACTTCGGCTCTCCGCGCCCAGGACACAAACAGTGCGGCCATTGAAAAAAAGCCAAGGGCCATGAAGCCGGGCGTCCTGCCTTTCCACGGAAAATTAAAGGCCGTGGACAGCGTGGGCAACACCATCACCGTGGGAGAGCAAACCATCCAGGTCACACCCGAGACAAAGATCTCTAAGGCCCCGGGCAAGGCGGGAACGCTTCAGGACGGCGTCGTGGGCGAGCATGTCAGCGGGGCTTACACGAAGGCCGAAGGCGGCAAGCTGCACGCCACCATGATTCGTTTCGGAGAAAAAGAGCCCAAGACGCACACGAAGAAAACCGAGACAACCGACGCCCCACCCAAGTAAATTCGAGTTTTCAATGCACAGGCAGGTCTCGAGCGAGACCTGCCTTTTTTGTTGATCGCCTGGAGTAGGGCCAATGCGCCAGCACGTGGAGTGCGTCCGGTTCACCGGCGCTCTGGATTGGGAACGCCCCCAGCGGGATCGTATGCGAGGGGCGCTAAACCCACAGCGGCGCTGAAGCGCACGCACTCCACGTGCTGGCGCGTATGTCGAACACCCTCGGACAAGACGACCGTGGCGGAATTCTCACCGCCGCCACCAACTGGTCTTGCTCTTGGCCGAAGGCGCCGAATGGGTCGTCTGGGCGATCAGCAGTTGGCTGCGCGAAACTTCCAGTGCCATCCTGCACTCGTCGTAGCTGCGAAACCGGTCCCGAGGTTCTTTGGCCATCATTCTGACCAGGGCATCACTCGTGCCCTGCGTCACCTCGGGCAATACCAGGTTCGGCGCCGTCAGCGGAATGTGAACGTGAGCCGACACGAGCTCCTCAACCGTCGGCGCTTCAAACGGCACGTGCCCGGTCAGCGCGTGATACAACGTCCCGCCAAGACTGTACATGTCCGATAGCGCCGTTTCCCTCTCGCGCTTGATCTTCTCCGGAGCCACGTAGTAAGGAGTGCCCCAGGTCACATTCTCGATTTCCTGGTCCGCCTCCGCGCTTCGAGCCAGGCCGAAATCCACGAGCTTGGGCTCATTGTCCGCATTGAAAAGAATGTTTCCCGGTTTGATGTCGCGATGCAGCAAATTGTGTTTGAGCGCCATGTCCAGGGCCGAGGAGATTTTGATTCCGATGTCCAGGACTTCGAGTTCGGAAACGCGCGATTGCTTCTCGATTTTGGAATCCAAACTGCCGCAATCGGCCAGTTCCATCACCAGGTATCGCTGGCCTTCCCATTCATCGAACGTGTAGATGTGAATGATATTGGTGTGGTTCAGGGAGGCGCAGGCGCGGGCCTCCCGGACAAAGTCCTCGAGCGCCTTGGGCTCGCTCAGCAAATCCTTCTTCATCAGCTTGACCGCGACCATGCGCGCGAGGGTGGTGTCCATGGAGCGATACACCGTTCCCATGCCGCCGGAGCCGATGACGCTTTGCAGTTCGAACTGGCGCAGCAGCAGCGGCATCATGATAGGGCTGCCGCATTTCTTGCACGATTCGGTGGCGAGCGGGGGCAAGTCCCCCGAGATGAATACCTTGGTGTTGCAGTTGCTGCAGGTCACCATCTTTAATGGAGCTCCACTCATTCCGTTCTCACTTTAATATCAATCGTTCCTGCAACAAACCTTGGCAGATTTGCGGGCTTTGTATTGCAACAGGGAATTGCCAATTTCATGCGTTTGCAAGAATTTTTTTGACAAATGCGCCGCGATAGTGTTTGTTACGTCGCGTTCAATGAAACTGATACTCACGCCAACACAGGCGACGCAGCGCTTCCAGTCCCGGACCGTCGGGATTTGGCATGGCTGTTCCGCGCCGTCTGGCATCGTGGGTCATCAATTCTGAAACGATAGAATAGATTTCCAGGAAAACCCGCGATTGCCAGTCA
>Ga0075520_1001740_pt1 | contig 10618 bp, 6 predicted proteins | sample NGEPerB_FD_75100 | JGI IMG/M metagenome (GOLD analysis project Ga0075520, IMG submission 75100) | Arctic peat soil microbial communities from the Barrow Environmental Observatory site, Barrow, Alaska, USA - NGEE PermafrostAB12-B | ecosystem: Environmental > Terrestrial > Soil > Wetlands > Peat ...
GCCTCCGGAGACGCGGCGCGGACACTCTCGGTGAGTTTTGCGTACTGGAGGCCTGCCTCTTCCGCGGAGCGGATGTTCAGCGCCACGCCACCGAGCGCACTCCTGCTGATGATGCCGCGTGACACCACCTTCATCGCTACCGGCAATCCCACCGTCTCCGCCGTCCTGGCGGCATCCTCGGGGCTCGTCGTCAGAACAGCATTTGTTGTGGGAATGCCGTAGGCCTCCAGGACAGCCTTGGCCTCGATCTCATTGAGGCGGTCGCAGCCCGCTCGCGCCAGTCGCGTGAAGATGTCCTTCACCTTCGCCCGGTCCGGCTTGAACGTGGGCAGGATGTCCTTCGGTGCCTCGTAGAGGAGGGCCAGGTTGCGTGTGTACTGAACCATGTACATGTAGGCCCGGACGGCGTCCTCCGGCGTGTTGAACGCCGGGATGTGATTGAGGCGGAAGATCTCCACGGCTTCCGCGGTCATCGTCAGCCCCATGAACGACGTCAGCAAGGGCTTCAAGGTGTGCATCCGAACGGAGTCAATGAGGGCGCGGGCTGTCTTGCTGGGATGTGTCATGGCTTGTGGGGTGAGGACAGCCAGCACGCCGTCCACGTTGGGGTCGTCCATGAGGGCCAGGCAAGCGGCGGCGTACCGGTCTTCGTCGGCATCTCCCCCGATATCGACTGGGTTGCCACGGGCGGCGAAGCCGGGCAGCGTCGCCTGAAGCAGTGCGTCGGTCTCCGGGGAGATCTCCGCCAGCTCCCCGCCCGAGTCGAGCAGCACGTCCGTGGCCATTACACCGGGGCCTCCGGCGTTTGTGAGGATGGCCAGGCGGGGCCCGCGCGGGTTCGTTTGGCCGCTCAGCGTCTCGGAGACGTCGAAGAGGTCCTCGATGCCGTTGACGCGAACGATGCCGGCCCGGCGAAAGGCGGCGTCGTAGAGGCCATCGTCGCCAGCGACTGCACCGGTGTGCCACCCCGCGGCGAGAGCTGCTCGGGGTGTATGGCCTGCCTTGACGACCACGATCGGCTTGGTCGTGGCGAAGTGGCGGGCCGCGCTCATGAACTTGCGTGCATCGGTGATCGACTCCATGTACAGGATGATGGAGTGGGTCTCGGAATCCATCCCGAAGTAGTCGATCAGGTCCCCGAAATCTATGTCGCTCATCGAGCCGACCGACACGAACGCCGAGAACCCGATGTGGCTGCCCTTGGCCCAGTCGAGGATGGCCGTGCCAAGTGCTCCAGATTGGCTCAGGAACGCGACCTTGCCCGGCTCTGGCATGATGTGGGCGAAGGTCGCGTTAACGTGATGGCTGGGGCGCGAAAAGCCCAGGCAGTTCGGACCGAGGACGCGCAGGTTGTACGACCTGGCGATGCTGAGCACCTGGTCCTCGAGCTTCTTTCCCTCGGCGCCTACCTCCTTGAAGCCGGCGGACACGATGATGCAGGCCTTCACGCCGGCCTCGCCGCACTCGCGCACCACGTCGGGCACACCCTTGGCGGGCACGGCTACGATGGCCAAGTCGACCTGTCGCGGCACATGCGAGATGGTGTCGTAGGAGTGGATCGTCTGGACGGCTCGTGCGCCCGGGTTGACCGGATAGACCACGCCCTCGTACTCACCAGCGACGACGTTGTGAAACAGGATGTAGCCGACCGAATCTTTTTTGTTTGACGCTCCGATGACGGCGATGCTTTTTGGGTCGAAGAGGCTGTCCATATTGCGCGTGCTCATGCTTGCGCCTCCGAATCGATCGTCCAGATCCGCGACACCGAGCCGTTGCGCAGGTCATCCACTGCGCTGGGATCCGCGAGTGTCGAGGTGTCGCCGAGACTCCCTGGGTCGCCCTCAGCGATCTTCCGCAAGACGCGGCGGATCAGTTTGCCCGAGCGCGACCTCGGCAGCGCAGGCACGAAGTGGACCTTGTCCGGTGCAACGAACGGTCCTATCGCGTCGCCCACGCGCTTGACCAGCGCCGCGCAGAGCGCTGCGCCCGGCTCCGCACCGTCACGCAGCACGACGTAGCAGTAGATGCCCTCGCCTTTGGCCGGATCGGGGAATCCGACCACAGCCGCTTCCACGACTGCGGAATCCTCCATGAGCGCCCGCTCCACTTCCGCGCTGCTCACCCGCTGGCCCCACACCCACACGTCGTCGCCCAAGGCTCCCTCGACCCGGAAGCCGCCTTGACCATCAGAGGATGCCTGGTCGCCGGTACTGTAGAGACCATCGAAACGCGAGAAGTACAGGGAGCGGCAGCGGCTGTTTGCCACGTCGTCGCCCCAGATGCCGCGCATGATCCCCGGCCAGGGCTGCGTGAGGCACAGGTTGCCGACCTCGCCGGGATCGGCCCGGGAGCCGTCGTTGCGCAGGACAACAGGGTCGACGCCATAGAACGGTCTCGAGGCTGATCTCGGCTCACCGTCGTCCGCGCCGGCCAGCGGCCAAAGAAGGATCCCCCCGGTCTCTGTCTGCCACCAGGTGTCGAGCACGGCGCAGCCCGGCGTGGTCATGTACGTCCTGAACCAGGTGGAGGCCTCCGGACTCAGCGGGTCGCCCGTGGAAGCCACGATCCTCAGGCCAGGCGACCCGTGCGCCTTCGCCCAGTCGTCTCCGACGACCATCATGGCGTGGAGAACGGATGGGGTGGTGTACAGGGTCGTCACGCCGTGGCGCGCGATCATGTCGAAGAGTCGCTCCGCGTTCGGCGTGGTGGCTGCGCCCTCGTAGAGTAGCGTAGTGGCGCCGACGGCCAGGGGTCCGTAGACCAGATAGGTGTGGCCGGTGATCCAGCCGACATCGGCGGCGCAGAAGTGAACATCCCGCTCCTTGTGACCGAAGACCACCGAATACGTCTCGGCCGCGAAGAGCAAGTAGCCGCCGGTGGTGTGGACCACTCCTTTGGGAGCGCCGGAAGAGCCCGACGTCCAGAGGACGAAGAGCGGGTGGGTAGCCGGCACCGGGAGGCATTCGAGTACGGGCTCGCCACGTTGCGCCTCCATGGCCTCATGCCACCACAGGTCGCGGCCGGGTCGCATGCCCGGGCCTGCCGAGACTCCCGACCCGCCGGCTGAAGCGGCCAAGCGCTCGCGAGACTGCACGACGATGACGCTTTCGACGCCGGGCTGGTCGGCCACGGCCCGATCGACCTCGTCCTTGAGAGACGTGGCTGCGCCTCTGCGCCAGCCGGCTTCGGCGGTCACCACAATGCTCGCCCCGCAACTGGTGATGCGGGCCTTCAGTGACTGACTCGAGAAGCCGGCGAAGACCACGGAGTGGACGGCGCCGATGCGGGCGCACGCCAACATGGCTATCGGCAACTCCGCGATCATCGGAAGATAGAGGACGACGCTGTCGCCCTCGCCAATGCCTCGGCTGCGAAGCACACCGGCAAAGAGGGCAGTCTCGTCGCGCAGACGCGCATACGTGAAGACTTCTGTGCTGCCGTCGACGGCCTCGAAGACGATCGCCGGCTTGTCGCCGAGACCCGCCTCCACGTGGCGGTCAACGCAGTTGTAGGCGGCGTTGAGCCTGCCACCCGCGAACCAGGAGGCACACGTCCGGGCTCCTGCATATGCGCCGAAGCTGCCTTGCACGACCTCCTCCCACGGGCTCGCCCAGTCGAGAATGGCTGCGGCTCGCTCGCCCCAGAAGCCGGCCGGGTCGGCGAGCGAACGCTCGTGGAGCTCCTCGTACTCCAGACGGCTCACGACGGACTCGCGCAGTATGCCGTGCGCCGGGCTCGCGGCGCCCGAGACCGGCGCCGGCGCGGGCCGTCCGGCGTCGTGGCCGATCGGCTCACTGGCGGGCCTCGCGTCATCGGGTGTCCGCACCGGCGTCATGTCGTCTCAGAAGCGCAAATAGGAGTCGGCGTACAGGACCTGATTGTGCAGCATCCGTACGGTCTTCAAGACGGCCATCTGCTGCGGGTCGCTCACGTCGACGATCCCCTCATCGAGCGGCTCCATGGCCGCGGCGGAGTCGTGCACGGCCAGGACCAGCCTCCCGAGCGGCGTGGAGTCGTCGCGAGCCTCGACGATGCGGATCCATTCCATCTGGTCAGCGTCGAGGGGATCGGCGATGGCGCTGTCCAGGCCCGCGCCCATGAGCATCACCAGGAAGGTCCGGTTGATGAGGGGGCGGTTCTCCTTGGGGCAGCCGTTGGAGACGTTCGAGAGGCCCACGACCGTCGTCGGAGCCGGATCGCTGAGCAGCTTGAACATGCGGATCGCTTCGACCGACGCCTGGGCGACGTCCTGGTTGCAAGTCACCGTGAGTACCAGCGGGTCGAGGTACACGTCCTGCACCGGCACTCCGGCGGCCTCCGCCGCCGGCAACAGGGCTTCCATGGCGATGCCGACGCGGCCGTCGGCCGTCGTCGGGATACCGTCCACACCCATCGTCAGCGAGATGACTTTGGCGCCATAGCGGCCGGCGAGTTGCATGACCGAGTCGAGCCGCTCCGGGTCGGCGGAGGCTGAGTTGAGCATCGCCGTCCGCTTACAGACCTTCAGCCCTGCCTCCATGGCCGCGAAGTTCGTCGTGTCGAGCGAGAGCGGCAGGTCGACCACATCCTGCACTGCCTCGACCACCCAAGGCATGACCTCGTGGCCGAGCTTGCGCTGCGGTCCGATATTGAGGTCGAGTACTCCCGCACCTGCTGCGGCCTGCTCACGAGCGATTTCCTGAATGGCAGCTGCATCGCGCCGCTCGATGGCCTCCCTGACGCGCGGGGAGATGATGTGGATGTTCTCACCGATGATCAGCACGGAGCTTCTCCTTTCGAACTTCTGGAAGGATCTCTGTGAGCACCGACCGCATGGACTCGTAGACGGGGTTGGTCGAGCGCAGGTCGATAATCGGCTGGCCAGCCGCGTCAAGGTCGGCGATCTCACTATCGGCGCGCAGGATGGCCAGGAGATTGAGACCGTACGCCTTGACGGCGAGTTCGGCCTGAGGGGTCAGCGGCCCGGCCGCCCTGTTGACGATGAGGTAGTGCCTGCCGATGTCGGTCTTGAGCTCGGCGATGAGCTCCACGATGCGCCCGGCCGTCGTCAGGCCGCGCATCGAGGCATCGCTCACGATGAGCAGCACGTCGACGTCGCGCGTGGTCCGCCGGCTGAGATGCTCGAGGCCGGCCTCATTGTCGATCACCACGTACTCGTAGCTCGCCGAGATACGGTCGATGATGACGCGCAGCATGTTGTTGGCGGCGCAGTAGCAGCCGGGCCCTTCGGGTCGGCCCATCGCGAGCAGATCGACGCCTTCGCCCTCGACGATGCTGGCGTTGATCTCATAGTCGAGCACATCCTGCTTGGCGATGCCGGCCTCCAGACGCCCGCTGCGCGCCTTTTCGCTCGTGTCCTCACGGATGTCGCCCACGGTGCGCTCCAGCGGCATGTCGAGCACGGCATCGAGATTGCTGGCGGGGTCGGCGTCGATCGCCAGGACCGGAACCGCCCCGGACTGCCTGAGCAGGTCGATGAGAAGACCGGCCAGCGTCGTCTTCCCGGTGCCGCCCTTGCCTGCTATCGCTATGGTGAAAGTCATGTCGCCCCCTGGCTGCCAAGATGAGATGGAAGCGCAGCGTGTGCCGCGCACGCCTCGCGCGAACTCGGAAGCAGAGCCTTCACGCTGGGGAATGCCTCGAGGTCTGTGTGCGGCAGGAACAGCGCCGACGTGTACTCCTCCATGAAGCTGTTGTCCGCCGAGAGCTCCAGATAGGTCATTCTGTAGGCCACGTCGCGCACCTCGCGACGCACGTCGGGACACAGCAGGGCCATGTAGGCACCCAGTGCGCTCGTGTTGCCGAGGAAGCGAAAGCGCCCCAGCGGGAGGTCGGGGAGCAGGCCGATCTGCACCGCCTTCTCGAGGTTGACGTATTGGCCGAAGGCGCCGCCGATGAGGACCTGCTCCACGTCCGCCAGCGCCACACCGACGCTACGGCAGAGCACCGAGCAGCCGGCGTACAGGGCGGCCTTGGCGCGAATGAGGTTGTCGACGTCCATCTCTGTGAGTACCACATCGTGGTCGAGCTCCGTTTCCGGCTGCCACGCGACGACGTACTCCATGCAGAGATCGCCTTGCCTCAGCCGCGCTGCCTCACGGTCGCGGGCGAATCGCCCGCTCTTCTCCAGGGCCCCCGTGATGAGCAGTTCCGCGAGGAGCTCGATCAGGCCGCTGCCGCAAAGACCCTGGGGAGGCGCGTCGTCGATCGTGCGGAAGGTGGGCTCCAGTGTGGCGGCGTCGATCCAGACGTCCTCGATCGCGCCGCTGGTGGCGCGCATGCCGTTGCTCACGCCGCCGCCTTCGAAGGCCGGGCCGGCAGAGCAGGCACAAGCGATCAGCCAGTCTCTGGTGCCGAGGACGAGCTCGCCGTTGGTGCCGATGTCCATGAACAGAGTCAGCTTGTCCGTCTGATACAGGCCTGAGGAGATGACGCCGGCAGTGATGTCGCCGCCCACCCAGCTGCCTATGGAGGGCATGAGGCTCACGCGGGCGCGAGGGTTCAACTTGAGGCCCAGCTCACCGGCGAGCACCGCCGGTGCGGCGGCAAGCGTCGGGGTGTACGGCACCTCCCGCAGGTACTTGGGATCCACGCCGAGCAGGATGTGCGTCATGGTGGTGTTGCCGGCGGCCATCATCTCGTAGACGTCGACGGCACGGATGGCGGTGCGACCAAGCAGCTCGTCGATGAGCTCGTTGACCGTTCCCACGATGAGTTGTTGCAGCCGGGCCAGACCCTGCCCTCGCTGCGAGTACATGATGCGCGAGATGACATCGTCGCCACAGGCGATCTGCGCATTGTAGGCGCTGGCGCTGTCGATCACGCGCCCGGAGCTGAGTTGCACAAGGTAGACGACGACACTCGTCGTGCCAACGTCCACGGCCAGACCGTACTCTGCGTGACGCGTTCGTGCCGGGTTGGCGGCGAGCACCCGGGGAGAGAGCCTGATGTCGCGGTCCCGATCCGATGTGTCGACGGTGACGGCTACGTTCCAGTCGGCTTCGCGGAGGTCGCGACCAAGTCGCGTCACGACGTCAAGCGACGCCCTTATCTCCTCGACACCGTACTGGCGAGCAAGCTCACGCCGCACACGATCGAGGTCACTCGTGTTGTCATCCAGCGACGGCGGCTCTATCTCCAGGGCGAACGTGCGGATGGCGGGGTCCTCCCTCCATGTGGACGATGCCGGCAGGGCCTCAGGCCGGGCACCGGCATGGCCAAGCCGGCGGAGGACCTTCTTGCGAGAGCGAGGAACAGAGACGAGCACCCTTTCCTCGCCTTGTGCGCACCTGTCGTGGACGTCGGCTACGAATGTTTGGCAGCCGAGCCGGTAGCCTTTGGTCTCCTCAGCCGGTGTCAGCCTGGCATTGCCGCGGTAGCGAAGGAGGCCGTCCGCTGCGCGGCTCTCGACGCGTACTTTGCAGCGACCGCAGCGGCCCTGGCCGCCGCAGGGCGCGTCGAGCTGAACACCGGCCGCGGTGGCCGCCTCGAGCAGGCTCGTGCCTTCCTTGGCGGCCACGGCCACCCCGGCAGGCTTGAACTCCACGACGAGCGGCATGTGCGTCTCCCCCTACGACCCAAACGAATCCCGGTCGGTCTCGCGACTGCTCAAGCGGCACTCCACACGGTCTTGAGGTAGCTCGGGATCTCGACTGCGTCCCGCGGGCCGACCAAGATCTGCCAGCCCGCCAACTCCTCCTCGACCTCACCCGACAGGCTGGCGACGTGACCGGGAATGACCAGCTTGCGATGGTTGAGCTCGTTCTCCAGGCCTGACTCCTTGACCGTCTTGGCGATCGTCAAGGCATCGAACTTGCCCGCCGCCCAGCTCGTGAGCACAGAGAGCCCGTCGGCGTCGGCCACCAGCAGCCAGCACGGCTTGCCGCTGCTCTCGACCTCGCCCGACACGCTGAAGTACGTGAGCGAGAAGTTGGTCGTGATAAGCAGCGGGCTGTCCGGCCCCGGGGTGCCGACGGTGTAGAGCTTGGGCTCCACCTGGATCGGCTTCTGCGGGTCCGTGTACATGTTCTGGCGCAGCGTGAGTAACGTGTAGAACAGCGCAGGATCCGCATGGTCGAGCACGATCACGCCGGCGTACTTGGCGATCGCCAGCGCGGACGCTATCGCCTCCTCTTCGGGCGACTCGGCGCCGGTGAAGGCGATGATCGGGTAGCCGAGAGGCCGGCAGTTCTTCTTCAGGGCGAGCCTGCGTAGTTGAGTGAACAGCGCCAGGCTGCCGCCGATGCCCGTGGGCGAGGGGTCGAGGACGATGTCTTCTACTCCGGCGCCCGTGACTTGGGCGGAGAGTTCGGCCAGGCCTTCGATGCTCTCCGCGCGGATGGTCAGCGGACAAGAGTGCTGTTTGGCCAGAGCCGCAAAGGCCTCCCAGTTGGACGCCGTCGCAGCATGGATCAAGGGTCGTTCCGCGCCGACGACGCCAAGCGCCGCCTCGACCGCCGTCGGATCGGCGCTCATCAGTACGATGGGCGTGCCCGGAGCCTCGGCGCGGACGGTCTCGACGGCCTTGAGGAACACGGTGGCATCCCCCGAGTGGTTCTCGACGACGACGCCGCCGAGCGTCAGCACGATGCCGACGCGCTCGACGGAGTACCCACCAGCGAGCCTGGCCTTCTCGGTCAGATCGTCGGCGTCGTCGGCAACGCGCACCATGAGGGCCGGCGGGTGTACGAACATCCTCTCGTGACGGAACAGCACGGTCTCATTGCCCACCGCGACGGCTCGGTCTCCCACGCCGATGGAGACCAGGCGGATGGGTGGCGCCGCGGCCGAGTCCAGTGCCGCGCGCGTCTCGTCGGTCACGTACGGGCACTTGGAGAGCTCGGTGCCCTTCTGCGCCAGCTTCATGGCGAACGCCAGGCAGGTGGGAAAGCCGCACTCTTTGCAGTTGGTCTTGGGCAGCTGCTTGTAGATCTCGAGGCCGCTCAGTGCCATCTCCACATTCCTTTCAGGACGCCGAGACGGCGGTTACCGTGCCGGCCTCGACAGCTTGGTCCATGAGCCCGGCGATCGCCCGTTTCACGGCGGCCACAGACCGGGGATGGCGCAGAACGACAATGTCGGCGCCGGCCTGCGTCAGCGTCGCCGCCGTGGTCGTCTCCCACAGCACCGAGCGCACGCCGAAGTCACCCCAGTCGTCCGGCACACCTGTCGGCGCGCGCGACTCCTTCTGGCGCCACGCCTCCTCGCCGACGGTGCAGATCATCGGCTGCTGGGTCATGGCGTCGCCCATGAGGGCGGCCAGGCGCAGCCGCTCCATCACGGAGTACGTGTATTCGAGGCCGTAGCCCAGAGCGCCCGTCGTAGGATCGACCAGGACGCGATCCAGCGGCAGCCCCATGTCGCTGATGAGGATGTTGAGCTGCTTGGCGAGGTTGACGTCGATCGGCGTCTGCGCGATCACGAGGTGGCCGTTGCCGAGCGCCGCCGCGACGATGGTGCGGTAGTTCTTCTCGTCGCAATTGGCCAAGGCGATGCGCTCGCCCTTGGTCGCCTCGGCAACGGCCACGAGCACCTCGTTGTCCTTGTCGGCCGTGCCGGGGCCGTAGACGATGAGCGGCACGCCCACGGCGGCGAGCACTCCCTTCACGACGGCGACCGCGGCCTCGGGGCCGCAGTCACCCTGGTCAGGGTGGCAGCTGCGCAGCTTGAGCGCGATCAGGTCGGCGCCGAGCTCGACCGCCTTCGCGGCCCAGGCGGCAGGGTCGCCCAGCAGGTCGCCCCACGCGTCCTTCAGCTCCGGCGACCAGTCCTCCGGCCGCATGTCCACGACCTCGACCGCGACGGCCGGTCGGTTGGGCATGCCGGCTTCGAAGTGCAGGAACGGCAGGCTGCCCTGGCCACCCACCGTCACGGTCGACGTGCGCGTCCCACCACCGTCGACTGCGCCGAGCGTGACCTCGCGTACGGCGCCGGGCCACTTCTCCTTGGGGATCTCTATAGTCATAGCGTCACTCCTCGCGTATCCCGGTCAGAACAACGGATCCATCGTGAGGGCCGGGTGGCCCTTCTCTTCCAGGAACGGCAGCAACTCGTCCACCGTGGTCGCGATGGTCTCGTCGGCGATCTTGTCCATGAGGCCGGGGCATCCGTCCCGCTCGCAGACCTGTTCCAGGTCATCGCGCATGGACTCCTTGAGGAAGCTGCTCATCCACACGACGCGCTGCATGCCCCCGTCTGCGGGGATGAACTTCTTGCTGGTCAGGTAGAACTTGCCCATGCCCATCATGCCGGGCGTCTGGTTGCCGCCGCCGGCGGTGCCGGCGAGGGTGGAGAAGGTCATGCCTGAGGGATTCATGCTCGGATCCTCGCGGCTGACGATCATGAAGCCGTTGGCCTCCGGCACGAGCACCATGATGCACTCGAAGCAGCCGCACGAGGTCAGCGGAGCTTCCATGATGGAGTAGAAGGTGACCCGTTCTACGCTCTGGTTGGAGTGCTGAGCGACGAACTCGTTAGGGCCCGAGAACTCGCCCTTCACGGGGTCGATGCTCACGCCCTTGGGCACCGGCTGGTTGGGGCCGGTGGGGTTGATCTCGTAGCTCGCCTTGCAGTCGAGCCAGTTGTAGGCGCCGCAGAGGCCCACGCGCTCGGGGTTCAC
>Ga0075520_1001741_pt1 | contig 10616 bp, 13 predicted proteins | sample NGEPerB_FD_75100 | JGI IMG/M metagenome (GOLD analysis project Ga0075520, IMG submission 75100) | Arctic peat soil microbial communities from the Barrow Environmental Observatory site, Barrow, Alaska, USA - NGEE PermafrostAB12-B | ecosystem: Environmental > Terrestrial > Soil > Wetlands > Peat ...
CCGAAGGTCTTGCAACGAGGTCGACAGCGACAGGATCACCATCACCTCGCTCGCGGCGGTGATGTCGAACCCGGCCTGCCGGCATACGTATAACCCACAACGATGCGGCCAAGGCGCTGCCGTAGGTCCTGCAGCGAGGTCGACAGCGACAGAATCACCATCACCTCGCTCGCGGCAGTGATGTCGAACCCGCCCTGGCGGGGTACGCCGTCCATGCGTTCGCCCAGCCCGACGACGATGTTGCGCAGAGCGCGGTCGTTGACGTCCAGTACCCGGCGCCAGGCGATGGTGCGGGGGTCGATGTCCAGCTCGTTGCCGTGGTGCAGGTGGTTGTCCACCATGGCGGCAAGCAAGTTGTGCGCGGAGGTAACAGCGTGGAAGTCGCTGGTCAGGTGCAGGTTCACGGCTTCCATCGGCACGACCTGGCTGTAGCCGGCCCCGGCCGCACCGCCCTTGATGCCGAACGTCGGCCCCAGCGATGGCTGGCGCAGCGAGAGCATCGACCGGTGACCGAGCATCGACAGACCCTGGGCGAGCCCGATCGACGTGGTTGTCTTGCCTTCGCCCAGCGGTGTGGGGGTCACCGCAGTGATGACGATGTATTTCGCGGGCGGCTGCTCAGACACTGCGGCTGTTGCGCTTGGGGTCACCTTGGCGATGTATGCGCCGTAGTGCTCCAGATGTTCGGCTGCGATGCCGGCCGAGGCGGCGACCTCGTCGATCGGCAGCAGGTGGGCGGCGTGGCCGATTTCAAGGTCGTTCAGGATTTTGTCCATGCCTACAGCATGACAGTGGTTCCCGTGGCCCATGACCACGGAGTGGACACGTTGCCACGAACGGCCGCGCCCGCCATTTCACTGCCCATCGGTGGGTCGCGAAGGCTAGTGTCGCCAGCATGATCAGTGCGACCCAAGTGCTGCAGGCGGCCGACGACGGCCCGCTGAAGCTTGAGTCGATCCTCAAGGTTCTCTCCGCCCAGTTCGCCGCGGTGCCTAGCTCGAAACAGCTCGTCCGCCGGCGGAGACTGGATACCTTCGACCGGCGGCTGGAGGCGGCGGGCCTCATGCTGGAGCACCAGATCGTGGCCGCGGGGGAGCGACTCGTGCTGGGTCGCAGCGACGGGTCGGGGACCATGGCCGTGTCTGTGAAGGACCCGCGGTGGCCGGCCCTGGTCGATCTTCTGCCGTCTGGTCCGGTCCGGGACGCGATCGCTCCCGTGATCGGCGTCCGGGCGTTGATGGTGTCCTCGGACGAGCGGCGGCGCATTCAGCGTGTGGACCTGCGCAACGGGGAAGGCAAGACCGTGGCGCGGGTCGAGCTGGACGAGCCGGCTTCCGTGGCTGCTTCGCCCGCCAAGCTCACGGTCCGCAGGCTGCGCGGTTACGACGAACAGGCACGGCGAGCCGATCGTCTGCTGGTCGGGCTAGGTCTGCGTGCCGTTGAGCAGGGTGAGGACCAGTTGCCTGGCCCTGCGCAGCAGATGCCGGTCACTGATCGTGCGGTGCCCGCAACGGCGCTCCTGGCCGTGGCTCTGAGCGGTTTTCTGGCGACGATGCGCGAGAACCTGCCCGGTCTGCTTGATGACGTGGACACGGAGTTCTTGCACGACTTCAGGGTCGCGGTCCGACGGACCCGCGCGACGCTTAAGCTGGGGCGCCCGGCCTTGCCCGAGGCGATGCGCACCCGTTGGGAGCCGGCCTTCAAATCGTTGGGTGACCTGACAACTCCGCTGCGGGACCTGGACGTCTACCAGCTGGACCTGCCGTCGATGAGCCACTGGCTCGTGACCGCTGACCCCACAGACCTGGACCCTCTCGCGACGCATCTTGGTCGCCGGCGGGCCGTGGCACGCCGCGAGCTGGCCAGCTCCCTGAGGTCAACCACGTTTCGGCGGCTGGTCATGCAGTGGGCTGAGGAGCTGGCCTGGCTCCAGGACCAGCCGGAGGGTGGCGGTCGGAAGGCGCTGTCGGCTGGTCGGTTGGCCGACCGCAGTATCTCCCGGGCGCACGCGCGGGTCGCGCGTGGTGGGGCCCTCATCGGTGCCGACTCGCCGGCCGGTGACCTGCACGGACTGCGGAAGCGATGCAAGGAGCTGCGGTACGCACTGGAGGTGTTTGCTCCGTTGATTGATCATGCGGCCCGCAAGCGGGCAGTGGCCGACCTCAAGGGTCTGCAGGACGTGCTGGGCCGTTTCCAGGACTCGGAGGTGCAGCGCCACGCGATGCGCGGGTTTGCCGAGGAGATGATGGCCGAGGGGACGACGGCGGGGGCCGTCCTGGCCATGGGCGAGCTGATAGGTCATCTCGACGTCGCGCAGGAGCGGGCCAGACGCGAGTTCGACGCGGCGTTCGCGCGCTTCGAACGGCCGTCCAGCCTTCAGCTGATGCACAAGTTAGGGGGCGCGCGGTGAGGGTCATGGCGACGTACAACATCAAGGGTGGCGTCGGGAAGACATCGACAGCGGTGAACCTCGCGTACCTGGCAGCACGTGAGGGCCGGCGCACCCTGTTGTGGGACCTCGATCCACAGGCCGCTGCCACGTACATGTTCCGGGTGCGGCCACGGGTCAAGGGCGGCGGCCACGCTCTGGTGAGCCGCAAGCGCCCGGTCCAGGCGGCACTGAAGGCAACCGACTTCGACAACCTGGACCTGCTACCGGCCGACTTCAGCTACCGCAACATGGACCTCGAGCTGGACGACACGAAGAAGCGCACCTCGCGGCTGGGTCAGCTCCTGGACAGCGTCGCCGCCGAATACGACATGGTCTTCCTGGACTGCCCGCCCAGCATCTCGCTGGTGTCCGAGAACGTCATGCACGCCTGCGACACGCTTTTGGTGCCACTGATCCCGGCGACCCTGTCACTTCGCACATTTGACCAGCTGACCCGTTTCGTGGCCGACTCGCAGGGTAGCCGGCCCGAGGTGGTCGCCTTTTTCTCCATGGCCGACCGTCGTAAGCGCCTGCACCGAGACGTGATCGACGGGATCGCGCGAGATCGCACCCGCGTGGCAAACACGGTGATCCCGGCACTGTCGATCATTGAGCAGATGGCCGAGCGCCGGGCACCGGTCCCTGCGTTCGCGCCAACCAGCCGGGCGGCGCAGTGCTACGAGCAGCTGTGGGTAGAAGTGCGCCCTCGGTGAGACTCCCACCGACGCCGCGGGGGCATTCCGGCGCCCTTCTTCCACCGCGCTGAGGCCCGAGGCTCCCGGCATCCCTTGATGGACGCCTGTCCTTCACCGTGTGGGGGTCGCAGTTTTCGTCTGTGTTCACCGGGGACCTCCATCGTGAACCTGCAGACACTGTGCGGGCATTGGCAACGAAACCACGAAAGGATGCAGCCAATGGCGAAAGTCAACGCGATCACGATCCAGAACGGGCCGAAGTACCCCCTGGTCACAGTGCACATGATCGGCGCTTATGGCGGGTTCCATCCGACGGTCACTGCGGTGCAGGCGGCGATGCGCCAAGCCGGCATACCACTGCGGGAGCTGAGCACCTTCTACGAGGAAGCTGCGGACGGTGACGAGGACAACCTCCTGCGGACCTGCCAGCGGTGGGTCGCCATCGACCTGGGATAACCCAGACCAAACCCGTCCCAGACCCCGGCACTGGGCCTAGGCGGATCTGAGGCGCTCATGCAGCTCGTCGCGGACATAGCGCCGAACCAGCAACGGGACGAAGGCGCGGACGGTGGCGTCGTCGAACTGGGCTGCCACTCGGTTGAGGCATTCGTCCACCGCGAGCGGATCCAGCCGCCCGTCAAACTCCGTGTGGACCCGGGAAGCGAGATCCAACAGGTCGGGGTGGATCTCGGGGCTACCTTGGCGGGCGTCAGACACAGTCGAACTTGCCATGTCCTGAATGTAGTCCCGTCCGGGAATCCCGTGCTGGCAGCCCCGAACCACGGTCCGCAGGTCGTACACCGGCCATCACCGGTAGCTGGCGATCACACCCCTCAGCACGTCGTCCCACGGCGTCGGCGTGAGAGCGAAGGTCTGCTGCGCCGCGGCGGAGTCCAGGACGAACGGGCCCTGGAACTGGTATGCCACCTCGGGGAGCTCGCGCATCAGGGGGCTGAACAGACCCATCGCACGGATCAGCGTGTCCGGGTACTCCTTCACCCTCACCGGTTCGAGGCCCGCGACGCGCGACAGGTCGCCAACTGTCTCGCGCTGGGTCCGCGGCGGGTTGCTTGGTACGTGCCAGGGGCGGCCCCACGCACGTTCGTCAAGGGCTACGGTGACCAGCAGGCGTGCGACGTCGTCAGTCGCGGTCCACGTGTGCATGGTATCTGCGCTCTTGATCACCGTGACGTCTCGCCCGGCGAGCAGTCGCGGTACGACGCGGTCACCCAGCTGGCCCTGGGCTCCCGGACCGACGTAGTCCGACCCGCGCACCTCGGTGGCGCGCACGCGGCCGGCGTCGTGGGCGGCGAGGGCATCGAGCCACATCTGGGCACGAGTGACTCCTTTGGGTCCCTGCGCGGCCAGCGGAAGGTCCTCCGTCATCGGGCCGGAGACCGGCCCGTAGCCGTACAGGTTACTGACGGTGACCAAGACCGCGTTCGAGCGCTCGGCTGCGGTTAGTAGTGACCGGGCAATCGGCGGCCAGTCAGTCGGCCAGCGGTGATACGCGGGGTTGGCGCAGTTGTAGATCGCGGCGGCGCCCGTGGCGAGCTCGGCCATGCGGGCCGAAGATGACGCGTCTGCTGCGGTGCACGTGATGGACGGGCCGGCGGGGCCCGAGCCCGACCGGGTCACAATCACGACCTCTTCCCCGCGTTCTGCGAGTAGGACAGCGGTGGCGGTACCCACGGGGCCCGCGCCGACGACGATGTGCTTGGACATGGAGAGTCTCTCAGGTGGGTGAGTGATCAGTGGTCTAATTCAAGAGTGGTGCTCTCGTTCTGGACGGTAACGAGTCAGGGCACGCAACGTCAAGAGCACCGCTCTTGTTCGTTGTCACCGATCCGTAATTGTTGGAGGATGTGACGTATGCCCGAGTCAGCCGCGCCATCACAGGCCCGTTCAGCTCCTCGAACGGCCCGCGAGCGCGTCCGACTCGAGATGAGCGGTGAGATCAAGGAGGTTGCCCTGGCTCAGCTGGCTTCCGGCGGTGGGGCGGCGTTGTCCCTGCGCGCGATCGCTCGCGAGATGGGTATGGCCTCCTCGGCTCTGTTCCGCTACTTCCGCAGTCGCGATGCCCTGCTGACCGCGCTGATCATCGACAGCTACAGCTCGCTGGCCGACGCGGCCGAAACCGCCGAGGCTCGGGTGCACCAAGAATCGATCCAGGAACGCTGGATGGCGATCGCTCACGGCGTGCGCAACTGGGCGATGGCCCACCCCCACGAGTACGCGCTCATCTTCGGTTCACCGATTCCGGGCTACGTGGCCCCTACCGGGACGGTCGCGCCCGCCTCCAGGGTGCCGCTGCTGCTGGGAGATCTGCTCGTTGACCTCATGGTGGAGAAGTCTTACGAGGTTGCCGCGCACCCCGAGCCGGTCGAGGCCGTTCGGCGGGCGATCGAGCCGGTGCGGGCCATGATGCCCGCGGGGGTCCCCTCCGACCTGATGGTGCGAGGTCTGATGGCCTGGACGTACCTGTTCGGCGCAGTCTCGTTCGAGGTCTTCGGGCACCGGCGCAACGTCATAGCCGACCGCGAGGCCTTCTTCGACCACGAGGTCCGGCGGCTGGCGACGATGGTGGGTCTGGTGCCGGTCTAGGAGCGCAGGCACAGTGGGGTCAGACATCAGGGGCAACCAGCGTCGATGACGGTATTGCCCTGCTCTGGGCCGTCGTCGGTTGCCGGCCCGAGACGCTTGTGGTTCCACGGACCGATGCATCCACACGTGGTTGATCCCGAGCCATGTGCATTCGCGCATGGAGGCATCTGCTGTCTCTCGGGTATGGTCCCGATCACTACGCACTGGACACCGCCGGGGATCGACTCCAGGTCGGGATAGGCACCGCCTTCATCGATGGTCTCTGCCGCCGGTGTGACGGCGAAGACCTCATGGCCTCTGGCTCAGGGGTGGGTACCGATGTTACTGCCGTGCCCTTTGGTTGCCTTTAAAACCCCTGTCACCACAACCCTTTTCGTGGTGAGGAAGTCGGTGGCGTCCTTCTTGATGGAGTCCAGGAAGACCACCATACAGAGTGTGCAACCATCGTCGAGAGGCGATTGGGGGAGTGGGCATGTTCTGGCGCGGCAGGCAGATGTACCGGCGGCTTTCCGAGGAGGTCTGTGCCGCGGGAGTGGGGACCGGAGGCGTCGATCCGCGGCCGGTGACCGAAGGGGACCTTGCTGGGCTGCCCGCGACGGTTCAGCGCTACCTGCGCGCCATGGGCGTGATGAACCGGCCACGTGACTGGTCATTTCAGGCACACATCACGGGACGTTTTCGGCTGCGGGGCCAGGGATCATGGATGCCTGCCGAGGTCTGGCAGTGCAACAGCGCGGTGCAGGTCGCCCGAATCTTCCACATGTGCGTCGACTTCGCCTCGGTGGCGCCGATGGTGGGCCGGGACAGCTATGTTGGCGGCAAGGGGATCATGCACGGCAAGCTGCTCGCCCTGGTGACGGTGGCCCACGCGAAGGGCCCGGAGACGGATCTGAGTGAGCTTGTCACCTACTTGAATGACGCGGTACTGATGGCACCTTCGATGCTTCTGCGGCCCAATACCTCGTTCGCGCCAGTGGACGACCACTCTTTCGAGGTTACGCTCGTCGACGTGGGCCAGACGGTTACCGCACGAGTACTCCTGGACGACGACGCGCGTCCGCTCAACTTCGTCACGACCGACCGGTACGCCGATCTTCCTGGCGGCCTCGTGCGGGCACAGTGGAGCACGCCCATCGACGGCTGGCGCCCTGACGGTGACAGGTTCATGTTCACCCGCGGCAGGGCCATCTGGAACTTGCCGCAGGGCCCGCTGCCCTACCTGGACTTCAGCATGTCGCCGGGTAGCGTGCGGTACAACATCGCTCCCGCAGACATCTCGCCCGGGCCTGCCAGGACGGGCGAGGGGCCCTGACGCAGAGACTTCCCGAGCACCGGCACCCCAGGCCTGGGACGGCGACGCATCCATAGCCGTCATCAGCGCCACGACGTCTGAGGCCCTCGTTGCCTGTGGCGCAGGTTCTGGACCCGGCCAGCGGAGATCGGTACCTGGGAAAGTCAGCCGGGGCCGGGAGCTGGGCAGACGACCCCGGGCACCCGCGCGGGGCGACAACCTCGCCAGCTGGCCAGAGGGAACAAGTTGCGCTCTGGTTCGATAGATGTCAATATTGACATATGTCGAAGCAGATGCAGTTGTCGACGCAGTCCCCGGTCGCGCAGACTGAACCGTGTTGCACACCCTTGGTGCGTGAGCCGCTGACCGCGGACTGGGCCGGCGACCTGGCCCGGATGTTCAAGGCGTTGGGTGACCCGGTGCGCCTGCGGTTGCTGAGCCGGGTGGCCAGCCATGCCGGGGGGGAGGCCTGTGTGTGCGACCTGTCCGTGGGCTTCGACCTGACCCAGCCGACGATCTCCCACCACCTGAAGGTGTTGCGCGAGACCGGGCTGCTGCAGTGCGAGCGGCGCGGTACCTGGGTCTACTACTGGGTGGTGCCCTCGGCGCTTGCCCAGCTGTCCGCCGTGCTCGGCTCGACCGACGTTAGTACCGAGGTCCCGGGCGTGAGCGCGCCGGCGGCGCTGGCATGACCCTGCCGGGGAGCCCACCGGCCCCGACCGACGCCGTGGTCGCCAAGCTGTCCACCCTCGACCGGTTCCTGCCGGTGTGGATCGGAGTGGCCATGCTGGTGGGCTTGCTGCTGGGCCGGGGTGTGCCCGACCTGGGGACTGTGCTGCAGGCAGTGCAGGTCGACGGCATCAGCCTGCCGATCGCCATCGGGCTGCTGGTGATGATGTACCCGGTACTGGCCAAGGTCCGCTACGACCGGCTTGACTCCGTGACCGGCGACCGCAGGCTCCTGGTCAGCTCGGTGCTGCTGAACTGGGTCCTTGGGCCGGCGCTGATGTTCGCCCTCGCCTGGATCTTCCTACCCGATCTACCGGCATACCGCACTGGTCTGATCATCGTCGGCCTGGCCCGCTGCATCGCCATGGTCATCATCTGGAACGACCTCGCCTGCGGTGACCGGGAGGCCGCGGCGGTGCTCGTGGCGCTCAACTCGGTGTTCCAGGTGGTCGCCTTCGCCGGCCTCGGCTGGTTCTACCTTTCCGTGCTGCCGGGCTGGCTTGGCCTGGACCAGACCGGCATCAACGCGTCCACGTGGGACATCGCCCGCAGCGTCCTGATCTTCCTGGGCATCCCCCTGCTGGCCGGGTTCCTGTCCCGGCGCATCGGGGAGAAGGCCAGGGGCCGCATCTGGTACGAGCAGCGGTTCATCCCCCGCGTGGGGCCGTTCGCCCTGTACGGGCTGCTGTTCACCATCGTGGTGCTTTTCGCCCTGCAGGGTAAGGCCATCACCAGCAACCCTGTGGACGTGGCGCGGATCGCGCTGCCTCTTCTTGCCTACTTTGCGGTGATGTGGGGCGGCGGGTACGCCCTCGGCGCCGGGCTCGGGCTGGGCTACCAGCGGACGACGACCCTGGCGTTCACCGCCGCTGGCAACAACTTCGAGCTGGCCATCGCCGTCGCGATCGCCACGTTCGGGGTGACCTCCGGGCAGGCCCTGGCGGGGGTCGTCGGTCCGCTCATCGAGGTGCCGGTGCTCGTGGGCCTGGTCTACGTCAGCCTCGCCCTGCGCACGCGGTTCACCCCCGTACCTGCCTTGACCTCACCGTAGAGAAGGAGCAGACCGTGTCCACACCCCCCACCACGCCAGCGCTCACCGCGCAGTACACACGGATCGTGGAGGACCTGACCTACCACTACGACGGCGTCTTCAGCCGGGAGACCGTCCAGCTTGCAGTCGAGAAGGCCCGCGACACCCTGGGGCCGGTCGCCAAGTTCCCCAGCTTCCTGCCGATCCTGACCCAGCGCTTCGCCCGCGACCAGCTCCTGGCCGCAGCCCAGGCCGAAGGCAACATCGCCACCACCGTCCCGGAGATCCTGTTCGTCTGCGTCCACAACGCCGGCCGCTCCCAGATGGCCGCGGCCCTGGCCAAGCACCTGTCCGCCGGAAAGGTCCACGTCCGCTCCGCCGGCTCACAGCCCGACCAACAGATCAGCCCCCTGACCATCCAGGCGCTGGCCGAACGGGGGATCGAGCTCACCGAGGCCTTCCCCAAACCCCTGACCGACGACGTCGTCCGCGCCGCCGACGTGATCATCACCATGGGCTGCGGCGACGCCTGCCCGGTCCTGCCCGGCAAACGGTACGAAGACTGGGAGGTCGCCGACCCCGCAGGCCAACCCATCGAGGTGGTCCGGGCGATCCGCGACGACATCCAGGCCAGCGTCACCACCCTGCTTGGCGAGATCCTCCACCAGAGCTGACACCGATGGTCCTCTTCGAAAGGTACGTACCCCATGGCCGATAAGCCCAGCGTCCTGTTCGTCTGCGTGCACAACGCCGGTCGCTCCCAGATGGCCGCCGGCTTCCTGGCCCACCTCGGCGGAGGTGACGTCGAGGTCCGCTCCGCCGGGAGCATCCCCGGCGACCAGGTCAACCCGTCGGCGGTGGCCGCGATGGCCGAGGTGGGCATCGACATCTCCGCGCAAACCCCGAAGGTCCTGACCGCCGATGCTGTGCAGTCCTCTGACGTGGTGATCACCATGGGCTGCGGTGATGCCTGCCCGATCTTCCCCGGCAGGCGCTACCTGGACTGGGACCTTGAGGACCCTGCGGGCCAGGGCGTCGAGGCGGTGCGCCCCATCCGTGACGAGATCCAGGCCAGGGTGCAGGCCCTGCTGGCAGAGCTGCTGTCCGACCACAGCCCCGCGCCCGCCGCACATCGCTAACCAACCGCCTGCCCATCCGAGGAGGACAAATCAATGAGCACACCACAGGACATCCGCGAGATAGTCCGCCGGCGCTACGCCGAGGCCGCAACCCGATCTGCGGTCGGGGACCATGAACAGGCCCGCGAGGTCGAAACCTCGTGCTGCGGCCCGGCACCGGTGTCCCTGACCGATCAGCAGGGTCGGGTCGTGTTCGGCGCCGAGCTCTACGGTTCCGAGGCACAAGGTGCTCCCGGCGATGCCGTCGCGGCCTCGCTCGGCTGCGGCGTACCGACCGCGGTGGCGGACCTGCGCCCCGGTGAGGTGGTCCTCGACCTTGGCTCCGGGGCGGGCGCGGACGTCCTCATCTCCGCCCGCCGGGTTGCCCCAGGTGGGCGCGCGTTCGGGTTGGACATGACCGAGGAGATGCTCGAGCTGGCCCGAGACAACGCCGAGGCGGCGGGCGTGGACAACGTGGAGTTCCTCAAGGGCTACCTCGAGGACATCCCGCTGCCCGACGACAGTGTTGACGTGGTGATCTCCAACTGCGTCATCAACCTTGCCGTGGACAAGAACCTGGTGCTCGCCGAAGCCGCCCGGGTGCTGCGCCCTGGCGGCCGGCTAGCGTTCTCCGACGTCATCGCCGACGACGACATGGACGAGGCCACCAGAGCCGACATGGCCCAGTGGACCGGGTGCATCGCCGGGGCCCTGACCC
>Ga0075520_1001742_pt1 | contig 10614 bp, 11 predicted proteins | sample NGEPerB_FD_75100 | JGI IMG/M metagenome (GOLD analysis project Ga0075520, IMG submission 75100) | Arctic peat soil microbial communities from the Barrow Environmental Observatory site, Barrow, Alaska, USA - NGEE PermafrostAB12-B | ecosystem: Environmental > Terrestrial > Soil > Wetlands > Peat ...
CGTCACCGCGCTCGCGCCCAGATCTGGGCGCGAGCGCGCGGTGACGTTTGCAGGCCGCGGCCGCAGACCTGATGGACCACGGGGACGCCACCCAAATCCCCCTCTTACCCGTCCAGCGTGCGCCTCTGTGGGTAGACCGTCTCGCCGCGGGCAAGCATGGCGACGAACTGCGCGATCCGCCGGGCCCGGGTATCGGGGCGTTTGGCGCTGTCAATCCGGTACAGCACCGCGTAGCGGTTCTGGCTGGTGAGGATATCGAACATTGCCTGCGCGCGCGGCTGCCCGGTCAGTGCTGTGCTCAGGTCAGCTGGCACTTGCGTACTGGCCTGACCTGCGTACGCCGACGCCCATCGGCCGTCGGCCTTTGCGCGCTCGACTTCGCTCATGCCTGCCGGCTGCATCCGCCCCTGGGAGATCAGCGCAGACACGATGGCGACATTGCGCGCCGACCATCGACTACGCGCCCGGCGGGGCGTGAAGCGTTGGCGGTAGGTGACCTCGTCCCGTGCTGCCAGCTGGCCATCGATCCAGCCCTGACACAGTCCCTCTTCAAGGGCGACGTCGAAGGTGAGGCTGGTGGGGTTGGTTGTGTTCTTCTTCGCAAGCACCAGCCACACCCCCGATGACCCCTGGTGGTGGGCGCCGAGCCACTGCCGCCATGCGTTGCCGTCAGCGACTATCAGCTCCGGTAGCTCAGCAGAGACCATGTCCGGTGCCCGAAGGGGGGCTAGTCAAAGAACTCGATGCGAGGTTCGCCTTGACTCCGCCTCCCACCATGGCATCGTGCAGCTGCGGATCGGCGAGGAACGAACGGGCAGAGTCCAAAGAGTCGAGCTCGTGGATAACCAGGACGTTGTCGGGATCGCCCGCCATCGGGTGAACCGGCTCGGCGGTAACCCCGTCGGCGGCCTGCAGGGGGCGACGGAGTGGTACCCCTGCTTGAAGGTGTCGAGGTCGTTGACTCGCTGGAGGACGAGGTGAGGCGGCTTCTGAGACACTGAGCTGACGCTCTGGGCCCCGGTCATGGCTCAGTCGACTCTGACTCGCTCGTTGAGCTCGGGTACCACGGCGCACCAGCCCGTCTCGGCTCTCACCTTGGCCGCCAGAGCACGGGACGAGGCCGGCTCACCGTGGACGATGAAGACCGTCTCCGGCGCCTGGGGCAGTGCCTGCAGCCAGGTGAGCAGCTCGGTGGCATCGGCGTGGACGGAGAAGCCGTGGTCAACGACCACCTCGGCCCGAACCGGGACGTAGAGGCCGAACATCTTGAGCTCGGTTGCGCCCTCAGCCAGTTGGCGTCCTCGGGTGCCGATGGCCTGGTAGCCGGTCAAGATCACCGTGTTTCGCGAGTCCGGCAGCAGGTGCCTGAGGTGATGCACTACCCGACCGCCGGTGGCCATGCCGGAGGCAGAGATGATGATTGACGGGGTTTCTGGGTTGTTCAGGTGCATCGACTCCTGTGCGCTGTGCGCGGTGTGCAGGTTCGGCAGGTCCACCAGGTGGGCTGGCAGGTCAGGGCGAAGGTCCTGACGTACCCCCTGGCTGCGATAGACATCCAGGGCTGCCAAGGCCATCGGGCTGTCGACGTACACCGGCACCGCGGGGATGTCGCCCGCGGCGACCAGCTGGCTGAGCGCGTGAAGCACGAGTTCGGTGCGGTCCACGGCGAAGGCGGGGATGATGACCGAGCCACCTCGTCTCACGGTCCGGCGAATGGCCGCAGCCAGAACCTCGTGACTGGGTGGGCCATCGACGGGGTGAGCACGGTCGCCGTAGGTCGACTCGATGACCACCGTTCGGGCGGCCGGGGGTGCCTCCCTGGCCAGGAGCAGAGGGTGGCCGGTTCGACCGAGGTCACCGGAGAACAGGACAGTGCTGGCACCAAGGGTGATCAAGGCGCAGGCCGACCCCAGGATGTGACCCGCCCGGCTGAAGGACAGATCTGCACCGGAGTCGAGGGCGCAGTGCTGGTGGTAGTTCAGCGCTCGCAAGGAGGTGATCGCCTTTTCGGCGTCGGCCTCGTTGTACAGCGGGCGCGGCGGGTCGTGCCGGGAGAACCCCCAGAGCCGGGCATTCTCGGCGTCCTCCTCCTGCAGGTAGGCGCTGTCGCGCAGGACGATTGCTGCCAGGGCTGCTGTGCCCTGCGTGCACCACGTCGGCCCGGCGAACCCTTCCCGTACCAGGGCGGGCAGGTGCCCGCAGTGGTCCAGGTGCGCATGAGTCAGCACGACATCGGAGATCACGTCCGCACTGACCGGCAGCGGTTGCCAGTTCAGACGCCGCCAGGTCCGTTCACCCTGGTAGAGGCCGCAGTCCACCAAGGTCTTGTGCTCGTTGTGGCTGAGCAGGAACTTGCTGCCGGTGACTGTGCCCGCGCCACCAAGGAACGTGAGTGTGGCAACCATGAGTTCTCCGGTGGTGGTTACGGCAGGGCCATGAGGGGGTAGTTCCAACGAGGGGGTAGTTCCAACGTTCGCCACCTGCCGTGAGCGCGCAAGGGAACTTGGTCCTGCGACATGGAGTTTCAGATCCGGGGTGGTAAAGGGACTTTCGACTCTGCTGCTGGCAGCTGGCAGGGGCCAGGATCAGTCTCATGCAGACATCCACCACGCCCAGCCCTGCGGGCACGCAGTCGTCGAGGATCCCCCCTGACGTGGTGGCTGGTCTGGTCAACGATGGGATGGCGACCCTGGTCGCAGGTGCGGCTGTGCGAGAAGCCGTGCACCGGGGGTCCCGGGTGCGCTTCGTCCAGGTGCTGCCGGCTGGCCTGAGCGCAGAGGACCGTACCGAGATGGACGTGGCGATGTTCGGGGTGGCCCTGCGTGCCTTGCACCGCCAGCGGCGCGTGCCGTGCACCTTCGAGACTGTGGAGGGCGACGCAGCGCAGACGCTGGTTGAACGCAGTCGCGGTGCGGCCATTCTCGTCGTTGGCCGGGATGCACCCGATACAGACCACTCGGTGGGCAAATACTGCCAAGAGCACGCCTGTTGCGACGTTCTGACCGTCGCCGGCCCTGAGTCCTCGTTGCAGCCCGCAGGCGCTGGAGAGGTGACCATTCGGGACGAGTCCTAGTTCAGCGGATTCGCTCTAGAATCGACTGGGTGGACCCCGATCCCAGGACTGAAGCACTGGCATCTTCGTGCAGTGCCGCTGCCACGCTCGACCCGGTGGTGCTGCTCCATGAGCTGCGCAGTCGCGAACAGGCTTCACATCGGTCCCAGCAGCGTTTGACCGCGTTGCTCGATGCCGTCATGGCGGTCACCGCCGACCTCGAGCTGTCCGACGTCCTCACCCGGATCGTGCATTCTGCCTGCGAGCTGGTCGACGCCAGGTACGGGGCGTTGGCCGTGCTGAGCCCCGACGGCGAGCGTGTCGTCGAGTTCGTGACCCAGGGGATCACCCAGCAGGAGCGTGAGGCGATTGGGGACCCTCCCCAGGGCCACGGCGTGCTTGGCCTGCTGATCCGGGAGGGGCGGTCCCGTCGGCTGCCTGACATTGCGGGCCACCCGGACTCCTACGGTTTTCCGCCCAACCATCCACCGATGCACAGCTTCTTGGGCACCCCGATTCGCATCCGGGACGAGGTATTCGGGAACCTCTATCTGACCGAGAAACAGGGCACGGCTGAGTTCAGCGCGGACGACGAGGCGATCCTGGAGGCTCTGGCAGCGGCCGCCGGCATTGCGATCGACAATGCACGCCAGTACGAGAGGAGTCGTCAGCAGCGGCGGTGGCTGGCCACCACCGGGGCGGTGACCCAGCTGTTCCTGGAGGGCGGGGACGAAAGCTCGGCGATGCACTTCCTGGCTCAGCGCACCCGGGAGCTGTCCCAGGCCCAGCTGACACTGGTTGCTCTCTACAGCGATGACGGAGACCTCGTGGTGCGCGCTGTTCATGGCGTGGAAGCCCAAGGCGGCGGTGGGCCGCCCCGCTCGCCTCTCGGCACCGTCCTGCGCAAGCGTCACTGGCGCGAGCTGGTAGCCACGCGCGAGCCCGTGCTCCTGGTGACCAGGCCAGGGGACCCGCAGGCCGACGGGCTGACCAATGACGTCAGGGCGCTGGGCGCCTCAGATGCCTACGGGCCGACTGCGCTTCTGCCGATCACCGTCGGCGACGATGAGATTGGCGTTCTCGCCGTCGCGTGGGCCGCTGCTTCCGAGCCGTTTGTTGGTGACGTCGTCCCGCCTCTGGCCGCCCTTGCCCAGCAGATGGGCCTGTCCCTGGTGGCGGCTCGCGGCCAGCAGGATCGCTCACGCATTGCGCTGCTGGAGGACCGCGACCGGATCGCGCGCGACATGCACGACCACGTAATCCAGCGGCTCTTTGCGACCGGGCTCTCGCTGCAGTCGGCCTCCAGGCTGGCCGATCACCCGACCGTCCGGACGCGTCTGGACGAGGCCGTGGACAACCTGGATGCGGCCATCAAGGACATCCGGCAGACCATCTTTGAGCTTCATCGGGCCAAGCCCACTCGAGAGCTTCGCCAGGAGATTGCCGACCTTGTGCGCGGGTCCACCCAGACCCTCGGTCTTGTCCCTGACCTGAGGATCGAGGGAGATCTCGAGTCGCTGACCCCCGAGCTCGAAGCCGATTTGGTTGCCGTGGTCCGGGAGGGTCTGGCGAATGTTGTCAGACACGCCGGCGCCTCCAGCGTCAGTGTTCGTCTCACCATCGACGACACCATTCAGATCGAGGTGGCCGACGACGGCGTCGGGGTCTCGCCGGCTGCCGTGCAGAGCGGTTTGGCCAACCTGCGCGCGCGGGCTGAGTCTCATGGTGGGTCGCTCAGCTTGCGCGGGAGGACACCGAGGGGCACCGTGTTGCTCTGGGAGGCACGAGACCGCGACCCATCGTAGGAGGTCTGTCACTGTTCCTGTCCTGCTCGCGGCGAGGCATTCTTGTCGCAGCCAGTTGTTGCCTTCAAAGGGTGGTCGAAGATGCTTGTTCGCGAGATCATGACGAGTCCGGCGTACAGCGTGCAGGAGGACACGACCCTCGAAGCGGCGCTGAAGTTGATGGCTACCTCAAGGGTTACCTCTCTTCCTGTCATTGACGGTGACGGGCGAGTCGTCGGTGTTCTCAGTGAGGCTGATCTGCTCCGGGCTGATCTGGAGCCAGACCCCCGGGCACATGTGCGCCCGGCGCGGCAACCGATCGACCCGCTGTCGTCCACAGTGACGCAGGTGATGACGGCGCATCCTCACACGGTGCGCGAAGACAGCGACGTAGCAGAGCTGGCCCACACCTTTGCGGCGACGTCATGGAAGAGTGTTCCTGTTGTCCAGGGGGGCGACGTGCTCCTGGGAGTCGTCAGCCGAAGTGACGTGATCCGGGCCATGGCTCGTTCGGACACCCAGATAGCTGGGGAGATCGGGAAGGTACTTACCGAGACCGGCCTGGGTGCCTGGCACGTGGACGTTGTCGACGGGGTTGTGCACGTGTCGGGGACCGGTTCAGACCGTGAGAAGGCAGCCGTCTTCTCTATCGCCCAGTCCATCAGGGGCGTGCGGCATGTCACCGCGAAGGAGTAGGGGAGTCACTGGCCTCTGGGCGCGGCCCGGTGGGGGAGGTTAGCCGGCGGTGGTGCGTTGGCCCGCAGATGCCGGAATCAGCGGCTTGGTCCGCGAAACCCTCACTGTTGTACCCCGTGATATCGAACACATCGACAGCCGTGCCACATGCTCACCTGGCCCGTCGGCGTCATCACTACGCCCGCGGGCCCTGCTGTGGTGGCTGGATTGCCCATGACTGCCCATGACTGCCCTGATGGACGATGATGGTGACATCGGACACGGGAAGGTGACCACATGACGATCCGAGTATTCCTCCTGGATGATCACGAGATCGTGCGCCGCGGGCTGCGGGAGCTTCTCGAATCCGTGGAGGACTTCGAGGTGGTGGGTGAGTCTGGTTCGGCTGTCGAGGCGGCGCGCCGGATCCCGGCGCTACGACCCAACGTGGCGATCTTTGACGCACGGCTGCCTGACGGCTCGGGCATCGATGTCTGCCGTGACGTCCGGTCGGTGGACCCTGCCATCGCGGGGCTGATCCTGACCTCGTTCGACGATGAACAGGCGCTCGCAACGGCTGTCTTGGCCGGGGCGGCCGGGTACCTGCTGAAGGACATCAAGGGAAACGGACTGATTGAGGCCATCCGCAAGGCGGCCGCAGGCGAGCAGATGATCGACTCGGCGACAGTCGATCGCCTACGGCGTGGGTGGACCAACAGTGCCGGGGCGGACCCTCGGCTACGGCTCTTGTCTCCGCAGGAGCGGCGAATCCTGGATCACGTTGCAGAAGGGCTCACGAACCGCCAGATCGGTGAGACCATGTCTCTTGCCGAGAAGACGGTCAAGAACTACATCACCGCGGTACTGGGCAAGCTGGGCATGGAGAGGCGTACCCAGGCCGCCGTCTTCGCCGTGACCCATCAAGATCACTCAGCTCACCGGCCGCCTGACTGAGCCAGGGTCGGTAGGCGGCAGGAACGGCAGTCGGGCACAATGGGCGTCGTGCAAACGATAAGCCTCGACCAGCTTCAACGTCATCTCGCTGCTATTGAGGGCATCCCGCGAGTGGTGGTGGGCGGCAACGCGACGACGCCGTGGTTGGTCCTTGATGCGCTTGACCGTTCGATCGAGCGCTACCGTCTCTTCCAGCTCAACTCTCCAGTGGGTATTCCCGTGCGTCCGGGCGTCATCGCGGAAACCAGCTTTGTCGGCCCCGGTATGCGTCATCACCCGGCCCTGCAGTACGTCCCCAGCCGGCTCTCGATGGTCCCGGTGCTGTTTCAGCGCACTCTTCCTCCCGATGTTGTGGTGCTGCACTGCGCTCCGGCCCGAGAGGGCATGTTGAGTATGGGAATTGAGGTGAACATCCTGCCGGCGGCCGTCGATGCCTGCCGCGAGCGTGGTGGGCTCGTGATCGCGGTGATCAACTCCCGCATGCCGTACACCTTCGGGGACTCACAGATTCCCGTTGAGGCGATCGACCTCGCGGTGGAGGTCGACTTTGAGCTCGATGCGGTGACCGAGCGCACCCCTGATGACGACAGTATCGTGATCGCCGAACGTCTTGCCGCCATGATCGATGACGGGTCAACGCTTCAGATGGGCATCGGTGCGGTGCCCGACTCCACGTTGAGGGCTCTGGCGTCGCGACGCGGGCTACGTATCTGGACTGAGTTGTTCTCCGACGGTGTGCTGGACCTCGACATCGCCCATGCACTGGATGAGGACCACGTCCTGACCGCGTCCTTCTGCTTCGGCTCGCGCAAGCTGTACGACTGGGTGGACTGCAACCCGCGCGTGCAGATGCTTCGCACCGAGAAGACCAACAGCCCCGCCTTGATCGCAGCCAACCGACAGATGACGAGCGTCAACGCCGCCCTGGAGGTGGACCTGTTTGGGCAGGCGAATGCCTCCAGGATCAACGCCAGGATCTACTCCGGGTACGGCGGCCAGACCGACTTCATCGTCGGCGCCTTGCATTCGCCGGGTGGACAGGCGTTCATCGCCTTGCGCAGCTGGCACCCGCGGGCGGATTGCTCAACGGTGGTTCCACTGTTGGACGAGCCCGTGACCTCGTTCCAGCAGACCGCTGTGGTGACCGAGCAGGGCGTAGCCAAGCTGTTGGGCTACGACGAGAAGACGCAGGCACGTCACCTGATTGAGTACGCGGCTCATCCCAGTGTCCGCTCGGAGCTGTGGGAAGAAGCACGGGAACTGGGCCTGGCCTGAGCCAGCGAGCCCAGCCACTTAGACCGGTCATGCCGCGGACGCCCGATGGGGGCTCGTACGGTTCACCATCGGTGGCGGTCGTGTGAGCAGGCGCGCGTGGGTCAGGCAGATCATGGGGATGCCGATCAGCATCCACGTCCGGGCTGGGGATGTCGACTCGCCGGTCATTGCCCGTGGCGTTGAGGCGGCCTTTGACATCATGGACCACGCGGATCGGCTGTTCAGCACCTACAAGCAGGACAGCGAGGTCAGCCGGATCCGCAGGGGGGAGCTCGACCCCGGCGAGTCCGACCCGTTGGTCGCCCAGGTCATCTCGGTGTGCCACCAGGCGGGTGAGTTGACCAGGGGTGCCTTCACCGACCAGCTGCCGGGCGATGACGGTGTGCTGGGCTTCGATCCGACTGGCTTGGTCAAGGGATGGGCGGCGGACCGTGCCGCGGTCCAGCTGGCCAACCTTTCGGGAGCCGGCTACTGCCTCAATGCAGGAGGTGACGTCGTCGTTGGCGCCGCGGCCGGTGAGACAGGTGATGGGCCGGGAGCACTGTGGCGGGTCGGGATCGAGGACCCACGCGATCGCTCGCGCATCGCTGAGGTGGTGGAGCTCGAGCACGGCGCAGTTGCCACCTCCGGCACCGCTGCCCGCGGCGCCCACCTCTACGATCCGGTGACCGGCACCTTTGTTGAGCGCACTGGTTCGGTCACCGTGGTCGGACCCAGCCTGATGTGGGCAGACGTCTGGGCCACCGCACTGTTCGTTGGGCCGCCGTCGTTGTTCGACGTCTTCGTGCAGGTCGCTCACGGCTACCGCGTGATCAGCCTGTGAGGGTGGTCCGGCATGGTTTCTGCTTCGAGTACAGTAGAGACACAACGAAGGTCCTACCTCTCGCCAGGTAGGACCTTCGTTGTTGTACGTGCCCAGCAGTTGGGCTCCCCCCGATGCTGGCTGCGCGGCCGGGTCAGTGGCGAAGGATCTTGCCCAGGAAGTCCTGGGCGCGCTGAGACGTGGCGTTGGTGAAGAACTCTTCCGGCGTAGCTTGTTCGATGATCTCGCCACCGGACATGAAAACCACGCGCTTGGCCGCCCGGCGGGCGAAACCCATCTCATGGGTGACGACAACCATCGTCATGCCGGACTTGGCAAGCCCGATCATGACCTCGAGGACCTCGTTGATCATTTCTGGGTCCAGCGCAGAGGTCGGTTCATCGAAGAGCATGACCTTGGGCTCCATCGCCAGCGACCGGGCGATGGCGACACGTTGTTGCTGGCCACCAGAGAGCTGTGAGGGGTACTTGTCAGCCTGGTCCGCGACGCCGACCCGCTCCAGCAGCTCCGTGGCCTTTGACTCCGCCTTGCTCGGCAAGATGCCGCGGACCTTGATCGGGCCGAGCGTGACGTTCTGCAGAATCGTTCTGTGGGCGAACAGGTTGAACGACTGGAAGACCATGCCGACGTCGGCACGGAGCGTGGCCAGGGCCCTGACGTCGGTTGGCAGGAGCTGTCCGTCGATGGTGATGGTGCCTGACTCGAACGTCTCCAGACGGTTGATCGTTCGGCACAGGGTGGACTTGCCCGCCCCTGAGGGGCCGATGATGACGACGACGTCGCCCTCGTTGACGGTCAGGTTGATGTCCTTGAGGACATGCAGCGACCCATAGTGCTTATTGACATCATCCAGGACCACCAAGGGCCGAGGCGATGCCGCCGGCGAGTCCGAAGGGTCAATGCCCGTGGGCGCATCCTTCATGCCGCCACAGTAGCCAGTTGCCTGGCCCGGAGCAGCACATGCAGCGTTCGTGTGGTCAACGGTGGCCACTTTCGCTAGCCTTCGCTACAGCGACGGGGAAGGGAAATGACCATGGTCTTGACGGTAGTGGTGACAGGAGCAGCAGAACCGGTGGCGGAAGTGGCGGACGCCCTCAGACACGCGGGTGCCGAGGCGATCGCGGTCGATGATCTGGGCAAGCTGGAGGCGGCCTTGGCGGCCATCCCACCGGGCTCACTGGACGGATACGTCCAGTTGCCGGTGCACGTGGCGGCGCGGGGGAGCACGGTGGTCGAACGTGTGCGCAACTTCCTGGAGGACGGGCTGCTCGCCCGATTTGCAGCCTGCTCAACTCTGCTGCCGGCGTTGTCCGACAAGGGTCGGGTGGTGCTGGTCGGGGGTAACACCCTCGTCGAGGCCACTGCGCCCGATGACCAGATCGCGAGAGTGGCTTTGCTCGGCGTGCTTGCCCATGCCATTGCCGCTGACAGGTCAGCGACCGGGCTCGAGGTCCGGGTGCTACCTCATGACCAGCTGGCTGAGCACATCGCGGCCGTGGCGCTGGGCGCTGAGCCGACCCGTGAGCAGACTCTGGCTGAGATGCTTGATCGTGAGCCGCCGATGAGCTTCGACGACTGGCGGATCGAGGTCATGGGCCTGGTCAACGGCGAGTTCTGAACCCACCTGAGGACGGCAGGTCCATCGGCCTCCCGTTGGCTTCCTTCCGCGGGTTATCTCCTTGATGTTGGTGCAGCACAGCTTCGTGTCCTGCCGTCACCTCCCCAGGGAACCCCCTATTCGGCCTATGTTGCTGATAGGGGAGCAATAAACTGTGCACTGCCAGACCCCCGGGGCGTCCCCGTGCTTGTCCAGAAGGAGCTGTATCGACCGCCACGCCATTTGCGCAGCGGTCGCTGCGCAAATGTGTCAGGTCCGGGTAGGCAGCCGCGAGCTGCCGCATGTACTGGAGGTTCCCGGGAGACCAGGTACCGTCAGGGCCCAACGCCCAGAGGTCCTCAGCGAGCCGGTTGACGACCTTCGCGGCCCAACCGTGGTTTTCTTGGCGTAGTCGGGGCCGGTCGCAGGCCCTCTCAGGGGGTGGACGTGCCAG
>Ga0075520_1001743_pt1 | contig 10612 bp, 11 predicted proteins | sample NGEPerB_FD_75100 | JGI IMG/M metagenome (GOLD analysis project Ga0075520, IMG submission 75100) | Arctic peat soil microbial communities from the Barrow Environmental Observatory site, Barrow, Alaska, USA - NGEE PermafrostAB12-B | ecosystem: Environmental > Terrestrial > Soil > Wetlands > Peat ...
ACCACCGTCTCAGGGTCGCCCGCCTGCAGCGTGCCGCCGCTTGCGGCGGCTGTCTCGGCGAGGGTCAGCGGCAGCACGGGATCACCAGCCTCCGGCGAGCTCGGCGAGGAGCTCCTCGGCGACGGCTCGGTCGTCGAAGGGGATGCGCCTGTCTCCGATGATCTGGCCCTGCTCGTGACCCTTGCCGGCGATCACGACCGTGTCCCCCTCGCGCGCCTCGTCCAGGGCGAGAAGGATTGCGGTGCGCCGATCAGGCTCCAGCGTGACATGAGCCCGGAGCTCAGGCGGCACGCCGGCGACGATCTCGTCGATGATCGCCAGCGGTTCCTCGCTGCGCGGGTTGTCCGAGGTGACGATGGCGCGGTCGGCGCGGCGGGCGCCGATCCCGCCCATCAGCGGCCGCTTGCCACGGTCGCGGTCGCCGCCGCACCCGAACACGATGATGACCCGGCCGCGGGTCACGGCGCGCGCCGCGGCGAGGGCGTTCTCGAGCGAGTCGGGCGTGTGCGAGTAGTCGACGACGACGCTGAACGGCTGGCCGGCGCGCACCGCCTGAAAGCGGCCGGGCACGCCCTCGGTGGTCTCGAGGCCGCGCACGACCGCCTCGGCCGGGACGCCGAGGGCGAGCGCGGCGGTGGCGGCGGCGAGGGCGTTCTCGACGTTGAAGCGCGCCGCCAGGCGCAGCGAGACGCGCGCCTCGACGGCGAGGCGCGGGACCGAGAGCGTGAAAGCCGACGCGTCGGCGCGCAGTTCGAGGTCGGCGGCACAGGCATCGACCGCTTCCGGAGCGCCGGATGAGCCGGCGACGGCGCAGGTCCAGAGGCCGTCGCCGTACTCCGGCCGGCAGTCGTCGATGAGGCGCCGGCCGAACTCGTCGCCGGCGTTCACGACCGCGAGTGCGGAGCCGTTGCGGGCACCGTCCGGGAGGAAGAGCCGGCGCTTGGCGGCGAAGTAGTCGTCTAGGTCGGAGTGGTAGTCGAGGTGGTCCCTCGTGAGGTTGGTGAAGACGACCGCATCGAAGGCGATGCCGGCGGCGCGGTCCTGCGCGAGGGCGTGCGAGCTCACTTCGAACGCGCACGCCCGGTCCCCCGCGTCACGCATCTCGCGGAACATGCGCTGCAGATCGAGGGACTCCGCCGTCGTGAGTTTGACCGGGTGTTCCTCACCGCCGATGCGGTTCACGACCGTGCCCAGCAAGCCGCAACTCTGGCCCGCCGCGCCGAGGATCCCGGCGACGAGATGGGCGGTCGTCGTCTTGCCATTGGTGCCGGTGACCCCGACGACGCGCAGCGCCGCTGACGGGTCGCCGTACCAGCGCGCCGCCATGAGCGCCATCGCGCGGCGCACCGACGGGACGATGACCGCTGGGAGCGCCTCGCCGGTCTCGCGATCGCAGACCAGCGCCGCAGCGCCTGCGGCGGCGGCGCGGCCGGCGAACTCGTGGCCGTCGAACTTGAGCCCGGGGACGCAAAAGAAAAGCGTGCCGTCGGCGACGTCACGCGTGTGGTAGGCGAGGCCCCGGATCTCGGTGGACGGGTCGCCGCGCACGGTTGCGCCCGACACCCCGTCGACCAGCTCAGCAAGCTTCATCGCGGCAGATTCTATCAAACCGGCTGCCCCACTCCACCCCACGCCGCGCGGTCTGCCGTCGCCCGGCCGCGCCGGCTGTTCACGGCGCGATCTCCAGGTGCCCCAGCGCAAAATCCATGATCTGCTGCACCGCCGGCGCGGCGATGTCGCCGCCGAAGATGGACGTGCGCGGCGAGTCGACGGCGACCATCACCACGAGCCGCGGGTGGTCCGCCGGCACCATGCCGATGAACGAGGCCACGTAGTCGGTCTTGGAGTAGCCGCCGCCGTTCGGCAGCGCCTTCTCGGCGGTCCCCGTCTTGCCCGCCACGACGTAGCCGGGGATCTTGGCCTTGACACCGGTGCCGTGATCGACCGCCGCGGCCAGCATCTTGCGCACCGATGCGGCGATCCGCGCTGGGATGACGAGGCGGCCCGCCGGCTCCTTGTACACCTGTGCGCCGACCTGTTGGACGAGGTGCGGCTGCACGTAGACGCCGTCGTTGGCCACCGCCGCGAACGCGGAGGTTATCTGCAACGGCGTCACCGAGATTCCCTGCCCCATCGGCAGGTTGATGATGGTCGTGCCCGACCACTGGTTCGCGGCCGGGACGTAGCCGGCAGACTCGCCCGGGAACGCGATCCCCGTGGCCTTGCCGAAGCCGTAGGCTTCGGCCCACTTGAGCAGCGCGGCCTGCCCCATCTTCATGCCGATCTTCACGGCGCCGACGTTGCTCGAGTTCACCAGGATGTCCTTGACGTTGTAGTTCACGGTGCCGCGGTTCTCGGCCTCGTGGATGGTGGAACCGTAGAGCGTGAGGGTGGGCGGCAGGGTGAAGCGCTCGTGCGTGTTCACCGTGCCGTCGGCGAGCGCCCCGGAGATGGTCACCAGCTTGAAGATCGAGCCAGGCTCGTAGGCGTCGGTGATGGCACGGTTGGCGTCGTTCGCCTGATCGAGGCCGAAATCGTTGTTCTTGACCTGCGGCACGTTGACCATGGCGAGAATGTCGCCGTTGCGCGGGTCCATGACGATCGCGACGGCTCTCTTTGCGTAGGACGACTTGAGCGTGTGCTTGAGGACGTCCTCGGCCGTGTATTGGATGTCCTCGTCGAGCGTGAGGCGCACGTCCTGCCCCGCCACCGGCTGCATCTGCCGGATGGTCTTGAGCGCCTGGCCGGCAGGGTCACGCACGACGACCTCGCTGCCGGGCTCGCCGCTGAGCTGCTTGTCGTACTCCAGCTCCAGGCCGGCGAGCCCCTTGTTTTCGACGCCGGCGAAGCCGAGGACCTGGGCCGCGGAGCCCTTCATCGGGTAGGCTCGCGACTCCCCTGCGTAGGCACTCACACCGGGCAGCCGAAGGGCGAGCGCGGCCTTCGCGAGCACCGGATCCACGTTGCGGGCCACGTAGGCGAACCGGCGAAGCGCGGGGTCCATCAGCCTGGCGAGCAGAGCGCGGCGGTCGCGCTTCTTGTGCAACCCGACCGCCGCCGCGAGCTCGTGGGCGGCGGCGCGCGGATCGGTCAGCAGATAGGGCGTCGCGAACACCGTCTGCGTGGGCTTGCCGACCGCAAGCTCATTGCCGTTGCGGTCGAGGATGGCGCCGCGGGGCGCCGGCAGGACGACCGTAGCCGTCTGCTGCTCCAGCGCGATCCTGGTGAGGTTCGCGGAGGACGAGGCGAGCGCCACTGCCTTGCCGCCCACGAGCACAAGGAAGACGATGAAGAGCAGGCGCAGGAGCCGGATGCGGCCGTCGACGCCGCTGCCGCCGCCGACACCCCCTCCGCGCGCGAACCGGGCCGTCAGCCCGCGCAGGCCGCCGTCGCGCCCGCCGGCCGCGCGACGCCGTCCTGTGCGTGCGGCCGCCATCAGTCCCTCTCAGCCACCTGGGTCGTCGAAGTCGACCTGTGGACCCTGAGCGTCTCCCGGTGCGCAGCGTCGACCAAGCCGAGCTGCTTCATTGCGATCTTGCGGATGTTGACGCTCGAGCCCTGGTTGGCGACTGTCTCCTGAAGTTGCAGGTTCTCCGCGCTGAGGCGTCCCACCTCGCGCGCCACCGCGTCGGTCTGCAGGCTCTTCTGTACAACGGCGAAGCTCAGCGCGACCCGGCCGACGGCGAGGACGGTGAGACAGACGACGAAGACGATGAAGAGGCGCATCAGACGGGCGCGCTGTGCCGCGCGCTGCCGCGCCTGCGGCGCCCGGCGCGCGGCCGGCGGCGCCGGCCGGCGCTCCGTATCCTCGCTGCGGCGCGGCGCTACCGCCGTCTTCCGCGCTTGTGCCGCTGCCGCCACCGTGCCTCCTAGAGCTTGATCGCGACGCGCAGCTTGGCCGACTTGCTGCGCGGGTTGACGTCGATCTCCTGGGCCTGCGGTGTCACCGGCCGGCGCGTGAGCACGCGCAGAGTGGGCTCGTGACCGCAGACGCACTGCGGCAGGCCGGGCGGGCAGATGCAGCCCGCGGCGTGGCCCCTGAAGAACTCCTTGACCATGCGGTCCTCGAGCGAATGGAAGCTCATGGCGGCCAGGCGCCCGCCGGGCCGCAGCACGCGATAGGCCTCTTCGAGCCCCATCGCGAGGGACTGCAGCTCGTCGTTGACGACGATGCGCAGCGCCTGGAACACGCGGCGCGCCGGGTTGCCGGCGCCAAAGCGGGCCGGCGTCGGGATGCTGCGCTTGATGACCTCGACGAGCTCGCACGTGGTGGAGAACGGCGTCTTCTTGCGCGTGATGACGATGCCGCGAGCGATCGACTTGGCGTAGCGCTCCTCGCCGTAGCGCCGGAAGATGTCGGCGAGCTCGTCCTCGGGGAGGGTGTTGACCAGGTCCGCGGCCGTGACCTCGAGCTCCGGGTCCATGCGCATGTCGAGGGGTGCGTCGTAGGCGTACGAGAAGCCGCGCTCGCGCCGGTCGAGCTGCATCGACGAGACGCCGAGGTCCATGTAGACGAGGTCTGCGGAGGCGTCGTCGAGCTCGGCGAGCACCGCCGCGAAGTTGCCGTGATAGAGCTCGCAGGCGCAGGGCGCGGCCTGCGCGACGTCGCGGAAGAACTCGGCGACGCTCGGGTCGCGGTCGACGGCGATGAGGCGGCCTTTGGCGCCGAGCAGCGCCGCGACGGCCTCCGCGTGCCCGCCGCCGCCGAAGGTGCAGTCGATGGCCACGTCGCCCTTGCGCGGGCGCAGAAGCTCGATCAGTTCGTCGAGAAGGACCGAGGTGTGAGCGAGAGCCATCTCGTACTCACGAAGTTGCAAGCTCGTCTGCGGTAGCATCGGCCTCCTCCTCCAGCTGGGACAGGTAGTCCGCCCAAGCCGTGCGGTCCCAGATCTCGACGTGGTCCTGGACCCCGATCACGGTCACCTCGCGCTTGATGCCGGCGAACTCCAGCAGGCGCGCCGGCAGGGTCACGCGACCCTGGCGATCGAGCTCCTCCTGGAACACGGCGCTGGCGGCGGCGAACCGCTGCAGCGCGCGTTGCTTGCTGTTCAGCGACGACTGGAGCGTCTGCTCCTGGAGGTGACGCTCGAACTCCTCCGGGGCGTAGGCGGCCAGGCAGCGCTCGTGGCCGCGAGTGACGTAGATACCGTCCGCGAACGCCGTGCGCAGCCGCGCCGGGACGGCGATGCGGTTCTTCGCATCGAGCGTGAAGTCGTACTCCCCCACCAGGACCGGTCGCTGCATGCGAGCAACCTACCCCACTTCTCCCCACATTGCAACATTTCTCAGTACCTGCTCCCCCCTCCGCTGCACGAGGCGCCACCACGCCGCGAAAGGCGGCGGCCGGCGCCTGGTCAGGGCACGGTCACGACCATGCCGCGCGTGGACGCGCGTGAGGGAGGCGGGTGGCGGCGGAGGGTGATCCCGGGGTCACGCGAAGGGCGCCCGGCGCCGTCCCGGCGCCGAGGAGTCGGGCGGCCGGACTACTGGCGCGGGACGCGGACCTTCTCGCCGACGACGAGCGTCGTCGCGCTGAGGTCCGGGTTGGCCGCCTGGAGGACGTCGGCGGTCGTGTTGAACTTCACGGCGATCCCCGACCAGCTGTCGCCGGCCTTCACCTTGTACGTCTTGTACGCGCTTTTGGTCTGCGTCACGACAGGCGTCGGGGTGTTGACCGGCTCCGTCCTGCCGCCGATGACTCCCGACTGGAAGACGATCGCGATGAGCGCGATACAGGCGACGAGGAACACCGCCGGGGCGGCGATGCGGGCGATCTTGCGGCCGCCGTCCGGAGACGCGGCCGGCCGCGGGCGCTGCCGCGGGCTCCTGCTCGCCGTCGTGGCGACGGGGACGACGCTGCGCTGCGGGCGCCGCGGCTCGGGCGCCGGAGTGGTGGCCGGCGTGCCGTCCGACATCGCTTCCAGGCGCTCAAGCGCCGCCGACGGGTCGGTCGCTTCGCCGCCGGCCGCGGGCCGCTCGCTCGGTGGAGCCTTGGCGCGCGGGCGCGCGGCGCCGGAAGACGAGCGCTTGCGGCGCGGGGCCTGGGGTGCGTTGTCGGAGGCGTCGTCAGTCATTGGGCGTACGGAAGTCCGCTGCGCATAGATTCGGCGGCCGTCGCGGCAGCCCTGCGATAGTCGCCGCCGTCGCGCTGCCACGCGAAGATGATGGAGCGTGACGCGTTGACGACGAACCCGGCGGCGACGCCGGCGGCGACGCCCTTGAGGGCGTCCGGCCCGGCGCCTTGGGCGCCGAATCCGGGAACGAGCAGGAACGCGTGCGGCAGTGCTTTGCGCACGAGGCGCAGCGCCTCCGGGCTGGTCGCGCCGGCCACGGCGCCGACGTCGCTGTACCCGGCGTCGCCGATGTACTGGGCGCCGAGGCGCGCCACCAGATCGGCGACGTGCAGGTAGAGAGGGCGGCCGTCCACCTCACGCTCCTGCAGGAGCGCGGCCCCCGGATTGCTGGTGCGCGTGAGGACGAACACGCCCTTGCCGTCGGCGCAATGGGCGACGAGCGGCGCCAGCGAGTCGTCGCCCAGGTACGGGCTGGCGGTCATGGCGTCGGCGCCGAGGCCGGCGACCGGGGCGCCGAGGCCAGGCGCGCCGCCGAAGGCGGCGTGCCCGTAGGCGGCGCCGGTCGAGGCGATGTCGCCGCGCTTGACGTCGAGGATCACGGGCAGTTCGTACTGGTGCGCGCAGCGCACGACCGCGCGCAGCGCGCCCCACCCGGGGGCGCCGTACTGCTCGAAGCACGCCGCCTGCGGCTTGACGCAGGCCGCACTTTGGGCGACGGCGTCGATCACGCCGGTGCAGAACTCCTGGAAGCAGGCGGCGACGGCGCCCTCGTCGCCGAGGTCGGCGACGCGCGGCCGGTACTTCTCGACGAGCTCCGGCGGCATGCCTGCGAGCGTCGGGTCGAGGCCGACGCAGACGACGCTGCGCCGCGCGGTGACGGCCGTCGCCAGATTGTCGGAGAAATGACGCATGCCTGCCCTCCCGGAAAGCCCGCCTATCCTATCCGAAGCGGGCTGAGCGCGGGAGTGCCGGTGCGTGAGCTTGCGGGAAGGTGGCCGCGTAAGCGTGCTCGAGCGTCGCCGCGTGAGCCCGCGGGAGCGCGGCGGGTCAGATCGGGGCGCCGCCGTTCGTGGAGCTGGACGGGACCGGCGAGTCGTCCGCGTCCCGGCCGGCGTCATCCCGCGCATCTGCGCCGGCCGCCTCCGCTCCGTGGCGCGTCTGGAACTGACGCACGTTGCGGCGAATGGTCGCGAGCTTGGCGCGCACGTAGTCACTGGCCTCATCGCGTTCCGCCCGGTCGTCGTCGGTGCGCTCGGACTCGGCCTGCATCTCGCGCAGGACCTCCATCAGCTGGGCGTCGTCCATGTCGCCGAGCGTGTTGATGTCCCACTTCATGGCCTTGCTCGACGTCTGGTGCACCGCGTCGAGCTTGGACCGGACCACGGGGTTGAACACCGCGCCGGGGTCGACCTGCGCCGTGATCTCGTCGACGTCGCGGATCATGTCCTCGATGCTGGCGCCTTCCTTGGGGATGATCTTGATGCGCCCGTCCGCGTCCTCGACCACCCGCTCGATGGAGAGGTAGGCCTTGAGGAAGCCTTCGGTGAACGCGACCGGCACCGTGACCGCGTAGGCGATCACCTGGAGCACCTCGGCCGCGAACTGAGTGAACGTGCCCGTGTGCAGGTAACTGTCTTCGATGAGGCCGAGCAGCATCGACTTGAGGTACGGGTCCGCGCGCGCGTCGCGCGGTCTCCCGCCGGGCAAAGCCTCGCGTGGCTTGTCGCTGTGATCGCTCATCCCTCTCGTCGCGCAGTATCGGCAGCGGGAGGCGCGGACTTGACAGGAACGACGACCATCGTTGGCTGTGCCGGCCTGTTCCGGTAGGCTGAGGGCGATCGCAGGCGAGGAGGGACGTGGACGGCGACGGGCTCATCTTGGAGGGCGAGGCACGGCTCGCCGCGGCCATCGCCGCGTTCTCGCGGGCCCCACGCGCCGGAGCGCTCTTCTGCGACATCGACGGCACGATCTCCCCCATAGTCGCGCGGCCGGACGACGCAGAGGTCCCGGCCGAGTTCCGCGACGTCCTCGCCGGACTCGTCGCGCGGCTCGGCCTCGTGGCCTTCGTCACCGGCCGCGCACTGGAAGACGGGCGCCGCATGATCCCCCTCGACGGCGCCGCCTATGTGGGCACGCACGGGCTCGAAGTGCTGGGCGCCAACGGGACCGTGCTCACCGAGCCGCAGGCCGAGCGCTACGTGACGCAGGTCCAGGGGGTCGCGGACGCCGCGGCGCGCGACCTCGACTGCGAGGCGCTCGGCGTGGTGCTGGAGAACAAGCGCACGATGCTTGCCATCCACTACCGACTGGCGGCCGACGCGGCCGCGACCCGGCACGAACTCCTGCAGAAGGTCGTCGAGCCGGCGCGCGAGCGCGGACTGGCGATCTCGACCGGGCACTTCCTCTTCGAGGTGCGGCCGCCGCTGCCGTTCACCAAAGGGACCGCGACGCGCCGGCTGCTCGGCGCGGGCGACTACCTGGCGGCGCTGTTCTGCGGCGACGACTTCACCGACGCCACCGGCTTCGACGTCCTGCACAAATGGGGCGCGCAGGACGCGCGGCGCGGCGCCTGCGCCCTGGCCGCGGTGACGGACGAGACGCCGCGGCCGGTGCTCGAGGGCGCCGACGTGCTGGTGCGCGCCACGCCGGGCGTGCTCGAGGCGCTCTCGCGGCTGCTCGCCGCCGTCGGCGGCTGAGCCGCTTCTGCCGGGTCCGCGAGCCGCTCCGCACGCCGGCGGCGCGCAGCGCTCGCGCCGGCCTCAGTGTCCGGAGAACTCCGGCGGGCGCTTCTCGAGGAACGCCGCCATGCCCTCGGATTGGTCCTCGCTGGCGAACGCGAGCGCGAAGAGGTCCCGCTCGACGCCCTGCCCGGTCGCGAGGTCGCTGCTGACCGCCGCGTGGACTGCTGCCTTGCAGTAGCGCATCGCCAGAGGGCTCTTGGCGGCCAGCTCCGCCGCGAGCTTCAACGCCTGCGCCATCAGGTCGTCCCTGGGGTACACCGCCTGCACGAGCCCGATGCGCAGCGCCTCTTCGGCGCGGATGTGACGGCCGGAGAGCACGAGGTACTTGGCCCAGCCCTCGCCGACCATGCGCGGCAGGCGCTGCGTGCCGCCGAACCCGGGCGTGATGCCGAGGCCGATCTCGGGCTGGCCGAACTTGGCCTTCTCGCTCGCCAGCCTGATGTCGCAGGCCAGGGCCAGCTCGCAGCCGCCGCCGAGGGCGAAGCCGTTGACGGCGGCGATCCACGGCTGCGGCGCCGCCTCGATGCCGCTCATCACGGCCTGGCCGAGCGCCCCGAAGCGGCGCGCTTGTTCGGCCGTGAAGTGCCGCATCTCGGTGATGTCGGCGCCGGCCACAAAGGACGACTCCCCCGCGCCGGTGAGCACGACGGCGTGCACCGCGTCGTCCGCGGAGAGCTCGCTCACCACGCTCGCGAGCCGCTCGTTGGTCTCGGTGTTGAGCGCGTTGAGCGCCTCCGGGCGGGCGACCGTGACGATCGCGACCGCGCCTTCGCGCGTGAGCTCGACGGCCATGGCTGACCCTCCTCGGCAGTGGCTGGACTCTGTGCGCCAACTCTACCGCAGCGCAAGCGACAACGGACCCTGCCCGGCTGCCCTCGTGGCCCGCGGTCAGACTCTACTATTGTCATACTGGACAGTAGGGCGAGGTCGTGATGAGGTTGGGATGCAACGACGAGTCGCGCCAGGAGGCCGCCATGTCACCGTTCCGCCGCAGGAGAGCGACCGCCGCCGTGCTGGCGTGCGGAGCCGCCCTGGCCTGTGTCGCAGTCTTCGCCGCGTGCGGCACGACCGGGAGTGCGGCGCCCTCCACCTCGGCAACGGCCGCCGCGGACAACCCCACGCCGACGCCGGTGCCGTCGCCACTGATCACGAGCGGCCGCCCGCCCGCCGGAGCCGTCGACACTGTGCGTGAGTTCTGGCGACTGGTCGGCCAGAGCCGGCTGACCGAGGCTCAGGACTTTCTCACGACGCCGGACTCGCCGATCCGCCTGTGGGACGGCAAGGACATCGCCGCCGCGCGCTTCGTCCGTGTCGCCCCGGAGACGGTGGGCAAGGCGCCGGTCGCCGGAGCCACCGTCGAGTTCGCGGTCGACGTCTGGATCAAGCCCACGTCCGGCGCCTCGGCGTGGGGCCCGGCCGGCGTCCACCTGCTGTTCGAGAACGTCGCCCGCATGAGCGACGGAAGCTGGCGCATGGTCGAGAGCGGCACCGGCCCGTGAAACCGGGCGGCGCGCGCCGCGGAAAGCCCGGGCGGCGCTAGGAGCGCAGCTTGCGCAGCGGCGCCACGCTCGCCATGAGGCGGCGCTCGCTGCCGTCGTTCTCGAAGTGCACGACGACGATGCCTCCGCTCTCCATCTTGAGGACCGTCCCCTCGCCGAGGGTGGCGTGCAGCACGCGGTCGCCGGCGGAGAAGAACTGCTCGACGACCTCCTCATCCAAGGTCTCGTCTTTCTCCAGCCCGGTGAAGCGGCGGCCGGAGGCGCCGTCCACGTCGTCGTCGCGGCCGCGGCCGTACCG
>Ga0075520_1001745_pt1 | contig 10607 bp, 8 predicted proteins | sample NGEPerB_FD_75100 | JGI IMG/M metagenome (GOLD analysis project Ga0075520, IMG submission 75100) | Arctic peat soil microbial communities from the Barrow Environmental Observatory site, Barrow, Alaska, USA - NGEE PermafrostAB12-B | ecosystem: Environmental > Terrestrial > Soil > Wetlands > Peat ...
GCCAACGGCATTAACCGGTTGCAAGAAAGTTCTTTTCCCCTGGGCTAAAACCGGCTGTCAGTTATTATTTTTATCTTATTTTTGAAAGATATATGAGAATAAAGTCACAAACATGCCTGTTGCTTTTATTTCTTATTATTGCTGGTTGCAGCAATAATAAGAAAGATTATTCAACAATCGCCGGGGTTGCCCAGGGATCGACTTACAGTATGATAATTGAGAATTCAAATCATTTTGATGCTTCAGAAGTCAATAATAAGGTAGGCGAGATTCTTCATGCATTCGATATGTCGCTTTCGCTCTATGTCGATTCCTCTATAGTTTCGAGGATAAATAGGAATGATACAGTTACATGCGATTCATTTTTTATAGAGGATTTTGAGAAATCAAGAATGATATGGCAGTTGACCGGAGGAGCATTCGACGTTACTGTTGCTCCTCTCGTAAGGGCTTGGGGATTTGGTCCTGATGGTCATAAAAATATTTCTGATATAAAGCGCGACTCGCTCCTGAAACTAGTAGGCATGGAGAAGGTTGAACTCCGTAACAGGAAGGTTATAAAGAGTGATCCACGGATAAGCCTGGATTTCAATGCAATAGCGCAGGGCTATTCGGTCGATGTTATTTGCAGATATTTTGACGGCCTTGGCATTAAAAACTACCTGGTGGAAATTGGTGGTGAGGTAAGGGTAAAAGGCAAAAAAGCCGGAAAGCTATGGAGGATAGGAATTGATAAGCCTGCTGATGACAATATGATTCCCGGGAATGACCTTGAAGCTATTGTGAGATTAAAAGACAAGGCCCTTGCAACTTCCGGAAATTACAGGAAATTTTACATTGAAAATGGCATCAAATACTCCCATGAAATAGATCCCAAAACAGGCAATCCGGCAAGGAATACTCTTTTGAGCGCCTCTGTCTTTGCCGATGAGTGTGCAATCGCCGACGGCATTGCAACGGCCTTCATGGTAATTGGGAAAGATAGAACAATAGAGTTTCTTGCTCTTCACCCCGAATATGAGGGGTACCTTATTTATTCTGATGATAGCGGCAATTTTAAAACATGGACCTCAGAAAAGCTGAAAAGATTAATCTCGGAATCAGGGAATAAATAGCTTTTCCCCTGCCAACACTTGTCCACCAAATCTTAAGCAAAGGATCCAGCGATAGTGAGTGCACCAGCCAATAAACCTTATTATTTAAACAACTTATTGAATTAATTGTTTAATGATTGAATTTTATATGATATCACTCGATTTATGAGCAGCATCAAACAGAGCAGGGAAACAATCCTGTCCGATTTCAGGTTGGCCAGTCTTAGCCGTAACCTGAGTATTATTGGCAGAAGGGAAGTACTATCCGGGAAAGCCAAATTCGGAATATTCGGAGACGGTAAGGAAATTATTCAGATCGCACTTGCAAAACAGTTCAGGGATGGCGACTGGCGTTCAGGATATTACAGGGATCAAACCTGGATGATGGCAATGGGTCTTTACGACTCGATTGAGTTTTTCCACCAGCTTTATGGCAATACTGACAAGAAAATAAATCCGGGCAGTGGGGGAAGGGTGTTCAACAACCATTTTTCTGTACCGAATATTAATCCTGACGGCACATGGATGGATCTGATGAAACAAAAAAATTCATCTTCAGATATTTCTCCCACAGCAGGTCAGATGCCGAGGCTGCTTGGACTTGCTTATGCCTCAAAATTATTCAGGCAGAATAAGGAGCTTCATAGGTTCACCACTTTATCAGACAAGGGAAATGAAGTAGCTTTTGGCTCTATAGGAGATGCCAGTACATCAGAAGGTCATTTCTGGGAGACTATGAATGCAGCAGGTGTTCTCCAGGTGCCAATGGCAATCTCTGTTTACGATGATGGTTACGGCATCTCGGTTCCAAAAAAGTACCAGACTACAAAAGGGAGCATCTCAGATATACTTAAGGGATTTGAAAGTGAACCAGACCGCCCCGGAATAATGATATTCAAGGGAAAAGGATGGGACTATCCGGGGTTGATAAAGCTTTACGAAGAGGGTATAGAGATCTGCAGGAGAGATCATATTCCGGTACTGTTCCATATTGAAGAAGTAACCCAGCCTCTTGGCCATTCAACTTCCGGTTCGCACGAGCGGTATAAAAGCGAGGAGAGGCTGAAATGGGAAGAAGAATTTGATCCGATACGGAAAATGAGGGATTGGATCATTGAAAGCAAAATTGCCACCGTTGGTGAACTTGATAAGCTGGCTGCTGAGGCTGAAGAAGAAGCAAAAGAATCGAGGAAAAAAGGATGGGAAATGTTCCAGGCACCTATGAGGATCGAAAGGGATGCCCTGGTAAAAATTATCAGCGACCGCTCATGCAAGTGCCATGAGGAATCAAAAGAGGCATCTGTCGATAATATCACTGAAGATCTGGTAAAGGTCATTTCACCTATCAGGAAGGATAACTTTGTGGCTGCCAGAAAGATACTGAGGAATGTATGTGAATCATGCAATAAGTCAGACAACCTGAAGGAAGAGCTTCACGGATGGCTGAAGCGCAACTATGAAGATGCGTCCCTTAGCTATGATTCGTTCCTTTATAATGAAACTCCATCATCTGTGATGAATGTTAAGCCGGTGTCAGTGGTCTATTCAGATAATTCACCGGAGGTGCCCGGCAGACAGATATTAAGAGACAATTTTGAAAAGCTTTTTAGTAAAAATCCGCTATTGGTGACATTCGGCGAGGATACCGGCAAGATTGGCGGTGTAAACCAGTCGCTGGAAGGTTTGCAGAATAAATTCGGCGAACTTCGCATCACCGATACCGGCATAAGGGAGGCAACGATACTGGGACAGGGCATTGGCCTGGCTCTCAGGGGTATGAGGCCAATAGCTGAAATACAATATCTTGATTACCTGATGTATGCTCTTCAGATTCTAAGCGACGACCTGGCAACTACTCATTACAGGACTGCCGGAAGGATGGTTGCACCACTTATTATTTCCACACGCGGACACCGGCTTGAAGGGATCTGGCACTCCGGTTCACCGATGAGCATGCTTATCAATTCAGTAAGAGGGGTCTACGTTTGCACACCTCGGGATATGACCAGAGCGGCAGGATTCTATAATATGCTGCTCGAAGGAAATGATCCTGCAATTGTAATCGAACCACTTAACGGATACAGGCTTAAAGAGAAGATGCCCGACAATATCGGCGAATACAGGATTGAACTTGGAGTACCAGAAATACTAAGCACCGGAACTGATCTTACACTTGTCACATATGGATCCACTGTCAGGATTGCCGCTGAAGCAGTAAAGCAACTTGCTGTACATAACATATCGGTTGAACTTATTGATGTTCAGACTCTTGTTCCATTCGATAAAAAAGGTATAATTCTTGATTCGCTGAAGAAGACGAGCAGGATATTATTTCTCGATGAGGATGTACCAGGAGGAACTACAGCCTTTATGATGCAGGAGATACTTGAGAAACAGAAAGGATGGCAATACCTCGACTCTCCTCCGAAGACGCTTACCGCGAAGGAACACAGACCGGCATATACCACTGACGGTGATTATTTCTCAAAGCCGAGTGCTGAAGATATTTTCGACGCCGTGTTTGCCGTTATGAAGGAAGCCGTACCGGCAAAATATTGATCTTGGGCTGCATGTACTCACCCCCTTTCTTTTTCCCCCTCTCTGCATTGCAAAGAGGGGGAAATTGATTTCGTACTGGAATTGATCACCCCCTCTTTACGAAGTAGAGAGGGGGGCGGGGGGTGAGTACAGGTATAGGAGATCTGACTGCGGAGTATTATTCTTTTATACCAATAATTTTCAGCAATTCTGTCGCAGCCTCTTTTGGTCCGCTGGTTTCATAACCAGGTATGCCAAGCCTTGTCCTCATCTGACCCACATAGATATTCTTCCTGAAGAAGGAATCAAAGAATTTTCTGGCAATCTTTTCGTGAACGGCCTTGTATTCCGGGGGACCGAAGATGTTCGCAAAATAGGAATGCACCAGCCCGCTCGAAGTAGTTGTACCTTTGCTCATTACAGCTCCGCTGCGGAAAATGTTAAGTGCTGTCTCGGGGGAATCAAATTTTTCGATCACGGGGTGGTCGTTATCAATTTCCTCGTAGTTATTTGCATAAAGGATAAAATCGATCTTGTGGCCTTTAGTAATATTCTCTAATGTTGTAACCGGAAACACAATACGGGCGTTGACCTGGCTTGGGTTCATAATTATTGACCTGTCAAGATGTCCGTAGGCATATCCTGGCTGAAGGTCGTCAAGACGAAGAAATGCTCCTATTTCGGTCCCATATCCGACAGGGTTTCCTTCGGCATCAAGATCAATGGACCCCATATCGTCTGCAATAATAGTCAGTTCTCGGATATATTTATCTCCCAGGACCCTGAATGCCTCGAGAGTTTCTGATTTTCCGGCCCCGGTATCGCCCATCATCAGGATGTTCGCCTCTTTCTTATCCTGGAGCAGGATTTTTATCATTGCTCCATGAAAAGGCATTCTGCCCTCCTTCATCATGATAGAGTTATGAAGGGTGAGGATCATTTTTTTAAGATATCCGAAGTAACCGAATTCCGGTCTGTTTGGAATAGCTCCAACAAACATGCCTGTAGCTTCGTCTTCAAAAAAGACTGTAGGATATTTCGATAGGTTATCCAGAACATTCCCCGGCACTCCGTATATGAATACCGCGTCTGGATTTTTTTCAAGGTCTTCATCTTCAGCCAGCTGGAAGAGGTTACAAAGTGAAAAGCCGAGCTCAAAAAATTCGATGTGGAAATAGACCATTATGAGCAATTTGCCTACACGCGCCGGAAAGCATATCCATTCATCTGAGCAAATCTCTACAAGATCAAGAGGATTCTGCTGTATCTTCTTAAATTGCCCTGTGCGTTTATTCATGGGCTGCTGGATGACCAGGGGAGGGTATATAAGCATCTGCCTTATAACCTGGACACAATTAAGCTTCCTGTATTTTTCGGAAGTATAACCGACCTCCTTGGGTAATGAAATAACTGCCATTTCAGCTCCTGCAGGAACCTGCCGGTAAACACTGGGATGGCTTCCCGTAATGTTCTCCTGGATATGCCTGTAAACTGTCCTGATCAGATGAGTAAGATGTTCAATTGTCTCATTGAATGTTCTATACGGCCTCTTATCGAGGCGGTCACCTTCAGAATCATTAATTATAAAACGATCAAAATGCCTCCAGTAATCATATAAATCCTCGACAAAACCATTCAGCATCTGAAGGTTCTTCAGAAAAGGTTCTGACCGGTCAAAAATATGAGGTACAACATTGTTCTCTAATTTTACAAGAAGCGTCAGTGTTTTAACCAGGTCATTCACTGAATCTTCGTCTGATATTCCCCCGGGGAAAATCTCTGTCAGAGGAGACATTTTCAGTTTCAGATGGTTGAGATAATGGTCCAGTACCATCCTGAATTTCTCACTGGACAGCAATTCTTCTGGAGTCTCGCACATTCTTTCGCGGTTGTTCAGAACAACCTTGTTGCCGATAATTCTTAGGATACTTTTTTGCATTCTTTAATTAACAATCCGGGCTAAAAATATGACAATAATCAATTGAATATTTGAATATGCTTGATTTTTTATTGATATTTTTAAAATATTTTATCAATTAATATTGCATCGAACATATTTGGCATTCTTATTGTTAAAATATGTAAATTGGCACATCATCTATTCATTATGCAGACGGAGCTTGATCTCTTTACGATATTACCTGAAGACAAGATACCTGAGAAGGGCAAGATACTTATTTCTGAACCCTTTCTTCCGGATACTTTCTTTAATCGGACCATAGTCTATCTTGCTGATCATACCAGCGAGGGTTCCATTGGTTTCATTCTTAACAAGAAGCTTGAAATAAAGGTCTGTGATGCCATATCGGGTTTTGAAAAATGCAGGGAATACCTCTGCATGGGCGGACCTGTTGCTCCCGATACTCTTCATTATCTGCACATTCTGGGTGATTTAATCCCCAAAAGCGTATGGGTAAGTGAAAATATCTTCTGGGGAGGAGATATTGATGTTATCAGGAAAATGATCCGCAACGGTAAGATCACAGAATCTCAGATCAGGTTTTTCCTTGGTTATTCAGGGTGGTCGGCAGGTCAGCTTGAACGCGAGCTGATGGAAAATTCATGGGTGATAGCAAAAGTCAAACCCGATATCATTCTTGATAGCCAATCAGGCAACAGCTGGAAGAAAGTTGTCCGAAGCCTTAATAACAAGTATCGTATGTGGGCAGATTTCCCGGAATCACCGGATATGAATTAGAGGTGCAGGATTTTGAATACCAGCTCTTTGAGCAGATCTCCCGGTTCGCTGCTTACATCGCCATAACCCTTCGACTTCATGTCGTAAGTCCTTAACAGGCTGATTACCATAACAGTCTTCGATACATTGTATTTCGATGCTGATAATTCGTAATCCTTAACAAAATAAGGATTGACCTTCAGAGCGGAGGCAACATTGTTTTTCGATTTGTCTTCCAGGTAATGATAGGTGAGAAGCTTGGTGAAATAACTGAAGAGTGACGATATGGAGAGGGTGATTGGATTATCTTTTGGATTATTGGAGAAATAGTAGACAATCATATTGGCTTTCAGAATATTCTTTTCACCAACCGCCTTCTGAAGCTCAAAATTATTATAATCCTTGCTGATACCTATATTCTTCTCTATAAGGGCAGTTGTTATCGCAGGCTTCCCCTGAGGAAGTGTAATTATAAGCTTATCGAGCTCATTGGCAATTTTGTGAAGGTCGGTACCAAGGTATTCCGTAAGCATGGCGCTGGCCGACGGGTCGGTTTTGATGCCTTTTGTCATCAGGTATCGTTCTATCCATGCCGGGACCTGGTAATCGCGAAGCCTCGCTGATTCAAAATATAGTGCATGTGTTTCAAGAGCTTTGTAAAGCTTTGTTCTTTTGTCGATTGCCTTATACTTGTAATTAATTACCAGTATTGTGGAAGGCATCGGTTTCTCGACATAGATTACAATATCCTCAATTTTTTTGACCGTCTGGGCTTCCTTAACTATCACAACCTGGTGGCTGGCCATCATCGGAAACCGTCGGGATGTCTCAATTATGGAAGGCACGGTAGTGTCTTCGCCGTAAATGACAACCTGATTAAAAGATTTTTCAGCCTCTGTAAGAATATTAGCTTCAATATAATCTGTTATAAGATCGATGAAATATGGCTCTTCACCTGCGAGAAAGTACACGGGTTTGAAGATCCTTTTTTTAATATCAGAGATTATCTCCTCGTAATTTGATGCCATATCAGAACCTCAGGTGTTTAACAGAAATGCCATTGTCCTTTATTTCCCTCAGCGAATCGATACCAATTTTAAGGTGAGTTTCAACATATTTGTCAGTCACCTTCTTGTCGCTGGCTTCAGTCTTAATGCCTGTTGATATCATCGGCTGGTCCGAAACCAGAAGCAAGGCTCCGGTTGGGATCTCATTCGCAAATCCGACGGTAAAAATGGTAGCAGTTTCCATGTCAATGGCCATCGCACGCGTCTTTACAAGGTATTTCTTGAAACGATCGTCATATTCCCAGACCCTCCTGTTAGTAGTATAAACAGTACCGGTCCAGTATTCTTTTTTGTACTTTACTATGGTTGCCGATATGGCGCTCTGTAACTTAAATGCGGGCAGAGCGGGAACCTCATTAGGCAGGTAGTCGTTCGAAGTGCCATCACTCCTGATCGCGGCTATCGGGAGAATAAGATCGCCGAGTTTATTCTTCTTCTTTAGCCCTCCGCATTTTCCGAGAAAAAGAACTGCATTCGGGTTCACTGCGCTCAGGAGATCCATCAGGGTAGCAGCATTCGGACTTCCGAATCCGAAGTTGATTATTGAAATACCATCAGCTGTTGCACTAGGGAAGTTTTTATTTCTTCCTTCAACTTCAACATTATTCCATTTTGCAAACAGCTCGACATAATGAAGAAAATTGGTGAGCAGAAAATACTTGCCGAATGTTTTTAAGTCTTTCCCCGTATACCGTGGAAGCCAGTTATTAACAATTTCTTCTTTGGTTTTCATATTTATCAGTCAATAAATTTTATCTCAATATATTTGTATCCAGGATGAACTATATCTTTGAGTAACCTCGTGCCTTCGTGCCTTAGTGGCAGAAAAAAGATGCCACAAAGACACCAGGACACAAAGTTGCACAAAGAATTATCCGTTTTCAAAAGTACAAAACAAAGTTGAAAGAGTTAAATCTGCCCCAATATTCCTTCAGGATAACCGGTGATGAAGGCCGGGAAATGATCCTCGATACAATACGGAAGAAATTTGTCAGGCTCACTCCTGAAGAGTGGGTACGGCAGAACTTTGTGCGCTATCTTATTGGAGAGGGAAAGTACCCGGCCGGACTTATTGCCGTTGAAGTTATGTCAGCCTACAATAAGCTGAAGAAACGTGTTGATATACTGGTTCATGACAGGTCAGGCAAGCCCGTTATGATAGTCGAGTGCAAATCGTGGGACGTAAAGCTTGACGAAAAGGTTTTTGACCAGATAGTCTGCTATAATATGGGTTTCAAAGTACCGTATATAGTTGTTACAAACGGTATTGAACATTATGCCTGCAGGATAGATACGGAATGGACTAAGTACGATTTCCTGCTTGTGATACCTCTTTATGAAGATCTGTTAACCTGAAAAAATATGATCAGAGTCACCTGTGCCATAATCAGGAATGAAGATAACGAGATACTTATTGTTCAAAGGGGAGAGAATACTGATCACCCCCTTAAGTGGGAATTTCCGGGAGGAAAGATAAATGAGGGTGAGAGCGAAGAGGAGTGCATAATCCGTGAAATACAAGAGGAGTTGTCAATGGATATCGTCATCTGCAGCCGGATGGAGAATGTGGATTACGATTATGGAATAAAAGAAATATCTCTTATCCCGTTTGTCTGCGACACTCTCGACGATCTTCCTGTTCTTTCTGAGCACCTTGATTTCAAATGGCTTGCTCCATCCGTACTTATTGAAGCCGACTTTTCTGAAGCCGACGTAATTGTCGCGCATAATTATCTTAATGCGCAGCCTTATGATGATGAGGTGAAAGTCAGTTCTTCGGGTTCTGATGTTAACTTAGCTGACGACGAGGATCTCAGGTCGATGGTCATTTCCATGATGGGAATGAAAAACGCAGAATGGGTGGCAACATCTGCAATAGATAATCCGGCTGTTTTCAAAAAAATGCTCGAATACTCTTATTCTGAAGACAAAAAGCTGGCTTTTCATGCTTCCTGGATTCTGACAAAAGTATGCGACAAATACCCTGATATCATTTATCCATACCTTCCGGGAATAGTTGAAATGCTGAAAAAGATCGATAATGAGAGCGCTCAAAGATCATTCCTTCGCATTATATCCATGAGCGAGATTAGTAAGATCAGCGTCAGACACCATGGATTGCTGGCAGATCATTGTTTTGCTGAATTGAAATCCGGATTCTCTGCTATAGCAATCAAGGCATATTCGATGGAGATCCTGTATAAATTGGCAGTAATATATCCTGAGCTTGTGAATGAGCTTTCTGCGACAATCAATCTGCTCCAGGGGGAAGGTTCTGCAGGGATAATTGCGAGAGGCAGGGCGGTAATGAAAAAGCTTGCGGAAATCTCAGGAAATAAAAATTCCGGAAGATCTTCGTCATTATAAAAAATACTTTATCAGTATGGGAATGAGTATTTCTTAATTATTTATTTCAGGTAAATAACTTTAAGATTGCAAATCCGTGATGTCCCTGACAGTCTTATGATATATATTCCTCCCTTCACCATTTCGTTCTGCGAGTTTTTGCTGCCCCAGTCAACAGAGTATGAACCAGGCTCAAAAACTTTATCTGCCAGAGTCTCCATCAACCTGCCCTGCAGGTCATAAACCTCAAGCCTGTATTTTCCTGGTTTATCAACTTCAACCCAGATTGTCGTATAATCCCGGAAAGGATTTGGAAAGCAGCTCAGAGTACATCCGGCTGAAGAATTTTCGTCAGTTGATGCCACATCAGTCAGGAAGTTCCTTTCTCCCGGTGTACCTCCATCAGTTCCGGCTTTCCAGTTTTTACCTGCATTATTGTCCAGAAATGGGCTGAGCAATGCAATAGAAGCTCCTGTTCCGTTCGCATCAGTAGGCCAGGGGGAATTTGGAGTGTAGCTCAAAAAGTCGATAAGATTTTTCTGGGGATCAAAAAGATTAATATCATCTCCTGAACTGCTAAGGCCAAAATTAAAATCTCCCGTTGCATTCTTTACTTTAGGATATACCAGACTGAATGCTTTGATATCACGACAAACTACAAAAAACATGCCTGGTGAAAGAACAATATCGGAAGTAAAAGTATAACCAGCTTCCGGACCTGAGTCGCTGATAATCCAGTTCTTAAGATTTACAGATGTGTTTCCAGCATTATAAAGTTCGACCCAGTCTTTTGAATCTTTTGCAGGGGATGAGTTATAGTTAATCTCATTTATAACAATAATATTATCACTGCTTGTTGCAGAGGTAAAAACAGCCCTGAATGTA
>Ga0075520_1001746_pt1 | contig 10606 bp, 10 predicted proteins | sample NGEPerB_FD_75100 | JGI IMG/M metagenome (GOLD analysis project Ga0075520, IMG submission 75100) | Arctic peat soil microbial communities from the Barrow Environmental Observatory site, Barrow, Alaska, USA - NGEE PermafrostAB12-B | ecosystem: Environmental > Terrestrial > Soil > Wetlands > Peat ...
GCAACAAGGCGCGCGGCCACGCACAGCGTCCTGCGACGAGCACCGACATCGTCAAAGCCATCTGAGCTGCGCGGAAGGCATGGGTGCGGTGGGCCCTTCGCTCTGGGTTCAGGTCAACCGCGCCATCGAGGCCTGCGCCGCCTGCGATGTGCGGTACAAGCGCGAAGGGCTCACCCCAAGAGACGGGCGCGGGGGTTGCGCCGCTGCAGGGCACGGCGTTGGTCCTCGGACAGTCCGCCGAACACTCCGGCGTCGTGGCTGAACTCGACGGCCCATTTCAGACAGACGTCAACGACCTCGCAGCGCCGGCAGACGGCTTTGGCTTCTTCGATCTGGAGCAGCGCCAGGCCCGTGTTTGCGATAGGGAAGAACAGGTCAGGGTCCTCGTCCAGGCAGGCAGCACGGTCGCGCCACGACATGAGAATGGACTCCTTGTCCTGGAGGTCGGTGGGACGATCATCAGGCTAGCCATTTCAGCACTGCTTCGGGCGGGTTTAGCCGCCATGCCTGGCTCAGGTCAGCCCAGCACGGTGCCGGAGTCGAGCGTTCGCACAGACTCGTCGCTCAAAGCTGTGCGCGCAACGCCGCCGGAATGAGGCATCCCGTGTTGCTCTGTGCTCGCGCAAGGGTGTGCTGCTGCGAAACGGAGACCCGAGCGCAACGCTGCGCCTGGTGGGCGACCTCATCGGATTTCTCCTAGGGTGGAAACCCGGTCGCCCAGGGCCGGGAGGAAACCCTTAGCCCTGTCGGTGGGAGGGGATACGTCCAGGTCCGTTGGGCGATAACCAAGCCGGGCACCGTTTGGTAGTACCAGCAGTGAACCTAGGCAGGCCATGGCCGTGGGCAGCGCGTGGAGACCTGGGAGCTTTGGCCCGGTCTGTGAAGCGTGAACCTCAACACGTTGCCTCCCGGTAGCAGTGGGAATCCTGGTCATTCATGGCAGGGAGGACATCAACTCGTCAGATCTCGTCATCTGCGGGAAGCACAGCGGTCATAGCTTGCGGGTCCAGGGCGAGAACGGCCGCATCCTCGGGTAGGGGCGGGGGAGTGCCGCCCCACTCCGGACACAGACTACGGTGGTCGCACCAGTCGCAAAGCCTGGATTTGCTCGGCCGCCAGTCACCGCTTTGGGCTGCGGTCTCTATCGCCTGCCATAGGGCCTTGAGCTTGCGTTCGACCGCGAGCAGGTCTGCCTCGTCGGGGCAGTAGCGCACGATCTCGGAGTTGGCCAGGTACACCAGCTGGAGCATCTGGGGAACCTGCCCACGCAACCGCCACAGCACGAGTGCATAGAACTTCATCTGGAAGAGTGCCTTGCCCTCGAAGAGTTCGGAGGGCGATCGGCCCGTCTTGTAGTCGACAACCCGGACTTCGCCCGTGGGGGCGACGTCGAGCCGGTCCACATAGCCCCTCAAGGTCAGCCCGTCCAGGTCGGTCTCCACGTAGAGCTCACGTTCGGCTGGTTCCAGGCGGGTGGGGTCCTCCAGAGTGAACCACCGCTCGATCAGCGAAATGGCGTCGCCGAACCAGCTTGCCACCGCTGCCGGATCGCTTTCGTCCACAAGGTCGGCCAGTTCCGGTCTGCCCTCCAGCAGCGCTTGCCACTGAGGCGCGACCAGGGCGGAGGCGGCTTCGATGGTTCGTGCGGAGGTCGGGAGGTCGAACAGCCGCTCCAACACGGCATGCACCAAGGTGCCCCGCGCCGCTGGAGCACTCGGCGGCGACGGGAGTTTGTCGATCACCCGAAAGCGATAGAGCAGCGGACACTGCATGAAGTCTGCGGCCCGGCTCGGGGACAGTGCGGCAACCATGTAATGCACTGTAGGTGGGCCCGCTGACACCTGGCGCACCGACGTGCTCTGCCAGAGACCGGACACATCACCGGCGTACGCCGGGCCGCGCTGGCGTGAGATACGGCTGGTCAATCAGGTCAGCGAAAGCCCCTGAGACCGGAGGGCCTTTGGGGCTCCTTCGAGATGACCGCCCGGGCGATCTCGTGCGAGCCTTCGTCGCCGGTTCGCGTAGAGTCCCTCGCACCTGCTCATGGGTTCACCTCGGGCAAGACGCCGCTCGAGGCCGGGGCCCGGCTCTGCTCCCAGCGTGCAGGCGTCGAGGACGTGACGTCAGCGCCGCCGGAGACACACCGGTTGACGTCGCACGGTCGCAGCGAGGCCGGCACAAAGACCCCGTGGGCTCGCGGAGGCGGTCTCAGAGCACGACGAGAGTGCCAGCCGGCTGCCGGTGGGCGTCAGAACCCGCCGAGGTGCCGGCAGAGTGCGTGGGAGCCCCGGCCGTTCCCGGACGCAAGGATGTCAAATAGGCTCACAACATGGCCGCCGGCACCGAGGACTCGACACGTCAGGCCCCTGGCTGGCGGATCGCGACGATCGGCGGGGTACCGGTTTACATCGGCAAATCGTGGCCGTTCATCGCCCTGTTCGTGGTGGCGACCTTCGGCCCCGGCATCGCCAGCAGCCGCCCGGACCTCGGCCTTGGCGCGTACGCAGTTGCCGGCGGGTACGCCGTCCTGCTGCTCGTCTCGGTTTTGGCTCATGAAGCCGCACACGCGGTCGTGGCGACCCGTCTCGGCTACCGGGTGAGTCGCGTCGTGGCTGATCTGTGGGGCGGGCACACTGCCTACGAAACCTCCGCGGCGCGACCCGGAGCTAGCGCGCTGGTGGCAATCGCGGGACCTGCCGCCAACGCCCTCCTTGCGGTGGCCGGCTGGATCGTCTTGCCCGCCTTCCCAGACGGCGTCGCCTCCACTTTGGTCGGCGCGATCGTCTGGACTAATGCCTTCGTCGCCGGGTTCAACCTGTTGCCGGGGCTTCCGCTGGACGGCGGCTTCCTGGTGGACTCCCTTGTCTGGCGAGTCACCGGGAGCCGAGAGAGCGGGCTTATCGCTGCGGGCTGGTGCGGGCGGGTCGTGACAGCCTTGGTCGTCCTGTACTTCGTGGGTGTCCCGCTGTTGAACGGTCAGTCTCCGGATCTGTTCGGCATCTTGTGGGGCCTGTTCATCGGGTCATTCCTGTGGATGGGCGCCACTAACGCAATCCGTACTGGCCGGGCGAGTCGTGTGCTGGCCGGCATTCGGATTGACGCCGTCTGGCGACGCGCGGGGGCCCTGCCCGCGCACGCGAGCGCCGCGCAGGCACTTGCGCTGCGCACTAGCGGACCCGGTGGAACGGCCGTCGTCGTGGAGGACGAGGCGGGCAGTGCGATCGGGCTCCTTGACGACGAGGCTCTGCGCGCGATCCCCGAGCAGTCGCTCAGAAATGTCGCCGTGACCAGCGTGATGCATCAGCAACCAGAGGGGTGGGTAGTCGAGGCCACCCCTGACCAGTCAATCGCCACGGTAGTGGGTGTCATGCAGCACTTCGGGATCCGTGCTGTGCCGGTGCGGTGGCCTGGTGGCGCTGTTGCCGGCATCGTGCTGGCCGGTGATCTGGAAGCCGCACTGTCTCGCAGGCCTGCTCCGCCCGCCTAGACTTGCTCGTCATGAGCCCGCACAGCGCCACTGGCGCCGACCTGCGTCGTGGATCGTTTGCCGCCGGTGAGCGCGTGCAGCTGACCGATCCCAAGGGCCGACTGCACACCATCACCCTGGAGCCCGGCAAGGAGTTCCATACCCACCGCGGGCGGTTAGCGCACAGCGACCTCATTGGTGCTCCTGACGGGTCGACGATCACGAACACCGCAGGGGTTGAGTACCTCGCCGTTCGGCCCCTGCTGTGTGATTATGTGCTCTCGATGCCGCGTGGCGCTGCGGTGGTCTATCCCAAGGATTCTGCCCAGATCGTCGCCATGGCCGACATCTTCCCTGGTGCCCGCGTGGTCGAGGCTGGAGCTGGGTCGGGCGCTTTGAGCATGTCTTTGCTTCGAGCTGTCGGCGACCTGGGCCACCTTCACTCCTTCGAGCGACGTGAGGAGTTCGCCGACATCGCCCGCGGCAACGTTGAAGGCTTCTTCGGGGGTCCGCATCCTGCCTGGCAGATCACCGTCGGCGACCTGGTCGAGAGCCTGCCGACAGCGGTCGGGGCCGGCACCGTCGACCGAGTAGTTCTGGACATGCTGGCCCCGTGGGAGTGCCTGGAGGTCGTAGCCGACGCCTTGGCCCCCGGGGGCGTGCTCATCTGTTACCTCGCCACTGTCACCCAGCTCTCCCGGGTGGCCGAGGCAGCACGCGACCACGGAGGCTTCACCGAGCCGTCAGCCTGGGAGTCGCTGGTTCGTGGCTGGCACCTCGAAGGGCTGGCGGTCAGACCCCAGCACCGGATGCACGGTCACACCGGCTTTCTGATCAGCACCAGGCGGCTGGCTCCGGGGGTCACGCCTCCACTGCGGAAGCGCCGCCCTGCCAAGGGCGTCCTCGACGGTGACACGGAACTGCCCACCGGCGATTGGTCACTGGAGGACATGGGTGAGCGGGCGACCTCGGAGAAGAAGATTCGGCGCGTTCGCCGATCTTTGACGGATACACCCACCACGTAGACCCGTGTCGCGTTAGGGTCGAATTGTCGGTTATCTCACTGTGGCCGAGAGGCCACTCGAGGAGGTTCCATTCATGTCCGAGAACTCCCCCCAGCATGAGGATCAGCAGGGGCCCTCGGCCGAGCGGGCCGAGCCGCTCGAGCCGGCCGAGGCCTTGCGCCAGCAGTCTCTGCTGTCCGAGGAGGTCGCCGGCCTGCGTCGGCGCCTGGCTGACTCACCGACTCGTTCGCGCGACCTCGAAAACCGCGTGTTGCAGCTGCAGACCGCGCTGTCGACCTTGTCCTCCCAGAATGAGCGTCTTGTGCGGACACTGCGGGAGGCCCGCGAGCAGATCGTCACGCTCAAGAGCGAGGTCGACCGGTTGGCCCAGCCACCCTCGGCCTACGGGTTGATTCTCGAGTCCTATGACGATGCCACTGTCGATGTGCTGACCAGCGGTCGCAAGATGCGGGTTGCCGTCTCACCGTCGGTGGACCCGGGCGAGCTGTCCGCGGGGCGCGAGGTGATGCTCAACGAGGCGCTGAACGTCGTGGCGACCTGTGGCTTTGAGCGCATCGGAGAGATCGTGATGCTCAAGGAGCTCCTGGGTGAGGACAGGGTCCTGGTCGTGGCCCATGCTGACGAGGAGCGAGTCTGCCGGATGGCCGACAGCCTGGACGGAGAACCGATCCGGGTCGGTGACGCCCTGTTGCTGGACTCTCGCTCGGGCTTCGTCTACGAGCGGATCCCCAAGGCCGAGGTCGAGGACCTGGTCCTCGAAGAGGTGCCGGACATCGACTACAGCGACATTGGCGGGCTGGCCGGTCAGATCGAGGCGATTCGCGATGCGGTCGAGCTTCCCTACCTGCACCCGGACCTGTTCTTGGAGCACAAGCTGAAGCCACCCAAGGGGGTTCTGCTCTACGGCCCGCCCGGGTGCGGTAAGACGCTGATCGCCAAGGCTGTTGCAGCCTCGCTGGCCAGGAAGGTGGCGGCCAAGGAAGGCAAGCCGGTCGGCAAGTCCTTCTTCCTAAACATCAAGGGCCCCGAGCTGCTCAACAAGTACGTCGGCGAGACCGAGCGGCACATTCGCCTGATCTTCCAGCGCGCCCGGGAGAAGGCGTCGGATGGCACGCCAGTGGTGGTCTTCTTCGACGAGATGGACGCGCTGTTCCGCACTCGTGGCTCCGGTGTGTCCTCCGACGTCGAGACGACGATCGTGCCGCAGCTGCTGTCCGAGATCGACGGTGTCGAGCGACTGGAGAACGTCATCGTCATTGGTGCCTCCAACCGTGAAGACATGATTGATCCCGCGATCCTGCGACCTGGCCGGCTCGACGTGAAGATCAAGATCGAACGTCCGGACGCCGAGAGTGCCCGTGACATCTTCAGCAAGTACCTCACCGCTGACCTGCCGTTGCACGAGCACGACCTGGCGGAGAACGGCGAGTCTGCCCAGCGCACGATCGAGGCGATGATCCAGTCGGCGGTCGAGCGGATGTACTCCGAGATCGACGCCAACCGGTTCCTGGAGGTCACCTATGCCAACGGTGACAAGGATGTCCTCTACTTCAAGGACTTCAACTCCGGGGCAATGATCCAGAACATCGTTGACCGGGCCAAGAAGATGGCGATCAAGGACTTCCTCACGACATCTCAGAAGGGCATCCGGATCGAGCATCTTCTGGCCTCGTGCGTTGACGAGTTCAAGGAGAACGAGGATCTTCCCAACACGACCAACCCCGACGACTGGGCTCGGATCTCCGGCAAGAAGGGCGAGCGCATCGTGTACATCCGCACGTTGGTCACCGGCAAGGACGGCACCGAGCCGGGCCGCTCCATAGAGGCGGTCGCCAACACGGGCCAGTACTTGTGAGGCCCGTCCGTCGGTGAGGTTCCGGTCAGCCCAGGAGCAGCTGGAACCACGCCGTGCCGATGCATGCCCCAAACTTGAACCCGATCTCGTCCAGGGTGCCCACCTCGGTGAACCCCAGGCTGCGGTGCAGGCATTGCTGCTCGGCGTACAGCCGCGTCCCGAGACCCCTTCCGGTGGCACCCGGCGAGAGGTAGACCGATGTCTCGCGAGTCTGCCTGTAGTAAGGCGGGTCCGGAATGCTCCCGAGCAGGCATAACCGCGCACTCGGTTGTCCTCGTGCGCCACCAGGAAGTGGTCCCCCGTGTCCGTGCTGTCCCCTTTCGCCTGCCACCAGGACAGCGGTGGCTCCGCAATCTCCAGTGTCGCGACGCTCGTGTGGATCGAGTGAGCCTAGAAGACGGCGACCGCAGCCAGATCCGGCTGTTCGGCTAGTTGAACCCGCAGCTGGCTCACGCGCGCCGGCTCATAGGCAGCGCCGCCACCGCGCGCCAACCCAGCAGCCCAGCGCCCAGAAAAGCAGTGGCTACCGCGATGAACGACAGGGCTGTGCCCGCGTTGGTCATGGCGCGCAGCACCATCGCGACGGCTACGGTGCCAACCAGGACGGTAATCCCGTCGACAGCTCGCAAGGGCGCGCGGCCCGAGGCCAGCAGACTGGCCAGCCAGCCGGCCGTCATCCCGGCAAGGAAGGGCCAGGCGGTGCTCGCGACGCCCAGCACCGAGCTGGTCTCGCCGTGGTTGTGTCTTCCGATGGCGGCGAACAGGCAGATGAGCCCGGCATCCAGAGCCAGGCCGACAACGATCTTCACACGCAGGACCCTAGCAACTCGGGTTCGTCACCGACCACGACCGGTAAAGCCTCCGCTGCGGCGCGTTCGGCCCTCTGCGGATCTGGCAGATTCGCCTAGGCTGGCGGCATGACGGTGCGTCGAGTGATGGGGATTGAGACGGAGTACGGTATCTCGGTGCCCGGTGATCCGACCGCGAACCCCATGTTGCTGTCCGGGTACGTTGTCAACGCCTACGCCAGCTTGCGTGGTTCGCGCGCGGGGCGGGCCAGCTGGGACTACGAGGACGAGATGCCGTTACGTGATGCCCGCGGATTCGAGATCCCCCGCCAGCTCGCGGATGCCAGTCAGCTGACCGACGAAGAGGACCCCACCCTGGCGAACGTGGTGCTCACCAACGGTGCCCGTCTGTATGTCGACCACGCACATCCGGAGTACAGCTCGCCCGAGGTGACCTCACCACGAGCTGCCCTGTGCTGGGACCGGGCGGGGGAGCAGATCATGCTCGAATCGGTCCGGCGCCTGTCCGGGGTGCCGGGGACGGCGGGCGTGAACCTGTACAAGAACAACACCGATGGCAAGGGCGCGTCCTACGGTACGCACGAGAACTACCTCATGCGTCGCGCGACGCCGTTCTCGGACATCACGCGCCACCTGATCCCGTTCTTCGTGGCCCGACAGGTGATGTGCGGGGCGGGCAGGGTCGGAATCGGTCAGGACTCCACGAACGCCGGGTTCCAGATAGCCCAGCGGTCCGACTTCTTCGAAGTTGAAATAGGCCTTGAGACGACCCTTAAGCGGCCCATCATCAACACCCGTGACGAACCACATGCCGTGGCCGCCCTGTATCGCCGGCTGCATGTGATCATCGGCGACGCGAACCAGTGTGACGTTGCGGGACTACTCAAGATGGGGACGACCAGCCTGGTGCTGGCCATGATCGAGGACCAGGGCCTTGATGTGGATCTCACCGTGCGCAAGCCCGTCGCCACCCTGCACGCCGTGTCGCACGACCCCAGCCTGCGAGAGCTGATCGAGTTGCGTGACGGACGCACTATGACAGCCGTCCAACTTCTCTGGATCTACTACGAGCAGGCCGAGCGCTACCTGCAGGCTCGACACGGCGGGGCCGTCGACGACGACACCTCCGAGGTGATGACCCGCTGGGCCTCAGTGCTCACCAGGCTCGAGCGCGACCCCATGGAGTGTGCCCGTGAGATCGACTGGGTTGCCAAGCTCGCCCTCCTCCAGGGGTACCGGGACCGCGATGGTCTCGACTGGTCCGATCATCGGCTCAAGGCGATCGACATTCAGTGGTCGGACATCCGCCCCGAGAAGGGCCTGTTCCACCGCCTTCGCGAACGTGGACGCATCGAGTCCCTCACCGAGGATGCTGCGGTGAAGTCAGCCGTCGCCAACCCGCCAGAAGACACCCGCGCGTACTTCCGCGGTCGCTGTCTGGAGAAGTACTCGGCTCAGATCGCCGCTGCTTCCTGGGACTCGGTGATCTTTGACGTGCCTGGCCAGACGGCGCTGCAGCGGGTGCCCATGCTCGAACCTCTGCGAGGTACGCGTGAGGGTGTGGGCGACCTGATCGATCGCAGCCCCGACGCCTCGACTCTTTTAAGGGAATTGGCCGCCGCCAGCGGTTGACAGCGGGTTAGGCTGCAAAGGACGAAGGTTGTCCGGCGTACCTGCTCTCAGCAAGACGAGTAGCGGCCCCGATCAACGCCCCAGGAGGAACAAGATGCCCAGCCAGGAGCACAGCCGACCACAGCGTCGCGACGACACCCCGGATGAGGCGCCCGAGCCCACCGCAGCCACCCCTGAGGCGACCGCGCGCAGGGACGCTCTCGACGACGACATTGACAGTGTGCTAGACGAGATCGATGGCGTTCTCGAGTCCAACGCAGAGGAGTTCGTGCGCGGCTTTGTGCAGAAGGGTGGCCAGTGAGCCTCGGTTCTGGGGGCGGCGCCGGTCGGCTTCCCGCAGCATTCATGACCACTGGTTCGTCGTCCTTCACGGAGTTCATCGGTGTGCACTGTCCTGAGCTCTTGCCGTCGCGGCGGCCCTTACCGATGAGTGGCACCTTCGAGCTACCGCACGGTACGACGATCGTCTCGCTCACCTATGACGGAGGCATCGTCATGGCAGGGGACCGCCGGGCCACCATGGGCAACCTGATAGCCAACCGCGACATGGACAAGGTGTTCGCCGCCGACCGGTACTCCGTGGTCGGGATTGCCGGTACCGCGGGCCTTGCGATCGAGATTGTGAAGCTGTTCCAGGTTGAGCTTGAGCACTACGAGAAGATCGAAGGCACGCTGCTCTCGCTCGAGGGCAAGGCCAACCGGCTCGCAACAATGATCCGGTCGAACCTGGCGATGGCCATGCAGGGCCTGAGCGTGGTTCCGCTGTTCGCTGGTTTCGACCTGCCCAGCCTGACCGGCCGGATCTTCTCCTATGACGTCTCCGGTGGCTGTTACGAGGAGCACGATCACCACAGTGTTGGCTCGGGCTCCCTGTTCGCCCGAGGTGCCATGAAGAAGCTCTGGCACCCCGGCATGGACTCGGGCGCGGCCATCCGGGTCGCCGTCGAGGCGCTCTATGACGCAGCCGACGACGACTCGGCCACGGGTGGCCCGGACCTCAGCCGAAGGATCTGGCCGACGCTGGCCCTGGTGGATGCCGACGGACTGAGATTCCTGGACGACGACGCTCTCGCTGCGGTGGTCGAGCAGATTGTCGCCGACCGCCGCGGCAACCCCGGAGGTGCCCGATGACGATGCCGTTCTACGTCTCGCCCGAACAGCTGATGAAGGACCGGGCAGACTATGCCCGTAAGGGAATTGCCCGTGGCCGATCCGTCGTGGTTCTGGGCTATGACCGTGGCATTGCGTTTGTGGCCGAGAACCCTTCCCGCGCCTTGCACAAGGTCTCCGAGATCTACGACCGAATCGCCTTCGCCGCGGCCGGCAAGTACAACGAGTTCGAGAACCTTCGCGTGGCCGGTGTCCGATATGCCGATCTGCGCGGATACTCCTATGACCGCAGCGATGTCACCGCCCGGGGTCTGGCCAATGCCTATGCACAGACCCTTGGCACGGTCTTCACCCAGGAGTCCAAGCCCTACGAGGTTGAGATCGTGGTCGCCGAGGTCGGACAACGCGCCGAACAGGATCAGATCTACCGCCTGACCTATGACGGTTCGGTTGCCGACGAGCAGGGTTTCATCGCCATGGGCGGGGCCGGAGAGCACATCAGTTCCGGTCTGCAGGAGCGGTGGAGGCCAGGGCTGAGCCTGGGTGAGGCACTGGGACTGGCCGTGGACCTGCTGAGGCAGGATCCGGCAGGTGGGCCCTCACGCACGCTGACGGCGACCCAGCTCGAGGTCGCGGTCCTCGACCGGGCGCGCCCGCGGCGCACCTTTCGCCGTCTTGTGGGACCGTTGCTCGACGCGTTGCTGAACAC
>Ga0075520_1001747_pt1 | contig 10606 bp, 10 predicted proteins | sample NGEPerB_FD_75100 | JGI IMG/M metagenome (GOLD analysis project Ga0075520, IMG submission 75100) | Arctic peat soil microbial communities from the Barrow Environmental Observatory site, Barrow, Alaska, USA - NGEE PermafrostAB12-B | ecosystem: Environmental > Terrestrial > Soil > Wetlands > Peat ...
AGGTGCCCGCGGCCAAGCCTGAGAATTGTCGAAACAACTCCCCGCAGAAGAGGAGCATGACCCGCAGTTCGAGTTGCATCCGATCGTCGTCTTGCCGTTCAGCGGGCAGATCAGCACCCGCCTGACCGCGGACCGTCCCGGCCAGCGCCCGGAACCTCCACGGGTGAACCGATTTGCGTCCTACCAAGGATAGCGCCGTGTATACCTCGGATGGCCATATCCTGCTATTCGAGTCGTTCTGCGAGGGTTGCGGTGGCATATCGCGCCATTTCGTCGAAAATAACGTTCTTGGCAACACCGGCGATCAGAACCCGGCGATCAGAACCCCACCCATCCGAGGCCAGCCCGGCATTGACGATTTGGCGCATCGAACGAATGGCATCACGCGGCAGGCCGCCGGAAAGGCAGTGGCACAGCTGGACATACGGTTCCGTCAGGCCGGTGGCGGAGTCTGCTGGTGGGGGTTGTTGTCACGGTCGCTGTCAGCGCCTGGGCCGCGCCGTCACCGACGAGATGGCGCCGGGTCGGCAGGCGGTGAGACAGCGGCGTGACTCGCACGGCGAACCCTTTCTGAAACCGCAGGGGCCACCGTCGGTGCGCCGGTCGCGTTCATCCTTCGCGGTATAGGTGGGCGCCGCCCACGTCCGGGACGAGTGGGATGCGGTCACCGCGTGGCCGGCGGTCTTGCGGGGTTGAATGCGGGTGTGACCGCAGCTGCCCTGGTGTATGCGGCCCTCGTGCTTGCCTTCACCGCGTCCGCGCGGTGGCTGGGCCGGATTTATGTCACCGCCCCCATCGCGTTCGTGATCGCCGGTGCGGTGATCTCCGCGGTGACATCGTCACCGACCGCGGACACCGCCGGGGAGATCAGGGCGGTCGCGGAGGTGACGTTGGCGTTGATCCTGTTCCACGACGCGGCGCAGGTCCGGCCGCGGCAGATCGACGCCGACCGGGGATTGGTTTTGAGGTTGCTGTTGGTGGGTCTGCCGCTGACCGTGGTGATCGGGTTCCTCGCCGCCAGGGTGGTGTTCCCGGCGATGCCCGTCATGGTCGCGGTGCTGCTCGCGGCCGCGTTGGCCCCAACCGACGCCGGCCTGGGCGCTGCGACCGTGTTGAACCCTGTGGTGCCCGTCCGGGTTCGGCGGGCCCTGAATGTCGAAAGTGGTTTGAACGACGGCCTGATCACCCCGGTGGTGCTGTTCGCGATCGCCGCGGCCGCCGGTGAGGAAGGGCTGCGCACCGGGATCACCGTCCTGCAGGGGGTAATCGATCTCGGTGTGGGCGTGGTGTTGGGGGCCGTCGTCGGCGCGGGGGGTGGCCTGCTGCTGGGCTGGTCCCGGCGCCGTGACCTGAGCACCCAGAGCACGAGATCGCTGGGCGTGCTGGTGCTGCCGATTTTGGCGTACTGCCTGGTGGCGTTGATCGGTGGGAACAGTTTCGTGGCCGCTTTCGTCGCCGGCACCGCTTTCACCGCGGCGGCGTCCTGGGTCGATGACGAGGAGTCCGCCCTGGACCGGACCGAGGGATTGTCCGAACTGTTGGGGTTCGCGGTGTGGCTGGTCTTCGGTCTTGCCGCGCTTCCGTTGATCCGCGACCAGATCGGCTGGCGCGAAATGCTGTTCGCGGTGCTGTCGCTGACGGTGTTCCGGATGGTTCCGGTCGCGTTGTCGTTGGTCGGTAGCGGGATGCGGGGCCGGACTGTCGCGTTCATCGGTTGGTTCGGTCCCCGTGGCCTGGCGTCGGTGGTGTTCGCGTTGCTCGCCGTCGAGGACCTGGAGGTGGACGACTCGCTCCGCGAGGCGATCGCCACCATCGCGATGACGGTGCTGCTCAGCGTCATCCTGCACGGCCTGACCGCCGACGTGTTCGCGACACGGTACGGCGCGTGGATCGACCGGGAACGCCCGGCGGCGGAGACCGCACCGGCCACCGAACCCCGCGCTCGCCGGTCACTGGTGCCCTGGCGGCAGCACCGCTCCTGACCCGACCCGAGTCGAGCCCGGACAACACCCTCGCAACGTCGGGTCACCGTCGTCCGCGCCGTTGCGTGAAGCCGCCACGGCGCCGTCACCGGTTTCGGGACTTCCGCGCGGTGGTGGTGGTGGTCGAGCCGATCACTGGCACCGTCCCGGACAGCAGGGCGTTGACGCGCTGATTGTGCAACCCGACCCCATCGACAGCGGGCAGTCCGGGGGTGCCGGCGGTCCTGAAGGGTGTCCGGTGGTCATCGCCAGGGTCGAGGCCCGCGTCTGCTGGGTGGTCATTCCGCCGGTCAGCAGGCACCGGGCCCCGGCCGCTCGCCGCCGCGATGTGGTCGACACGGTCCTGGACGTCTCGATGCGCAACCCCTGATCGCATGCCGGCGACCGGAAACCCCAGAGCGGGTGGTTGCGCCAGGCGACACGAGCGCCCAGCTGCGGCTCCGCACCACCTGACGGACTGCGACAGAAATGCGAACAGGGCTAACCCGGGGGCACGAGCTGACCGTCATCGGTGCGGTGGAACGGCGCGAGACCGCCGAAGGATGAGCCGTTGTGCCCTGGTGTGGCGGCGGCGCAGAGCCGGATCATGGGTCTCGGGCAGGCTTGGTGGCCGGAGAGGTCGCGGTCGTGAGAGCGGGCATGAGGATCGGCGTGTGGTGCCGATTCATGGTTGCACTGATGCTGGTGTTGGCAACGAATTCGTGCGGTGGCTCCGCCGTTGTGACGTCCCCAACGAGTGAGGCGCCCACCATCGGGATCGGATCCACCAGTGCTGGCACGCCCACCTTCGCCCCGCCGATCACCACCTCCGTCGGGACCGAGCCATCGGATGATCTCTGGACCGCCGCGCCTCCGCCTGGCACGACGTGGGCCGCGAGTGCCGCGGACCAGCTCGTGCCCTTCTTCGCAGCCGTCGCCCAGACCGACCGGTTCCTGCGCGCCGCGGCGGACGCCGTGAACGCCGGCTTCGGGGCAGACACCATCACCTTCAGTCAAGCGACCATCGACGCCGTCGAACGATCCGCGCCGACGGCGGTGGCGACGGCCATCCCGGCCGGTCTCGAACCGGCCGTCGAGCAAGCAGTGCTGCTGGTCTACAGCGATCTCGTCTCGAGGTACGCCGCGCTGCACGGCGACTCGTGCCTGCCGCGCCGCACCATCCCCCGTTCTGAACTCAATCCCAGATGCTTCACCCAGGGCCATGTGGCGGCCATCCGGCTGACCGCTGACGTCGACGCGGCTCGAACGTTGGCTGCCGCCTCGCCACCGGTGGCGGCACCGGCGGCGGACTCCCGCACCGTCGCAGAACTGCTCCTGCGAATCGCGTTCATCGACAAGGCCAATCTGGGTTGCGACCAGACGGGTGGCTTCCTGGCCATCGATGCCATCAGGATCGATTGGAATGCCGAGCCGCCGCCGGCGCCTGACGTCCCACCCACCGATGGCCACATCGGCACATGCGTCGTTCTTGCTGTCGATGTCTGCGGGATCCCGTTCCGGGCGACGTACAACGCCGAAACCGGTTGGACGGTGGACGTCGTCGCGTGTTGACTTTGCCGAGCAACCGATCTCGATCACACCACGGGGCGACTATGTCTTCCAGGTCAGATGCCAGCGGACTTGCCATCCTGATCTGAGTGCATCCAATGAGCACCATCGCCTCGTTTCCGCGGTCACGCCGCGACCATGCAGATGATGATGCACCCGGCGATGAATATGGTCATCGACCATGTTCCAGAATCGGGGGCACAGTCGATAACGGGGAGTCCGTGGGTAGCGCTCGACACTCAGCATTCGTCTGCAACGTTGGAACGCGCTCATTTGCCGCGAGGCAAACCAGGCCATCCGACGCCTTCTCGCGGTGCCGGAATGGCTTCTCCCGCAGCCCCTGTCCTGCGGAGTTGCGGGTCCAGGGACCCTCGTCAGTTCGTGACCCGCGGTCCAAAGTCAACGATGAGGCAGATCCCAAATCGTTGCCACGGGGAATGTTCGTATCCACAACCACCGCCCGTGAGACACGTTAAACCAGCCGGGATTCTTGCCGCGGTCGCGGTGACCGAGCCGGCAGCCGGAACGCCGCCACCCGCCGGCACATACGGTGCACCCGGCTGATGGGGTGCGGACCCGCCGGCGCACCATGAATGCAGGGCGCGATGCATCGGGTCGGACCCTCATCGAGGGCTTCCGGCGCGGCAGGACGCCGTTTCCGGGTTGACCGCGGAAGGCGATCAGGGTTGGCGGAGGTCGATGCGGAGGTCGATGTTGCGCCGGACAGCACCCGGCCGCCTGACCCGGCGCGGTTGCCGCGCGGTGTGCCGTTCTTCGCGGTCATCGCCGTCGCGGTGCTGGTGCTGCTGGTCGGCGGAGCGGGCGGCGCGTACCAGGGCAAGTTGTCCGAGGTGCAGAAGAACGACAACTCCTCGTATCTACCGGCGTCGGCGGAGTCCACCAGAGCGGCGGGCGAGGCCGCCGCGTTCAACCCGGCGCAGGTGATTCCCGGTTTCTGTGCTGACGGTGCGGCAGCCTGGGCAGGTGGCTGCGGCCGTCGGTGCGGCTCTTCGGGCGGCAGTGCCCCCTGCCGCGCTCATCTGCCTGACCGATGGAATCGCGATGGGCGCGTATCAGGCAGCGCACGAGTGCGGGATGTCGGTGCCCGACGACATCTCGGTGGTCTCGTTCGGCGATTCGCACCTGGCCCCGTGGCTGCATCCGCCGTTGACCACCGTGGCGGTCCCTTACGCCGAATTGGCTCGTCAGGCCGTGGAGATCCTGCTCGCGACGGAGAAACGCCTCGGCCCGCGACACGTTCCGATGACGTTGATCGAGCGGTCCTCGGTCGCGCGGGCCCAAGTACCAACGAGCAGCGGGCGCGGAGCGATCCAGCGCTTGAGGCACCGGACGCCGGCGGCGGTGTGCCGTAGCCTGAAGGCGTGGGACCGATGGGTGAGCTGGGTGCGTTGTTCAACCCCGGCATGCGCCACGAACTCGAGGAACGCCGGTCCAAGGCGATGCGCCGTGAGGAAGAGGGCAACGCCCGCGACGGCGATCTCCGGATCGACCTGGAGTCCGGCGTCGCAGTGATCAACGTGCCCGGTGCCGACGGCGGGACGGCGGAGCAGGGTCCGGCAGCAGCGGAGCAGAGCGGCGCTGCCGAGCAGGTTGAAGTTGCCGAACCCGGCACGGCTGCCGACAAGGACCAGGCGCCGCCGGAGGATCGTCCGGATCACGCGGCAGCAGACCTGTCCACGGCGGACCCGTCCATCTTGGCGGCGACGCCCGCGGCTGCTGCCGCCGATGCCGACGCGGCTGCCGCGCCCCCAGCGCAGCCCCGGCCCCGCGGCAAGCGCGGACTCGCTGCCTCCTCGCGCTGATCGCGACGGTCACTTCCCGTCGAGCACCCGCCAGCAGCTGGTGACGTGGTCGTCGACCATCCCGGTGGCCTGCATCAACGCGTAGGCGGTGATGGGGCCGAAAAACCGGAAGCCTCGCCGTTTCAGCTCTTTCGCCATCGCGGTTGACTCCGCGGTGACTGCGGGCACGTCACCGACGCTCACCGGGCGCGGGCGCGGCTCGGTCGGCGCGAAGGACCACATCAACACGTCCAGGCCGCCGTCGATCGCGGCGGCGACCCGCGCGTTGTCGATCGACGCGGTGATTTTGGCTCTGTTACGAACGATCGACGCGTCGGCCATCAGTCGTTCGATGTCGGGCTCGCCGAACGTGGCGACCTTGTCGATGGCAAAGCCGTCGAACGCCCGCCGGAAGGCCGGGCGTTTGCGCAGAATGGTCAGCCAGCTCAGCCCGGACTGGAACGCCTCCAGGCACAGCCGCTCGAACAGCGCGTCATCGCCGTGCAGCACCCGGCCCCACTCGTCGTCGTGGTAGCCGATGTAGTCGGGAGTGCTCAACGCCCACGCGCACCGCGGACGGTCGTCCGCAACGGCCTCCGCGAGCAGGGCCGGTCGTGGCGCCGGTTCTGTCCTGCGGGCCGACGTCATACCGGCCCGGCCTCCGGAACCGCGGCCAACGGCAGTGTCCCGCTGGCGACCTGCTTGGCCAACCGCCGGAGGGACGCCTGCAGCCCGATCCGGGCCAGCGGCTTGATGAGCGGCCAGCCCAGCCTGCCGACCACTCCGAAGGGCAGGTCGAGTTCTTCCGCCCAGGTCACCCGGCTCCCGCCGGGTGTCGCATGCACCTCGAAGATGCCGACGCCGCGGACGAACTCCCCTTCGTGCTGGGTGATCCACCGCCAGGGAGGGTCGTAAACGGTAACCACCATCGTGTCAAGGAAACCGACACTGCCGATGCCGGTGAAGGCTGCCATTCGCGAGCCAACTTGAGGTATCGCAACCGACCCGTCGATCGGGTAGAGGCTGGTGGCGATGATCCAGCGCTCCTGCGAGGGCAGATCGACCATCGATGCGAACGCGGTGGCGGGTTCGACCGATAGGTCGACCGAAGCTTCGACCCGAACGGTCATAAGTCACCTGTGGTCTGTGCGGTGGGATTGTCGGAGGGCCGTGCGAACTGGGCGGATTCACCGGGCTGGGCACCTTTAGCAGGCTGGGTCGATGGAACTCGTGACGGGCCGACCTCGGCGAATACCGGCTGTTCGGCATCCGCGGTGCCCTCGGTCTCGGGGGACCCATCGCCGCCGGACAGGGTCGCGATCTCGGCGCGCAGCCGGTCGATTTCGCCGCCCATGCGCTCCAGCGCCCAGTCGACATCGCTCATCCGGTAGCCGCGCAGCGCCATGGCGAACTTGACCGTGCCGACGTCGGCGCCGGTCATGCCGTGCTCGGGCAACTCGGTCGGTGAGGTGCGCGGCGAGAGCGGGGCCAGCTGCTCACCGCGCCCGAAGACGAACACCGCCAGCGCGAACATCACGAGCCCGATCACCGCCGCGATGACGAGGTACTGCAGAACGGTGGTCACCAGATGATCGTGCCACGGCGGGCCGACAGCCCAACTGCGGACAAGGTGGGGTGCGGATCAGATCAGGCCGCGCCGGGCCGCGAGCGGTGCACGGGTGCCGCGGATCGCCGCAGCCATGTCCACGGCGCGGCGGGTCGGCAGCACCTGGTGGGCGCGGAACACCGCGGCGCCCTGCCAGGCGGCGATTGCGGTGGCTGCCAGCGTGCCCTCCAACCGCTGGTCGACGGGCACGTCGAGGGTCTCGCCGACGAAGTCCTTGTTCGACAGCGCCATCAGGACGGGCCAGCCGGTCGCGACCAGCTCGTCGGTCCGGTTGAGAATCTCCAGGCCGTGCCAGGTGTTCTTGCCGAAATCGTGGGTGGGATCGATGAGGATGCCGTTCGCAGGAACGCCGGCAGCGACCATCCGCTCGGCCGCACGGGTGGTCTCGTTGATCACCGCCGCCACGACGTCCCGGTATGAGACTCGGAACGGGTTGGTGCGGGGGGCTGCTCCCCCGGTGTGCGAGCAGACGATGCCGGCACCGAACCGGGCCGCAACCTCTGCGAGAGCGGGGTCGGCGCCGGCCCAGGTGTCGTTGATCAGGTCGGCGCCCGACTCGCAGGCGGCGGCCGCGACGTCCGCCCGCCAGGTGTCCACGCTGATCACCAGCTCCGGGTACAGCGCGCGGACCCGCTCGACGAACGGAACTACGCGGCGGATCTCCTCCGCCACGGTGACCTCGTCTCCGACGCCGGCCTTCACCCCGCCGATGTCGACCAGGTCGGCCCCCTGCGCCACCGCCTGGTGGACGGCCTCAACAGCGGCTCCGTCGGAGAACGTGCGACCGGCGTCGAAGAAGCTGTCCGGCGTTCGGTTCACGATGGCCATCACCGCGGCCCGATCGGTCGGTAGCGGACGGCCGCGGAGGACCACACGGGCGTGCATGTTCGTGGCAACTGTCATCGACGCCCAGGGTACAAACCTGTTCTGCGTCCGCAACGATGGTCCAATGCTCAGCGATGAGGAACTGTCGTCTATCGCCGACCGGTTGCTTGCCGTGAGCGGCATCGTCGGGGTCACCCTGGGTGGCAGCCGGGCACGCGGGGCGGCACTGCCCGGGTCCGACGTCGATCTTGGCTTGTATTACCGCGGCGCGTTGGACATCGAGGCGCTTGGCGAGCTGGCCCGTGAGCTGTCGGGCCCGCAGGCGGAGGTGACCGCGATCGGCGGATGGGGTCCCCGGGTCAACGGCGGGAGCTGGTTGACAATCGGCGGGCAGGCCGTCGACTGGATCTACCGCGATCTGGATGACGTCGACGCCTGCTGGTGGGGGGCCTGCCGCGGCGAGATCGTGGTGCATGTCCAGGTCGGGCACCCAGCGGGCTTCCCGGATTGGGCGTACCCGGGCGAACTGGCACTGGCCGTCCTGCTGGCCGATCCGACCGGCGAACTGGGCATGCGTCGCGCCGAGATGACCCACTATCCGGCGGCGCTGGCGCGGGCACAGCGTCGCGGTCTGTGGGAGGCCGACTTCTGCCTGAGCATCGCGGGTAAGGCGATCGGTCGCGCAGATGCCGCCTACATCGCCGGATGCCTGTTCCGGGCGGTGACGGTGTGCGTGCACGCCCTGCACGGCGCGGCCGGAGTCTGGGTGATCAACGAGAAGGGCGGGGTCGCCTCGGCCGCGCGGCTGCCGGGCTGTCCCGCCGATTTCGAGGGCCGGGTACAGGCGTTGATGGGCGGTGTGGGGACGTCCGCGGCCGAACTCGGGCGCACCCTCGCCGCCGCCGCTGCGGTGGTCGCGGAGGTGAAGGCGGCGCTGGGCGAGGTGCCGGCGCTGGGCGAGGCACCACGGACTCTGGGCGGCGCGCCGGGCGCCGCTGGCGGCACCGGTGGCTGACCGATCGGCCGGCCGGTCCGCCGGGCCGACTGTGGGGTTGGGGAACCATGGAACAGCCCGGGGCGCAAGATCTGCCACCGGCACACCCTCGCCGAGCACGCGCTCCTCTTCGCCGTCGACCTCTGGCTCCCTCGCTGCTGTTCTTCGGCCGCCGCACGGCAGCCGACCGGCTCTACGATGACGAGCTCGAAACCCTTGAGAAATCCGCGAATGTGCAGGCATACACCGCGTTCTCGCGTCAGCCGAGCAATGGCCGAAAATATGCGCAACACGAAATGCTCGCTCACCAGGACGAGTGCTGGGAACTCATCGGCCAGGGCGCCGAAGTCTTCGCCTGCGGGAACGCTCGTACCCTCGCCCCTGGTGTCCGGGCGGCGCTGCAACAGATCTACGCCGCCAAGTCCGGCAGCACGACCGACGAGGCCGCGAGCTGGCTCGCCGGCCTGGGTCGGGAACACCGCTATCTGGAGGACATCTGGGGTGCCAACTGACGATCGACCCCGGCGCCCAGGCAGCGGTCCCGAACGCCCTCCCATTTACTGCGTCGATCACGCGCCCGCTCGTCGTGCCTCTCACACTCCGGCCGCCAGGATTCACTGAGTTGGTGACCCGTGTCCGCGCGGCTGTGGGATGGCGAGAACACGGTGGCTCTTGGGCGACGAGCACGCGACGGGAACCGCTGAGTCCCGACTCTTTGAGTCCCCTCGCAGGCTGCCCGATCGGGCAGACCTCGCGACCTACCGGGCCATCACCGGCCGGATCGGTCGCGGGAAACCCACCCGGGTCCTCCACTGGAGCACGACCGGTGCGCGACGAGGGCCGGCGCCGGCCCTGTCGGCGCCCGTCACCCTCGGGGCAGGCGGAAGGAGCCGTTTCCATGGGTCATGACCGCGCACACGGCGACGACCACGCCACCGATCGGGATCGGTCGCCGCGGCGGAGGACCGCGACCCGGGACGAGAACGGCCGTGCGGGTGCCGCCGCCGGTCCGCCAGGGTTACTGGATCTGCAGCGCGCCGCCGGGAACCGGTCGGTGGTCAGGCTGCTGGAGAGCCAGGGCCTGCTGAGCCAGCACGGCGACCAGCACGAACAGCACGCCGACGCGGTGATGACCGGCACCGCGACCGCCGGCGGCCCGGCGTTGCCGGTCGGCGTCGCAAACGCCGACCGGGACGCCCTGGAGACGGAACTGGCCGGGCTGGGCACCGGCACGGTCCTGCCCGATCCCGTCAGGGCTGGCATGGAGCGCCGGCTCGACGCGGACTTCGGCGACGTGCGGGTGCACACCGGCGAGGCGGCCGGACGGGCCAACGCGGCCCTCGGGTCGGATGCCTTCACTTATGGCTCGGACATCTACTACGCCTCGGGGCGGGGCCCCGGGGCCGACCTGGTGACGGCGCACGAACTGGGCCACGTCACCCAGCAGCGCACTGCCCAACGATCCGGGGGCGGCCGGGCCAAACAAATCCAGCGGATCGGCGCGGGCACTTTCCCGGTGACCAACGGGTTCTTCGAACTCGACATGCAGACCCGGCAGGGCAAGACCGGTCCGCCCGGCGACCACATCGGGCTGGACGGCTACCTCCGATTCTTGCCGAAGGTCGGGGCACCGAACTCCAATGTCATCGTGTTCACCCAGATCGCGAAGCTCACGGATTTGACCGGTAAGGACATCGACGCCGCTACCGACTCCGCCGGTGGCCAGGCGCCGCGCGGCAAGCTCGGCGATCCGGGCGTCCGGACGCAGGACGACGCGCTGCGCGGCATCGTCGGTGGGTTCTCCACCGACGCGACGCACGCATCCGGC
>Ga0075520_1001748_pt1 | contig 10603 bp, 10 predicted proteins | sample NGEPerB_FD_75100 | JGI IMG/M metagenome (GOLD analysis project Ga0075520, IMG submission 75100) | Arctic peat soil microbial communities from the Barrow Environmental Observatory site, Barrow, Alaska, USA - NGEE PermafrostAB12-B | ecosystem: Environmental > Terrestrial > Soil > Wetlands > Peat ...
GACGGATCGTTCGGGCAGTCATATGACCTCTCTAGTCATTATGACCCGTCACACCGCGATCGGCAATGCGCACGCTGCGGCCGGGCGGAGCCTCACCCGTATGCGAAGCGCCTCTCTCTCGATGCGTCTCATCGTGCACGGGAAGGGCCCGCCGGAGGGCGGGCCGGCAACCTCAGAGGCCCCGCGTTGATTCTCGCCGACCGATCCCGAACCGTATTCGTGTACGGGTGATCCAATGGCTGTCGAAGCGACCTACACCCACGCCCGAGCCCACCTCGCATCTCTCTGCGATTCCGTGGTCCATGACCGCGACTCCGTAATCATCCGGAGGCGCGGCGCCGAGGACGTCGCGCTCGTGTCGGCCTCCGAGTTGCGCAGCCTCGAAGAGACCGCCCACCTCCTTCGCTCGCCGAAGAACGCTGCCCGCCTTCTCGCAGCCCTCAACCGGGCGACGACCCGGAAGTTGAAGCCTTCCTCGCCGGACGCTCTGAGGAAGAAGCTCGGGCTCATATCGCTGAGTCCGAAGCGCACTCGTTGAGCAGACGGCACCGGGTCGCCGTCTTGGCCCCGGTCGAGGCTACTTCTTCCGCAGCTCCATCAGGACCTGCTTCGCGATGGCCTTGAGCGTGTCGAACACGCCCAACCCGTTCGGAGCGCTGGCCTCGAACGTGGGCTCGCCCTTGAAGTTGAGCTGCCGGTAGAGGTCGTCCGCGGGCACCGCCGTCGGCAGGTCGCGCTTGTTGAGCTGAAGGACGTAGGGAATCGCCTGCAGGTCGAAGCCGTGGTCGATGAGGTTCTTCTCGAGGTTCCGGAGCGACTCCACGTTCGCGTCCACGCGCGCCTCCTGCGAGTCGGCCACGAACACGACGCCGTCGACGCCCTTCAGGATCAGCTTGCGGCTCGCGTCGTAAAAGACCTGCCCGGGCACCGTGTAGAGGTGGAAGCGCGTCTTGAAGCCGCGCACGGTGCCGAGGTCGAGCGGGAGGAAGTCGAAGAAGAGCGTCCGGTCGGTCTCCGTGGCCAGCGAGATGAGCTTGCCCTTGGCCGCCGGATTCGTGCGGTCGTAGATGTACTGGAGATTCGTCGTCTTCCCGCAGAGACCCGGACCGTAGTACACGATCTTGCAGTTGATCTCACGAGCGGCGTAGTTGATGAACGTCATGGCGGCTACTCGCGGAATAGGCTGTCGATGTCTTCGTCGGTGATCTCGGCGAAGGGCGAGTCGTAGCCCTCCTGGCGCCGCGTCTTCTCGCTCTCGACTTTCTTCTGGATCGTTTCGAAGATGCGCTCGAGCTCGCTGTTCGCCTTGCGCACCCTGAGGCGCACGAGGCCGAGGGACGAGCGCTCGTCGAAGATAACGACGAGGATGACGCGCTGCCCGACGATCGAGATGTAGACGTTGTCGCGCTCGCCCTCGTGGAAGAGCACCGGAAATTCCTTCTCGCCGATGAGCCGCGCAAGACCGTCCGTCGCGGCCACGTTGCCGGCCGTGAGAGACGCGAGCGACGTCGTGTCCAGGGATTCCATTTCGCCCTGGACGGCGATCTGCTGCCCGTTTTTGTCGACGATGAAGACGACTTTCGCCTGGGCGTCCGCCTTCAGACGCCCGATGACGTCCTTGATCTGATGAAACTCCTCGTCAAAGAGAATGAAATCGGACATGGGCCTTTAAAGGCCAAGTCTACCCGATCAGATCTCCCGGCGGCCCGAAAGGGACCTCGAGAGGGTGACTTCGTCCGCGAACTCGAGCGCGGCGCCCACCGGCAGACCCAGCGCGAGGCGCGTCACCCGCACGCCGAGGGGCTTGAGCCGGCGGGCGAGGTAGAGAGCCGTGGACTCCCCTTCCACGTTCGGATTCGTCGCGAGGAGGACCTCCTCGACGGCTTCCCCTTCGGCAGGATGCTCGACGCGCGCGACGAGATCGGCGACGTGGAGGTCGTCCGGCCCGATGCCGCGGAGCGGCGCGAGCACCCCGCCGAGCACGTGATAGCGGCCGCGGAACTCGTGGGTCCGCTCGAGCACGTAAACGTCCGCGGCGTCCTCCACGACGGCGAGAAGCCGCCGGTCGCGCGTCGGATCCGAGCAGATGTTGCAGGGATCGGTCTCGGTGAGGGCGTGGCAGATCGAACACGAATGTGTGCGCTCGCGTGCCTCGGCGATGGCCGCCGTGAGGGCTCCGGCCTCGTGCTCGGGTGCGGCGAGGAGGTAGTAAGCGAGCCGGCGCGCGCTCTTCGGCCCGACGCCCGGCAGCCTCTCGAGAGCCGCGACGAGGCGGTCGAACGCAGGGAGACCGGCCACCTTCTATCGGCCCTTCGCCCGGTCAGGGCCGCCGTCGCGCTTCACGTCGGCGATCTCGCCGCCGAAGAGATCCATCATCCTTTTGACGCGCTCGTCGGTCGCGACTTTCATCTTCAGGTGCTCCTTTTCGAGGGTCTGAGGATCCGCGTTCGCCGCGGCCGCCGTGAGATCGCCGGCGGGCGGGGACACGCTTTCGACGGCCACCCGCGCGCCGCGCCCGAAAACGGCGACGGCGGCTTCTTCGAGCACCTTCGCCATCGCCGGCTCGGCGAGGCGTCTCTCGGTCACGACGCTCGGCGGATCGAGCGAGATCCGTACGGTTTTCCCGTCGAGCCGGATCGACGCGTCCTCCAGGACGGCCCCGAGCTGCGAATGCTTCTTCTCGACGGCGGCGCGGAACGCGCCCGCTGGGTCGGGCGTCTCCACCGGGTCGGCGATGATCTCCAGCGGCGTCAGGCCGACGAAGCGGGGGACGTCGGAAGAAGAATCTTCTGTTTCGGAATGCGAACCGGCGCGGTTGCTCGATTCGTGTCGTGGCGCTGCTTCCCCACCGGCGGAAGATTTCTTAGAAGGGGAATTCAAAGGCCCAGACGGGGCACTGTTCGCGCGCGAGCTGTCCGCGGTGCGCTCGGGGGCCGTATTACCTTTCAAAGAAAATCCCCCGGTCCCCGTCCGACCAGAAAGAAATTCTTCGATCGGCACGAGCCGGGGCAGCTCCGCGAGCCTCAGGAGCAGCACCTCGAAGGCGAGGGCGGGCACGTCCGAGCGGCGGAGCGTGCCGTCGGACTCGGACAGGAGAGTGAGCAGCCGGAGCAGCGTGGCATACGGCGTCGTCCGCGCGAAGTCCCGGATGCGGCCGGCGCCCTCTTCCGAGAGCCCGGTGGGCGGCGGCGCTTTCGGGTCGGCCGCGAGGCGCACGGCCCCGCGCACGAGCGCGGTGAGATCGTGAAGCGTGGCGCGGGGCTCGGCGCCCGCGGCCTCCAGCTCGGCGCAGCCCTTGAAGACGGCGACGCGGTCCGAGGCCAGCACCGCGCCGAGAAGCGTCACGAGCGCGGTGCGGTCCGGCGCGCCGAGGAGCGCCGCGACGTCCGCCGACGTGACGCCGCTTCCGGAGCGCGCGGCGGCCTGGTCGAAGAGCGAGAGGCCGTCGCGAAGACTGCCCGTGGCGGCCGCGGCCAGGGCGGTGAGGGCGGCGCGCTCGACGACGGGCCTTTTTCCCTTCGCCTCGCGTCCCTCGTCCACGATGTCGAACCCCTCGCGCCCGGCGATGTCGGCGAGGCGGCCCGCGACCTCGTCGTCCGTGAGGCGGCGGAAGTCGAAGCGCTGGCAGCGCGACAGGATCGTCGCGGGAATCTTGTGCCTCTCGGTCGTCGCGAGAATGAAGACGGCGTGAGACGGCGGCTCCTCGAGGGTCTTCAGGAGCGCCTGAAACGCGGCCGACGAGATCGCGTGGACCTCGTCGATGATGAAGACCTTCCGGCGGTCGCGCGACGGAGCGTACGACACGATCTCGATGAGGTCGCGCGCCTGGTCGACCTTGCCGTGCGTGGCGCCGTCGATCTCGAGCGTGTCGAGCGATCGGCCTTCGAGAACTTCCAGGCACGACGCGCACGTGCCGCACGGCGTCGCGGTGGGGTGGTCCGAGGTGTTGCAGTTGATGGCCGCGGCGAGGAGGCGTGCCGTCGTGGTCTTGCCGACGCCGCGCGGTCCCGAGAAGAGGTACGCGTGCGCCAGCCGGTCGGCCGTGACGGCGTTCGTCAGGGCGCGGACGATTTCTTCCTGTCCGACGACGTCCGCGAACGTGCGGGGCCGCCATTTGCGGGCGAGGGGGACGTAGGCGGGAGAATCGCTCACGGTCCGGACTGTACTCGATTCCCCCCGAGCCCCCCGATGAGTCCGGGCGATCCGCGGCGCTCGGGCCTTACTCCTGAGTGCTGCTTCCTTCCGGATCTGACACGGTTCGGAGGGGACCGTCGCGCGGGACCCGAACTCATCCGAGGGCCCGGGGGACGCGATTCTAGCAGCCGGGCTCGACTTGTGTCCGGTCGCCCTCGACGGTAAAACGGGAGGACGTGACCGCACCGCCGCTCCGCGTCGTCTTCATCTGGCATTTCCATCAGCCGTGGTACCCGACGTTCGACGGCGCGCCTCCCGCGCTCCCGTGGGTGCGCCTCCACGCGCTGAAGGACTACTACGACCTCCCCGCGCTGCTGACCGAGGAGCCCCGCGTCCACCACACGGCGAACCTCGTGCCTGCCCTGCTCGACCAGATCGACCTCCTCGCGCGAGGCGGCTCCGACGCCTTTCTCGAAATCGCCCGCACGCCCGCGACGGAATGGGACGCGGCCGCCGTCCGGTTCGCGCGCGCGAACTTCTTCTCGGTCCATCCGCGCATCCTCGAGCGCCATCCGCGGCTGGCCGACCTCAAGGGCCGGGTGGAGGCCCGTGAAGACCTCAAAGCGTCCGACCTCACGGATCTCGTCGTGCTCTTCCATCTCGCCTGGTCCGGGCCGACTCTCCTGAAAGACCCGCTCCTCGTCCATCTCCGGAAGCGCGGAAAAGGCTTCACGGAATCCGAGAAGAACGCCCTTCTCGACCATCAGGCTGCCTTCCTCGGCAAGGTGATTCCCGCGTGGAAGAGCGCCTTCGAGTCTGGGGTCGTCGAGGCCGCGACGAGCCCCTACCACCACCCGATCCTGCCGCTGCTTCTGGACTCGAGCGCGGGCCGCGACGCGCGTCCCGACCTGCCGGTTCCGGTGCCGCGTTTCTCCCATCCCGACGACGCCCGGTCGCAGCTCTTCCTCGGGCTCGCGACGTTCGAGAAGCACTTCGGCTTCCGTCCGCGCGGCATGTGGCCGCCCGAGGGCGCGCTCTCGGAAGGCACGCTCGCGCTTCTCGGAGAGTCGGGGGTCTCGTGGACCGCGTCGGACGAAGCCGTCCTCCTTCAGTCCCTGCCGGCCGGCAAGCGCGACTTCGGCGAAGGCGATCGCGCGCGCACCGTGTTCCGGCCGTGGCGTCTCTCGGGTGTCCCGTCGCCCGACATCTTCTTCCGCGACCGCGTTCTTTCGGACCGGATCGGCTTTTCGTACGCGACGTGGAATCCGGCCGACGCCGCCACCGACTTCGTGGCGCGCCTGCTTTCGATCCGCGCCGCCGCGCCCGAGGCCGAGCTCGTCGTGCCCGTGATCCTCGACGGCGAGAACGCCTGGGAGTCCTACCCCGACAACGGCGCTCCGTTCCTGCGCGCGCTCGCCTCGGCGCTCGTTGCGCAAAACGAGTTCGAAGTCGTCACGCCGACCGAAGCGCTCTCACGCCTCTCCGTACCGCCCGGGCACCTCGAGCGCGTCGTTGCGGGCTCGTGGGTTGAGGGGACGCTAGCGACCTGGGTCGGCGCGACACCAAAGAACAAGGCGTGGAGCCTGCTCCACGACGCGCGCGAGGCGCTCGGCGGTGAGATCGCGGCGGCGCCCCTCGTCTCGCCGGCGGACGTGCTCGCGGGCGACGCGTCGCCCGCGACCGCAAAGGCCGCGCTGTTCGCGGCGGAAGCTTCCGACTGGTTCTGGTGGCTGGGCGACGACCACTCGTCCGATCATGACGCCGTCTTCGACGCCCTGTTCCGCCGTCATCTCGCGGACGCTTACCGCGCGTTGTCCCGCCCGGTGCCGCCCGCGCTCCTCGAGCCCGTCGACCCGCTGAATGCTCCCGTCGTCGAGCTTCCCCGCTCGGCGCTCTGGCCGGAGGTGGATGGGCTCGCGGGCGAAGCCGACTGGGCGGGCGCCGGCTGCTTGAGGGGCGGGAGCCGCGGAACGATGCATCGCGGCGCGGGCCTCGTCAAACAGCTCCTCTTCGGCGCGTCCGCGGCGGGCGACATGCTCTTCCTCCGGCTCGACCCCGAGGGAGACGTGTCCGCTTTTCACGGCCAGACGCTGCGCGTCGAGATCCTGCCGTCGGGCGACGGCAACGCTCCCGTCGTGACGGACCTGCACCTTTCGCCAGGAGTGACGGGCGACGGCACGTTCCGGGTGGGCCTGAACCGTGTGCTCGAGGCGCGGCTTCCCTGCTCCCTCGGCGCGCGCGCCGTACTCGCATTTCGGATCGCGGTCCTCGACGTCGCAGGCCGCATGCTCGAGGCGATCCCGGAGGACGGGTGGGTGAGGTTCCGCCCGCCCGGACCCGCGTCTTCCCCGGGAAGCGCGCGAAGAGCCGCGCAAACACCGGCGTAGAATCGCCCCCCTTCATGAGGCGCCCTCCGTCGACGCTCGTCCTCGTGCTGCACGGCCACATTCCGGACGTGCTCGGGCATGGGACGTGGCCGCACGGCGCGAACTGGCTCTACGAGGCCGCCGCCGAGACGTACCTGCCCTTCCTCGTCGCGGTCGAACGGCTGCTCATGGCCGGGATTCCCGTCAAGGCCACGGTCGGGATGACACCCGTTCTGTGCGAGCAGCTCCAGGACCCGCGCTTCGCCCCTGGATTCGACGCGTATCTCGCGCAGCGCGCGCGGGCGGCCCGCGAGGACGAGGAGCGGCTCCTCGCGGCGGGCGATGCGCACGCCGCCTCCCTGGCCGCCTCCTGGTCCGCGTTCTACGCCGGACACCGCGCGGATTTCGCGCGCCGCCCGAACGGCCTCATTCCGGCCTTTCGCCGCCTCGCCAAACGCGGTGCCCTCGCGATGATCGCGTCCGCCGCGACGCACGGCTTCCTGCCGCTCCTCCCGAACGATCGAGCGATCGACCGCCAGCTCGACGCCGGGCTCGCGACGCATCGGCGGCACTTCGGTCGCGACGCGCGCGGCATCTGGCTGCCGGAATGCGCGTACCGGCCGGCCGGCCCGTGGACCTCGCCCGCGGACGGACACGTCGAGATCCGGTGCGGACTCGAGGACTTCCTCGCGGCCCGCGGACTCAAGTACTTCTTCGTGGAAACGCATCTCGTCACGGGCGGCCGCCACGTGCCGGCCTACGGCGGCGAGGTCGATCTGCCCGAGCGCGGCCGCACGCCGTACCGCATCCACTCCGTGCGCGCGTCCGACGGGACGCGCGTGGGCGTCTTCGCGCGCGATCCGCTCTCGTCGCAGCAGGTCTGGTCCGGCAAGGTCGGCTATCCCGGCGACGGGCGCTACCTGGAATTTCACAAGAAGCGCGCCCCGAGCGGCCACCGCTACTGGCGCGTCACGGACTCGAAGCTCGATCTCGGCCACAAGCTCCCCTACGATCGCGCGGCCGTCGCCGCCGCCCTCGCGTCGCACGCGGAGCATTTCGTGAGACTCCTCGAGAGCGCGCCGTCCCCGCCGGGCGGCGACGCCCCCGTCGTCGTCGCCATGTTCGACTTCGAGCTCTTCGGCCACTGGTGGTTCGAGGGCGTGGACTTCCTCGAAGCCGTCTTCACGCGACTCCTCAGAAGCGACAAGGTCGTGCTTCGCACGGCGTCCGAGGCGCTCGCAGCCTCGCCCGCCCCCGACGTCCTCGGCCTCTCGAGCGGCACCTGGGGCCGGGGCGGCGACTTCCAGGTCTGGTGGAACGACCATACGATCGCTTACTGGAAGGAAGTGGACGCCGTCGAGCGCGCGCTGGAGATGTTCGAGAAGCGCCGCGCGGCGATCCCGCCTCCGCTCTTCGCGGCGCTCGAGCAGCAGGCGCTGCTCCTCCAGTCGTCCGACTGGCCGTTCCTCATCGACAACGAGGTCTCGAAGGACTACGCCGAGACCCGGATACGCGAGCACGTCGGCGACTTCTGGCACCTTGCGCGCATGGCCGATTCAGGGCTCGTGGACGATGCCGCCTTCGCGGCGATCGCCAAGCGCGACCGCCTCTTCGAGCCCGAGCTCGCGTCGCGCTAGGCCGGAATGGCGGTGAGGGTGGGATTCGAACCCACGTTACCCTTTCGGGTAAAACGGTTTTCGAGACCGTCCTGATCAACCACTCCAGCACCTCACCGCAATCGACGAATTATACGGGCAGCTACTTCAGAAAGCTCGCGGTGACTTTCATCTTCACCGCATTCGGCCAGTCCACGGTGCGGAGCTTCATCGGGAAACTCAGCGTGTCGCTCGTCTGACCCTTGTCCATTGTGCCCGTCCGCCCGGCGTCCGCAACGATGTTCCCCGAGGCGTCGAGCAGCACGGCTCGCAGGCGCACCCGGTGGTCGATCCAGTCCGAGTTCTTGTAGCGGAAACGCACGAGAAGAAACGTGTGGTCCTTCGGGTCGTGCTCCTCCGCCGCCTGGACCGCCTTGTCGCCGGGGTCGTTCTGCGTCTCGACGTCTACGAGAACGCACTTTCCCCACGTCAGATCGAGCGGGATGCGCGTCGCGCGCGGGACCTCGATCTCCTTTTCGAGCAGCGGGCCTCCGGCGGCGAGCGCCATCGGCGAGGCGAGACAGGCGGAAACGGCCAGGACGAAAGAACGAAGCAGATTCTTCATCACTAGAGACCCCTTTCGGCGCCGCGAACCGACACCACACCGGGGAGTGCGAAATGCGTGCCGGATCTTTTCTGCCGAGGCGGAGATGGCGGACAGGGTGGGATTCGAACCCACGGTAACCTTTCAGCTACACACGGCTTCCAACCGTGCTCCTTAAACCACTCGGACACCTGTCCGCGAGCGGCAGAACGCGGAGGTTGCCCCGAACAGGCCGGGGCGTCAAGGCCGGGAGGTCCGAGGAGCTCAGGGCCTCCAGATCGAGCCGAGAAACCCAATCACCTGAGACAGCCCGCCACCGGGACGCGCCTCGAGGTCGAGCGCTCCCCACTTCCTGCTCTCTAAAGCAGAAATCTCCTCTTCCATCCTCTGTTTCTCGCGCTTCTTCACGCGCTCCCAGCCGCCCTTTTCGAGGAAGTCCACGATCTTCGTCAGCTCGCCCCGGTCCAGAAAGACGCCGTGCGGCCCGCACACGTCCACGATGACGCCCGAGCCCCCGCCGTAATTCGACCGGTTCATGAGCTTCCGGCACACGGGACAAGGCCGGTAATGGAATCCGGGCTCGGGCACGGGCGCCCCTCGAGGGATCGCGTCGAACGCTCGCGCTCGCTCGCGCGTGCCGGCGTCCTTCGCCACGGCATCGAACGCCTCCTGCCCGAGAAAGAGCCCACCGCACCGGGCGCACTCGGAGAACCCGACGACACCCGTGAGCCGCGAGACGAGCGCCTGCCGGCAGTCCGGGCAGCTCCCGGCGGCCGCCTGGAGCGCCTCGGCCGGAAGCAGCGCACCGCACCTCACACACCTCTCGGCATCCCGCGGCGAGAGGGCGAAGCACGTCGTGCACCGGCGCGTGGCGAGAAGCGATCCGCAGTGGCCGCACGCCCGGTCGCCTTCGGTGGCCGCCGCGCCGCACGACGGGCAGCGGAGTGCAGGCGCCTCGGGGGCGTCGAACGGCGCCTCAGCGCGGGCGGGTCTTTTCGGCTCGTCGTTCACGGAAAAACTCCACGAGTATTCTCCCGCATTCTGCGGCAAGGACGCCTTTCGTCACGTCGATCCGGTGGTTGAGGCGGGGATGGCGAACCAGATCCCCCAGGGAGCCGGTGAAACCCGCCTTCGGGTCCGTCGCCCCGTAGACGAGGCGCGGAAGACGCGCGAGCACCATCGCCCCGGCGCACATGGCGCACGGTTCCAGGGTCACGTAGAGCGTGCAGCCGGAAAGCCGCCACGATCCCAGCCGGCGGGCGGCGCGCCTTATGGCCACGATCTCGGCGTGCGCCGTAGGGTCGCTGTCCCTCTCCCGGGCATTCCGCCCGCGCGCGATCACGACTCCGTCTTTTACGACGGCCGCTCCCACCGGGACGTCCCCGTGCGCGAGCGCGCGGCGAGCCGAGGCGAGGGCATCTCGCATGTAGCGCTCGTCGGAGAGCACTTTCCCGGCGGATTTCACCGGCCAAGGTTACGGCATGGGGCCGCCCGCCGCGCATAATGCCGCGAGGAAGACCATGCGCCACACGCCGACCGCCGCGATCTGTTTTTCTCTCTTCTTCGCCGCCCTCCTCGCGACCGCCCAGAAGCCGGAGTGCTCGATTCGTCCCCCTCGAGGCACGGGCCAGGCCGATCTGCGCAGCCTCGCGAAGATCAGCTCGAAGGACGCCGAGGCGCGAGCCGTGCTCTCCGTCGCGCCAGACAAGGTCAACGCCATCATGTCCTCGGAAGTCGAGGTCGTGAATGGCTGCCTCGCTTACCCGTTCGACCTGCGCTTCGCGAACAAGGGCGGCGTTCAGGAAGTCATGGTCGACGCGGGGGACGGGAAGATCCTGACGTCCGAGTACGAGCCTCCGGCGAGTGGAGCGGCGGGCGGTGCGGCGCCGGAACCGACGTCTCCC
>Ga0075520_1001749_pt1 | contig 10595 bp, 13 predicted proteins | sample NGEPerB_FD_75100 | JGI IMG/M metagenome (GOLD analysis project Ga0075520, IMG submission 75100) | Arctic peat soil microbial communities from the Barrow Environmental Observatory site, Barrow, Alaska, USA - NGEE PermafrostAB12-B | ecosystem: Environmental > Terrestrial > Soil > Wetlands > Peat ...
GCCTGGCTTGCGAGGACCCCACGGCATTGCAGGCGATGATCAATCCAGCAGTTGCTCCAGATTGACCGTAGCTACAACCGACTGACTCAGTCCAAAAACGGTTGTCTACGACACACCAGCTCGGCGCTGACAGGCTGTGCCTGCGACAGTGAGTCACTACCAGTGTGCGTTATCAACGTGTCACTAATGTTAGATTAACCGGTTCTGATACACTCGTTCCGTGACCACGCTCATCGGCTACGCCCGAGTCTCAACCGACGACCAGAATGCCTCGCTACAACAGGACGCCCTGAAGGCAGAAGGCTGCGTGAAGGTATTCACGGACCAGGCCTCTGGGACCTTGGCCAGTCGTCCTCAGCTTGACCGGATGCTGGACCAACTTCGTCCCGGTGACGTTGTGGTCGTGTGGAGACTGGACCGTCTGGGGCGGTCGCTGAAGAACCTCATTGCGCTGGTGGAGGACCTTGCCGAAAAGGGCGTCGGCTTCCGCTCCCTCACAGAGAACATCGACACGACCACCAATGGCGGGAAGCTCGTCTTCCATATCTTCGGCGCTCTAGCTGAGTTCGAACGCACGCTCATTCGAGAGCGGACGATGGCAGGGCTGGCGGCTGCCAGGGCTAGGGGCCGAGTGGGCGGGCGTCCCCCAACCATGACTCCCGAAAAGGTCAAGGTAGCCAGGCAGATGTATGACAGTCGGGAACACACCGTGGAGGCCATCGCAAAGACTCTCGGGGTCAGCCGTAAGACCATCTACCGCCATCTCGTACCCAGCGTGCAGAACTGACATGACCGAGAAGCTGAGGCCAGGCGAGCGCATCCGACTGATCAAGGAAGCCAGGGCATCGCTGTCGTTGAGGTCAACGTCCGAGATGGAACTCATCTTCGAAGAGTTCGGCGTTCCGACTTACAACCGTGAGGGCGAAGGGGATGCTTACGATGACGAGACCTACTGCACCCAGCAGCTTCAGCGGTCGGACGACTCCGTTCTCCTCGCCGTTCACGAGTTCCTTCTTGGCGAAGATGCGGCGCCCAGTACGATCCCCTCCTATGAGGGTGACGGACTGTGGGGCATCGAACCTGCTCGTGCCTTCTTGTCACACACCTACGCCAAGCGCCACTTCGTAAGCTCGGTCAAGGAGGCACTGAGACCCTTCGGGATCGCAGGCTTCGTAGCTCACGACGACATCAACCCGAGCCGAGACTGGCGCAACTCCATTAAGGCTGCACTGGGCACCTGCGATGTCTTCGTTCCCTTTCTCCACGACGGGTTTCACGAGAGTCAGTGGTGTGACCAAGAAGTTGGGTGGGCACTCTGCCGAGGCGTGCCGATCTTGCCTATCAGGCCTGCCGGATTCGACAGATCCACGGCCCACGATGGCTTTCTGGAAGAGAGCCAGGACGTTTGCCTTGAGCAGTCGGAAGGGCCAAACGTCGTTAGGTGGACTGCCGACAAGATCTTCGGGAGCTTGTTCGCCCATGGCGAAACGAGAGATGTTGCCGTGAAGGCGCTGGCCGAGGCCTTTGTGAACTCACGGTCATTCAACCAAACGCGCCGCCTGTGGGATCTCATAATGCGGCAGCCGATGATTGAGGGACCTCAGCTTCGGCGGCTTGAATATGCCGTCAGTTCAAATAACCAGGTCTCTTCGGCAGTAGCGAACGGTGGTGGACTCCTGCCCGATCTGGTGCGGGAGCTAGTGCTGAAGTTCGAGCCACCGCCCTCGACCTACTCCTACACGGAGGAGCCGTTCTGAAGCAACTGATCCTGGCGGCTCAGTCCCTCGTAGCGTCGGAGCAGCGCAGGGAGAACGTCCGTCTCACTTGCTGTTGACTTCAGGCCGTACGCCCGGAGGACGGCACGATCAAGCGACTTGTGTGCGGCTACCAATGCCGATGGCATGGCAATGGGGCTATAGAGCGAACTGAGGGTAGTCCCAGGGAAGAGCGAACGTGCCTGCCGAACTTCGTCAGCAGCCGCTTCGACGGCTGGTCGACTGGCGTCCTCCTTGGCGAGCCAAGGGAAGTTGTTGTATGTGATTTCTTGACTAATCCGCATGTCCGACTTCAAGCGCCCGGAGATCGTACGGTTCCATGCCGTGAAGACTCGGGAGGACAGGATGCCGAAGAGCACGTCATCTGCGCCTTCGATGGTCATGATCAGGTTGGAAGCAATCACATCGCTGTCGAAGAACTCGGTGGGAAGGTACTCACGAGACTCAGACGAGACTCCCGGAACTGCCAAGTATCGACCTCTAGGCTGAGCACGCTGGACGAAGAGACCAGGCGTGGAAGCAGCGCTGCGGGTGGAGCCAGCCTTGCTCGCTAACCTCATGGAGCGAACCGCTTCCAGCCGTAACTTCAGCTCAGGTGATGTGGCGATGTCAGACGGTGCGGCATCAGCGAGCCACAAGCAGAAGCGGACTCCTCCGTTGAGCAGTTCATCTGCACCGATGAGGCGATGCAGGAACTTCGCCGCCACTGGATCATTCGCCCGGATCTCATCAGCTTCGATCTCAGTGATGCTCGAAAGGTGCCCACCGTCACGAGGCATCGAACCGAACAACATGGCTGGGACACCAGCGACGAGCGGCTTCTGACGGGACTCCACCACTACATCCGGCGCATCGATCAGATACGGGCTGATCTGCTTCACCTCAGTGCAAACCCCAACCCCGTTGACCTTCGGGTAGTTCCAGAGGGGACGCTTGGCGGCCTTAGGCCGTGCGGAGAAGCCGATGATGACAACGTGGACAGCGGCCTTTCCCTTCGCCTCGCTACTCCATGCGAAGGTGCGGTATGCGAAGTCGATCCTCATGCCGTGACGCCACAACTCCTTCCACAGGACGGCAGGTTGCTCCCCTTGAGTGATGGAGTTGGTTGCGACGAAGGCGATGCGAGCATTGGTACCATCAGCGAACTCTGCCGCCAGCTTGAACCAGTTGGTCACGAAGTCAAGTGTTCCCCGCCGCTTGTTCCCCACCCAGACAAGATCCTGATCGGCCTTCTGGTCGGCTGATGTCATGCGTGATCCGACGAAGGGAGGATTCCCGAGCACGATCACATCGTCAGTTACCGACACATGGTCTCCCCAGTTCATACGCAATGCGTTGTCCATGGCGATGTGAGGCGACGTCGGGATCGGGAACCGGGCGAAGTATTGACCGAACTCCTTGGAGACATCCAAGTTCGCCTTGTGGTCCATGAGATAGAGAGCGGTGCGAGCGATCCGGGCAGGGAACTCTTCAAGCTCGATTCCGTAGAACTGGCCAACGGTGACCTTGCAGAGCAGCGAGAGACCCATCGCCTGCCATGAGTCCTTCCCCTCCTTGGCGGCTTGCTTGCGAAGTAGATCGGTCTCAAGACGGCGCAACTCCCGATAGGAGATGACGAGGAAGTTGCCGCAGCCACATGCCGGGTCAAGGAATGTCAGGCTGGCTAACTTGTCGTGAAAGGCATTGAGCGCCTGCTTGGACTTGGCCTTGTCGAGACCTGCCTCAAGTTCATCGAGGAAGAGTGGTTTGATGGTCTTCAGGATGTTCTCTTCGGTCGTGTAGTGGGCGCCAAGATGCCGACGCTCTGCCGGAGTCATCACGTTCTGGAACATCGAACCGAAGATGGCGGGTGAGATAGCTGACCAGTTGAACTTGCAGGCTTCCAAGAGTGCATTCCGGGTGGCTTCATCGCATGAAGGGACCAAGAGCACCTTCTTGAAGAGATCGCCGTTGATATAGGTGAAGGCAGCAAGATCCTCGTCAAGGTTCTTCGCTATCTTCTCCCCAGGAGTGTTGAGGATCTGGAACAGGTAGCCAAGCGCTTGACCTAGGTCGGATCCATCCGATCTTGTATTCAGGAAGAGGTAGTTCGAAAAGGCATTGCGATCCCACACTTCAGTGTCGTCAGCGAAGAGGCAGAAGAGGATGCGAGTCAGCCATTGACGGAGCGAATGGTCGTCATAACCGGATGCACGCACGGCGTCATGGAGAGCGGCCATGTAACCAGTGGCCACGAGGTTTGCTTCCTCTTCGTCCTCGAAGACCTCGTGGGTGCCATGACCCGCAAGCCACCAGAAGAGTTCGACGTTCTTGCAGAGATCGGCTAGAGCGAAGCGGCCTTCGGTGTGAGTCTCAGTGTCCTGCCAGTAGAACTCTTGGAAGTTGCAGGCGACGAGAAGTCTCGGCTGGGCTGCGTGTTGAAGCGAGTCGATGTAGTCGACCAACTGGTCCATTGCCTTGTCGAGATCCTTGCCAGCACTCTTGTGTTCGACAGCCATGCGACCAGGCACTAGGAGGTCAATCCAACCCTGGCCTTGCGTAGACAGACGCTTGGCGGCTACCTCGAAGAAGCCCACGTTCTTGAGGGACAGTCCGAAGATAGAGAAGAAGTCGTTCCAGAAGAGTTGGCGCTCGGCTGCCTCGCTCGTGGCATCTGCCCACTTCTTCGAGAACGCCATGGCATGGTCACGGATGGTCTGCTTGGAGATCTCGATGTGGTCAGGAAGGGCAGCCATGGTCTACAGCATGGACTAGACGTGACCTCCCTGCCAGCATCGCAGCCCCGATCCAAGCCAAGAGCGATGAGTGCCCTCGCAGCGTTACCCAACTGCTATCCGGTGTGTCCGTTACAAGTGCCTCCGTCACTATTGCTGTTCGAAGAATCCGGGCACACCGTATCTGACCAGATAATGCCAACTGGGTTGTCTGAGTATGCAACTCCGGGTGGTGTGTTGGCTCCCGCCAGATTGATCCCACCCATGCTGGCTCCGCTCAGATTGGCTCCTGAGAAGTTGGCTCCTGAGAAGTTGACCCCTTCAAGGCTTGCATTCGTCAGATTGGCATTTGTCAGGTTGGCATTGGTCAGATCCGCATAAGTCAGGTTGGCACCAGTCAAGTTGGCCTCGGTCAGGTTGGCATTTTGCAACGATTCTTCCAATAGGTTGGAGCCAGAAAGATTGGCTCGTTCAAGGTTCTCGCCGGATGGGAAACCGCCAGCCAGGCTGGCACCTTGCAAGTCGCAGTTCGCTAGATCTTGAGGGAAGGGCTGCGTAGTGGGGCAACCTTGAGTAGTCGTTGGAGTTACCTCACTGGGCGCCGACGACGAGGACTGCGTGTTCGTCGGTGCAGCTGCCACGGACCCACTTTGCCCGTTCTGTACCGAAACTTCTGACCTGTCCCGGATAGCCAATGCGAAGGCCGCTATAGCCAATACTCCGATTAGGACGACCGCCAGCCACAGTCGTATGATGGATCGTTGCGGTTGGGGTTCTTCCGCCGTGCTGGATTCCATCCTCACATCATCGGCACTTGACGCTCTTCTATTGACTCCTCGAGTTGATCATCAGTCGAAGTTGACGTAGCGGATCGGATTCTGCGCCGAAAGGGGCAGCTTTGCCGACACGTCGCTTCCTACGAACCGCTTCGTCAACTCAGGATCAAGTTTGCCCGTGAAGGCCCAGCGACCCTTGAGTTGTGGTTCAGCGACGATCTGCTTTGCCGACGGAGGTCTCCATCGCTCGATCCTGTGGACAGCCCGAACGACACCCTTGTACACAGCCATGGCCCACTCGGGGGACCGAGAGTTGCCAAACTTCATCCGCTCGGCGCCGATTCGCCACCATTGCCTCGTTGCGACGTAGAGCGCCTCGTCATCCATACCGACCCGGAACTGCCGAGCGACTCGAACCAGCATAAGTCTGTGCTCAGGGTCGAAGTTGGCCGGAGTGGCTCCAAGGGTGATGTCGACCTCCTCTGCCGAGATCCGGCTCTTGCCACGAGCCAGCCCTGATGCCCGGATGTCGAGATCGGGTCGCAGGAGGTCTATGACCGCAGCTTCAATGGCGACGGCAGTCTGCTCGCCCTCTGGACCCTCAAGTCCCCACCGCAAGAGGTCGATGCGAACCTGGCCGTGCTTCTCAATCTCACGGATCGTCTTCAGCTTCGGGTAGTCCCCTGATGAGTCCTTCTCGGTCTTACGGGCTTCGTCTATGTGGGCAAAGCAACGGTCACCGATCCCCTTGCCGACGTAGAAGGGCTTCTCGTTCCTGGGGTCAATGAGCAAGTAGACGTAGTATGAGAGCTTCTCGGCTACGCCGGGACGCCATCTGCGGATCGGGTTCTCTGAGCCGGTGGCCATGGATATTGTCCTATTCAGCCTGAGTCCTGCCACGAGTGGTTTGCGTTCAGGGGCGTTCGACCCGGCACTTCGTTGCCCCAAATCCCCCACGCTGCCTCTTGGTAGGCACGTTCACCATCATGCATCCACTGGTCGTCGAACGGTCCAGCAAACTCTGGACTCAGAACTACCTGGGCAAATGGATTGTGGAATACGGTCAGTCGGTACACAGCTTTGTCATCGTTGTAGCGACCGGCTTCCTTCTCCTCGCCAGCAACTTCCAGGACTTTCGCAATCTGCTGGCTGGGTGTCATCCCAAGATGGAACCGACCTTCTGCAATCCGCTCCACCTCGGCGAACCCCGGATTGAATCCGGCAATCACTGCTACGGCAGAGAATCGAGTGTTGAGACGTTGCTGAAGCCTTCCGCCCGGTCCAAATGCCAAAGTTCCGCCTCTATCAGGCGGAGTGTCGTCGCCTAGCGGAAATCTGAACTGAAGATTGCCGAAGAGAGCGCCCGCAAGTTGGTGTGGCTCAAATGACATCTCACTATTCGTCCGGGCGTAAACGATCACGAAAGGGTGGCCCGCATCAATGGCAACCTGGGCCTGATCCTTCTTGCGATCACTGTTTAGGGCTCTCCGCAATGCCTCCTCCGGGCCACGATTAGCACCAGAGTGGTACGAACCATCGGGATTCCGGGGAAGCCGAAACTCCGGCTCAACCACGTCCATGATGACCCTCCCGCATCGAGGATGGTCAACTTCGAAGTCGGGGTTAGGACCTGATGTAGCAGGCTCGTACCGAAAGCCGAGAGAGCGCTCGACGAGATAGTTCTGCAAGGCAACCTCGCCAGGTGATCTCGGAGAACCTCTTTGGTTAGCAATCATGAAGTATTTCCAGTAGGGCCTGTGGCGTGGGGCCACCTGAGAAGTGGCCTTCCTGGGATGATCTCGTGTAACTGGATACGCCCCCGGAGCGTATTTGGGTTGACCACCACCTCTTGTTCTCGATCATCGCCAAATAGAGCCAGTACCGCACGGGGAGGGATCGTTGCCCGGTAGATCCCGGCCTCAACCCCAAGAGTGGCCACACCTTCGGCGAAGCCTTCGGCACATTCACGGTGAATGGTCCATGACATGCCACGCCCATTCGTTGACGTTGGGCAACCACGCCACACCTCGACCGGTGCCACCGGCTGGGCATCTCGGTGGGCAAAGGCAGTGGGGATTGGTGTAGCCCGTCCGTCAATGTGGATGACACGACCTCCGCTGCTGTTGACGATGAAGAAGCCCACCGCTTTGAAGAGAGTCAACCACTTGCGCTCCCCAAGGCTTCGCAATGGCGATCTATTGCGCACCCACACGGCAGAGAGGGCATTCGGAAGCTGTTCATCAGTAATCTGTCCTTCGCTCCACAGGTCGAAGAGAACTGGCGGAACTTCGTCGGCCAATCCACAACTGACTGCGTATGCTGTCGCCGTGTAGGGGTCGTCAGCCAGACGTGCCTTGATTTCGGAAAGTTGTGTCGCTTCACAGGCTTGCTCCGCAGCAATGAGGTCGGCATACCAGGCATCATCGTTCTGGGTCATGGTGGGTGCTACCTCTTGCTCGGATTTGCTCGTCCCCATATTTGGACGTGAAGAACAACAGGCTGCCACGCCCCCTCGGCCAGGCCCCTCGATGAGCGCCAGCGCCCAAGGCACCTCCGAACCAGTGCGGGCCAGTCACGAACCCCAGCCGGTCCATCCACTGCGTTCGTCAAGGCCAATAGCGGTGTCAGTCACCCCAGGTGCGACACCAAGTGCGATCTTCTTGAAGTCCTGTACGACCCAGCCGGACGCCGAGAGCATGGCGTCAATGACAAGTCTTGCTTCCGCCTCCGGTCCCAAGTAGTCGTCGGGGGTCATTGCTGATCGACTCTAGGTGCATGAACCATTCCAAGGTGCATTGTCCGACCCGATCCATGATGGAATCGCAGAAGCACTGGGTCATCCGATCACCTGATTGAGAAGCTCCTCGATGGCTCCGGTCTTCGTCCGCCCACACAGCCTTCATCGGCTCGCAGGGCATCTGCCTTGAGGGATCGAACCTCTAGAGGGCACACCATCGACGCCGCCTTCCACATCCGGTCGACTTCGAAGGGTCCGCACCAGACCAGGTTGCATTCGGTACTCTGCGGCGTCGGGTCCGTCGAGCGGGGTTCCGCCACCTTGCTCCGGACCCGGCCTACCCTAAGGGCATGGTCAATGCTCAGGATTGGCACTACCAATTTCGACCTCCCCGAAAGTGAGGAGTGCCAAAGCTTGGAGGATTTCAAGCAGATGATCACTGACTTCGCTGGGCACGGTTGGGAGTTTGCCGGTGCAGTCACGCTCAAGGTTGACGGAGGCAGGGCCTTGCACCGAAAACCCCCAGGTGGACGAACTTCTGGTGCAAACGGGATTTCTGCACCAAAAATCGGTCGAAGCACCACCCTGCGACTCCGAGGACGGCGACTCAGGTGGTGATGAGCCCCCCAGTAGGGTCCTCCCCCCCCGATCTGGACGGGCGGTGCATCCACGACGTACGGGACTATGGAGCGATATGCGACGGCATTACGGACGACGCCCAAGCGCTGAGGTCGGCGGTTGGTGCAGCATTGGCACATGGCGAACGCGGGAGAGTTGATCTCAGAGATAACGGGAAGGCCAGTGACGGACCGGATGGTGGTCACGAGCTGCCCGGAGTGTCGAACGCCGCAGTATCTAGGGATCATGGACTTTCAGGACCCGATGAGACCGGCATACCTGTGTCATGCCAGGTGCGGACCAATTTTGATCATCGGTTTGGCGATGGACGGAACCTCCCCGCCGAACAAGGGAATCCGAGTCGGTCCGTACCTGCTGCGAAATCCAACCGATCTGTTCATTCACTTTTCAGACGACGAGACGGTGACCATGCCAGGCAACGCCAACGCCCTAGTTGGCTATCCCGGTGGATAGGTGTCGCCCCACGTTGTGCTAGCTGGATCGTGGGGCGATGAGCCGACAGCGACTACTTCAGGCCGTGGAAGAATGGACTCAGAGGGGCTACAGCTTCATTCCTGATCCAGTCCAGAATCTGCCTGAGAGCGTCCGGAATGATTACCTGGCGCCCGTCCTGTCCCATATTTATGGCCTGCGTAGTGGAGCCCTGGATCTTCACGTCCACTATCAAGTCATCGGGCAACTCGGGGGGCATCTGGATTGTTGCCTTGTCCTTCAGGGCTGCGGTGCCAGGCAGTCCCTCTGGGACATCTGGCTCAGCGGTGACGGAGTACACGTTCCCGTCCTTGTCGAAGAACCGGACGCTGATCGAAACCAAACCGGTCAAATGGATATGCAGTGTCCGGTGACGGTCCTTGTTACTGAGTCGATTGAGCAAGTCAAGGCAGTGGAAGTACGGCTCATGGCCCCTGTCGGTGGGCTGGCACCTTTGAACGACCGCAACAGCCTCGTCGCTCATGTGTCGAGTCGAGACATTCCACTTCTCACGAAGTCTTGTTCGCTCCTGGTTCTCCCCATCGATATACGGGATGTTCCAGATTTCCTCTCGGACGATGGGGTACATGACGTGAGAGCGCTGGGAAGAGGGGTTGAGTGCACCTGCAAGGTGATCCAGACTCGACCGAAGATTGTACAGAATGTCCCCAACGATGAGCGACCATCTGGGGTCCGGACGTTCTGTGAACTCCATAATCCATTCGCCCTTGTTCTTGCCCTTGACAACTTTGCGAGTTCGGTAGGGGTGGCGGTCCCGAAACTTCCCAATCTCTCCATCGAGCTTATCGAGGTGTTCTTCAGCCCAGCTGAGTTTTCGAGTGAAGGAGGGAACGACGAGTTCGCTCATTGTCCCAGCATGGGTGCCTCAGCATGACGAGTCAACAAGTCCCTGGGGTTGCAGGCGAACCCTACGATGCGGCAATGAGTGATCCCAGCATCATGGCGGTCAAGACCCTGTTTGCAGAATCTAGAAGCATCTGTTTCTTCACCAGATGCGAGGAGCGTCTGACGAATCCCAAATGGAAGCAGGTCAACGGTGAAGTTGCTCACATCAAGGGCGAGCGGCTCGGCCAGGTTCAGGCACCATCACGAACCGGAAGCACTGGCCCGGCTCCACGTAGAAGGCGTTGGCGTAGTGGTCCATGTCGGCACCATATTGGATGGTGTTCAGGATCACCAGCGAGACGGGAGATCGCTTTCCAACCCATTCTTTTTGATACTACTCTTGGGACTACAACCGCTGGCTAATCCTGAAATAGGATGAGTAGCGCTGGGAATAGGAGTGCAGGTCAGAGGGTCTATCAATGAATCGTGAGTAACAGTGAGATGGATCTGTTTAGACTCATAATCCCTCGGTCGCAGGTTCGATCCCTGCCTGCCCCACTCCGGACCGCTCGGCACGGACGCGGCCTCGATGCAGCAACGGCCACCGCCCTACGCGGACCGCTGTCGTTCGATCAGA
>Ga0075520_1001750_pt1 | contig 10591 bp, 9 predicted proteins | sample NGEPerB_FD_75100 | JGI IMG/M metagenome (GOLD analysis project Ga0075520, IMG submission 75100) | Arctic peat soil microbial communities from the Barrow Environmental Observatory site, Barrow, Alaska, USA - NGEE PermafrostAB12-B | ecosystem: Environmental > Terrestrial > Soil > Wetlands > Peat ...
GGTCGGCTCCAGCGGTCTCGAAGGGGCTGACGTCCTGAGTGGTCATCGTGGCGCCGTGGTAGTCCACATCGTCCTTGGTCAGGTCCATGAAAGCCTGCTCAAGGGAGGTCTGCTGAGCCGACAGTTCAAGAACGGTGATGCCGGCGCGGCCAGCGGCAATCCCTATCTGGTCGGTGCTCAGGCCGGTGACCTCCATCGCGGCCCCAGGCGCGGCCACGACCTTGACGTCGGGGCCGTTCAGGACCGAGGCCAGGTTGTGCGGGTCGGTAGTGCGGACCCGCACCAGATTGTGCGAGGCGCCGGCGATGAACTCATCCATGCTGGTGTCGGCGATCAGGCGTCCCCGCCCGATGACGATCAGGTGTTCGGCGGTCTGAGCCATCTCGCTCATCAAGTGCGAGGAGACGAAGACGGTGCGGCCCTCAGCCGCCAGGGACTTCAGCAGGTTGCGGATCCAGCGGATTCCATCTGGGTCCAAGCCGTTGACCGGCTCGTCAAGGATCAGAGTATGCGGGTCGCCAAGAAGCGCGGAGGCAATCCCGAGCCGCTGCCCCATCCCCAGGGAGAAGCCACCCACGCGCTTGCGAGCTACCTCACGCAAGCCCACCATGTCCACGACCGCGTCCACCCGTGCCCGGGGGATGCCCCCGGTCTGAGCCAACGCCAGCAGGTGGTTGTAGGCGCTGCGGCCGGTGTGGATCGACCTCGCCTCGAGCAGCGCCCCGACTTCGTGCAGCGGTGCGGGGTGCTCGCGATACAGCTTGCCGTTCACGCGAACGCTCCCTGCGGTCGGAGCATCCAGACCCAGGATCATTCGCATCGTGGTGGACTTACCAGCCCCGTTGGGGCCAAGAAACCCGGTGACAATGCCCGGTCTAACCGTGAACGTCAGGTCGTCAACGGCCTTCTTGTGGCCGTAGAGCTTTGTTAGACCGAAGGCCTCGATCATGGACATCTCCTTCGTCGGTGGGTTTGGTGAGATCGCCGTACCAGAACCGGACCAGACACCATCGACGTACGGCCCGGGTCAGGCGGCCTCCGCACCGGGAGGCGCAGGTACCCACCGAACCCGCAGGTATCGCTATCGTGCCCACTCATCCTGTGTGCTGACTGTGACTGCTTCTGGGCCCCAATTGGTCCGCCCGCCCCTGCTCTGACTGAGCGGCCGGCACCGGGCTACCGCGGCAGCCTGTGTGTGCTCGCCAGCCGGACGCCGCGCGGCGCTAGCAGTGTTGCGGCAGTATGGCCATGTGCTAATCCCTCAGATGGCCGCGGCCGCATCCACCACTCGCACCATGGGCACCTTTGGTGGGCTCCTTGCCACCAAGGCCTTCGGGGTCGGCCGTACTTTTGCCGTCCTGGTCGTGATCTTCGCATTGATGCTCGGCTTGATGATTCTCGGCGGGCATCTTCGGGCATCACGGCAGCGCAAGAGCAAAGGCAAACGCCTGTAGCAGCCGAAGACGGCAGCCCTCAGCGACCGAAGGTGGGGTCCAGACCGGTCAGCTCGACCGATGCCTTCCACAGCGCCCGGGCTGAGACGCTGTCGCGAGCGCGCTGGCTTGGAGTCTGTGACACCGGTGGGCCGGCGACCCCCCAGCGAGGCCCATAGAACTGGCCACCCCGCACGGCTGGGTCTGTTGCGGCGCGTAGCAGTGGTAGTGACCCTGCTGCTGATCTGCTACTGATCGGAAGACCGCTGCGGATCAGCCGGTTGCTGATGCCATGCCCCTGGGAACCCAGATTCGTGCGGGCCACGCCCGGATGTGCGGCCACTGCGATGGCCCCTACCCCCGCTTCGGCAAGACGGCGCTGCAGCTCTGCGATGAACAACAGATTGGCGAGCTTGCTCTGGCTGTAGGACTGCCAACGGCTATAACGGCGCCGATCGAACATCAGGTCGTCGAATACAAGATGCCCGACGCGATGGGCCATGCTCGACATTGTCGCGATGCGGGCGCCCGAAGCTGCGAGCAGCGCCGGCAGGAGACGCGCAGTCAACGCGAAGTGACCCAGATGGTTGACCCCGAGCTGGGTCTCGAACCCGTCGACCGTGCGGGACTCGTCAACGGCCATCAGCCCGGCATTGTTGACCAGCAGGTCCAACCGGCCGTGCTCATGCCTGAAGTTGGAGGCAAACGTCGCGACCGAAGCAAGGTCACCCAGGTCCAGCGGCATGAAACGCACGTTCGCGACGGGGTCCAGCCTCCTGATCGAGGTTACGGCTGATTGCGCCTTCCCAGTATTGCGGCAGGCAAGGACTACCTCGGCGCCGGCCACCGCAAGTGCCGCAGCGACGTGGTAGCCAAGGCCAGAGTTCGCGCCGGTCACCACAGCCACTCGATCACTCTGATCCGGTATGTCGGTCGTGCTCCAGTGAGCAGTCAAGAGTCATCCTCCAGTTCGCGGTAGGGAAGGCTAGTCCGTCGGCGATGGTACCGACGTCAAACCCGTGACGCTTCGGTCCGCCCACCCCGGGCGCGGGGCTGGCCTGGCTACGGCTTGATCGCAGCCTTGGCACGCTCCAGACGTACCGCGTTGGACAGCGTGTCGATGTCGTAGGCCCCGTGGTGGCGCCGGCCGTTGAGGAAGAAGGTCGGAGTGCCTGAGACTCCGCTGAGATCGGCGCTGTCGACGTCTTGGGCGACCCGGTCCGCGCCCGCGCGATGGTGGAGGTCACTGGCGAAGCGCGGCACGTCGAGGCCGAGCCGGGCGGCGTAATCAATCAAGTCCCCGGACAGCAGTGCACCCTGATGGTCGAGCAGGAGGTCGTGCATTGCCCAGAAGGCGCTCTGGCGTGCGGCTGCTTCTGAAGCTTCGGCCGCGAGCTGGGCGTGCGGGTGCACGTCCCGAAGCGGAAGGTGTCGCCATACGTACCGGATGTCGCCGTAGCCGGCGAGCAGCTCGCGGACGATCGGCTCAGCCTGGCCACAGAAGGGGCACTCGAAGTCCGCGTACTCGACCAGCGTGATCGGGGCTTCGTTCGGACCGCGGATATGGTCGCGCTCTGGGTGCACCGGGTCCGCGAGGTCGACAATGGATTCCGAAGTGCCCAGCAGCGCGCGGGCCCGCCGCACCGGTGGGAGTGCGGCCGTGACCCGAAAGAGCACCCAGGTGAGCCCCGCTGCGCCCAGGGCCGCGCTCAAGACGCCGAGCTTGGCTTCGGCCAGGCTGCGTCCACTGAACGCCAGCGTGGCGATGAGCAGGCTCACCGTGAAGCCGATGCCAGCGATGGTGCCGCCGCCGGCGACTGCCAACCAGCCCACCGGCGGCCGCAACCGCCGGTAGGTGGCCCGGCTGACGAGCCATGACCCGGCCAGGATGCCTGCCGGCTTGCCCAGGACGTAAGCGGCGATGATGCCGAGCGTGATCGGCGACCGGTACGCCTGCCACAGGAAGGCGCCGTGGATAGGAATACCTGCGTTGGCCAACGCGAACAGTGGCACGATCAGGTAGCTGGTCCAGGGGTGGAAAGCCTCCTGGAGCCGTGCGTTCGGTGAGACGGCCTGCTGCAGACTTACCCTGGCAGTGCGGGCAAGCTCTGGGGTGGGTTGCTCGCGGAAGTCGCGGAATCTGTCAGAGGCGCGCTCGAGGTCCTGGCGGCCGGCGGGGCTGGCGTAGGTCAACAGGCCCATGGCCAGGCCGACGACGACGGGGTCGACCCCCGAGAGGTGCAGCGCGACCCAGGTCGCGATGCCGACGACGAGATATACGACCCCGTGGCGCACGTGCAACCGGCTCAGCACCAGGATTCCTGCGAACAGGGCTATGGCAACCAGAAGTGGTACGACCTTGAGGTCGCGCGTGTAGACGGTCGCGATCACGAGCAGTGCGACCATGTCGTCGATGACGACCACCGTGAGCAGGAAGGCGCGCAGCGCTTCAGGGAACCGCGGGCCGATCAGTGCCAGCATGCCCAGCGCGAAGGCGGTGTCGGTTGACATGGCCACACCCCAGCCCGCTGCCGAGGACTCACTGGCGTTGACTACCAGGTACAGCAGGACTGCGGTGGTCATGCCCATGATCCCTGCCGTGACGGGCAGCACCAACCGGCGCCGCTCTCGTAGCTCGCCCATGTCAAACTCACGGCGGGCCTCAAGACCCACGACGAAAAAGAAGAACGTCATCAGGGCGCTGTTGACCCAGCCGACGAGGTCCATCGTCAGACCCGAACCACCTAGCTGGACCGACAATATGGTGTGCCACACGGCCTGGTAGGAGGCGTTAGCGACGTTCGCCCAGGCGAGTGCGGCAAGCGTGGCTGCAAGCAGCACCGCCGCGCTGCCGCTCTCGGTTCGCAGGAAGCGGCTCAGCGGTGTCTCGCGCCGCCAGGTCCAGTCGGTGTTTCCGGACGCAGTGCTTCCGAGCGATGGCTGCGGTTGAGCCGGTGCCATAGGCGTCCAAGCCTCACTCTATCGTGGCCGCGTAGTCGGCCACCTCGGTTTGTAGGCTGCGCGGCGTGCGGACGTACCCGGTCGGTGGCGGCCGCTTCGGCAGCTTCAGCCTGGGCCGCGCCACCGGCTCGTAGGGAATGCTCGAAAGCAGGTGAGCGATCATGTTGATCCGGGCGCGGCGCTTGTCGTCGCTCTCGACCACGAGCCACGGTGACTCGGGGATGTCTGTGTGGACGAACATCTCGTCCTTAGCCCGCGAGTAGTCCTCCCAGCGGTTGAGCGACTCCACATCCATCGGCGAGAGCTTCCACTGCCGCATCGGGTCGTTGACCCGCGCGCGGAACCGGCGTTCCTGCTCACCATCGCTGACGGAGAACCAGTACTTGCGCAAGATGATGCCCTCCTCGACCAGCAGCCGTTCGAAGAGCGGGCACTGGTGGAGAAACCTCTGGTGCTCCTCGGCAGTGCACAGACCCATGACCCACTCGACACCGGCGCGGTTGTACCAGCTGCGGTCGAACAGCACGATCTCGCCGGCGGCGGGCAGATGCTCGATGTAGCGCTGGAAGTACCACTGCGTCCGCTCGCGATCGGTGGGAACGGGCAACGCTGCGATCCGAGCCACCCGAGGGTTGAGGTACTGCGTCACCCGCTTGACGGTGCTGCCCTTGCCTGCGGCGTCACGACCCTCGAACACCACCACGACACGCTTGTTCTCGGCCCGCACCCACTCCTGCAGGACGACGAGCTCAGCCTGCAGTCGGAGCAACTCTTTCTCATAGACCTGTTTCTTCACCAGCGGCACGCTACTCCGGCGATGCCTCCCACCGCCGTGTGTCGCGGCAGAAATCTGAAGGGGCCCCTCGCAGACACACACAACCAGAGGCCGGTGATGCATGATGCAAGCGTGTTACCTCCGCTGACTCCTGTCACGATGCTGACGTCCTGGATGTTTGATCCTCTAGGGGTCGGCCTCGTCGTGGCACTCGCCTTTCTGTATGCCGTCTGCCTGGTCCGCGCGCGCAGCCTCGGCGCGAAGTGGTACTGGCTGCGGAGTGCAGCGTTCATGATCTTGGGCATCGGCTCATTGGCCTATGGCACGTGTGGTGCGCTCGCGGTGTACCGCTCGTCGTTGTTCTGGGTGGCCGCGGTCCAGGCGGCCGTGCTGTCTGCGGTGACCCCGATGGGACTCGCCCTTGGGGAACCCACCATGCTGGCTGGAAGGACATTGGGGGTTAAGGGGGTTCGCCGGCTGCGTCGTGCGCTAGGCGGACCATTGCTCAGGATCCTGATGTTCCCGCTCTTGAGCTCGCTTCTGGCTGTGGGCTCACTCATCGTCGTCTTCTTTACGGGGTACTTCCTCTCGTCGGTGTCCAACGCGCTGGTGCGTGAGGCGCTCTACCTGCAGCTGCTGGGCACCGGTCTGCTGGTCGTCCTGCCTTTGTTGGGTGAGGACATGTTGCCGCCATGGTGCACCCATCCGGTTCGAGCACTGATTGCCTTCGTCGATGGGCTGCTCGACGCGATCCCGGGAATCCTGGTGATGACCGCTCCCACATTGCTGGCGTCTGGTGTTGCTGGCTTCACCAACCGCACCTGGGGGCCGGGGCCGGCGTTGGACCAGAAGCTCGGCGGTGCCGCAATGCTAGCTGTTGCGGAGGTCGTCGGCCTGCCCTTGTTGGGTGCGGTCTTTGTGTCGTGGGTTCGCGCCGATGACGCTGATGCCCGTGCCACGGATGCTTTCCTGGACGCGCGCGCGGCGCAGTCCGTCGAGCCGGTCCTCGATCGGCCCTGGTGGGAGACCGATCCCCGTTTCTTCAACCGACGTTCTTAGCGGGTCTATCAGCTTTCGTGAACCATAGACAAGGTGACCACTGACAGGCGCCTGTCTGTGTGTCAACGCCCAGAACGTGATGACATATCGGTTCTCTGGCTCCGATTCTGTCTATCGCCTCAGGAGGACCGTTTCGCCCGCCTGGCTCCATCAAGTTCTTTAGTTCAACCTGGACTGGATCACCCTGCTGGTCATCTTCATGATTGCCGTCGTCGGCGCCCTGCACTTCTTCATCGCGTGCCCGGGCAGGGGCGTGAGCCAGCACCTGCACGACACGGCCGAGCCGACCGGGGCAGAACGAGCCTAGAGCCGCCCAGAGTGCGTACTCGAAGGAGTCAACCCGGGCCGAATGGCAGCCCGGCAAGGCCTCGGGAGTCGTTGAGCATGAGTGACTCCTGATGTTCCATTGTTGAAAGATGTGGGCTGCCGGACGGCAGCGGCTGCGCAGCGTCGAGCACAGCCCAGACGACCTTGCCGCCGGCGGCGGTGGGCAGAACCCCGAAGGTGCGTGAGAGGCCGGCGATGACGGTGAGCCTTCGCCCGTGCAGGTACAACAGTGAAGGCCGTTGACCGGGCAGCGCGGGGCCGTCGTCTCGAACTGCCAGGCGCAGGGCGCCAACGTTCCAGGCCACGGACACGTCAATGTCGGTGCCGGCATTGCTTGACGAGCTGGCCACGAGCTCGCTGGTCACCAGGCTGGCGAAGGGGATAACCCGGTGCAGCCGCCAGTCCATCAGGGTGCGAGTGACGAACTCCCGCGCCGCGCGGGGCGCCGTCGGGTGTGCGGCGAGTCGAAGCCGCTGGACGGGCAGCGTCGGGGTCGCCAGGACCGCCGACACGGCGGAGAACAATGACGGGGTCACGATCAGGTGCGCGCCGAGCGGTTCGGCATATAGCGCCTCGCGAACGCGCGGGTCGGGGCAGGCCACAGCCACGGGGATCCCGGGCCAGTCGCGGACGTGACGCCCTGCCGTGGAAAGAGTCTCGAGCGCGACCGGGTCGGCACCCTCGAGCACGGCCGACAGGTCACAGACCACGCCCCGGGGTCCGTCGGCCAAGGCCAGCAGGATTGCCCGGTCCAGCTCTTCCACAACGTCACGCAGCTGGCAGGAAACCTCAAGGATCACTACGTGACGGACGGTATGTGTTCTGACCCGTCCCTGTGGTCCGGTGGCAGGACGACCGGCTGACTGCGCTGCCAACTGGGTCAGGACGTCGTCCACCGACCGGGTCGGGAAGGCGATGACATGGTGGTCGAGGTCGGTGGGAAGGTCGTGCGAACTGCTCGGTTGCTGCGCCATGAGGATCTCGATTCGGTGGTCCCATGATGAAGGACACGGGCTACCGAGGTTCGGGAGCAGCACCGGAGAAGCAGGCGTCCCCGAGGTCTGGAGAGACGCGGCAAGTAAGACGTTACACCTGAGGCAACTGCGCACCCACAGCTCGGGTCGGATGTCCGGCGAGCTCAGACTTGAAGACCCACGGCGACAATCGCCTCGGCAACCAGCCGCAAACTCGCGTTGTTGCTGCGGGCGTGCCGGCGCATCAGCTGGTAGGCCTGATCGATCGTGACCGCGTTCTTGTAAGCGGTGATTCCCTTGGCTTGTTCGATGACGACCCGTGATTCCAGCGCCTCCTGCAGTTGCTCGCTAAGCTGTTCCTGTTGGCGCAGTTTGGAGGCGTTGACCACATAACTGGTCGCCACGTCAGCCAGTACACCGGCTACCGCGATGTCGATATCTGACCACTCCCGCGGCTCGGGAGAGTAGAGGTTGAGGGCGCCGATCATCGTGTCGTCAAGTCTCATCGGAATCCCGGCCACGCCGGCCACGCCCAGGCAGGTGGCGATCGCCGAGAACTCCGGCCAGCGGGTGGACTCCTCCCGCACGTCTGTCACCCTGACCACCTCGCCGGTCTCGTATGCATCCCTGCAGGGGCCTGCCTGATGCTCTTGCTGACTGCGTTCCAGCTCCCCAGAAGCCTCGCTCACCGCAGTCACGAAACGCAGCCGCCCATCTTCGGCCATCGTGACCCCGCTACCGCACAGGCCCAACACTGAAGTGACGCTCTCAGTCAGCTCACTCAGCGCTGCCTCGAGGTTATAACGCGCCGGCAGAACCACGGCGAATCTTGACAATGTCTGCAGGAACAACGGCTGGTCATACATCGTGGGCGCCCCTCGGTTGGCGCCGCCGGTCGGCGGCCTATCGCAGCGCGGGACCGAAACCGAAGGATCGAGAGTCACCGCTCAGGCGCCACATGCTCAAAACGGACACTACCCGCAAAGTTGATGGTGGACGCATTGGACATACTGCACAAATCCATCTAAACCGGGCACCGATTACAGTGGACAGGGCGACGGGAGTCTGATCCGCGTCGTCCAAGACCTACCGAAAGATCAGCTGGGGAAGGCCATCACGGGTCTTTCCGTAGCACAGGGGGCGTTTGGTGACGCTGGACGTCAGGCAACCTTGGGAGCCGGGTCAGACCCAGGATGGATCGAAGTCAGCGTGGTCGCAGTGAACGGCGGCGAGCTGCTTCAGCGCAGTCTCGGCGACCGCGCACCCTGCGTGGTCGCCGACTGCGTCGAGCCGCAGGAACTCGGCGATGACCACTCGTGCGGCCTCGCACTGACGCAGGATCCGCGCAGGGCTGTGCCGCGCGATGTGCGCGGCTTGCTCGACCGTCGGACACTGGGTATCGGCGAACACCACGTAGCGGCCATCACCGTCCTTGATGTCCCGGTAGGCATAGAACACGTACCAGTCAGCGGCGCCCTCGACGGCGGCCGTTGCCATCAGCTCGTCCTCGGTGAGTCGCGCCTCAAGGAACTCCACCAGAGTCATGGCTTCCTTCCGGTTCTCGATCCTGGCCGCCCGGTGCAATGAGACCTGGCCGGTAAGCCCTGGCTCAGGAGTTGACGGCCTTGCTGTGGCCGTTGCTGGCGATCTCGATCTTGTGTGGTTTGGCCTTTTCAGCGATGGGAATCGTCAACCTAAGTACCCCAGCGTCATACTCGGCCTGCACCCGGTCTGTGTCCAGGTTGTCTCCCAGAAACAGCTGCCGGCTGAACACTCCGCGAGGGCGCTCCGCGGCAAGCATCTCGGTGTCCTTGCCATCGGAGATGGGCCGCTCGGCCTTCACTGTGAGCACGTTGCGCTCCACATCGAGGTCGACATCCTCAGCCCTGACCCCCGGCAGGTCGAATTCCACAACGAACTCGTCCCCATCGCGCCACGCATCCATCGGCATGACCGCTGGGCGGGTGGCGGTGCCGAACACCTGTTGGGTGAGCTGGTCAAGCTCACGGAAGGGGTCGATACGCATCAACATATTCCTCACTCCCCACTGCTGGTGGCGCTATTCAGTTCGGCCAACCTGCCTGATATGACACGGTTGCCATAGATTTTGTATAGCAGTTGTGTCACTATAATGCAAGAGTTCTTGATAGATCTTGACGGAGGGTGGTCCCGATGACGGCGCTAAACGCCCACCCTGATCCACAACGTGGCGTTTACGGCATCTCCGTGGCCGCAGAACTGGTTGGCATGGGCTCCCAGACGCTGCGTCTCTATGAGCGCCGGGGCCTGCTTGCGCCTGCGCGCTCCGGTGGGGGCACCCGCCGCTACAGCACCGAGGACCTGGAACGGCTCCGTCGCATAGCCCAGCTGGTTTCCACCGGCGTGAACCTAGCCGGCGTGTCCATGGTCCTCGACCTGCAGGACGCGAACGACCAATTGCGGGCTGATCTCGACAGGCAGGCAACCCAGGACGGTTAGGTCGGGGATCGATTACCGCGACACCTTGATCGAGTCTGCTCCGTCATGGCCACGTGCCCTTCAGGAATGTTGAAAGGGAGGGCTTGGCGGTGCTCTCCAGCCGTGGCTGGGCTCGAAGGCGGCTCGGAAGGGCGATGCTCCCGGCACCCGACCAGATGGTGCATTGCGCAGCAGATCGAGCCAGGTGCCCCACCGTCGCTTGGGCCTGCGCGGTCGTGCACGGCCCTTGAGGCGCAAAGCCTCCGGGACGCGGCACTGCACTGCCACGGGCCAGGGGATCACCGACGAGCCACGTCGGTGATCCCCTGGGCTACCCGTGGTCGAGCAGGGCCCCACGGATATGAAGGAATCTCGACTCAAGAGTCACCAAACGGCTAACCAGTCCTGTGCGTTTGTACGATGCTGGGGCTCGAGATGTGAGACACGCTGTCTAGAGGGTTCTGCAGTCATCCATGGGCAGGGAGTCGGATCGTCGTGAGGCTCGGATGGCGCAAGATGGCCGTGGCCGCCGTGATTGCCCTGCTCGGTCCGTCGACCATCGCGACAGCCGGCTCCGTGACCCCTGCCGCGGTGGCCTCGGGGAC
>Ga0075520_1001756_pt1 | contig 10580 bp, 10 predicted proteins | sample NGEPerB_FD_75100 | JGI IMG/M metagenome (GOLD analysis project Ga0075520, IMG submission 75100) | Arctic peat soil microbial communities from the Barrow Environmental Observatory site, Barrow, Alaska, USA - NGEE PermafrostAB12-B | ecosystem: Environmental > Terrestrial > Soil > Wetlands > Peat ...
AGTCTCAGCTATGTTGCCGTTCTGCCCATCGGTGGCCGCCACGTGACAATGGATCTTGCCATGATGTTGAAGACGAGCCTGAATGTCGCTGAAGAGCTGAAGGTGGCGTACGGTTCGGTGGATGCAAGCAGGGGAAAGGACTTCCAGGACAGCCAGGTGAGTTATTCTACAGCATCGGGTGATGGTGTTCTTGCGACAACGAAGTCATATATCAGTGATGTCGTGACGTCTCGGATTGAAGAAATTGCTGAAGCCGTGAAGCTGGAACTGGTGCACTCGAGCTACAACAATATGCTTCCGGCTGGCCTCGTCCTTACTGGAGGGACAGCCATGGTCTCTCACATTACGGACAAATTCTCTGAGATCAGTGGACTTCGAGCTCGAGTGGGACAGCCGACGGTCGACGACGTTGTTTTCAGTTCGTTCAAGAATCCCAGTTTCTCGACTTCAGTCGGCTTGCTCGAACTCGGCATCCACAGTGATGGTGCCTCAGTCCAGAAGAAGAAACGCGCATTCAAAGGCCTGAGTGGTTTGTTTAAGGGCCTTGACCTGTTCGACTAAGACAAACTGACGGGGAGGGAAATCCACAATGGATGATCGACTTGATCCCTGGGGAAGCTCGAATGTAAGCATTAGGGTTATCGGCGTGGGCGGTGGGGGTGGCAATGCCGTCAATCGGATGGTGGGAGATTTTCCTTCCGGCGTTGATTTCATGAGTGTCAACACCGACACGCAGGTTCTGCGATATAGTCGGGCAGAAAGCAAGATTCAGATTGGGGCAAAGGTTGCCCGAGGGATGGGCGCAGGCGCTGACCCTGAGGTCGGGAGAAAAGCAGCAGAAGAGAGCAGAGAGATGCTCAAGGAAGCAATTACTGGCTCCTCTCTCTTGTTCATAACTGCCGGTATGGGTGGAGGCACGGGTACCGGCGGTTCCCCTGTACTGGCAAAAGTGGCCCGTGAACTGGGCATCCTCACCATTGCAATTGTTACCAAACCGTTCAATTTCGAGGGCCCCCAGCGTTCCAAGGTCGCATCGGATGGCATCAAGGAACTTCGTGACAGTGTCGATGGATTGGTCGTCATCCCAAACCAGCGACTGTTCAAGCTGGAAGAAGGGAAGATTACCATCAGCAATGCATTCCGCAAAGCGGACGAAGTCCTGAAGAAGGCAGTTCAGGGCATTACCGAGCTCATCCGGACACCTGGCATTATCAACCTTGATTTTGCCGATCTCAAGAATGTCCTGACATCGACTCCTTCTGTAGAGCTTCCCAGTGGAGCTGATGGCAGTATCTGGATAGGTATGGGAACAGGCAAGGGTGACGAACGTGCGGCAAAGGCCATCAGAGCTGCTACCAACTACGAGCTTCTCGAGTACTCAATGCAGGGTGCCACTGGACTTATCTATAACGTCATTGGCCATGAGATATCCATGGAAGAGATGGATATCATCTCGACGGCGATCCAGTCGAGTGCATCAAAGGAAGCCAAGATCATTTTCGGTCTGGCTGATCCTTTTGACGAAGTACTGGGTGAATCTGGCGAACCCAACGATGAGATTCGTATCACGGTGGTCGCATCCGGGATGCAACCTCAGAAAGCCGAAGTGGAACAGGAGAAGAAGATTCTCAAGGAATTCAAGGTCGAGGAAGTCGAACTCCCCGCCATACTGCGCAAGGGACCGCCTCGCGGTTTCTAGCGCCAAATGTGGGCTCGATAGCTGAGCGTCTCGCGGAGGTCCGCGAACGAGCTTGTTTGTCGTATCGCGGGGCGGGTGGTCAGCCCGGCGAACCGCATATTGTCTGCGTGACGAAGACAGAGCCTCTTCCCCGGATACTGGAAGCTATTGATGCAGGGGCGACCGAAATCGGTGAGAATTATCTGCAGGAAGCCATTCGCAAAGATGTCTTCGCTCTGTGCGAGAATCAAAAAGTGACTGTCCGGTACATCGGTCGACTCCAGTCAAACAAGTTCAACGCCATACTCCGAGCGTTTGATGCCGTCGATTCGGCAGGTCCGAAACTCCTTGAACATGTGCACGATATGCAGGATTGCGAGGCACGGAGGGCGCGTACGTTCCTGCTGGAGGTGAATGCAGGCGAAGAATCGCAGAAGGGCGGACTGACCATACCGCAGATTCACGAGCTTGCCGCCGCCGATACTCCTTGGCTACATGAGATCTCCGGACTGATGGCTGTAGTCCCTCTGCAAGCTACGATGCAGATGCGGGCGACAATGTATGAATCGGTTAGCTTGCTGTTCCAGGAACTCGCCAGAGACTTGGGTTCATCGTGCGTCAGGTTGCTGTCCATGGGAACGTCCGACGACTTTGAACTGGCGATCGAGCACGGCTCTAATATGATACGTATTGGTACAGGAATTTTTGGACCCCGTTCACCGTCTCAGGAGTAACCAAGCGCTCGTGAGCGCAGTTCCTGGAGTTGGATTTACAGCGATCCCATTCTGCACCGCGTTGTCCCTGGAGCCGATGTCTGCAGGCCGTACGTTCAATTGACACTCTCAGTTGACCGTGGTATAACATCAAGACAGATAAATAGCTACTTAGCTCGGCGGACAGTGACGTTGAGCGATTGTCCTGCTTTGATTTCTCTGTACAACAACGGGAACATTCAGTAGAGGTCTTGGAGGGAATGGGTACGATGACCAGATCCGTCGACACCGCGACTATGGAGTCTGAGAACCTGTAGATTCGATTCATCGGCTTCCACGTCTCTGCAGGGAGGCGCGGGAGACTGCCGAAAGGAGTCTTTGCCAACATGAGAGATTATATAATCCGGCGTGTTCTGGGCATGATCCCGCTGATCCTGATCGTGATGATCGTGTCGTTTGGTATCTTCTCCCTCGTGCCAAACCCATTCGCGGCTCTGATCGAGAACCCGCGAATCAAGAAGGCAGACATCCAGCGCCTCATCAAGGCTTGGGGGTTTGACCTTCCGTGGTATCTGAGGTTCTTCAAGTGGTTCAGTGGCGTCATTCGTGGGGACTGGGGCCCTTCTCTCCTATATCCTGGCTCTACGGCTCGTGACGTCATCTCCAGAGCGTTGCCTGTGACCGTGCGGCTCATGGGGATCGAATTCCTGGTGTCTATTGCCATTGCTCTTCCGATCGGTATCATCTCTGCTGTCAAGCAATACTCCGTGACCGATTACGTCGTCACGGTCATCAGCTTTCTGGGCATGTCCATGCCGACGTTCTGGTTTGGACTGCTCATGATGATGCTCTTCAGCGTTGTCCTGAAACGACCGAGCGGGATGCCTCTGTTGCCTGCGGGGGGTATCATCACGCCGGGACTCGAGGAAGCTCCATTCTGGGCGAAGCTTGGAGACCGGGCTCAGTATCTCGTGATGCCTGTCGTTGTTCTGGCTTTCTCATCTCTGGGTGGCTATGCGCGGTACATGCGGTCTTCCATGCTGGAGGTCATTCGTCAGGACTATATCCGTACCGCTCGTGCGAAGGGCGTACCTGAGCGCTCCGTCATCTATAAGCACGCTCTGCGCAATGCAATGATCCCGATTGTGACGCTCATAGCATTGTCGGTGCCCGGCATTGTCGGAGGTGCAGCCATTACCGAGACAATCTTCAACATCCCCGGAATGGGCAGCCTGATTATCCAGGCTGAAACCAAAGCTGACTATCCCACGGCCATGATTGGCCTCATGCTTTCGAGCGTTCTTGTCATTGCGTTCAACCTGGTAGCAGATATCGTGTATGCGTGGGTTGATCCACGTATCAAGTACAGTTAGGAGGACATCATGGCGGAAAAAGCTATCGAAGCCAAGAAGAAGGGCCAGAAGTCCTCTGAGGACTATACCTACGTTGGCATGGTGTTTCACCGTCTTACCCGTCACAAACTGGCCATGGTCGGCGCATTCATGCTGATCTTTATCCTGCTGTTCGTGTTTGTTGGTCCACTAATTTGGCGGGCCGATCCAAACGCACAGATCGAGGGTCTGGGTGGACTCTTTAATCCTGCTTCCCGTGCGCACCCTTTGGGTACCGACGACTATGGTCGCGACGTGCTTGCCCGCATGTTCTTCGGGGGGCGCATCTCGTTGTTCATTGGTTTTATTTCTGCGATCAGCTCAACACTCGCCGGAGCTTTTGTTGGGCTTGTTGCGGGTTACTACGGTGGCTGGGCCGACAACATCCTCATGCGATTCACAGATGCCATGCTGTCTATCCCGACATTTCCCCTGTTGATAGCTCTGGCGAGCGTACTTGGAAAAGGGGTATGGCAGATCATCCTTGTCATCGTCTTGTTCGGGTGGATGACTGACGCCCGTCTTGTCCGGGGTCTGGTTCTTTCGCTCAAGGAACAGGAATATGTAGAGGCGGCCCGTGCGATCGGTGCCAGTGCCAACCGCATTATGTGGAGGCATCTATTCCCCAATACCCTGGCGGTCCTGATCGTTTCGACGACTATTGGTATTGGTGGTGCCATTATCTACGAGGCATCCATCAGCTTCCTCGGATTTGGTGTTCAGGCCCCCTTCGCCAGTTGGGGGAATATGCTGCAGAATGCCCAGCAGTTCATCTGGAATTCGCCCCGACTGATCATCTACCCCGGACTGGCTATTTTCATGACTGTTCTTGGATTCAACTTCTTCGGAGATGGACTTCGCGACGCCATCGATCCGAAACTGAAACTGTAGAGGGGCTCTATGGACAATCGGGAAGTGCTCGTTGATATCAAGAACCTGCGCACGTTCTTCTACACAGAGGACGGTGTTGTTCCGGCCGTGGATGGCATTGATCTGACGATCCACCGAGGAGAGGTTGTGGGTCTGGTGGGCGAGTCAGGCTGTGGAAAATCCGTTACGGCCCTCTCGATCATGCGACTCATTCCTGTTCCTCCAGGCAAGATCATCGAAGGCGAGATCTTCTTCCATGAGGAAGACCTCCTGAAGAAAAATGAAGAAGAGATGCGTGCGATACGGGGCGACAAAATCTCCATGATCTTCCAGGAACCCATGACATCGCTCAATCCGGTCTACACGATTGGAGATCAGATCAGTGAAGCTATTACCCTGCATCAGAAAATCGATAGCGCTGAGGCGAAGAAGCGAACGGTCGAGATGATTCATCTCGTAGGTATCCCCGAGCCCGAACGGCGTTTTGGCCAGTACCCTCACGAGATGAGCGGTGGCATGCGCCAGAGAGTCATGATTGCGATGGCGTTGTCCTCAAACCCTGAGCTTCTGATATCTGATGAAGCGACGACAGCGCTTGATGTCACCATCCAGGCGCAGATCCTCGACCTGATGCGTGGACTGCAGAAGAAGCTGGGCATGGCCATTCTTATTATCACGCATAACCTTGCAGTCGTCGCCGAGATGGCAGAGACGATTGCCATCGCGTATGCCGGCAAGATTGTCGAGAATGCTTCAGCCAAAGAAATCTTCAAGTCTCCACGCCACCCATACACGTACGGTCTACTGACATCCATTCCGAAATTCACGGAGAAGAAAACCAACGAACCGCTGCCTGCCATCGAGGGTATGGTCCCCTCCCCGTACCATATGCCCAAGGGTTGTCGTTTCAACCCACGCTGCCCTTTTGTCACGGAGAAGTGCAGAGAGGAAGAGCCGGAGATTGTTGAGCTCACCCCAGGTCATCTGGTACGCTGCTTCCATCCCATCGAGTCCTAGGCAGAGAGGAGAAATGACTATGGCAACGAGACTTGTAGAAGTCGAGAAACTCAAGAAGTGGTTTCCCATCAAGGGAGGAGTCTTTGGTGCGACCGTCGCCTCAGTCAAGGCTGTCGACGAGGTCAATTACTTCATCGACCAGGGCGAAACCCTGAGTCTGGTGGGAGAATCCGGATCGGGCAAGACGACCACGGGACGCACGATGCTTAAGCTATTGCAGCCTACTGGCGGGAAGATCATCTACAAAGGGAAGGACATCACGAACTTTACTCCGAACCAGATGCGTCCCCTCCGTCGGAACATGCAGATCATGTTCCAGGACCCGTATGGATCTCTCAACCCGCGCATGCCTGTGGGTGACATCATTCAGGAACCCCTGGATGTGCATAGTATCGGTACTCGTAGGGAGCGCAGACAGGCCGTCGCTACCATGATGGAGACTGTAGGCTTGCGCCCTGAATATGAGAAGCGCTATCCTCATGAATTCTCCGGTGGTCAGCGCCAGCGTATTGGCGTTGCCCGCGCACTTATTATCAACCCGGAACTGCTGGTACTGGACGAACCGATCTCGGCCTTGGATGTGTCGATTCAGTCGCAGATCATCAACTTGCTCCAGGAACTGCAGCAAAGGCTGAACTTGACGTATCTCTTCATTGCTCACGATCTTGCCGTCGTCCGGCACATGTCTGACCGCGTTGCGGTCATGTACCTTGGCAAGATCGTCGAAACTGCAGAGAACGATGAGTTGTTTGACCACCCGCTTCACCCCTATACACAGGCCCTTCTCTCAGCAGTGCCGGTTCCTGACCCTGAGGTGAAACGCGAACGCATCATACTCCAGGGTGACGTACCGTCACCGGTGAATCCTCCATCCGGCTGCCATTTCCGCACGCGGTGTCCCTATGCGATGCCCATCTGCAAAGAGCAGGAGCCTCTTGTCATCGAGGTAGCTCCGGGGCACACAGTGGCTTGCCACTTGCTGACGAAGAAGTAAGGGCGACAGACGTTCAGACGTACTGGGCCGGCTGTCCCTGGTTGCTGGGATGGACGGCCCGGTTGCGTTGAAGAGGAGACTTTATGCAGATCACTGTGCGCGTAATTCCAGGTAGCAGCAGATCGGATGTGGAACCAGGAGATCCCTGGCGCGTCCACGTACATGCCAGGCCTGCAGAGGGCAAGGCAAATGAGGAACTGCTGCAGATCATTAGTCATCACTTCGGCGTAGCTCGCTCTGCGGTTCGCATCTTGCGTGGACATGCTTCGAGGAGCAAGACCGTGGAAATCGGTCTGGAAGGCACTGCAATGGCTGAAGATACACTATGAACAAGCCGAACACTCTTCTCCGCTGGTCGGTTCTTGTTGTCCTGATGATCCTGGGAGATCAAGCTACCAAATGGATGGCACGGCGATTACTTCTTCAGCATGTCATCATGGCAGGTCCCGTAGGACTTGTCCTGACGATGAACAAGGGAGTCGCGTTCGGGCTTTTTGGAGGGCGACAGTGGGTCGTACCAGTGAATGCAGTACTGGGTATTGGCGTCTGTATTGCGGCTATCGTAGCATTGCACCGTGGAGATCGGGGACTAGCTCATGGTTTCCTTCTCGTCTTTGCAGGGTTTGCAGGCAATTTTATCGACCGCATCATAGCGGGACAGGTAACCGACTTCTTGTGGGTGCGCGGCTGGTCCGTGTTCAACGTGGCCGACTGTCTCGTGACCACCGGTGCAATACTATGTGGTCTTGCACTTCTCTTTCCCAACCAATGGGGCTTTCATGCATGAGTTGAGGCTGGGATCGGTCGTCGTGCCGGTTTTGTATATCGATGACGATATCATCGCGGTGAATAAGCCGGCAGGACTGCCTGTTTTCACTGCACCGGGGAAGGTGGCCGGGACACTGACCGAAGTGGCTTTGGCAAGTGGAGTCACGCTCTATGATGGAGAGGGTGTCGAGTTGCCGGGGGTCGTGCACCGGCTCGACAAGGATACGAGCGGCGTGATGGTCCTGGCCCGTTCTCAAGCAGGGTGGAGCTACTTCAAGCGACAGCTCGGCAACCATGAGGCGCAGAAACAGTATCTGGCTTTGGTTTGGGGGACATTTGCAGAGAAGAGTGGTCGAATCGATGTACCTATTGGGGCGGTCCATTCGCGAGGGCTGTTGCTTCGGCAGGCTGATAGTTCAGGTCGACCTTCTACAACTGACTTCGAAGTCATCCAGCATTTTGGCGACCAGGCATCTCTCCTTCGGATACGGATCGAGACAGGGAGGACGCACCAGATCCGCGTTCACTGCTCGTACATTGGACATCCAGTTCTCGGAGATTATACTTACGGCTACAGGACACAGCGCAACGTCGTTGTAGAGCGGCAGATGCTTCATGCGTTTGCACTCTCGTTTGTAGCGCCGCGTTCGGAAGCCCAGGTTCGCGTCGTGGCGCCACTTCCTCAGGACTTTATCTCTATACTTGGAGTACTTGCGCGGTAGGTATGGACAACAAACCCGGAGTGGTCGTCGCAAATAAGCGGATCCAGCACAACTTCAAGACGTTTGAGCGTCTGGAGGCTGGCATGGAACTGCGTGGCTGGGAAGTGAAGGCCATACGTTCGCGGACATTCGCTTTCGGAGACTCGTACTGCCGATTCTACGGCCGCGAGCTCTACCTCGTGCAGATGTCCATAGGGCCGTATGCATTTGCACACATAACCGACGAGGAACTCAAACGCCGCAGAAGACTTCTCGTCCACCGGCGCGAGCTTATCAGGATTGCATCTCTCATCAGCCAGCAGGGACTGACGGTCGTGCCTGCATCGCTTTCTTTTTCAGAAGGTGGGTTCGTCAAGATCGACCTGGCTGTCGGCAAGTTCCTGGCAACCAAGGGGTCTCGTGAGACTTCCGAAAGACGACGAGTGGAGCGTGAGATTAGGGGGTACATGCGTTGAGCAAGAAGGTGATTGCCATATTCATCGTTCTGGTGCTTCTCACCAGTGCCGTGATTGGAACGGCACAGGGTGACACGCCAGCGACCGTGACAATTCCGGACCAGGCCAACATCCGATCAGGGGCTGGTACGACGTTTAGTGTGATTCGAGTTGGACACAAGGGAGAGGAATACGAGGCTGTCGGCTCCTCCAAAGACACGTCGGGACGGACGTGGTACAAGATACGGGTGGGCGTCTTGTTTGGATTCGTGGCAGGCTGGCTCGTGACCTATACTCCGGCCACCAAGTCGCCGGTCAGCCCGCCGGTCTCGAAACCAACGCCTGCAAAGGTGGTACCAACCGTGCCTGCACAGTCCTCTTCCACTCGCTACGCGATCATCGTGGAAGATGGCACTTCGCTGCGAAGTGGTGCAGGGACAGCCTTCGCACGCCTGACGACCATGAAGTCACGTACGTCCTTGCGTATTTTGTCAGAGTCCAAAGACGCCAGCGGCAAGATCTGGTACAAGGTGGACTGTTCATCCCTCAAGGTCAAACAAACCAGTGGCTACGTCGCATCGTGGGTGGTGAAAGTCCAGACAACTGCGGTCTCTGGGTCCAACCAGGCGACATCTACTGTATCGTCTCTTCTGACTCTTTGGAAGCCGAAACTTCAGTTCAACTCGAGGACGGTGGATGTGTCAGACCTTCGCAGCGGACCTTCAGTCACATATGGGCGCCTTGTCGTCCTGCGCTCCGGGACGAGCCTTCAGATCACTGGATATGCCATGAACGAACAAAAGGAGATCTGGTGCCGTGTGACTGCTGCCGGGAAGACGGGTTGGGTCTACGCGCCCTTGCTGAGGTCCTGGGAGACAGCGCCAAACAGTTTTGTTGCGGCAACGGTCGGGAGGAGTCTGACTTCCGTAGGTCCGGCTGCACGACTGGTGACATCGCCGTTCGTTGCGGGGACTGACGGGCCGCTTGCCGCCAAGGGAAAGCTCATTGTGGGCGTCGCCACGGATGGCAGGCAGGTGTTCCTCGAACTATCCTCCGATGCTTCGTCCGAAGACTGGATAGCCATGTCTGAAGGCACAGTGGTCGGTGGAACTGGCCCTGGGGGTGCCGTCTGCAGCCTGACCGGTATCGAGCTGGTGTCCTCGAACGGCTGGACCGGCGTCACGATGCATATCGATGGGGACAAGAGCGGGTTGTCGATTGTCCGGGGACACAACCCTGAACGCATCGAGGTCTCATTACCAAGGTTGGTGCAATCCGCACAGGCCGGCATCGCGGGTGTACCAACCCAGCAGGTGTCGGCGGTGAAGGTATGGGCAAGCTCAGCTGGCTTCGTGTCCAGCATCGTTGTCTATGTTACCGGGTCCGGCACTGGCTTGAAGCAGTCGACCAGCGCCTCGACGGTGCAGTTGATGATGACTGCGTCCAAATCGACCGCGCCGTCGAAGGCCGTGTTTCTCTGTGGCCAGCTTCTGTGCGGCAGCGAAGAGACTTTTTTCACACAGGGGACTACGTTCGTGCCGCTCGTCGACGTGGCCGATGCCTATGGTCTGCTGTTGTCCTGGGACGCGGTCAACCAGCAAACGAGCTTGACACTTGGAGATCGACAGTATGTACTGAAAGGCGGGCTACGCACTCTGAAGATTGCACAAGGCAACAGCCACTGGAGCGAAGAGATGGCTGTCGCACCAAGGATCCTGAGTGGCCTGCTCTATGTTCCAGTGGCGACAGTGGCACACGTATTTGGATTGGAGGTGGCTCAGGGTGCTCTGAGGGTATATCTTGACCCGATTATCTCGTCGATTGCTCTCACAGGTGCATCTGCGAGTACGTCGGGAAGCATCACGATCATGTCCGCCTCTGACCTGAAAGTGACGAAGACGGCGGATGGTGACTACTGCATCATTCAGTTGCAGGGGGTTTCGGCCAGCACTATCGCCGGGCAGCAGGTGCTGTCGACCTGGGCTACTGTGTC
>Ga0075520_1001757_pt1 | contig 10579 bp, 8 predicted proteins | sample NGEPerB_FD_75100 | JGI IMG/M metagenome (GOLD analysis project Ga0075520, IMG submission 75100) | Arctic peat soil microbial communities from the Barrow Environmental Observatory site, Barrow, Alaska, USA - NGEE PermafrostAB12-B | ecosystem: Environmental > Terrestrial > Soil > Wetlands > Peat ...
CATCTCGGCATGCTGGCGAATTCCGGCGCCGCGCTGGTGGTGGTGGAGGCGACCCATGTCGAGCGCCATGGCCGCATAACCCATGGCTGCCTGGGGCTTTATTCCGACGACAACGAGGCCGCGCTGGCGCGCGTGATCGCGCAGGTGCGGCGCGCGGGCACCGCCAAGTTGGGCATCCAGATCGCCCATTCCGGCCGCAAGGGCTCGGCGCAAAAGCCGTGGGAGGGCGGCGGCGCGCTTAAACCGGACGCCGATCCGTGGCCGACCATCGCCGCTTCGCCGATCCCGTTCGGTGAGGGCTGGCACACGCCGCGCGAAGTGACCGAAGCCGACATGGAACGCGTGCGCGCGGCATTTGTTACCGCCGCGCAGCGGTGCTTGCGCATCGGCTTCGACGAGATCGAGCTGCACATGGCGCACGGCTACCTGGCGCACGGCTTCATGTCGCCGATCTCCAACCAGCGCACCGACCAATATGGTGGCTCGTTCGAGAACCGCTTGCGCTTTCCGCTTTCGATCGCGCGCGCGGTGCGCGCGGTGGTGCCGAGCGGTCTGCCGCTCGGCGCCCGCATCACGGGGAGCGATTGGCGCGAGGGCGGGCTGACCGCCGACGACGCGGTGGCGATTTCCAGGGCGCTTAAAGGCGAGGGGATCGACTTCATCTGTATTTCATCCGGCGGCGTCGCCGCCGACATCCGCAACCCGAGCGAGCCCGGCTACAACGTGCCGATCGCCGCGCGCGTGAAGAAGGAAGCCGGCATTGCCACCCGCACCGTCGGGCTGATCGTCAAGCCCGAGCATGCCGAGGAGATCGTGGCGAAGGGCGAGGCCGACATGGTGTCGATGGCGCGCTGCTTCCTCGACGATCCGCATTGGGGCTGGCACGCGGCCAAGGCGCTCAGCGCCGAGGTGGCGCGGCCGGTGCAATATGCGCGCGCCGGCCCCAAGCTGTGGGCGCCCGCCGCCCGCGGCTGAGCGGCATCCGGCATGGAAAACGTCGTATTCCTCGCCGTTCTGTTCGCCGCCCTCTGCCATGCCGGCTGGAACGCGCTGATCAAGGTCGGGCTCGACCCGCTCTCGGCCACGACGCTGATTTCGATCGGCTCCGGCGCGGTAGCGCTTGTGTTCCTGCCGCTCACCGGCATGCCAGCGTGGGACGCTTGGCCGTGGCTGATCGCTTCGGTGGTCATCCACCTCGTCTATTTCGCCGCGCTGATCGAGGCCTATCGCAGCGGCGACCTCGGCCAAGTCTATCCGATCGCGCGCGGCTCGGCGCCGCTAATGACCGCGGCGGCAACCACCTTCATCGTCGGCGAAAAGCTGAGCCTCATCGGCTGGGCCGGTATCGTCGTGCTGGTCGCCGGCGTGTTTCTACTGTCGGCGCGCGGCGGCCGCGAGCTCACCAGGATCGACCGTCGCGCCGTCGGCTTCGCGCTCATCACCGCGCTCACCATCTGCACCTATTCGGTGGTGGATGGCATCGGCGCGAGATTATCCGCCAACCCAAACGCCTATTCGCTCTGGCTGTTCGTCGGCATCGCTTTGGTGATGCTGCCCTATGCGCTGCTTCGCGACGGCCGCGATGTGATCCCGGCCATGCGGATCTATTGGCGGCGCGGCTTTGCCGGCGGCGCCTTGCAGGTTTTGTCCTACGGCATCGCGATCTGGGCGATGACGGTAGCGCCGATCGCCATCGTCGCCACGCTGCGCGAGACCAGCGTGCTGTTCGGCGCTGTTATCGCCGTGGTCGTGCTCAAGGAGCCGCTACGCGCGGTGCGTATCGCCGCGGCTCTGCTGATCGTGTGCGGACTGGTGCTGATCCGGTTGCAGTAACTAAAGCGCCATCTCCGGAAACATCACTTCAAATCGCGCAAGGTCGGCTTCGGTATCGATATCCCACAGGGCGGGAAGTTCGATCGACTTGAGGCCGAGCGCGGCAATGCGCGCGCGCGTCTCGGTCAGAACCGTCGGCGTGCCCCAGGCGATGCCGGAAAATAGCTGCGGATGCGCACCGCGCGCGCCGATCAGCACATAGCCGCCGTCTTCCGCAGGGATCAACACCACGTCGGCGTCACGCAGCGCATGCGCCGCCGCGCGCAAATGCTCGGGGGTGAATGCGGGACAATCGGTGCCAATCACTATTGTGGGGCGGCCGCTGGCGGCCATGGCGGCGAGCATGCGGGTGCCGAGATCGCCGGCCGGCTGCCGCTTCAGCGTCACCGCGTGGCGCGTGACCAGTTCGCGAAACGAGGAATGGCCCGGATCGGGCGCGCACCATAGTGTCACCGGGCCGAGCGCGGCGGCAAGCGCGGTCGCGACCGCTCGCTCGGTCAAGCGTTCCTGCAAGATGGCCGCCGCATGCGCGCCGATCGACGGGATCAGACGGGTCTTGGTCAGGCCCGGAACCGGCGCCTTCGCCAGGACGGCGATAGCGACGGGACTAGCGCTCAGCATAGCCGTAAGCCCGCGCCAGTTTCGCCGGGTCGGCGCCGAGGCAATAAGCCAGCCGCAACCTCCACATCAACAGCACGGTGCGCAGCGTTCCGTGTCGGCGCCAGCGTCGCGCCGAGGTGGTGACGCGCGCGCGTAAAGCGCAAGGGCGGCCGATGCGCTTGAGCCGCGACGACAGCGCCACGTCTTCCATCAGTGCGATCGGCGGAAAGCCGCCCACACTGTCGAATGCCGCGCGCGTGACGAACAAGGCCTGGTCGCCGGTGGCGATGCCGGTCAAACGCGAGCGTGCGTTCATCGTGGTGGCGACGACGCCCAGCAGGCCGCCACCGTCGATGCGCACGTCGAAACGGCCCCATCCGCGTCCCGATCGGGCCAGGCCATCGAGCACCAGTCGGTCGGCGTTCTCAGGCAACCGCGTGTCGGCGTGCAGGAACAGCAGCACGTCGCCCGTTGCCGCCGCGGCACCGGCATTCATCTGATCGGCGCGGCCGCGTTGCGCCGCGATCACGCGATCGGCGAGCGGACGCGCGAGTTCGGGCGTGCCGTCGCTGCTGCCGCTATCGACCACGATGACTTCGACACCGCGTCGGCGATAGGGCGCCAGCGCCGAGAGCGCGGCCTCGATCTCCGCGGCCTCGTCGAGCACCGGCATGACGATGGAGAGTTTCATCATTCCGCCGCCTCTTTCAGCGCGCCGCCGCAGCTCGATCCCTGGCCGGCGGTGCAGCCATAGCAATGGCCGGCAACGCGGATCGGGTTACCCTTGATGTCGTCGTCGAGCAGGTCGGAAAGATGCACGCGGCTGCGCGCACCCCGCGTCAGCGGCAGATCGAGCATCTGGTTGAAATCGCAGTCGTAGACGAAGCCGCGCCAATCGACCGAGATCAGGTTGCGGCACATCACGCCGTCGAGATTGGCGTCGAGATGGGCGTCCTGCAGCAGTTGCAGATAGCCGTCGAACTCGCCTTTGTTGATCAGCATGGTGCCGAAGCGCTGGATCGGCATGTTGGCGAGCACGAACAGTCTGTTGAACACGATGCCGTATTGTTGGCCGAGAACGCGCTTGTAGTCGGCTTCGAGCGCGGCCTGCGGCGGCGGCAGCGCCGGCCCTTGCGGATTGTAGACGAGGTTGAGCGTTAGCTGTGGATCGCGGCCGAAGCCGAGCGCGTTAAGCTTCTTCAATCCGCGGAGCGAGCCGTCGAACACACCCTTGCCGCGCTGACGCTCGACATTGTCCTGCAGATAGCAGGGCATCGAAGCCACCACCTCCACCTGATGCGCGCACAGGAATTCGGCGAGGTCTTCCTGCCCCGGTTGCTCCAGGATGGTGAGGTTGCATCGATCCATCACCTTGACGCCGCGCCGGCGCGCGCCGGTCACCAGGCGGCGGAAATTCGCATTGAGCTCGGGCGCGCCGCCGGTGATGTCGAGGGTCGCGATGTGCCGGCGCTCGACGAAATCGAGCACTCGGTCGGCGACTTGCGCCGACATCTCTTCCGTGCGGTTCGGCCCGGCATTGACGTGGCAATGGAAGCAGGACTGGTTGCAGCGATAGCCGACATTGACCTGCAAAGTGTCGAGCTTGCCGCGGCGGATCGCCGGGAAGGGCACCTGGTCGAGCAGCGGCCGCGTGTCGCGCATGGGAATCCTCGTCAGCCTTGCCAACTTGCCACGGGCGCTGCGCCTGCGTCACCCCAAATTGGCGTGAGCTTATTTAGCGAGCGCGGTAGCGACCGGGGATTCGACGCCGATGCGGCCAAATCCCGGCAGCTTGACGCCCGGATGACGCAGATCGAGCCCGGCGACCAAGCCGAGCAGATTGACCTCGACGCCCTCGACCCAGCCGAGCTTCACGGCGGCAAAACCGGCGAGATTGAGCTCGACGCCGGTGCCACTGTCGGTGCGGCCGGCATAGAAGCCGGCGCGGAAATCGCGGCCGACCGCGTTCGGCGGCAGCGCGACGCCCAGCTCGGGCACCGCGCGCAGCACCGCAGCGGTAAAGCTGTTGCTGTTCGGCCCCGGCCAGACGCGATAGTCGCCGGCGTGGTTGAAGCCGTAGGCGTTCACCGCCGCCTCGATGCGCGGGATCAGCTTCTCCGCGTCGGGCCCCGAAACATCGGCGATCGCCACCGGCGTGTTGCCGAACCAGCGGCCGTCCGGCGGCCAGCCGTTGGTGCGCACCGGGTTGCCCCAGCCGACCACGTCATAGCGCGTCCAATCGTGCGCGCCCGCGGGCTTGAGCACGACCCAGCTATGCACCGCGAATATGCCTTTCCAGGCGCCGGCGGTGCCGGTGAACACGATCACGCGCGCTGCCTTGTCGTCGGCCGCCGGCGGCAGCGTGCCGGTGCTCGACCAGTCGGCGTCGCGCCAGCTGCGTGGGCCGTTGCCGGCGGCGTAGAGCGCGGCGCGGGCAACGAGTGGCATGAGAAACACGGCGAAAATCGCGAGCATGATGAGCTTTCGGCGGGAGGGGCGGGCGATCGGCATACGGTGCAGATAGTGACGCATTCCGGCCTAAACGTGGCAAGCGGCCGCGACCGCGGCCAGCAAATAGCCACCGGCGCGTCAGATCGCCGAGCGTGAGCTTGCGGCTCTTGCCCGGCCGCCGCGCGGTGCGCGCGATCTTTGGCACGTGTACGAAGGCGGCAATGCGCGGTCCGCCCTTTTTGCCCGCCGCCTCGGCCGCGCGCCAGCACAGGTAATTGCACAGGTAGCGCCCGGCATCGCGTGACAGCGTGGCCGGCACGCCAGCCGCGCGCACAGCAGCGAGCAGGCGGCGCGCCGGGGCCGGCACCGCCAGTGCCGCAGGGCCGCCGGCCGCGATGGTCAGGAGCCGCAGCGCAATGCTGCCCGCGTCAGGAAGCAATGAAACCGTATTTCGGGCGCGGGTCTCGATGCGCAAGGTACGCGCCCGCGGCGCCAGCCCGAACATCAAGAGCGCATCCGGCTTGTGTCGCTCGATCAGCCTGGGCAGATCGCGGTCCACCGCCGCGTAGCCGGTCGGGAAAATGTGCGGGACGATTTTAACATTCGCCAAATATGGCCGCCGCAAGCGCGCCAGCCGTGGTACCAGCGGCCCGGTCGGGTTGAACGGCGCGCCCGGAAATGGCCCGAAGCCGGTGACGAGGATGGTGGCGGCCATCACACCCCAAGCAATTGCGCGATTTCTTCCACGGCCAGCGTCGGCGCCAGCCTGCCGGCGGCGACCGCGGCCTCCGCCGCCTTGAGCTTACCGCGCACGCTCGCGTCGCTACGCAGCCGCGCGGTGAGCCGCTCCTCCAGCATGCTCCACATCCACTTCACCTGCTGCTCGCGCCGGCGCGCAGCCAGCTCGCCCGACGCGGTCATCAGTTTCTTGTGCGCCTGCACCTGGCTCCACAGTTCGCTGATGCCGTTGCCGGTGAGCGCCGAATAGGTGATGACCGGCGGCGACCAGGTCGGCGAGTGCGGTGCCAGGATATTGAGCGCGGCGCGATACTCGGCGGCCGCCAGTTTGGCGCGCGCGATATTGTCGCCGTCGGCCTTGTTGACCGCGATCATGTCGGCGAGCTCGACGATGCCTTTCTTCAGTCCCTGCAGTTCGTCGCCGGCGCCCGGCAGCATCAGCACCAAAAAGAAATCGGTCATGTCGGCGACCGCGGTCTCCGACTGGCCGATGCCGACGGTCTCCACCAGCACCACGTCGTAACCGGCGGCTTCGCACAGCAGCATGGTCTCGCGCGTCTTGGCGGCGACGCCGCCGAGCGTGCCGGAGGCGGGCGAGGGCCGCACGAAGGCGTTGGGATCGCTGGCGAGCCGCGCCATGCGCGTCTTGTCGCCGAGGATCGAGCCGCCGGTGCGGCTCGACGACGGATCGACCGCCAGCACGGCGACCTTGTGGCCCGCCCCGGTGAGCGTGGTGCCGAGTACGTCGATGGTGGTCGACTTGCCGGCGCCGGGCGCGCCGGTGATGCCGAGCCGCACCGCCTTGCCGGTGAGCGGCAGCAATTCCTGCACCAGATGGTGCGCGGATTTGCGGTGATCGGCGCGCTTGCTCTCGATCAGTGTGATGGCGCGCGCCAGCGTCGCGCGATCTCCCGCTTTTATGCCGCGGGCGAGGTCGGTTGTTTTAAGGGTGCGCGAAGGCATCGGGTTCCGCCGCTAGGGACGGTGCTTCGACGGCTGCGCGTCGTCGAGCTGGATCGCGAGCCCGCCGTCGGTTTTCCGCTTCGCCGCCGTGGCGCGCGCGAACGTGAACAGTTGCTCGCGCGTCTCGATTCGGCAGGCCGTCCCACCGGGATGCTTGCATTCGGCCGCGCGGGTCGGCTCGTCGGCGTCGTCTTCGTCGATGGCGATGACCTGATAGACGCCTTCGGCCAGCTTGCGCATCAGTGCGTATTCGGCGATCTGCGGGTGGCGCAGCTGCGACGACTGGATGATGGTGTCGCCGGCCTCGAACGGGTGCACCGTGAAACTGCTGACATCCTTCATGCCGCCGCCGGAACGGACATAGCGCTTGCCGTCCCAGGCGAAACTCGCCCGCTCCGGGTCATGCGCATGGCCCTCGCGCAGCGAATAGAGCTGCAGATTGAGACGTGGCCCCAATATCGGCTGCGCATCAGTCAGGACCGGACCTGACGAATCGACGCAGCCCGACAATGCGAGGCCGCAAAGCGCGGCCAAAGCCGCGCGGACGAGGAAGGATTTCACTCGGCAGCCTCTTTTCCATGGCCCAATCGTTTATTGAGCGTCTTAAGCAATTTCTCAGCCGCCTCCGCGATCACCGTGCCGGGCGGGAAGATCGCCTCGCAGCCGGCCTGCATCAGCGCGTCGTAATCCCGCGGCGGCACCACGCCGCCGACCACGATCATGATGTCGTCGCGGCCCTGTTTGGCGAGCTCGGCTTTCAGCTCCGGCACCAGGGTCAGGTGCGCGGCGGCGAGCGAGGACACGCCGAGAATGTGTACGTCGTTTTCTACCGCCTGGCGCGCGGCTTCCGCCGGCGTGGCGAACAGCGGCCCGATATCGACGTCGAAGCCCAAGTCGGCGAAGGCCGAGGCGATCACCTTCTGCCCGCGGTCGTGACCGTCCTGGCCGATCTTGGCGACGAGGAGGCGCGGCCTGCGGCCCTCCGCGGCCTCGAACGCCTCGACCGCAACGCGCACCCGTTCGACCGCGCCGGTCATGCCGACCTCCCGCTTGTAGACGCCGGTGATCGCTTTGATCTCGGCGCGGTGACGTCCGTACACCTTCTCCAGCGCCGAGGAAATCTCCCCGACGGTGGCCTTGGCGCGGGCGGCGTCGATGGCCAGCGCCAGCAGATTGCCGTTGCCGCGATCGGCGGCGCGGGTGAGTGCATCGAGCGCCTCCTTGAGCACGGCCGAGTCGCGCTCGGCCTTAAGCCGCTTGAGCTTGTCGAGTTGCATGTGCATGACGGCCGAATTGTCGACCTTGAGCACGTCGATCGGCGCCTCGTCGGTCGGCTGATATTTGTTGACCCCGATGACCGACTGCATGCCGGCGTCGATGCGCGCCTGCGTCTTGGCGGCGGCTTCCTCGATGCGCAGCTTCGGGATGCCGGCCTCGATCGCCTTGGTCATGCCGCCGAGCGCCTCGACTTCCTCGATATGGCCCCAGGCCTTCTTCGCGAGTTCGTAGGTGAGCCGCTCGACATAATAAGAGCCGCCCCAGGGATCGACGATGCGGGTGGCGCCGGCTTCCTGCTGCAGCACGATCTGGGTGTTGCGCGCGATGCGGGCGGAGAAATCGGTCGGCAGCGCGAGCGCCTCGTCGAGCGCGTTAGTGTGCAGCGACTGGGTCTGCCCTTGCGTCGCCGCCATCGCCTCGATCATGGTGCGCGAAACATTATTGAACACGTCCTGTGCGGCCAGCGACCAGCCCGAGGTCTGGCAATGTGTGCGCAAACTAAGCGAGCGCGCGTCTTCCGGCTTGAACGGCTTCATCAGCTTGGCCCACAGCATGCGGGCGGCGCGCAGTTTGGCGATCTCCATGAAGTAGTTCATGCCGATCGCCCAGAAGAACGACACGCGCGGCGCGAACTGATCGACGGTCAAGCCCGCCTTGATGCCGGCGCGCACATATTCTACCCCGTCGGCCAGCGTATAGGCGAGCTCGAGATCCTGCGTCGCGCCGGCTTCCTGCATGTGGTAGCCGCTGACCGAAATCGAGTTGAACTTCGGCATCTCGGCCGAGGTGTAGGCGAAGATGTCGGAGATGATGCGGATGCTCGGGCCGGGCGGATAGATGTAGGTGTTGCGCACCATGAATTCTTTGAGGATGTCGTTCTGGATCGTGCCCGACAGTTTCGCGTGCGGCACGCCCTGTTCCTCGGCGGCGACGATATAGAGCGCCAGAACCGGCAGCACCGCGCCGTTCATGGTCATCGACACGCTCATCTGGTCGAGCGGGATGCCGGAGAACAACGTGCGCATGTCGTAGATCGAGTCGATCGCCACGCCCGCCATGCCGACGTCGCCGGACACGCGCGGATGGTCGCTGTCGTAGCCGCGATGAGTGGCGAGATCGAAGGCGATGGAGAGGCCCTTTTGCCCGGCGGCGAGATTGCGCCGGTAGAAGGCGTTGCTGTCCTCCGCGGTGGAGAAGCCGGCATATTGCCGGATGGTCCAGGGCTGCGCCGCGTACATCGCGGGGTAGGGCCCGCGCAGGAACGGCGGCTTGCCGGGATAAGTGTCAAGGAAATCGAGCCCGGCCAGATCGGCCTCGCTATAGCCGGGCTTCACAGGGATGGCTTCTGGCGTGACCCAAGGTTTTGCCGAGCCGTTGCCGGCGGAAACCGGCGTATCGGCAAATTCGACCGTGGCGAAGTTGGGGACCTGACTCATTTGGCAGCCAGAATATCATGCGCCGCCTGCAAGGTCGAAACCACGTCGCAGCCCATGAATACGAAGGATTTGACGCCGGCCTGCCGCAATTTCGCCTCCCGCTCGCCGGGGCGGCCGGCGAGATGGACGGGCGCGCCGGCGGCGGTCAGGGCCTTGGCGGCATCGGCGGCTTGCGTGTCATAGACCGTGTCGGACGAGCACAGGCAGGCGAGCTTGGCGCCCGACGCATTGAACGCGGCGATCATCTCGGCCTGATCCTTGAAGCCGTCATTGCTCAGCGCCTCGATGCCGCCGGCCTCATAAAAACTCTTCGCGAACATCGCACGCGCGGTGAAGTCCGCCAGCTTGCCGAGATTGGCCAGGAACACTTTCGGCCGCGCGCCGGTTTTCTTGAGCATCCGGTCGGACGCATCGCGCAAGGCCTCGAACGGCTGCGCCAAGCGGATGCGCGGCAGCGGCTCTATGGTAATGGCGGCGGCATCCTCTTTTGGCGTGACGACCGGCGCCACATCGAGCACCGCGGCTGGTTTTTCATCGAGATTGGGGAAGTCGCTGGTGCCGGTCAGCGCATCCTTGCGACGCGCCGCCGCCTTCTGGCGTTCGGTGCGCACCGCCGCGACATTCTTCTGCACCAGCCCGCGCTCGAGCGCCGCCCAAGCGCCGCCCGCTTTCTCGATCTCCTGGAACTGCGCCCAGGCGGCAACGCTGAGCTTGCCCGTCAGGTCCTCGATCGCGCCGGAGCCGGCGGCCGGGTCGCTCACCTTGGCAAGGTTCGACTCTTCTAAAAGAATGAGTTGCGTGTTGCGCGCGACGCGGCGCGCGAACGCATCGGGCAGGCCGAGCGCGGCGGTATGCGGCAGCACGGTGATGCTGTCGGCGCCGCCGACGCCGGCGGCAGTGACGGCGATGGTCATGCGCAGCAGGTTCACGTAAGGGTCGCGCTGGGTCATCATCCGCCAGGCGGTCTCGGCCGCGACATAAGCGGGCTTCGGCGCCAGTCCGCAGGCTTGCTCGACGCGCGCCCATAGTTTTCGCAAAGCGCGGAACTTGGCGATGCTGAGAAATTCGTCGGCGTCGGCGGACAGCCGGAAATAGATCATGCCGCGCGCGGCCTCGAGCGGCACGCCGCCCGTGTGTAACGCGCGCAAATACTCGACCGCACTGGCAATGGCGAAGGAAAGCTCCTGAGCTTCCGAGCCGCCGGCATTGTGGACGATGCGGCCGTCGGCGACCGCGAACGGCCCGCGAAAACCCTGATCGGCCAATTCGCGCACCAAGCC
>Ga0075520_1001758_pt1 | contig 10578 bp, 8 predicted proteins | sample NGEPerB_FD_75100 | JGI IMG/M metagenome (GOLD analysis project Ga0075520, IMG submission 75100) | Arctic peat soil microbial communities from the Barrow Environmental Observatory site, Barrow, Alaska, USA - NGEE PermafrostAB12-B | ecosystem: Environmental > Terrestrial > Soil > Wetlands > Peat ...
CGCCGATGCGCCAGCCCACCTCGATGCGGCCACCGTCCGGGGTGTAGCGCACGGCGTTGTTGACGAGATTGCCGACGGCGCTCAACAGCTCGCCCTCGATGCCCGCGATCTGCGCGTCGCCGGCGCTCGCGAACGTGAGTACGTGACGCCCTGCCGAAAGCGCGCGCGTCTCGGCTTCGACCAGATCGAACACGGCGCCGACCTTCACCCATCGGTCGGAGGCGGGGCGTGGGCTTCCTTCGAGCCGCGCCAGCGTCAGCAGATCGCCGACGAGATGGCCCATCCGCTCGGCCTGCTGCGTCATCAGCGTGATGACGCGCTTCTGCTCGACCTCGGTCAATGGAAGATTGCGCATCGTCTCGAGAAAGCCGGTGAGCACGGTAAGCGGCGTGCGGATCTCATGCGACACGTTGGCGACGAAATCGCGGCGCATCGCGTCGGCGCGCTCGCGCTCGGTCAGGTCCTGCGACAGCACGAGCTTCGAATCGACGTCGTAGCGGCGGACCGTCACCTGCAGCGAGCCTCGCCCACGCGGCGCCTGGAACGTGACCGGCTCGGAGAAGTCGCCCGCCTGCAGGTAGTCGACGAAGACCGGCGACCGGATCAGGTTGGTGACGCGCTGGCGGCGGTCGCGCTGCGGGTCGAGCCCGAAATGATCGGCGGCGCGGGTGTTGCACCACTCGATCTGGTCATTGGCATCGAGGAGCAGCACGCCGTTCGGCGATGCTTCCATGGCGGCGACGAATTGCGCCAGCCGGGTCCGCTCGATCTCGGCGTTCCGTTCCAGGCCGCGCAGGCTCTTCTCGATCCGGTAGGCGAGCTCGCCCCAGAGGCCCGCGTCGCGCGGCGCGCGATCGTCTTGCGAGCCACGCAGCCAACCAATCAGGCCCATGCCGCGAAGGCCATCTCGCGCGACGATCGCCGCGAAACCGAGCAGGCCGCCAAGCAGAGTGCCGATCAGCACCGCACGGTCGACGCCGATGATCCAACCGAGCAGGCCGCCGGCCACCATGGCAAGCAGGCCGGCCAGCGCCCTGGGCAACAGCCAGCTCATCGGCGCGGCGTTCGTGCCCGACCTAGACCGTCACGGCCGCGGGATTGGCGAGCCGGTAGCCGGCGCCACGCACGGTCTCGATCATCTGCTGGCACCGCACCGCGCTGAGCGACTCGCGCAGCCGCTTGACGTGGACGTCGACGGTGCGTTCTTCGATGAACACGTGGTCGCCCCAGACGCGATCGAGCAGCTGCGCCCGGCTGTGCACGCGCTCCGGGTGCGTCATCAGGAAATGCAGGAGCTTGAACTCCGTGGCGCCCATCCGGATCTCGCGGCCATGGCCGGTCACTCGCCGCGTCGCCGGGTTGATCGTCAAGGCGCCGATGGCGACAGCAGCGTCGAGCGCCTCTGGCGCGCGTCGGCGCAGCACGGAGCGAATGCGCGCCAGCAATTCGTTGGCCGAGAACGGCTTGGTCAGGTAATCGTCGGCACCGGCATCGAGCCCGGCGACCTTGTCGGCCTCCTCGGCGCGCGCCGTCAGCATGATGATCGGCAGCTCGCGCGTTCGCGCCTGGCTGCGCCACTGCCTGGCCAGCGACTGGCCGCTCTGGCCGGGCAGCATCCAGTCGAGGACGACGAGATTCGGCATGACGGCGTCGACCGCCGCCTGTGCCTGGGCAGCGTCGCCGGCGATCGTCACCTCGAAGCCGGCATGGCGCAGGTTGATCGAGACCAGCTCGGCGATTGCGGGTTCGTCTTCGACGACAAGGATCTTGCTCATCATGGTCAATCTTCGGATGGCTAGCGCATCATGTTTTCGATCGTCCCGACCGAATTGTGACGAACGTCGGTGCCCTTGACGATGTAGATGATCTGCTCGGCCAGGTTCTTCGCATGGTCGCCGACGCGCTCGATCGCCTTGGCGACGAAGATGAGGTCGATGCTCGACGAAATCGTGCGCGCGTCTTCCATCATGAAGGTGATGAGCTTGCGCAGCAGGCCTTCGAATTCCTGGTCGATCAGGTCGTCCTTCTTCAGCACGTCGATGGCGCGATCGACATCGAGCCGGGCGAACGCGTCGAGCGCCTTTCTGAGCTGCGACACGGCGAGCTCGGCTTCGTAGGCGAGGTCGTTGACCGGCAGCCGCATCCGGCTCGAGACGCCGGAATTGACCAGGCGCTGCACCGTGCGCGCGATCCGCGCCGCCTCGTCGCCGACACGTTCGAGGTTGGCGATCGTCTTCGAAATCGCGATCAGCAACCGCAGGTCGCGCGCCGTCGGCTGGCGACGGGCGATGATGGTGGAGAGATCGAGATCGATCTCGACTTCGGTCTGGTTGACGCGCTCTTCGGTCGCCAGCACCTCCGACGCGATCTCGCTGCTGAAATTCACGAGGGCGTGCATGGCGCGCGCGACCTGCGACTCGACCATGCCGCCCATCTCGAGCACGCGCGTGGAGATGCCGCTCAACTCGGCATCGAACTGGGTCGACAGGTGACGATCGTTCATGGCTCTGCTCCTTCAGCCGAAGCGCCCGGTGATGTAGTCCTCGGTGTCTTTCTTGGTCGGCCGCATGAAGACGTCCTGCGTCCGGCCGAACTCGATCAGATCGCCGAGATACATGTAGGCGGTGTAGTCCGAGCTGCGCGCCGCCTGCTGCATGTTGTGGGTGACGATAACCACCGTGTAGTCGCTCTTCAGCTCGTGAATGAGCTCCTCGATCTTGCCGGTCGAGATCGGATCGAGCGCCGAACAGGGCTCGTCGAGCAGCAGCACCTCGGGCTTGATGGCGATGCCGCGCGCGATGCACAGGCGCTGCTGCTGCCCGCCCGACAGGCCCGCGCCGCTCTGGCCGAGCTTGTCCTTGACCTCGTTCCACAGCGCCGCCTTCTTCAAGGCCCATTCGACGCGCTCGTCCATCTCGACGCGCGGCAGCGACTCGAACAGCTTCACGCCGAAGGCGATGTTGTCGTAGATCGACATGGGAAACGGCGTCGGCTTCTGGAACACCATGCCGATCTTGGCGCGGATCAGCGAGACGTCGTCCTTCGAGCTGAGAATGTCCTCGCCGTCGAGCAGGACACGGCCTTCGGCGCGCTGCTCCGGGTAGAGCTCGAACATCCGGTTGAAGGTGCGCAGCAAGGTCGACTTGCCGCAGCCAGACGGGCCGATGAAGGCCGTTACCTTGTTCTCGGGAATGTCCAGGTTGATGCTCTTCAGCGCGTGAAAGCTGCCGTAGTAGAAATTGAGATCGCGCACCGAGAGCTTGGGCTTGTCTTGTCCCGCGGCCACCAGCGTCTTTTCGACTCGCGTATCCATTGCGTTTCTCCTCAAACCCGGTTGCGGACGATCACGCGGGCCAGGATGTTGAGCAGCAGGACGCCGAGGGTGATGAGGAAGACCCCGGCCCAGGCGAGCTTCTGCCAGTTCTCGTACGGGCTCAACGCAAACTTGAAGATCGTCACCGGCAGGCTCGCCATCGGCCGAGCCAGGCTCGAACTCCAGAACTGGTTCGACAGCGCGGTGAACAGCAAGGGTGCCGTCTCTCCGGCGATCCGGGCGACGGCGAGGAGCACGCCGGTGATGACCCCTGCCCTCGCCGCTTTCAGCGTGATCGTCATGATCACGCGCCACTTCGGAGTACCGAGCGCGTACGCTGCCTCGCGCAGAGAGTGAGGGATCAGCGAAAGCATGTTCTCGGTGGTTCGGATCACGATGGGGATGACGAGCAATGCCAGCGCCAATACGCCGGCCGAACCCGAAAACGTACTCGTGGGTGCGACCACGACGGTGTAGATGAACAGACCGATGATGATCGAGGGCGCCGCCAGCAGGATGTCGTTGATGAAGCGCGTGACGCCGCCGAGCCGGCTTTTCTGGCCGTACTCCGCGAGGTACACACCTGCCAGCACGCCGACGGGCGTGCCGACGAGCGTGGCAAGTCCAACCATCGTCAGCGAGCCGAAGATCGCATTGGCGAGACCGCCGGTCTCCGCCATCGGCGGCGGCGTCATCTCCGTGAAGAGGGAGAGCGAGATGCCGCCGATCCCGAGGCGCACCGTTTCAATCAGGATCCAGATCAGCCAGAACAAGCCGAACGCCATCGCTGCGAGCGACAGCGACAAGGCGATGTAGTTGACCCGCTTGCGCTGCGCCGCCCGGGCGACACGCGCCGCGGCGGCGTGCGCATCGAGGCGCGGCGCGATGGACGCACCGGCGCTCATCCGCGCGTTCCCTCGCGCCGCTGCAAACGTGCCAGCAGGATCTTGGAGCACGTCAGGACCACGAATGTGATGAAGAAGAGGACGAGACCGAGATAAATCAGCGAAGCACGATGCAGGCCCTCGCCGGCCTCGGCGAATTCGTTGGCGAGCGCGGACGTGATGCTGTTCGCCGCTTCGAAGAGCGAGAGCGAATTCAGCTGGTTGAAGTTGCCGATCACGAATGTCACCGCCATGGTTTCACCCAATGCCCGGCCCAGACCCAGCATCACGCCGCCGACAACGCCAGTCTTCGTGTAGGGCAGCACGACCGCATACATCACCTCCCAGGTCGTGGCGCCCAGGCCGTAGGCCGACTCCTTGAGCAGCGGCGGCGTGACCTCGAACACGTCGCGCATGACCGAGGCGATGAACGGAATGACCATGATCGCCAGAATGATGCCCGCCGACAGCAGGCCGATGCCGACCGGCGGCCCCGAGAACAGCGCACCGAGCACCGGAACGTCGGAAAACATGCTCTGCAGCGGTTGCTGCACGTACGTCGAGAGAACCGGGCTGAACACGAGCAGGCCCCACATGCCGTAGACGATCGAAGGCACGGCCGCGAGCAGTTCGACGGCGGTGCCCAACGGCCGCTTCAGCCATGCGGGAGACAGCTCGGTAAGGAACAGTGCGATGCCGAAGCTCACCGGCACGGCGATGATCAGCGCGATGAACGAGGTCATCAGCGTTCCGTAGATCATCACCAGGCCGCCGTACTTGTTCTGTACAGGATCCCAGTCGGTGGTCCACAGGAAGCCGAGGCCGAACTCCTTGATGGCTGGAGCAGCGCCGACAACCAGCGAGACGAGGATGCCGGCCATCAGGGCCAGGGTCAGCCAAGCCGCCCCATGGGCCAGGGTGGCGAACAGCACATCGGCCCACGGTGCCGCTCTGCGCTTCGCCGGGGGGCGACCACTTGGCACGGACAGGTTCGCTTGCTTGGCGGCGCTGAAGTTGATAATGGGCAGTGTAGCGGTCAAGTCGGCTCCTGGGATCCGGATGCCGGCGGGAATTGATCGCCACACGAAAGGTGGTCCGCGTCCTGTCCCGACGGCGTCGACGCGGCCTCGGCAGGCTAGCGGTAGGCCACTCCCTTGCCCGACCCGTCCTTGATGTCGTCGGACCACTCCTTGCGGATGAGCGCCTTGACTGAATCCGGCAGTGTCACGTAGTCGAGATCAGCCGCGGACTTGTCGCCATTCGCCAACGACCAGTCGAAGAACTTCAGCGTGTTGGAGGCGTTGACCGGCTTTTCCTGGGCCTTGTGCATCATCACGAAGGTCGCGCCGCTGATCGGCCACGCTTGCTTGTCGGGCTGGTTGGTCAACATCTGGTAGAAGGTCTTGGCCCAGTCCGCACCGGAAGCCGCCGCCTTGACGTTCTCGGCGTCCGGCGGAACGAAGTTGCCGGCACTGTTCTTCATCATCACGAAAGCCATCTTGTTCTGCTTGGCATAGGCGTACTCGACATAGCCGATGGAGTTCGGCAGACGTTGCACGAAGGAGGAGACGCCTTCGTTGCCCTTGCCGCCGGCACCGGTGGGCCAGTTCACCGCTGTGCCGACCCCGACCTTGCCCTTCCATTCGGGATTCACCTTGGAGAGGTAGTCGGTGAAGATATAGGTGGTGCCGGAGCCGTCGGCGCGACGCACCGTGGAGATGGCCGCATCGGTGAGCGGCACGCCGGGGTTCAGCGCCGCAATCGCCGGGTCGTTCCACTTGGTGATCTTGCCCAGGTAGATGTCTCCCAGAACTTGGCCGGTGAGCTTCATCTGCCCTGGCATGACGCCCTTGATGTTGACCACCGGCACAACGGCGCCGATCACCGTCGGAAACTGGACCAGGCCGTCCTTGGCGAGCTCGGCATCGGTCAAGGGCATGTCCGAAGCGCCGAAATCGACCGTCTTAGCGCGAATCTGCTGCAGACCCGCACCCGATCCGATCGATTGATAGTTCAGACGCGCGCCCGAGACCTTGTTGTAGGCATCGGCCCACTTGCTGTAGATGGGCGCAGCAAAGCTCGATCCGGCGCCGGTCATGTCCTGGGCGAGTGCGACCCCGCTGGCGACCATCAGCGCGGCAGTGCAGACGATCGAACGAATCATCGAAATGTTCATGAGCTCACCTTCCATGGCAGGTAGTAACGTGGTTCGCCCGTGACTCTAGGGAGATCGTGTGACTGTCCTGTGACACGTTCGACGATGGCGCCACGCCGCCCCCTCGCGATCGCTGCCGCAACGGGCCGGGCCGGGCCGGTTCGTCACATGAAAGTCGCGTGGCTGTCACGCGATCGTCGCAAACCGGCTCAGCGTATGGCGTCTGCCAGTCGCTCGGCGCAGCTGCGCGCCTGACCGGCATCCCGCGCTTCGACCATGACCCGCACCAGCGGCTCGGTGCCCGAGGCCCGAATCAACACCCTGCCATGGTCTGCAAGCTCTCGCGCGACCTCGCGCCGCGCCTCGGCAAGCGACCGATTCGACTTCCAGTCGGCAGCGCCCGGCTGCAGGCGGACGTTGATCAACGTCTGCGGGAAAAGCGTCACGGATGCGAGCAGCTCGGCAAGCGAGCGACCGGCCTGGCATGCGGCCTGCAGGACCAACAGCGCGCTGACGATGCCATCGCCCGTGGTGTGCTTGTCGAGCGCAAGCAAGTGGCCCGAGCCTTCGCCGCCGAGGGCCCAGCCACGCCGGAGTAATTCTTCGAGCACATAGCGATCGCCGACGGCACTGCGCACGAGGTCGATGCCGCGCTCTTTCAAGGCGAGCTCGACGCCGAGGTTAGTCATCAGCGTGCCTACGACCCCGGGGATCGCTCTGCCTTGTTCCTGCCGATCGACGGCCAGGACGTAAAGCAACTCGTCGCCGTTGTAGAGGCGACCTGACGCATCGATGATCTGCACGCGGTCGGCGTCACCGTCGAGGGCAATGCCGTAGTCGGCGCTTTGCGCGCGGACGGCGTCGACGAGCGCCTCCGGCGACGTGGCGCCGAAGCCGGCGTTGATGTTGAAGCCATCGGGCTGGCAACCGATCGCCGTCACCTCGGCACCGAGCTCGTGGAAGACATCGGGCGCGACGTGATACGCCGCGCCGTGCGCGGCATCGACGACGATCTTCAGCCCCTTCAGGGACAGCGCGCTGGGAAACGTGGCCTTGCAGAATTCGATGTAGCGGCCGCTGGCGTCGTCGAGCCTGCGCGCCTTGCCGAGCTCGGCCGAGCCGGCCCAGCGGAACTCGCTCGCGAGCGCAGCCTCGACCTCGCTCTCCCAGGCGTCCGGCAGCTTCTCGCCATGGGCCGAGAAGAACTTGACGCCGTTGTCCTCGAACGGGTTGTGCGACGCGCTGATGACGACGCCGAGGTCGAGCCGCAACGCCCGCGTCAGGTAGGCGACGCCCGGCGTTGGCAACGGTCCGGTGAGGAGCACGTCGACACCGGCCGAAGCGAAGCCCGCCTCGAGCGCCGACTCGATCATGTAGCCCGAGATGCGCGTGTCCTTGCCGATCAGGACGGTCGGCCGGCTCTCCTGCACGCGCAGGACCTGGCCCACCGCGTGGCCGAGACGCAGCATGAAGTCGGGCGTGATCGGCGCCGTACCGACCGTGCCGCGGATGCCGTCGGTGCCGAAATAGGTTCTGCTCATGCTCGTCGGGAAGGCGCTCGCCGGTCGCTGGTCTGGGCGCGAATTATCGGCGCTGGCCCGATGCCGCCGTCCAGACTGACAGAGCAGCGACCATCGACTGAACATCGTGGACCCGGACGACCCGGGCTCCTCGCTCGACCGCGAGCAACGACGCAGTGACGCTGGCCGCATCGAGCAGTGCGCGCTGCGCCTGCGAGCGCTGCGCCGGTGGCGTCGCGGCGACGCCGGCGAGCCGCGCGAGCGTCGCCTTGCGCGACCAGCCGGCCAGGATCGGCACGCCGATGGCGAGCAGCTCTCCCTGCCGCTGCAGCAGCTCGAGGTTTTGCGCTGGCGCCTTGCCGAAGCCGATGCCAGGGTCGACGACGATGCGCTCGCGCGCCATGCCATGGCCTTCGAGCATGGCGATGCGCCCGCTCAGAAACGCCACGACTTCTGCGACCACGTCCGCGTATTGCGTGTCTGCCTGCATCGTCGCAGGCGTTCCGCGCATGTGCATGAGGCAGACACCGCATGCCGGATGTGACGCCACCAGCTCGAGCGCGCCCGGCGCACGCAAGGCGGACACGTCGTTGACGATGTCGGCGCCGAGATCGAGCGCCGCGCGCATCACCTCCGGCTTGGTCGTGTCGACCGAGATCGGGCAACCGAAGCCGACGGCCTCGCGCAGCACCGGCAGCAACCGCGCCAGCTCGGTCTCGGCGCTGACCGGCTCGGCGCCGGGGCGGCTCGACTCGCCGCCGAAGTCCAGCAGGTCGGCGCCTTCTTTCAGCAGCCGTTCGCACGTCGCCAGGGCGCGCGCCGGCGTCGACGACGGATCGCCGTCGGAAAAGGAATCGGGCGTCACGTTGACGATGCCCATCACGCGCGGCAGCGCCAGATCGATACGAAAGCGCGCGGTCTGCCAGATCATGGCGATGTCGGCGAGACGACCACCAAAGAAAACGGGGCCGCAGCCCCGTTGTCCATCGAGATGCCTGTGCTCGTCACGCAGCCGCCGGCGCGTTGCCGGGGGTGACGGGCGGAACGCCCGTGCTGGGCTTGACCGGAGGATTCGGCCAGTCCTTCGGTGGCCGCGGCGGCCTGCCGCTCATGATGTCTTCGATCTGCTCGGCGTCGATCGTTTCGTACTCGAGCAGGGCCTTGGCCATCTCGTGCATCTTGTCCTGGTTGTCCTCGATGAGCTTGCGCGCGACCGCGTACTGCTCGTCAATGATGCGGCGGATCTCGGAATCGACCTTCTGCATCGTCCGTTCGGACACGTTGACCTGCTTCGTGACCGAGCGGCCGAGGAAGACCTCGCCTTCGTTCTCGGCGTAGACCATCGGGCCAAGCTCGTCGGTCATGCCGTAGCGCGTGACCATGTCGCGGGCGATCGAGGTGGCGCGCTCGAAGTCGTTGCTGGCGCCGGTCGTCATCTGGTGCATGAAGATCTCTTCGGCGATGCGGCCGCCGAACAGCACCGAGATGGTCGACAGCATGCGCTCCTTGTCGAGGCTGTAGCGGTCGCCTTCGGGCAACTGCATGGTCACGCCGAGGGCACGGCCACGCGGAATCACGGTCACCTTGTGCACCGGGTCCGTCTTGGGCAGCATGCGCGCGACGAGGGCGTGACCCGACTCGTGGTAGGCCGTGTTCCTGCGCTCTTCCTCCGGCATCACCATGGACTTCCGCTCGGGGCCCATCATGATCTTGTCCTTGGCGCGCTCGAAGTCGACCATCTCGACGACGCGGCCGTTGCGGCGCGCCGCGAACAGCGCCGACTCGTTGACGAGGTTGGCGAGGTCGGCGCCAGAGAAGCCCGGCGTTCCGCGCGCCAGGATGTCGGCGCGGATGTCCTGGCCGACCGGGACCTTGCGCATGTGCACGTTGAGGATGGCCTCGCGGCCGCGCACGTCGGGCAGCGACACGTAGACCTGGCGGTCGAAGCGGCCGGGGCGCAGCAGCGCCGGATCGAGGATGTCGGGGCGGTTGGTCGCCGCCATGACGATGACGCCGACGTTGGTCTCGAAGCCGTCCATCTCGACCAGCATCTGGTTCAGCGTCTGCTCGCGCTCGTCGTTGCCGCCGCCCAGGCCGGCACCGCGGTGCCGTCCGACCGCGTCGATCTCATCGACGAAGATGATGCAGGGCGCGCTCTTCTTGGCCTGCTCGAACATGTCGCGCACCCGGGCCGCGCCGACGCCGACGAACATCTCGACGAAGTCGGACCCGGAGATCGAGAAGAATGGCACCTTGGCCTCGCCGGCGATGGCCTTGGCGAGCAGGGTCTTGCCGGTGCCCGGAGGGCCGACCAGGAGCACGCCGCGGGGAATGCGGCCGCCGAGCTTCTGGAACTTCTGCGGGTCCTTCAGGAAGTCGACCAGCTCCTTGACCTCTTCCTTGGCTTCGTCGCAGCCAGCGACGTCGGCGAAGGTCGTGGTGTTGTTGGCCTCGTCGAGCATGCGCGCCTTCGACTTGCCGAAGCTGAAGGCGCCGCCCTTGCCGCCGCCCTGCATCTGCCGCATGAAGTAGATCCAGACGCCGATGAGGAGCAGGATCGGGCCCCACGACGCCAGGATCGACAGCAGGAACGAGGGCTCCTCGCGCGGCTTGACGTCGAACTTGACGCCGTTGTTGATCAGGTCGCCGATGAGGCCGCGGTCGAGCACCGTGGCCGTGGTGCGCATGTCCTTGTCGTCACTGGTC
>Ga0075520_1001759_pt1 | contig 10577 bp, 11 predicted proteins | sample NGEPerB_FD_75100 | JGI IMG/M metagenome (GOLD analysis project Ga0075520, IMG submission 75100) | Arctic peat soil microbial communities from the Barrow Environmental Observatory site, Barrow, Alaska, USA - NGEE PermafrostAB12-B | ecosystem: Environmental > Terrestrial > Soil > Wetlands > Peat ...
CCCTCCGGCCTACCCACCGGACCCGCCGAAGACGCCCTCGACACCGCCTGCGGCCTCTACCTCGGCGACCCCACCGCCTGGACCTGAACCCCCGACGAACTTCGAAGCATCCCCACTAGCGCCCGTTTCCGTCGACCGGCCCTTCGCCGGCCCAGCCGGCTTGCGTCACCGTACGAAGGCCTTCGGTGGTCGATTCGTTCAGGACACGGCTCCCGTAGAGGGATTCGGCCTGACCCTTGCTGAGCCCGACTTCGTCGACTGTGTCGTCCCAGTTGTCCCTGATCGCGGCGATCACCCGATCCACGATCGCAACCGCTTCCTTCCGGTCGAGGTCGTACGTGGCGCTGACCCGGATCAGGGTGGCCAGGCTCGAGGTCCGTTCCCCGTCGCGTCCGTAGGCGAGGGCCTGGTTCGCGTCCCAGCCGGGTGTGCGGCACGGCTCGATGTCGTAGGCGGGGGCTAGAGAGAGTTGCTGCCCGTCCCATAGGGCTGAGTGGTTGCGCGCATGGTCGTCGGTGTTGCCGAGCGCGATGTTCGCAGCAACCCGGGTGAACAACTCCTCCCCCACTCGCTCGGGATGCCGAGCGGCGCCCTTCAAGACGTCGAGAAGGCCTGGGTAGGTCGCGTACCGTCCAGCCATCTCATCGAGCTGCAGCATGGTCAGGCCGGAGACCGTCATCAGCCTGGCGCCGCTCGGCGTCCTGTCGAATCGGCGAACCAGCAGCGCGTCACGGCCTGCCGCCGTCGTCAGTGAAGCCTCTGCGGTGTCCACACCCGCCAAAGCGGCGAGCCGGAGGGCCAGCGCCTCGTAGCGGACCACCGCGTTGCCGCGATCCGAGGAAGAAGAGAACTTCGCGATCCAGCTGCCCGTACGATCCGCCAGGGTGGCCTTGGGCCGTGCCCCGCCGACGCTGGTCCCATGCGTGAGGGCCGCATCGAGACCCGAGGGCAATGGGCGGCCTTCGTCGAGCGCCAGCGCCGCTCCGGCAAGGTCGTCGAGGGTCGCCGGCTGGGACCTGGCCACATACCTGTTCGCACTGTCCTGGAAGTCGATGGCGCCGAACCTGTCCGACGACGAGTTCCGCATGTACGTGACCGCTGTCAGGTCGCCGGCGTCCCCACTCTGCCCCGACTTGCCGGTCAAGCGGGCCAAGATGACGTGCTGGCCCCAGGCGTCCGGTAGGGCGTCACGCAGTGCCCCGTGCAGCGTCATCCCGGCCGGAGGCTGGAGCGGCTGGTCGCCGAGCGGCATGTCGAACAACGCGATCGCGTGCGGGTTCTCGCGGTACGAGCGCCCGTAGCGGAACCGGTGGGTCGAGCCTTCCTGCCACACCGTCCCGCACACGACCGGAGAAGTCGCCCCAGGCAGCCAGGCCCAGACGAACTGCTCGGTCTGCTCAGAACTCATCGGAGGGCGCCTTCCTAGGCATGACTCGTTCCGGGATGAGACGCACAAGCTCGATTTGGGCACGGGTGAGGCGCGCCAGCTCGGCTGGGTCGGGCACGAACAGTGGGATTCCCAGCGCGGTGCAGACGTTCAGGACGTTCCCGAACGCCACCGACGGGGTGCCCCGTTCGATCGCTGCGATCGTGTGCCGGGAACATCCCGCATGGGCACCGAGTTCGGCGGCCGTCCACCGGCGGTTGATCCTCGCCTGCCGCACGTTCGCCCCCATCAGGAGGGCAGCGTCTCGCGCGTAGGGCACCAGGTCCATCGCTTCCCTACCCACGGTGTCAACTCCAATTATGCTGATAGATCAGGCATAAAACAGCTATGTGTCTAAAGTATCAGATATGGTTGGGAGATGGCGGGTCCTGGTTGTGGAATCGCCCGCCGGTGCGGTGGGTACGACGACGATGTCGTGAAGGACTTCGGCGAGCGCCTGGCTGAAGCTCCTAGCCGCCGAGCACATCAGGGGCAACCCCGTCGGTCTGCTCCCGGACGCTTGCCACCAGCGTAAAGCTCATCAGATGGTCAGAGACCGGCAGGTCGCCAAGCGGGATACGGATACTCCCGTGCAGGTCAACGAACAGGACAACCTCCAGCACCATCTCCCCGGCTCGTGTGAGGCCGTGCAGACCCCCGAGCTCCGTGTCCCCGTGGGGTTTTCAGCGGACCCCGTACGAAGGGCTGGAAGGCCCCGCCGTGCACGTGTGGTTGGCGGCCAGCCGGGCCGCTACGTCGGGCGCGGCTCCAAGTTCGGCAACCCGTTCGTCCTCGGCCACAAGCAGTACGGGCTGATCCACTACGGCCCGAAGCATCTGGAACGGTTCGGCCGGGAATGGGACTACGAAGGCAGGATCTCCGCACCCGGCATGACCCACAACCGGTGGCTCGGTGGCGACGGCGACGTCGTACGGACCGAGGTCCGGCTCGCAACGGCAGCGGAGGTTGTCGAGCTGTACCGGCTGACGATCACGGACCCGACCTGAGGGATGCGGATGGCGTCCCTAAGCCGCGGCGGGCACCTGGCGCATGTCACGGTCGGCGAGATCCGGGCCGAGCTCGCCGGACATGACCTGATGTGCTGGTGCCCCACCTCGAGCCCCTGTCATGCTGACGTGCTCCTCGCCATCGCGAACCAGACCGTGGGGGCGGAATCTGGTGAACGTCGCAACACCTGAGCTTGAGGAGCTGCGATGGGGCGTCGGGGACCGAGTCCGGACTACGCCAAGCGAGAGAAGTTGGCAGGCCTGCTCCGCGACGGGACGTCGCTGTCGGAGGCTGCCCGTCTGGTGGGTGTGAATCGCCGGACAGCGAAGCGGTGGCGCAACGGCAGGGCGATCAAGTACGCCGACGGCCGCGTGCTGAAGTTGCTGCCCGTGATCAACACGACGGGGCCGAAGGAGTACTCGCCACGCTACTTGTCCGAAGACGAACGGATCCGACTGGCGGACCTGCGGCGAGAGAAGCGCACCATCCGCGAGATCGGACGACTGATGGGCCGTGCGCCGTCGACGATCAGCCGTGAGTTGCGCCGTGGCAGCGACGCTCGGGGCAGGTATCACCCGTTCGAGGCTCAGCGTCGTGCGTTGGGTCGGCGACGCGTGCAGCGCACGAGGCGGCTGTCCGCTGACCCGGTGTTGGGGGACTGGGTCGCAACGAAGCTGAAGGCCCGCTGGAGCCCGGAGCAGATCGCCATCCGGTCACGCCGCCAGTTCCCCGACGAGCCCGCCCGGTGGCTGTGCGCCGAAACGATCTACCAAGCCGTGTACCGGCCTGATCTGGGCGGCCTCCCGCGTGAGCTTCCCGGCCGGGTGCTCCGCCGACGGCACCTCATCCGTCGCCGCGACGCGCAACGACGCCGGTCAGGTCCTGTGACTGGCATGACGATGATCCACGACCGCGACGCGGCGGTCCTGGATCGCGGTGAGGTCGGCCACTGGGAAGGCGACCTGATCATGGGCGCCGGGAATGCCACCGCGATCGTCACCCTGGTGGAACGGGTCACCCGGCTAACGCTGCTGGGCTACCTCCCCGCAGGGCCCACGACGCTGCCAACGTGGCAGCGAGCGTGGTGGCCGCCTTATCTCAGCGTCCGTCGCAGGCCCGGCTGACCCTCACCTGGGACCAGGGCAAGGAGATGGCCCGGCACCGTGAGATCGCGGCCACGCTGGGCACGACCCAGATCTTCTTCTGCGACCCGCACTCGCCTTGGCAACGGCCGACCAACGAGAACACCAACGGTGTTCTGCGCGACTGCTTCCCCAAGGGCAGCGACCTGGCCGTCCACACCGCCGAGGACCTTGCTGCCGTCCAGACCGAACTCAACGAACGCCCTCGGAAAGTCCTCGACTGGGACAGCCCCGACGACCGCATGGCTAAGCTCCTCAGCACACCCGTGTTGCGACGTTGACTGGAACTCACCCCGTCCCGGTGGGGCCAAGTCAGGTTGACATTCCCACCCGTGCCTTTCCCACCCCCGAATCGTGTGGACGCAAGCGCAAGCTGCGACTGGTGCTGCCGTTCCGAGCGAGCCGGGTGCTCGGCGGCCACGCAGGCCCTCTTGGCAACGCCAGACGAGCTAGCGAGAGCTCGGCCGGCGATGGTGCAACATGTAGTCCCCGGCGTCGACGTATCCCTCGAAGAGGTCGGTGACGTCACGCAGGCGCTGCTGGGCACGGGGTTCCCGTGTGAGCCCTTCGCCGCCTCGGAGGATCTGGATGAGGGACCGTGCACGCTCATGGCTGGCTCGCTGCACTGTTGAGGTCTCGACCCTCATCCATGAGTCCTCAGCGCTCAGGCCGCATGAAAGGACGGGTCCGCCCTGCCGACGAACGGCAGGTGAGAAACCGGGCTGCACGGAGGTCGGGCTGGCCGAGAGCGAGCGAGTTCGCGGGCCATGGCAGGCCTGGTTCGACTTCGGTGCCGCCAAGACGAGAAGCGCCGCCCCGAGGTCCATCTCCGATGGCTCCTTCCCGTGCAATTTCCCTACGCCGGCGCCGCCCGCCTCGTCGCCCGTCCAGAGACAGCCGACGCCTATGAATTTGCCTTTGTCTTCCAGCGTTCCCCAGCCCGTCAAATCACCCCGCCAGTCTCCAAACACCTCTGGCATTCATTCGACCAAGGCCGCCTACCGCGGCAACGACCGGCCCAAGCCAAGCCAGTTCATCGGCCGTCAGAGCCCCCGTCGAAGGGCGAAATGGCAGCGGCTGTCGATGACGGAACCTATCGTGGCGGTACACCTTGGCCGGTGGCTACGAGCGCCAGTCAACTCGTTGTGAGTGTCCGATAGTGCATCCTAAAGAGCTTCGTGGTACGCAATACAACGACGAATCCGGAGCGCTACCAAGTCGATTCATCGGCCAAAGCCTCGCGGGTTTGGGCAACGGAATCGGCATCGAACGCGTCACTCAAGTGACGCTGGGCACCTCTTTCCAGATGCTTGGGAAGGTCCAGGATCCCCTCGCCGGAGACAGTTCGACCGACGCCCGAGGGCACAGAAGACGCCGTATGCCGAGCGCGCGAAGCCGAGCATCGGCGCCAAGACGTCCGGTCGAAAGGGCACTGCGAGGGATCTTGATCCGCTGTGTGAATCGCGAGTTTCAAGGAAGAACGGTAGGGGTGAGCGGTGTGTCAGTGTTGGCTTCATGACGCGTCGATGGTTCTCGGTCAGAGTGGAGCTGCTGGGTGGCAGAGGGGAGCAGTTGTGGCCGTACCCAGGGCGGGTATTCGCCGTGGGTCCGGCCCACACGTTCGCCGATCTGGCCAGGGCTATCGACAACGCGTTCGCTCGCTGGGATCTGTCCCACTTGTCGTTGTTCACACTGGCCGACGGGCGAGTGGTCACCGATGCTGAAACTGGCCCGGAGCTCGCGATCTCGGCCCTTGGTGTGATGCCGACCGCTGCGCTGGACATCGAGGTCGCCAAGGTGATGCGGACGGTCGAGGCGGGTGCACAGTTCCGCTACGTCTTCGATCTCGGCGACGACTGGACTCATTGCTGCACCGTCGACGCAGGCCACATCGATCCTGCGGACGTGCTGGGCGTCATACCGCCGGCACCGATGGCGTACTGGGGATGGGGCACCATTCCCGACCAGTACGGCCGGGGTTGGGCGGCGGACGACGGTGAGGCGCGCGCTCCGTCGAGGCCGCGGCAGCCTCACGCCATGCTGGACGGTGGGTGGCCAGGAAGCGGTGAAAGACCTCCCCTGGTCGACGTTGACCAGCTACGAGTTGCGGCGGCGTCTCGCGATGTGGCGGGTATCGTCGCGGCGCTTGAGGGCCATGACGTCTCGGAGGTTCTACAGCGTGCGGGATCGGCGGTTCAGGTGGCGCTTCGCGTTGACCCCGAACGGGTCTTCTCGCTGGCCATCTCCCTGGTTCAGCGGCTGCAGATACGCAACCTGCCCGGCGACGATGAACTGGCCCAGGACCTGCTCGTCGCGGTTCAGGGGGAGCCGCCGCTCGGCCAGCTGCTGCCCGTTGACCTCGAACAGCTGTCGGGACTGATCGAGGGAGACCCGGCCAGCAACGAGGGCGGCTTCCTGGATCTGCAGACTGGGGAAGTGGTGCCCGCTTTCATGACCGATGAGGCGATGGTTGGGGCGGACGCGGCGGTTGACGTTGACGCCGAGCCCGACCGATGGCTATGGGTGCCCTGCGAGGGGTCACGGGCGGGCTGGGAAGACATGGCCACTTACGTTGCGGCTGTTGCGGATTCACACTTGCGTGCTCAACTTGAGCCCGCCATTGAGGGCAAGGGTGCCTACCGCCGGTTCCGTGATCTCATCGCCGGCGAAGGCCTGACGCAGGCATGGCGGGACTTCTCCGACGAACGGCAGATCGGTCGGGCTCGTGCATACCTCGCCGAGCGGGGCATCCGCGCGACGAGTTGACGGGAGAGCCGTCATCAGGCCCGTTCTTTGCCGACGCACGCCGACGCACGCCGGCGAGGACGCGTGTCGGATGGGGAGGCTCGGGCGGACGCCAGTCGGAATAAGTGTTCACACAAAATGATTTGTGAGTACAGTTGTTCTGGAACAGATAGGGGATGTGATGCCGAAGACTGCTTCGACGCAACCGTTGAGCGCGCTGCCGGCGACGTTCACCTACACCCAGGCGCGCGACGCGGGCCTGAGCAAGCACACCCTGTATCGCCTTCGGGAAGGCGGGCGCGTCGTAGCAATCAGTCGCGGCCTGTACCGTCAAGCAGGCGCCGAGCCCGCCGACACCGACCTCATTGCCATCGCCGTCAAAGCGCCCCGGGCCACTCTGTGTTTGGAGACCGCGCTGGCCCGCCATGGGCTTTCCGATGCCATCCCGGTTGCCCCCGACGTCGCGCTGCCTCGCGGAACGCGAATCCCTGCCACGGATGCACTTGCCCGTTGGCACCACTTCGCGCCGGCCACTTTCGACATCGGCCGGGAACAGCTGGCCCTGGACGGAGCCATCAGCATCGGCCTCTATGACGCCCCGCGCAGCATCATCGACGCCTTCCGAATGCGGGCCACCGAAGGTCACGAGCTGGGGTACGAGGCGCTGCGCCGATGGCTGCGCGCGTCGGGTTCCCAACCCGGCCAGTTGATCCGCCTCGCCGGCCAGTTCCCCAAGGCCGAAACACCGCTACGGATGGCTCTGGCGGCGTTGTTGTGAATCGGCCAACCCGTAATACCCCGGACGGCGACGCCTACCTTGACATACAGAAGATGGCCAAGGCTGATGGTCGATCCACCGATGAGCTGCTGGCGTTGTACGCCCTCGAGGGCTTCCTTGATCGGCTCAGCTCCTCGCCAAGGGCGGACGACCTCGTGCTCAAGGGTGGTGTGCTTCTGGCCGCGTATGACACCCGGCGCCCCACGCGCGACATCGACCTGCAGGCCATGCATCTGGCAGGCGACGCGGACACCGTCCTGGCTCTGGTCCGTGACATCGCGGCCGTCCACAAGGACGACGGTCTGGTTTTCGACGCGGGCAGCGCCACTGCCGAAGTCATCCGGGACGAGGAGGAGTACTCCGGGGTGCGCGTCAGGCTCATCGGTCACCTGTCGCGCGCGCACATCCCGTTCCACGTTGACGTCAACGTTGGCGACCCCATCGTGCCCCCGCCAGGACAGGTCGAGGTACCTCGCCTTCTCGGGGGAACCATCACCGTGCGTGGGTACCCGCTTTCCATGGTGTATGCCGAGAAGATCGTCACGGCAGTCCAACGCGGGACGGTCAACACTCGCTGGCGTGACTACGCCGACATCGCCCTTCTCAGCGCGGCGCACGATCTCGACGGCGACGAGCTCGCAGCCTCCATCGACGTGGTCGCCACACACCGCAACGCCACCCTGACGCCGCTGGACGAGGTTCTCGCCGGCTACGCCGAGATCGCTCAAAACAAGTGGAGTGCTTGGGTTCGCAAACAGCGACTCACCGACCGGCTCGATCAAGACTTTGCTAGCGTCCTGCAGGACGTATTCACGTTCGCCGGACCCGCCGTCTCTGGCGCAATCAAGGGACTTACGTGGGTTCACCGCGTCGGGCGTTGGACGCCCCGATGACGACGCCCAAGCAGGAGCAGCCACGCCCGCATCGCGGCAATTGAGGATGTTCCGTCGCCCCTGGATGTCGTGGCCAAAGCCAAGGTGCGCAACTTCCTCTCCCGGGTCAACGCCGAGCTCGGCACCACGATCCTGCTGACGAGCCACGACATGGACGACGTGGAGACGCTGTGTCACCGGGTGGTCGTCATCAACCACGGCGCCCAGTGCTTCGACGGGGACCTGGCGACGCTGCGGCGTTCGCTGCGCCCCCGCAAGCAGGTGCGGGTGAGCTTCACCGACGCACTGCCGGGCCTGCCCGCCCTGCCTGAGGGGGTGCGTGTGGTCGACATACAGGAACGGCTGCTTCACCTTGAGGTCGAACGCGACCACCTCCCTGCCGCGCTGGCGACCGTCACGTCGTGGGGGATCCGTCACCGACCTCGACGTGACGGACGCGGACCTCGACGAGGTCATGACCGAGCTCTTCACCAGCGAGGCCAGGCGGTGAGGGCGACCATTCCTCGCCAGGTGCGAGTCTTCGCCTCCCTGCTGGCACGTGACCTGAGCGTGACGCTGACCTACCGCGGCTGGCTGGCGCTGCTGCAGATCAGCAATCTCGTCGTCCCCGTCATCTCGCTTCTGGCGTGGCAGGGAGCGTTGGCCTTGGGCGCGACCGTTCCGGTCAGCACCCAGTACCTGGTGACGTACTTCGTCATGGTCAGTGTGGTCAGCATGCTCACCTCCAGCTGGACGACGAGTTTTCTGTCCGAGAGCATCCGCCTGGGCCACCTCTCGTCCTGGCTGGTCCGCCCTTGCTCGACGCACCTCAACAGTCTGGCCAACAACGTCGGCGAGAAACTGGTGAAGCTGCTGCTTCTGGTCCCGATGGTTGGCGTGCTCGCGCTGCTCGTTCGCGGCCAGTTTGGCCTGCCCACCGACCCGCGACGCTGGCTCGGGTTCGTCGCCGGCATCGTCATGGCTGCGGGGATCACGTTCGCCCTCGACGTCATCATCGCCAGCCTCGCGTTCTGGATCGAGGACGTCACCGGCATCGACCGCTTCCGTGGGCTGCTCGCCCGCGTGTTCTCCGGCGCCATCGTCCCCCTTGCCCTGTTTCCGTCATGGATGGCGGGCCCCCTGGGCGTGCAGCCATTCCGGTTCATGCTCTCGTTTCCGCTGGAGGTTCTCCTTGGCACAGCCGAAGGGTCGGCCGCGGTCGGGTTCGCGTGGCAGGTGGGCTGGCTGGTCTTCTTCGCCGGCGCGGCCGGGCTGGTATGGCGACGTGGGCTGCGCGGATACCAGGGCGCGGGAGCATGAGCCGGCGCCGCTTGGTATCCACGCGCCGTCACCTCCGGCTGTGGAAGCAGTGCCTGACCCAAGCCGTTCGACGCGACCTGCAGTTCCGCACCCAAGCGTTCACCACTGCGGTCACAGCAGTGGTCGACCTCGCTCTGGCACTCGTGCCGGTCCTGATCTTGACCAACGCCACCGCAGGGCGGGGCGGGTGGTCCGGACCCTTGTCCATCGCCGTCGTCGGGGCGTACGGGCTCGGCTCTTCCCTGATTGACTGTTTCGTCGCGCCCAACCTGCGACGGATGGACAGCTACGTGCGTCGAGGTGACCTCGACCTGGTCCTGATCAGACCCGTCTGCGCGCCGCTGTACACGGCACTGGGCTGGATCCAGCCCTCCGAACACCCGAGACGATCCCGGTCACGGATCTGGTCACGGCCCATACCTCCGCCGGACATGACAACGGCCCGCAAGCTAGGCTTGCGGGCCGTTGACCTGTGGTTATACCGCTGACGCGTTGGTAGCGGGGGCAGGATTTGTACCTGCGACCTCTGGGTTATGAGCATACAAGGCCACATCCCAACCGACTCAGGCCCTCTTCCCTGACGCATACCGTCCCGAGCCAACGGGTCCACACGGACCGCGACGTCTCGCCCGTTTCGGGCGGTCCCGGTTACACATTTGGCTACACCCCGCCGACCACCGTCGGAGTCGCGGCCCCTGCCGAAGGTCTTGGCCGTGCCCAACCTCTTGGCCGTCAGGCGTTGGCTACGCATCGACGGGTCCACTACGGATCACCCCAGGTCTGGCACGAGCCCAGCAGCTCTACGGAGACAGATGAGCGAGAAGTTGATGACAGTCGACGAGACGGCGGAACGGCTGAATACGAGCACTGGGCCTGGGCGGCGTCTGATCGTTGAGCGTCGTCTCGCGTTCTTGAGGATGGTGAGGTCGAGTGTGTTCCGAGCGTGCGGGTCCCGAGTCCACGGCAGCAGGAACAGTCGAGCCGATAACCGTTCGCGGGCGCGTCCTGGGATGACGAGTGCAAAAGCCCCGCCGACGGGCGTGACTCGCTCGGCCGCCGACGTGATGGCGAACTCACATGAGCCGTCTGGACGCGGCTGGGCGGCAGCAGCAAGCGGCGAGGCCGGCCCACGGACGGACCGGCCTCGCCGCTTGCCCAGACTCTTAGCCTCGATCCACCGATGAGCTGGGTGACACTGGCGCGTCTGGCCTGAGCGGTTGATTGTGTGGCTGGGTGTAACTGATTCTCCGACCTCGCTGTCGGTGGTGTTCCACTGCTTCTTCGTC
>Ga0075520_1001761_pt1 | contig 10574 bp, 10 predicted proteins | sample NGEPerB_FD_75100 | JGI IMG/M metagenome (GOLD analysis project Ga0075520, IMG submission 75100) | Arctic peat soil microbial communities from the Barrow Environmental Observatory site, Barrow, Alaska, USA - NGEE PermafrostAB12-B | ecosystem: Environmental > Terrestrial > Soil > Wetlands > Peat ...
CATGTGGCCCTGGTCCTGGATCAGCTGGCCGCGCAGTTTCATCCAGCTCGACTCGATCGGCAGGGCCGCGGAGCAGCGGTCGTTGCAGAGCTCGCAGGTCGTGCAGACGACGAACGTGCGCACCTGCTCCTCGGTCATCTTCTCGCGGCCGGCCATGTACTCGCGCAGCCAGTACCACTTACCGCGTGGGCTCTGGCTCTCCCAGCCGCGGCCGTAGAACTGGTCGCACTGGTCGACGCAGTAGCCGCACTGCGAGCACGAGTACGCGAACCAGGCGATGTCGCCGGGGATGCCCTTGACGGGGTCCCCGGGCCGCTCGCCCACGTTGCTGGTGACGCGGTTGCCGAGGGCGCGGATCTGGGTCTCCATCCTCCCGGCGAACGACATCATCGTGCCGGTCACGCCGTTCTCGGTGACCTTGAGCGGGTTGAGGATGCCCTTGGGGTCGACCTCGGTCTTGAAGGCGCGGATGCGCTGCATGACGTCCGCGCCCATCACGTCGTCGGCCTTGCCGCCGAAGTAGAGGCCGGTGCTGTAGGCGCGGCCGCCGTGCTGCTCGGCGACCTTCATCACGCTGAGCGCAAGTCCGAACACGAGGTTGTAGTTGAACTTGCGCTCGTCGGCCGGGATGAAGCCGAGGATCACGGCCTCCGGCTTGCCGCCCCGGCCCTTGCCGACGATCACCCCTTCTTTGACGATCGGGTGGTCGATGACGCTCTCGATCTCGCTCATCGCGCCGCCGAGCTCGGCGAGCGGCACGATGACCTCGCTGGGGACGAGCGACGGGCCGAGCCGCTTGACGACCATGAACTTGAAGCGGTGCTCCCACTCCTGCTGCGCGATCTCGTCGCTGAGGCGTTCGGCCTCGAGGCCGGCGATGACCTTTTCGGCGCCAGCCTCGACGGCGGCCGCGCTCGTGGCCGTGTACGCCAGCGTCAGGATGTAGCTTTCCGGCAGCTCGACGTGCTTTTCTACCGGGTGGCCCATGTGCAGCTGGACGGGCGCCTCGTTCTTGAGCGTCGCCATGCGCGGGTTGATGAAGCTCATGGACCACACCGGCAGCGCGGCGCCGTGGATCTCTTCGACGATGCTCTGCAGCGTCGCGCTGGCGCCGCAGCCGATGCTGAGAGTCTGGAGCTCCTCGAGCGGCATCACCTTGAGCGTCACCTCTGTGACGAAGCCGGTGATGCCCTCGGCGCCGGCGAGCAGCGCCAGGTTGTCGCCGGCGAACTCGCGGATCTCGCCGCCCGGCAGCGCCGCCTTGGCGGCGACCACATTGTCGGCGAAGAAGTCGTACTGGTAGCTGCCGAACCCGGCGCCACCCTGGCCGAGCCAGCCGCCGACGGTCGAGCTCGGGTAGCTGGACGGGTAGGTCCGGAGCGTGAGGCCGTGCGGCTTGAGCGCCCGGTCGAGCTGCTCCCAGCTGATGCCGGGCTCGACCGTCACTTCGCCCTTGGCCTCGTCCACCGCGACGACGGCCTTCATGAAGTAGAAGTCGACCACCAGGCCGTTCTTGACGGGGATCACGCCGCCATAGCCGCTGGTCGCTTTGCCGCGCGGCGTCAGTGTGATCTCGTTGTCGCTGGCCCAGGCCATCAGCCGCGCAAGCTGCTCCGCACTGCGCGGCTGCACCACGGCGTCCGGCACGGTATTGCCGATGATCGGCTTCACCATGCTCGGCATGGCGGCGATGTCGTGGCCGTAGAGCTTGCGCTCGGTCTTGTCGTAGGTCACCCGCTCGCCGAACAGGTCGTCGAGAAACGTCTTGTGCTTCGTGGTCAGGGTTGCCACGTGATTCCTTTCACAAGAGACGACAGAAGGTTCGCCGAGAGGACGACGCCGAGGTCAGCTCAGCCCTTGAGCGAGCTTGGCCTGCTGGCTGAGGCCACCCATGAGGACCGCACGCATGGTGTCCAGCGCGTCGATCACACGATCGTCGACGAGCGAGTAGCAGATGCTCGTGCCGTTGCGCTCCGCAGCGACCAGACGTCGCTCCCGTAGGACCTTGAGATGCCGCGACACAGTCGGCTGCGGCACGTCGAGGGCCTCCGTCAGTTCCGTCACGGTCCTAGGGCCTTCGTGCAGGGCGTAGAGGATAAGAATCCGCTTGGGGTCTGCCAGGGCCTGGCAGATGTTGGCGTGAAGAAGATTGACTTCCCGTTCCAAGCGCTCATCCATCGACTCCCCCCTTTTCCGGTAGGAATTCGGATATTCGACTATCCGAATCAACATTGTTTCTACTGCCGCAATCGGCTTGTGTCAAGCGACACAAGAACGGTGTCCCTGTAAACAGGGCCATTCCCGCCCTGCTTGACTCGTTCATTCGCATAGGCGTATATAAGGAAGTGCGCGGGGGTCCGGGCCTCGTCGCACCCAATGGTTCAGGCAGGGAGCCCCGACTCGGTCGGAGCTTGCGAAAGGGAACACAAGCACAAGGGAGTGAACCATGTCAGAAAACCTCAGCACCATCAAGGCCGAGAAGATCGTCGACGCGCGCGGCACCAGCTGTCCCGGCCCCATCCTCGCCGCCAAGAAGGGCATCCCCAGCGTCTCCGTGGGCGGCATCATGGAGGTCCAGGCGACCGACAGCGGCACCACCAAGGATCTCCCGGCATGGTCCAAGAAGATGGGTCACGAGTACCTCGGCGTGGTCGAGGAGCCCGGCTACATGCGCCTCTTCGTCAAGAAGATGAAGTGACATGACGGAGGCCGCAGCACCTGAGGGCCAGGCCTACGACCCGCGGATCCTGGTCTTCAGCACCAACAACATCTCTGATCCCGGCATCGACCTCGCCGGCAGCTCGCACATGCACTACTCGCCCAAGGTGATGGTCATCAACCTGCCGTGCACCAGCGCGGTTAAGCCCAGCTGGATCGTGTACGCGATGGAGCAGGGCTTTGACGGCGTCTTCATCGCCGCGGACGGCGAGGAATGCGCTTATCTGCCGGACTGCGCGGAGCGCACCTCCGGCATCATGCAGACGGCGCAGGACATGCTGGTCGAGAAGGGCTACGAGCCGCAGCGCGTGCGCATGGCCGCGATCTGCTCCGTGTGCGCGGAGCCTTTCACCAACTACATGCACGAGTACGCCACGGCCCTGTCGGGCCTGGGACCGGCCCGAAAGGCGGCCTCATGAGCGCCCCCAAGAAGTACGACGCTCTCGTGGTCGGCAGCGGCATCGGCGGGATGGAGTCGGCCCTCAAGCTCGGCGACATGGGCTACAAGGTCCTGATCGTCGAGAAGGAGCCGAGCGTCGGCGGCAAGATGATCCTGCTCAGCAAGGTCTTCCCGACGCTCGACTGCGCCAGCTGCATCTCCACCCCCAAGATGGGCGCTACCATCCACCACCCCAATATCGACGTCCTCACGTATGCAGAGGTCGAAGGCATCCGCGGCAACGGCAATGGCGGCGGCTACCACGCCAAGATCAAGCAGAAGGCCAAGTTCGTCGACGAGGCCGCGTGCACCGGCTGCCGCCAGTGCGAGATGGCGTGCAACGTGGCCGTCCCAGATGAGTACAACGCCGACATGGTGTCGCGGCGGGCGGCGTTCATCGCCTTCCCGCAGGCGGTGCCCAAGAAGGCGGTCATCAGCCGCGAAGGCGTCTCGCCCTGCACCTACGAGTGCCCCGCCGGCATCAAGGCGCACGGCTACGTGGCGCGCGTGCGCAGCGGCGAGTACGACCAGGCCTTCGACCTGGTGCTCGAGACGACGCCGCTCGTTGGCTCCCTCGGGCGCGCCTGCTACGCGCCCTGCGAGGAGCAGTGCACGCGCGGCGAGCTCGAGGGCCCGCTGCCCATCCGCCAGCTCAAGCGGTTCATCGCCGACAAACGGTACGGTCAGGCTGAACCCAAGGCCATCGAGAAGCCCGAGCGGAACGGCAAGAAGGTCGCCGTCGTCGGCTCGGGCCCAGCCGGGCTCACCGCCTCCTGGCAGCTCGCCCGCCAGGGCTACGGCGTCAAGATCTTCGAGGCCGCGCCACAGGCGGGCGGGATGCTCCGTCTCGGCATCCCGGCCTACCGGCTTCCGAATGACGTGATCGACGACGACGTCGCCAACGTCACGGCGATCGGCGTCGAGATCGCGACCAACGCGCGGGTGGACGACGTCGCGGCGCTCAAGGACGACGGCTTTGACGCCGTCCTCGTCGCGACCGGCACGCACAAGGCCGTCAGCCTGCGCGTCCCCGGCGAGGAGCTCGAGGGCATCCAGAGCGCCCTGACCTTCCTTGCCGACGTCAAGCTCGGCAAACCCGTCGACCTGGCTGGGAAGAACGTGCTCGTGGTCGGCGGCGGCAACGTCGCCATCGACGCGGCGCGCACGGCGCGTCGCCTCGGCGCCACAACCGTCCACCAGGCCAGCCTGGAGTGCTGCGAGGACATGCCCGCCCACGACTTCGAGGTCGAGGAGGCCAAGGCCGAGGGCATCACGCTGCACGACGGCTGGGGCGTCAACCACTTCACCGGCGACGGCCACGTGGAGACGGCGGAGCTCAAGGTCTGCTCCTGCGTCTTCGATCCGGAGGGCAAGTTCGCCCCCGAGTACGACGAGAGCAAGAAGCAGACGGTCGCTTGCGACGTCGTCATCATCGCCGCCGGCATGGGCGCCGACACCGAGGCGTTCGGCCTCGAGATCAATGGCAACCGCACGCTCAAGGCCGACCCCGGCAGCCTGCAGACGAGCGTGCCGCACGTCTTCGCCGCCGGCGACGTCGTCACCGGCCCGACGATGATCACCACGGCCGTCGGTCAGGGCCGCCGCGCGGCCTTCATGATCGACCGGTATCTCACGGGCGCGACGCTCGACATCGGCGCCTTCGACGAGCACCTCCCGGTCGCCGACAAGAGCAACGTGCTCGCGCGCCAGGACGTCTACGACCGGCGCGAGCCGCTCGAGTCCCACGCCGCGATGAGCGCGTCGCCGACGGACTTCAACGAGACGGAGGCGACGCTGACCGAGGACGAAGCCTTCCTCGGCGCCGCCCGCTGCCTCGACTGCGGCATCTGCTCGGAGTGTCACGCCTGCGTCGACGCCTGCCCGGCCGACGCGATCAAGCTCGACATGCAGCCGGAGGAGATCGACGTCGACGTCGACGCCGTCGTGCTGGCCACCGGCTTCCGGCTCTTCCCTGCTGACGCCAAGCCCGAGTACGGCTACGGCAAGTTCAAGAACGTCATTACCGGCATGCAGATGGACCGTCTGCTCGCCCCGACTCGGCCGTTCAACTCGGTCGTGCGTCCCGGCGACGGCAAGGTCCCCGATCGCATCGGTCTCATCATGTGCACCGGCTCCCGCGACGCCCAGGTGGGCAACCCCCTGTGTTCGCGTATCTGCTGCATGTACTCCGTTAAACACAACCAGCTGATCATGGGCGCCCTGCCGCTCGCCGACGTGACCGTCCACTACATGGACGTGCGCGCCGTGGGCAAGGGCTACGACGAGTTCTACCAGCAGGCCAAGGACATGGGATCCATGTTCATCAAGGGCCGCGTCGCCAAGATCACCGAGAAGGACAACGGCAACCTCATCGTCCGCTACGAGGACATCGAGGGCGACGGCGGCATCGTCGAAGCCGAGTACGACATGGTCGTGCTCGCCGTCGGCGTACAGCCCAACACCGAGGCCGCCAAGCTCTTCGAGAACGGCGCGCTCGGCCTCGACGAGTACTTCTACGTCGGCGAGGCCGACGAAGACCTCGACCCCGGCCGCACAAACATGCCCGGCGTCTTCGTCGCCGGCTCGGCCTCGGGCGTCAAGGACATCCCCGATTCGATCCTGCACGCCGGCGCGGCCGTCGCCCAGGCTGCTGCGCACATCGAGAAGGCACGGGTCGCGAACGGGGCCGAGACACCGGAAGCCGCGAAGGTAGAGGTGACGGCATGAGCGCCAAGAAGATCGGCGTCTACATCTGCCAGTGCGGCGGCAACATCGGCGACTACGTCGACGTGAACGAGGTCGTCGCCGCGGTAGAGAAGGAGCAGGGCGTCGGCGTCGCCAAGACCGCGATGTTCACCTGCTCGGACGCGACCCAGAGCGAGATCATCGCGGACGCGCAGGAGCAGGGCCTCGACGGGCTCGTCATCGCCTCCTGCTCGCCCAAGCTGCACACGTTCACGTTCCGCGACGTGGCCAGGCGCGCGGGCATGAACCCGTTCCAGTACACGCAGGTGAACGTCCGCGAGCAATGCTCTTGGACGCACACCGACGACCACGAGGGCGCGACCGAGAAGGCCGTCCGCCTCGTGCGCGCCGGCATTAACCGCACGAGGCTCACCGATCCTCTCGAGCCCATCGTCGTCGAGACGACGCCGAAGAGCCTCGTCGTCGGCGGCGGCATCACCGGCCTGCGCGCGGCTCTGGGGCTGGCCGAGATCGGGCTCTCCGTCTTCCTCGTGGAGAAGGAGCCCAAGCTCGGCGGCTGGGTGGCAGGGTTCGGTGACATGTACCCGCACGGCCGCAACGGCGCGGAGCTGATCGCCAAGCTCGAGCAGAAGGTGCGCTCGCATCCGGCGATCACTGTGTTCACCCAGGCTGAGCTGGTCGCCAAGAGCGGCAGCTTCGGCAACTACGAGGTCACGGTCGCCATCCACGGCGAGCAGCTCGAGACCATCAGCTTGGTGGTCGGCTCCATCGTGATCGCCACCGGCTTCGACACCTACCAGCCGGCCGAAGGCGAGGTCGGCTACGGCCTCGACGGCGTGATCACCATCGCCGACTTCAAGAAGCTCCTCGACTCGACTGACGGGCCGCTGGAGTACAACGGCCGACCCGTCAAGACCGTCGCCTACATCTACTGCGTGGGCAGCCGCCAGGGCGACGACGTCGAAGGCGGCAACACCTACTGCTCGCGTTACTGCTGCACCGCCGCCGTGCACGCCGCGACCATGGTCGCGGACCTGCCGGCCCGGGTGCACCAGTACCACTTCTACCGCGACATGCGGACTTACGGGAAGTTCGAGCTCCTGTACGCCGAGGCGATGGAGAAGGGCTCGGCGTTCGTCAAGTTCCCCGACGACGAGCCGCCGGCCGTCGAGAAGGATGCGAAGACCGGCGGCATCACGCTGACGGCGCGCGACCTCTTGTCCGAAGGCGAAGAGGTCGCACTCACAGCCGATCTCGTCGTCCTGGTCACCGGCATGGTGCCGCGGGAGAACGAAGGTCTGACCAAGACGCTCAAGCTGCCGGTGGGTCAGAGCGGGTTCTACAACGAGATCCACCCCAAGCTCCGTCCGGTCGAGACGGTCGTGGACGGCGCCTTCATCTGCGGCGCCTGCCAGGCGCCCAGGACCTCCTCGGAGTCGGTCGCCTCCGGGCTGGCGGCGGTGACGCAGAGCGCCGCCATCCTCAAGCGGGGCTTTGCCGAGCTCGACCCGCTGGTGGCGACGGTCGACGCCGACGCCTGTACCTGGTGCGGCGCCTGCGAGACCACGTGCCCCTACGACGCCATCGCCCGCGAAGCCCGCGACGGCAAGGAGATCGCCGTCATCTCGCGCACGTCCTGCAAGGGCTGCGGCGGCTGCGTCCCCGTGTGCCCGTCCGATGCCATCGACCTGCAGGGCTACACCGACGCCCAGATCAAGTCCATGATCGACGGCATGCTGGAGGTGGTGTGCGTATGAGCACGATAGGCACCGCCGGCGTCACAAGCGCCGAAGCGCGTCCGCGCGACGTCCGCGAGATCATCCGCGACGAGCAGTTCATGAGAGGCCGGATACTCAAAGTACTGGAATCCGGCCCCCAGACCATCCCCCAGATCGCCGAGGCGGTCGGCAAGCCCAGTCACGAAGTCGTGTTCTGGGTCATGGGCCTGCGCAAGTACGGCTGGATCGCGGAGATCAAGGAAGTCGACGACAACGGCTACTTCCAGTACCAGGCCATCCCTCGAGAGGAGTCCTGATGGACACCACCGGCAAGAAGACCATCATCCTGTTCAGCGGCGACTTCGACCGCGCGATGGCGGCGTTCATCATCGCCAACGGCGCCGCCGCGATGGGCGACGAAGTCGTCATGTTCTTCACGTTTTGGGGCCTCAACCTGCTGCGCAAGCCCGAGAAGGTCGAGACCAAGGACAAGAAGAGCACCCTCCAGGCGATGTTCGGCAAGATGATGCCCAAGGGCACGGGGCATCTCGGCCTCTCCAAGATGAACTTCGCCGGTGCCGGCGCCCCGATGATGAAGAAGGTCATGAAGGACGCCGGCGCGATGTCTCTCGAGGATCTCGTCGACTCGGCCCGCGAGCAGGGCGTCAAGTTCATCGCCTGCACGCTGTCCATGGACATCCTCGGCTTCAAGGAAGAGGAGCTCATCGACGGCCTCGAGTTCGCCGGCGTCGCCGCCTACCTGGGCGAAGCCGACGAAGCCAACGTCAACCTGTTCATCTAGGCGGAGGACGATGGCGACACAGATCAAACCGGGGCTCGCCGACGAGCTCCGCGCGTACGGCTCCGAGGACGTCGACAAGTGCTTCAACTGCGGCAACTGCTCCGCGGTGTGCGTGCACTCCGAGGCGCCGAACATCATCCCGCGCCGCTCGATGCACGCCCTGCAGCTGGGGCTCGAGGACAAGCTCAAGGGCAGCCTCGAGCCGTGGATGTGCTACTACTGCGGCGAGTGCTCGGAGCAGTGCCCCAAAGAGGCCGAGCCCGGCGAGACCATGATGAGCATGCGCCGCTGGCTGACGTCCAAGTACGACTTCAGCGGCCTCAGCGGCCTGTTCTATCGCTCGCCCGCGTGGGAAGTGATCGCCATCATCCTGGCGGCGCTCCTCACCGGCATCGGGTTCGTGCTCTTCGGCATCCTGCACGGCGGCAGCTTCAGCGCCTACGACGGCGAGAACGCCCTTCTCCCCGCCCACTACATCCACCGCTTCGACTGGACGATGGCGACGGTGCTGGTCATCCTGCTCGGCATCAACGTCATTCGCATGTGGCGGAACGTGATGAGCGGGTCTGGCGCCGGCATCGGCTCGTACCTTATGGCGATCCCGCAGCTGCCGTACCAGTTCTTCACACAGGCCAAGTACAAGCAGTGCGAGCGCAGTCGCCCCTGGGCGGTCCATCTCGCACTGATGCTCAGCTACGTGACGATGCTCATTCTGATCATGTTCTTCCTGTACCGGATGCAGTCAGGTCCGGCCATCGACTGGCGTGTCCATGCCTTCGGGTACCTGGCGTCGATCGGGCTGATCGCGGCCGTGATCCTCAACATCCGCGGCCGCCTGAAGAAGGACTCGCCCCAGCACGCGCACTCCCATGAGAGCGACTGGATGTTCCTGTACCTGTTGCTCTACGTCGCCGTCACCGGCCTGATGCAGAACTTCCTGCACCGCTCCGGCCTGGATGCCGCCGCGAACGCGATGTACGTGATCCACCTCATGGGCGTCGTGCCGATGCTCGTGCTCGAGGTGCCGTTCGGCAAGTGGGCGCACCTCGCCTACCGGCCGCTGGCGATCTACTTCGCACGCGTCCAGGCCCTCGCCGTCGAGACCGAGGCGGCCAAAGCCGAGAAGGCCGGTGCCCGAGCCGCGGCGGAAAGTACGGCGGCATGAGCAAGATGGTCAACGGGCCTGTCGGCGGCGGCCCGGAGATCCTCGGCGACGCCGAGCCCGCCTCGCGCCGCAGGGAAGACCACGCAGTCCGGGTCTCTTGGGGATCACGCCGGGCGGCGCTGAGCTTCGCGCTCGACGCCGCCCGGCGCGCAGGTCCCGCGCCGCGCACCCAGGCCACTTCCGGGAGGCAGCCATGACGAGCCTCGTGCTCGACCCGATCGGCATCATCCACAGCGAGCACACGGACCCGAGGCAGACTGCGATCCAGCCATCGTTCGCCCAGCGTAGCCCCGGACGCGTTGAGGTGTTCCCGCCGTTCGCGCAGGCACTCGACGATCTCGACGGCTTCTCCCACCTCCACCTCATCTACTGGCTTCATCGCGCCGCCGATGTCGCGGCGTCGATGGCCGGCTCGTCCCCGCTCAAGGTGGTGCCGTTCCTCGACGACGTGCCCCGCGGAGTCTTCGCTACGCGGGCCCCTGTCCGCCCGAACCCGCTCGGCATGAGCGTCGTGCGTCTGGTCGAGCGGCGCGGCAGCGACCTCCTCGTCGAGGATCTCGACGTGCTCGACGGCACGCCGCTACTCGACATCAAGCCGTACGTCGCACGCTTCGACGTCCGGCTCGAAACGCGGAGTGGCTGGATGGATGAGGTGAGCGACGAGACGGCGCGACGGCGCGGAGAGCGCCGGCCGGACCAACGCTAGCGTGAGCGGGCGGCTTCGCGCACAGCGGCCGTGCTCGATCACGTCCGGGTTGCGTGCCTCCAACGTGCTGATATTATGAGCATATGCTAATAACTACCCGGAGGGACCGTGCCGCGCCCGCCGATTGAACGATTGGTCGCGGGCGTCCCCCGCATCACGCTCTTCAAGCCCGCCGGAGTACCCGCGCGGGAGCTCGACCGGCTCCGGCTGGCCGTGGACGAGCTCGAGGCGATCCGCCTCGTGGACCTCGAAGGTCTGAGTCATGAGCTGGCGGCCGAGGCCCTGGGCGTCTCCCGCCAGACCGTCGGCCGTGTGCTCGA
>Ga0075520_1001762_pt1 | contig 10573 bp, 9 predicted proteins | sample NGEPerB_FD_75100 | JGI IMG/M metagenome (GOLD analysis project Ga0075520, IMG submission 75100) | Arctic peat soil microbial communities from the Barrow Environmental Observatory site, Barrow, Alaska, USA - NGEE PermafrostAB12-B | ecosystem: Environmental > Terrestrial > Soil > Wetlands > Peat ...
CCTTCCTCACGGTGGCGGCCCAGCCGGCCTACGAGATGGGACAGCGGAGTGTCGCCGTGCTGCTCGATCGCATGTCGACCGGTGCGACGGGGAAGTTCAACGAAGTCGTCCTCCCCACGCAACTGGTGGTCCGGCGCTCGAGCGGAGACGCGCTGTCTGAGCGTGGCGCAGCCGGCGCCTCGACTGATCCGGCATGAAAGGTACTGCGCAATGACCACTGAACGGCCCGGGCCCGTGCTCGGCAGCGACATCGAGCGGGATCTCGGACGCGACGACCTGATCGTCATCACCGGCGCCGGCGGGTTCATCGCGGGCTCGCTGGCTCGGTATTTCCACGACCTCGGCTACACGCGGATCCGCGCGGTCGACCGGAAGCCGCTCCCCGAGTGGTACCAGCGCGTGCCCGGCGTGGAGTGCCTGTCGATGGACCTGAGCCACGAGGCCAACGCGATCCGGGCGGTGGAGGGAGCCACCGAGGTCTACAACCTCGCCGCCGACATGGGCGGGATGGGGTTCATCGAGCGGTTCCGGGTGGAGTGCCTGCGCAGCATCCTCGTCAACACGCACCTGACCGAGGCGTCCTACCGGGCCGGCGTGAAGCGCTACTTCTTCTCGTCGTCCGCCTGTGCCTACAACACGGATCTCCAGAAGAGCCCGGACGCCCTGGCCCTCAAGGAGTCGGACGCCTACCCGGCGATGGCCGAGCGCGGCTACGGGTGGGAGAAGCTGATCTCGGAGATGTTCTGCCAGGAGTACTGGGCGGAGCGCGGCCTCGAGACGCACATCGCCCGTTTCCACAACATCTACGGCCCCAACGGCACGTGGTTCGGCGGTCGCGAGAAGGCGCCCGCGGCGATGTGCCGCAAGGTGATCGAAGCCCAAGACAGCGGCGACCTGCGGATCGAGATCTGGGGCGACGGGACCCAGGCGCGCAGCTTCTGCTACATCGACGACTGCGTGGTGGGGATCGACAAGATCATGCACAGCGATGCCCTCATCGCGACCCCGATCAACCTCGGTTCGAGCGAGCTCGTCTCGATCAACCAGCTGGTGTCGATCGTGGAGGAGATCGCCGGTATCAAGCTGGTGCGGTCCTATGACCTCGGCGCGCCCAAGGGCGTGGCCGGGCGCAACAGCGACAACACGTTCATCGAGAGCGTCCTCGGCTGGGAGCCGCGCACGCCCCTGCGGGACGGTATGACGGCCACCTATGCCTGGATCGGCGAGCAGTATGCGGCCCGCAAGGCCGGCAAGACCGTGGTCGAGGGCTGATCGCGATGCTGGGTTCCCTCGAAGGGTCCCCCGCGGGCCTCGAAGGCGACCCTGTGGCCGATCTGGCCTCGCGCGAGGCCGGTCGACCGTCGGCTGGGCGAGAGCTGGGCGACGTGATCGGACGGATGCCATACCGCCTGGCCCTGGCCGGCGGATGGATCGACCAACCATTCATTTCCGCCCTCAACCCGCAACCGCCCGGTTCCATGGTGGTCGTCTCACTGCAGCCCACGGTCCGCTACATGGATCGAAGCGGCATGGCAACGGGCACGCGGGCCACCGCGTTGTCGTTGTGGGGCGACCAGCTGCCGGCGAACGGCACGCCCCTCGAGCTCATCCGGGAGCTCTATGCCGCGGAGAATCGCGGGCAGGCGGAGCCATCGGGTTCCCAGGACATGGCCGGGCTCATCATCCCGGGGGTCAGCCGGCTCGACTATGACGCATCGGTCGAGGACGGCTGGTTTCCGAGCCACATCGAGACCACCTGCGACCCGGGCATCGCCCGGTGGCTGGAGCGAGTGCTCCACCTGATCCCCGTGGCCCCTCGACCCTCGGGCTACGGACCGCTCGGGGTGAAACGCCTGGACCCGGACTGGATTCGACGGTTGGGGCAGAGCGGGCAGGACTGCTTCAGCGCGATCGTCCGGCAGGACCTGCGGGCACTCGGCGCCTCGATGAACGAATGCACACGGTGCTGGGATGCGCTCCTGCCCCAGACGCTCGCCCACCCGACGATCAGCATCGATCTCAAGGGCCTCCTCGCCTCGTACGAATCCCGGTATGACGGCGCGATGTACTCGGGCTGCGGGGGCGGCTACCTGGTCGTCGCGTCCGGGGACGACGTGCCCGGATCGTTCCGCATCTCGGTCCGGACGGAGTAGCGGGACGATGGTCGCGACGGGACCGACGACCCGCGGGGGCACTGACGCTGCCCGAAGGGTCGTCGTCTCGACGAGCCTCGACAACATGAAGTCTCCTGAGGTGCGGTTCCTGCAGGAGGCAGCCCGGCTCGGGAAGGTCGATCTCGAGCTCTGGTCCGACGGGCTGGTCGAGTCGACGACCGGTCGGTCGCCGGTCTTCCCCCAGCAGGAGCGGCTCTTCCTGGCCCGTGCACTCCGCGACGTCGAAACCGCAAGCGTGGTGAAGCGGCATCCCGCGGCCGCCCTCGCGGGTCTTGCGTCCCGGCGGGCCCTGCTGGTGGCTCCTCCATCAGCGGAGGACCCGGACCTTCGCGTCCGCTGTCGGGCCGCGGGAGTCGACTACCGGGTCATCGCTGCGGACCAGCTGACAGGGTTCCCGCCGTTCCATGAGCCGTCATCCGCACCGAGCGGCGCAAGGCGCGTGGTCGTCACCGGGTGCTTCGACTGGCTGCATTCAGGCCACGTCCGGTTCTTCATGGACGCGGCCGCGCTCGGCGAGCTCTACGTGATCGTCGGCAGCGACGAGAACGTCCGATTGCTCAAGGGCTCCGGTCATCCACATCGGCGGCAGGACGAACGGCGCTACATGGTGGCGGCGGTCAACAGCGTCCATCGCGCGCTCATCTCGACCGGGACTGGCTGGATGGACGCGGAGCCGGAGATCGACGCGATCGCACCGGACGTGTACGTCGTGAACGAGGACGGCGACCAACCCGAGAAACGGGCGTTCTGCCAGGCCCACGGCTTGGAGTACGTCGTGCTTCGGCGCAATCCACACCAGGACCTGCCCAGGCGGACCAGCACCGAGTTGCGGGGCTTCTGACCGGACCATGCAGCCAGAGACGCCGTGCACGCACCGCTTTCCGCTCGCACGAATTCGCATGGGGTCCACGCCTGACTCTGCGCCGGCCCATCCAGACGACACCGCCTAGTCAAGGAGAACGAAGTTGCAGAGGCAGTTGCGAGAGATCGCTGGACCGCTGGTTGGCCTAGTTCTCATCTGGATCGTGATCTTCGCGCTGGCGCCGATCGCACGAAGCTGGGCGTCCGTCGAGAACGTCCTCGAGAATGCGACCGGGTCGGGGCTGTTCATCCTCTGCGTCGGCATGACGATCGCCCTGATCGGCAACTGCCTTGACCTGTCGGTTGGGTCAACGTACGCGCTGGTCTCCGTGGTCGTCGGCCAGCTGCTCAAGGCAGGCGCGCCCGTACCGGTCGCGATTGTGGCCGGCCTGGGAGCGGGAGCCCTCTGCGGCATCATCAACGGTTCGATCGTCGTCAAGACTGGCATCCCAACCCTGATCGCCACCCTCGGAACGCAGATGGCCTTCCGAGGCGTCGCAGACATGATCGGCGCCGGCGTCGACATGGAGCAATTCGGCAAGACGTTCGACTGGATCGGCACGGGCCTGGTCGGGCCGATGGTCTGCTCCGCCATCGCCTTCTTCGTGGTCTGGTTCATCCTCTCGAAGACGCGGCTCGGTTTCCAGACCTTTGCCCAGGGCGGCAACGAGGAAGTGGCTCGTCTGGCCGGCATCCCCGTGAAGCGCAACATCGTGCTCATCTACATGATCTGCGGAATCATGGCCGGCCTGGCTTCGATCGTCTACACGGCACGCGTGGACTTCGCCTACGTGGACCGCGGCCAGGGCATTGAGCTGCTGGCGATCGCGGGGGTCGTGATCGGCGGCACGAGCATGTTCGGCGGCGTCGGCGGTGTGGGGAAGACCGTCCTCGGTGTCCTCATCTACGAGTCCATCTTCGCCGGCCTCATCTACCTGCACTACGACGCGTTCTGGCAGCAGGTCGCGACCGGAGTCGTGCTGATCCTCGCTGTCTGGATCGACCACACCCAACGCCGGGCCAGTGCCTCTCGCAGGACTGGTTCCGACACCGCGAACAAGAGGAGTCTGTGGAGGAGGGTCGGATTCGGAAGTTGAACAGGTTCCAGCTCAGGGAAGGTCGAGAAGAATCCAACACGGGAGATGGACCACATGAAACGGGCTCTCACTCTATTCGCAGCCGTCGTCCTGGCTGGCTGCTCGGGAAGTGCCACCCCCGCGCCGAGCGCTCCACCCGCTGCCTCCACGGCACCGGCTGCCTCTACCGCGCCCGCTGCCTCCACGGCACCGGCCGCCTCCACGGCGCCCGCGGCGTCCGCGGGGATGGCCCTCGGCGACATCACCATCGCGTACTCCGGCTACTCAACCAGCAACACGTACTGGAACATTCTCGGCAAGGCCGCGGCCGCCGAAGCGTCCGCGAAGGGCGTCAAGTTCGTTGACGTGACTGCCACGACAAACGACTCCGCCGTTCAGCTGCAAGCCGTCAACTCCGAGCTGACGCAGAAGCCGTCGGCCCTCATCATCGGCTCGGTCGACAACAACGTGTTCGGCACGACGATCGCCCAGGCCAAGGCCGCCGGGGTCCCGATCCTCGCCGTCGACACTGGGATCAACGATCCGTACATCTCGGCCCTGATCCAGACCGACAACGAGGGTGCCGGCAACCTCATCGGCGATCTCATCTGCAAGAACACCGGCGGGAAGGGCACTGCCCTCGTGCTCGGTGGCACCGTCGGCGCCCAGAGTGGCGACGCCCGCAAGAAGGGCGTCGAGGACAAGGTCAAGGCGTGTGGCATGACCGACGACGGCCAGTACGGTAACTGGGACTCCGCCACCGACGTGAACATCGCGACGTCAACCATCGCCTCCACGCCGGACCTCGTGGCCATCTTCGTCCCCCACTCCGACGGCGCGGCCGCCGTGGCCAAGGCCGTCGCGGACAAGGGCCTGAGCGGCAAGATCGGTGTGTATGGCTTCGACGGCTCGGCCGCCGAGATCACGGCGATCCTGAACGGCAGTGAGACCGCCAGCATCCATCAGGACAACGTCAAGATGGGCCAGACCATCGTCGACGACGCGATCACGGTCCTTCAGGGCGGCACCGTCCCGAAGACCGTCCTGATCCCGCCAGTCCTGATCGACAAGGCCAACGCGGCCACGTTCAAGTAGGCCGACCGGGACCCGAAACCCGGGTATCCCCGGGTTTCGGCGTCCTCGCCGCCGTTTCGACATCTGACCTGCGAGGCCTACCTCCTCCGGGCCTCGCAGGTCATCCCACCAGGAGAGCCTCATGCCAAGCACGCCGGACTCCGTGAGCTTCGTCGTCGAAATGCGGGAGATCGTCAAGGGATTCCCCGGTGTGCTGGCGCTGAACCACGTCAATTTCCAGCTCCGCCCGGGCGAGGTCCACGTCCTGCTCGGCGAGAATGGCGCCGGGAAGAGCACCCTGGTCAAGGTGCTGAGCGGCGCATACAAGACCGATGCAGGGCAGATCCTGATCGACGGAAACCCTGTTTCGATCAGCACACCGCAGGACGCCCTGGACCAGGGTCTTCGCGTCATCTACCAGGAGCTGAGCCTCGCCAAGAACCTGGATATCGCACGGAACATGTTCCTCGGGATGGAGCCCATGCTCGGCATGGGGATCGTTGACGAGAAGACGCTCTACGCGCGGGCAGCCGAGTACCTGAAGCGCTTCCACATCGCCCTGGATCCCATGGAGATGGTCTCCAGGTTGAGCGTCACCGAACAGAAGATGGTGGAAATCGCTCGCGCCCTGACGACCAAGGCGAAGGTCATCGTTCTCGACGAGCCGACGGACGTGCTGGAGGACCGCTCCCGCAGGGACCTGTTCCAGTTCATCCGCCAGCTCAAGAGGGAACAGGGCGTCGCCTTCGTCTACATCTCACACCGATACGCCGAGGTCGCCGAGATCGGCGATCGTGTCACGATCCTGAGAGACGGCGCGAACGTCGGGACGTATGAGATCAAGGACCTTGCGTTCGACACGATGATCGAGCTGATGATCGGTGGAGAGATCAAGAAGCAGTACCCGGACCTGCGAACTCCCGCCCCGGAGAACGCCTTGAGGGTGGACCACATCGTCCGCGGGCGACTCGTCAATGACGTCAGTCTCGTCGTCAAGAGGGGAGAGATCGTCGGCGTCACGGGCCTCATGGGCGCCGGGAAGACCGAGCTCGGTCGAGCCATCGCGGGCGTCGATCGCTTCGACAGCGGTGACATCTACGTCGGCGAGAAGCAGGTGCGCCTGCACTCTCCGAAGGATGGGATCCGAGAGGGCATCGCCTATCTGCCCGAGGATCGCAAGAGCCTGGGCCTGATTCAGGACCACTCCATCCGCGACAACTACGCCTACCCCAGCCTATACCGAATCAGCAGGTTCGGAATCGTGAACCAACGCCGGCTCGACTCGGAGGTCGTCGACATCATGGGCCGGCTGGCAGTCAAGGCGCCCGACTCGCGCACGTTCGCCATGCAGCTCTCGGGCGGCAACCAGCAGAAGGTGGTCGTGGCCAAGTGGCTGGGCGCCCAATGCCAGGTCATGATCTTCGATGAGCCCACTCGGGGCATCGACATCAATGGTAAGCGCGAGATCTACGGGATCATGGAGGAGCTGCTGGAGCGCGGCGTGGGGATCCTGATGCTGACCTCGGACTACACGGAGGCCCTGGAGATGAGCCACCGGATCGTGGTGATGCGCCGGGGCGTGATCTGTCGCGAATTCATGCGTGGGGAGGCGACCGAGGCGGACATCCTCCGCGAGGCGATCGGGGAGATCGGGACCGCGGCCCAGCCCGATCCGTCCGTTGGGCGGGCCCACCGCGGCGGCCCGCAACGATGAGGGTCGCGGACCCGGTCGATGGCGTTGCCGCGCGCGCCGCTGGCCACCCACTTCACGTGCTCTATCGCGTGCGTCCCGAGCGGCGCTTCTTTGGTTCGCGAGGGTGCACAGGAGCAGTGGCGGAGGCCGATCCGAAGCGTCGGAAATCGGCGAGCCGCGTCCGCATCAGGTTCTCGGCCGTCACGACCGGCATCGCCATCGCACCGCCGAGGAGCAGATCGCCCCGGTTGAACCTGAGCGCCAGGCGCGCGAGCGGCGAGAGGGCATGTCGCCGTTCGAATCCGCCTGGGTCCCGGAGCTGGACTCTGAGCGTCCTGGGCTGCCCCGCTGGGGACCGGCGGTCGCCGATGGCTTCAATCTCGTCCCATGAGATGGTGCGAGTCCCGGGCACGATCGCAAAACCGTCCCTGGCGATCACCAGACGAATCGGGATTCTCAGGCGCCTGGCGTCGGTCACCGCTGCCCGGACAGAGTACCCCGCCAGGATGACGCCGCCGAGCGCCTGCGCGATTCCCGGCAGCGGGCTTCCGGCTGCCAGATCGGCCCATCCGAGCCAGATGCCGAATACTCCGAGGGGGACCATTGCAATCCACACGACCAGTCTCAGCCTGGTCTTGCCCCGGTCGTCATAGATGGCGATCCCTGGCCCCAGGGCTGGGTGGCTGGTCCTGGACTGCGTCGGTTCGGCGGAGGGCACTCGGTCGTCTCCATTGCGATCAGCTGACCCGATCCTCAAGGTCAGCCGTCATGATGGCCCGTTCCCGCCCGCTCGAGGACGAAACCGCTGACAGGATGGCAGACGCCGTGATGGAACCCCTTCGAATCGGCGTGCTGGGTGCCGCCCGTATCGCGGAGAACGGGATCGTCATCCCCGCCCACCTCACTGGGACCCGGTTGGTCGCCGTTGCGGCCCGTGACCGGGGTCGTGCCGAAGCATTCGCCGCCGCGCACGGCGTCGAGCGCGCCCTCGATTCCTACGCGCAGGTGGTGGCCGACCCGGACGTCGAAGCCATCTACAACCCCTTGCCGAACGGCCTGCACGGACCCTGGAACCTCGCGGCGATCGCGGCGGGCAAGCACGTGCTGTCCGAGAAACCCTTCGCGAGCAACGCCGAGGAAGCTGCCGAGGTTCGCGATGCCGGCCGGCGTGCCGGCGTCGTCGTCGTGGAGGGATTCCACTACCTCCATCACCCGGTGACCAGGCGGCTCCACGAGCTGGTAGCTTCCGGCGAGCTCGGCGAGGTCCAGCGGGTGGAGGTGACCATGATCAACCCTGCGCCCGCGCCAGAGGATCCACGCTGGTCGCTTCAGCTCGCGGGCGGGGCGCTGATGGACCTGGGCTGCTACAGCCTGCATGCCAATCGCGTGCTGGCGCCCTGGGCGGGCGGCGAGCCGTCGCTCGTCGCGGCGCGGGGCGGCCAGCGGGCAGGGCTTCCCGGAATCGACGAGTGGGTCGATGCGGAGCTCGTCTTTCCCTCGGGAGCGACGGGTCTCGCACGTTGCCACATGGCGGGCGAGAAGCAGCAGCTCACCTACCGCGTCGCGGGGAGCCGCGGCGAGGCGACGATCGCCAACTTCATCCTCCCGCATATCGACGATCGGTTGTTCGTAAAGACCGAGGCTGGAGCGTACGTGGAGCACCTGGGCACCCGGTCCTCGTACACCTACCAGCTGGAAGCGTTCCGGGCGTATGTCCGAGAGGGCATCCGAATGTCGACGGACAGCGACGACGCCGTCGTGACGATGCGCCTGGTCGACCAGTGCTATCGGGCCATCGGGCTTGAACCACGGCCTCGGTTCCGATGAGTGCACGCGCGAACAAGGTGCGTTCAGAGCAGGACGAAGGTCGTAAGGCAACCCAAGTCGCACCCCGAACTTGGCGGTCGACGGGCAGGGACCGAGACATCTTGCGGGCGCTCGGCGCGCAGATCGCCGAGATCTCCACACTGCCCGCGCAGCTGGAGACCAGGGCGCAGTGGAGGGCGCTCAACGGCCTGAAGCCAGTCCGCCCCATGGTGGCGATCGACCAGCTTCCGTGGCACGAGCTGTCGAAAGACGAGCCGGAGCTCACAGTCCACAGCGACGACCCTTTCTGCCGCGGCATCGAGACGCAGATGCGGCGGACGCTGTACTCCTGGAACCACATGCGGGCCGACATGGTCGTCGAGCCCGAGATCCTCGTCCCGAAGGTCCTTCGCATCGACGGCTTCGGGATCGCGATGGAGCAGGAGACCGCGATCCTCGATCCAACGAACGACGTTGTGGGTCACTACTACATCGACCAGCTGGCCACTGAGGAGGATGTCGAAAAGATCAGGCCCCCCGTGATCGACTTCGACGCGGTCGCGACCGCGCGAGTGGAGGAGCAGGCGCACGAGATCTTCGACGGCGTCGTCCCCGTGCGACTGCAGGGATGGGTGCCGGGCGTGAACCAATGGCCGGGCCTGGAGGCGCAGCCCGAGACGAGACATCTCGTCCATGACTGGCCCGAGGAAGTCCTCACGGGGGGGTTCAATCTCTGGGACATCATCGCGTTCTGGCGCGGGGCAAACGCGATCCTGCTCGACCTGGTCGACCGCCCGGACCACATGCACCAGATCATGTCGAGGCTCACCGACGCGTTTCTCAGCATGCTCGACGAGATAGAAGCACGGGGCCTGCTGGGGTCCGGGCAGGCAACGATCCATTGCTCGCCCGCGTACACGGAAGAGCTTCCGCACCCGGGCTTCGACCCGGCGCGGCCGCGGGCCGAGGATCTCTGGACCATGGGCATGGGCCAGATCCTGACCTCAGTGTCGCCCGCAATGTTCAAGGAGTTCGAGGTCGCCTACACCATCAAGTGGTACGCGAGGTTCGGCCTCGGGTACTACGGCTGCTGCGACGTTCTCGACAAGCGGATCGACCTCATCCGGACGATCCCGCACGTCCGCAAGGTCTCGATGAGCCCGTGGGCCAACGTCGAACGGGGTGCAGAGGCTATCGGGCAGGACTTCGTCTTCTCGCGGAAGCCCAACCCGGCATTCCTGGCGACCGATTCCTGGGAGCCCGACGCCGTAGCCAAGGACCTGGAGATCACGCTTGAAGCGTGCCGACGAAATGGCACACCCCTGGAGTTCATCCTCAAGGATGTCAGTACCATCCGGTACGACCCGCATCGGCTCTGGGACTGGGTCGACACTGCCATGCGGTTGGTACGCCAATGAACCGGAGGGTCGGCCGAACGCTTCGATTGGGTCGAGCAGAGCGCGAGCCCGGAGCCGCCCGCGCCGGCGGTCCGGGAGCTGGAATCGGCCCATGTACGCGGTGATCCTGGCCGGCGGTGGTGGAACGCGCCTAAGGCCGCTCTCGACCGTGGACCGTCCGAAGCCGTTCCTGCCGCTGCTCGGGGACCGGTCGCTGTTCCAACGGACGGTCGACCGCGTCCGCGACGTGGCGGATGGCGGCGTGGCGGTCATCGTCAACCAGCGCCACGCGCGGCTCGTGCGAGCCCAGGCACCGGGCGTGACGGTGCTCGAGGAGCCCGTCGGGAGGAACACCGCGGCAGCGATCGCCCTGGCCACGGTCGCCCTCGACGCGCCCGAGGACGCGGTCATGGTGGTCCTGCCGGCGGACCACCAGGTGGCGGACGAGCCGACCTTTCGGACCGTCCTGACTGACGCCGCGGCGGAGCTGGC
>Ga0075520_1001764_pt1 | contig 10566 bp, 10 predicted proteins | sample NGEPerB_FD_75100 | JGI IMG/M metagenome (GOLD analysis project Ga0075520, IMG submission 75100) | Arctic peat soil microbial communities from the Barrow Environmental Observatory site, Barrow, Alaska, USA - NGEE PermafrostAB12-B | ecosystem: Environmental > Terrestrial > Soil > Wetlands > Peat ...
CTTCTCCGTCGCCGACGTACGTCACCCCGTGGCCGAGCTGCTCGAAGTACGGCAGCACCTGTCGAAAGGCGTCCACGGGGCCAGAGACCGCGAGGGTGAGTCGACCCGCGGCGACCACCTTGGGATTTCCGCTCACCGGAGCGGCGAGGAACGCTGCTCCGCGCAGTGCGCACGACATGCGAACCTCGTGCGACGCGTCGCTCGACACGGTGGAGCAGTCGACGATGATCGCTGGGGCATGCTCGGGATCGCTCAACAGACCCGATGGTCCCGAGATCACCTCCATGAGGTCCTCGTTGGCCGACACCATGATGAAGACGATGTCACAGCGCGCGAGTTCGCGCGGGCGCTCGGCCACCTTGGCCCCGAGATCGGCGAGGCTCTGGGTTTTCGCGAGCGTTCTGTTCGTCACCGTCACGTCGTTGCCGGCCAGCACGAGCCGGCGCGCCATTGCGGTGCCCATCCGACCGCAGCCGATCCAACCAATGCTCTGTGTGGCCTCACTCATGGCCCGTCCTCTCAGGACCACTTGGCCCACTCGATGGTGGCGCGATCGAACCGCCTAAATACAGGGCCCCAATCTCAGGGTTGTTCAGTACGTCGCTGCCGGTACCGCGCAACCGAACTGTTCCATTCTCGAGCACCACGCCATCGTGGCTCATTTTTAGTGCCTGGCGGGCATTCTGTTCGACGAGGAGGACCGTGCGACCGACCGCGTTCATTTTTCGAATCGTTTCAAAGACGAGCCGAAGTGTCTTGGGGTCGAGGCCCATTGACGGCTCATCCAGGACCACGAGCTCCGGATCGAGCATGAGGCAACGAGCGAACTCTACGAGTCGTTGTTGACCGCCCGAGAGGCTCCCCGCCTTGTCCTTCGCTCGTTCGCCAACGATGGGAAATACCTCACGGACGTGCTCCATCCGCTGTTCAATCACCTTCTTGTCCTTCACCAGGAACGCACCGAGTTCCACATTCTCCACGACGGTCATCTCGCGAAACAGGCTGTGCTGCTGGGGAACCTGCACGACGCCCAGTTGAAGGATCTCCTTCGGGGTCAGACCAACGAGACTGCGGCCCTTGAACCAGATCTGACCCAGACGCGGCTTCAGCAGACCGCTGACCGTCTTGAGCAACGTTGACTTTCCGGAACCGTTGGGACCGACAATGCACGTGACGCCGCCCTTGCTCACGTCAAAGTCGACGCCCTTCAGTACGTCGCCCCCGCCGTAACCGGCAACGATGCCCTCGAATCGCAGAAACACGTCGGTATCGCTCACGCGACCTCCGACGACTCGTCGTCGTCGCCCCCGCCCAGATAGGCGTCGAGGACGAGCGCATTGGATCGCACGTCGGCGGGCGTGCCGCTGATCAAGGCTGATCCTTGATGCATGACCGTCACGCTCGCGCAAAGGCCCATGACGAACTCCATATTGTGCTCGACAATGAGGAAGGTCTTCCCGCTCTCATTGAGCGTCTTGATCTTCTCGGCGATCGTATTGATCAACGTGAGGTTGACGCCACCGGCCGGTTCATCGAGCAGGATCACATCAGGATCGGCCACGAGCACGTAGGCCAGTTCCAACAGTTTGCGTTGTCCAAAGGACAGTGCGCCCGCCGGCAGTTCGGCCAGTTGGGCGATGCCACGAACGAGAGCCACTCCATTGCGGTGGCGACTTCAGCCTTCGACGACATCGAACGAGTGAGTCCCCGCAACCAGCTGTCGTCACGCTGGGTCGCGACCAACATGTTCTCCAACACCGTGATGCGCGCAAAGATCCTCGTCAATTGGAAGGTTCGCCCTATGCCGAGGGCAAAGACGGTGTCGGGGCGCGCATTGGTGATGGTCTTGCCATCGAATGTCACCGTGCCGGCATCGGGCTTGACGTAGCCAGTAATCACGTTAAAGAGCGTGGTCTTCCCCGAACCGTTGGGACCGATCAGTCCGGTGATGCTCCCCTTCTCCACGTCCAACGAGCAGTCGCGCAACGCCTGGACCCCGCCGAAGGACCGCGACACGTTGTCGACGCGCAGCAAGGTTGTCATGTGGCGCCTTCATTCAGCGCCAGGCTGTTGGCCGAAAGTGCCGAACGATTGCGATCGACCTTTTTCGAATAGCGGTCTCGGAAGAACACGATGATCCCTTGCGGCATGAACATGATGACGAGGAGGAAGAGCGACCCGAGCAAGATGAGATAGAGCGAGTCATTCGAGAAGGTGAGCGTGAGGTACTGCTGGGCCGATTCGAGGATGAGGCCACCAAGGAGTGGCCCCGCCACCGTGCCGAGTCCTCCGAAGAACGCCATCAACGCAATGGAGATGTCAAACAGCGGATCGAACACGAACTGCGGGTAGATCTGACCTTGGAACATGGCGAAGAGGGCGCCGCACATCCCAATGGCGAACGCCGACATCGCGAAGCCAGTTAGTTTCACCGCGGCGACCTTGACCCCGAGGCCGAGGGCGCGATCCTCATCGTCTCGAATCGCGAGTAGTTGTAAACCGAAACGCGAACGTCGCACCGACGCCGACAGCAATGCCGCGAAGAGCACGATGCCCAGGGCCACGTAATAGAAGGGCACGTCGAAGTAACTGGCGTTCCAGGAGATGTAGGGAAGGTTGAGGCCTGCCGTGCCACCGGTGAAGCTCATGTTGATGGCGAACAGTTGAAAGACGAAGAAGATGGCAATGGTGATGACGACGAACGTATGGCGTCGCACCCGCAACGCGACCCAACCAATAGGGATCGCCACAATCACCGCGACGAGACCACCAAGCGGGACGAGCCAGAACATCGCCGCTCCGGGCGCCATGTTCCAATGGATCGACGCGAGCGCCATCGTGTACGCCCCCGTGCCGTAGAACGCCGCCGAACCCAGTGCGATGTAGCCCGAATAGCCCGAGAACATGTTCCACGACGTGGAGCAGGCCATGAAAATGAGCGTGTACACACCAATCGTCTGGTACGAGGGATTGGACTCAACAATCGGGTAGAGGGCGAGAGCCGCGGCCGCCAACACCCACCACAGATTCTTCTTGAGGGCGCGCGCCGCGGCCACCAACACCCGCCACAGATTCTTCTTCTTGAGCACTACGCGACTCTCGCTGATGATTTGCCAAAGAGTCCTTGGGGGCGAATGGAGAGCACGAGTATGAGCAGCAGGAAGAAGGACAGAGTGGCCCAGGTGGGCGACCACACATTGACGATGTCCTCAATGGTGACCATCGCAATGCCCGCGACGAGCGCGCCCGCGAGACTACCCATCCCACCGAGCACAATGATGACCAGGAGTCGCGAGATCAAGTCGTAGCTCGTGCTGGCGTTGAACGCCGTCGTCGTGCCATAGACCATGCCACCGGCAGCGGTCACGGCGACTCCAATGCCGAAGCAGATCGTCGAGACCTTGCGCACGTCGATGCCCACGAGGGCCGCGGCTGTTTGGTCAGCGAGCGATGCGCGCACGCTGGCACCGAAACGGGTTCGATACAGCATGTAGTACAGGGCACTGAGCAAGACCACCACCATGATGAAACCAAAGACCTCTATATAGGGGATGTAGATGCCGAAGATCGGAAAGGACTTGTTGACGTACCACGCCTGAAGTTGGACGACATTCACAGAGAAGACGTAGTTCAATATCCCCTCGATGACGAGCGCGATCGCGTACGTGACGAGGATCGACATCGCCGTCTTCTCGGGTCCCTTGAGCCGTCCGATGAAGAGCCGCTCGACGACGATCCCCACCACGAACAAGGCGGGGATCGTAATCAAGAGGCCGAGGAAGAGGTCGATGTGCCAGTGCACGGACAGCGCGTAGCTCAAGTAGGCGCCAAGAATCACGAGGATCCCCTGGGCCACGTTGATGATTTCCATGACGCCAAATATCAGTGTCAGGCCCGTCGCCATTAAGGCGTACACCGAACCGATTAAGACGCCGTCTATGACTGCATGGAGGAGTGCAGTGCTATTCAAGTGTTACTTCCCCCAAACCGGCTTCGGGTACTCGATCTTCACCGAATTGGGGTCGCTAACTGGGTTCACCTGCACGAACTTGTTGCCAGTCGTTCCCTGCCACTGGAACGTGTACGCCGTCATCTCGGGATTCTCCCCGAGTGCGTCGAACTTGGCACTACCCAGCACCGTGTGCAGCGTGACGCCCGAGTGGAGGTAGGCGATGATCTTGGCGTTGTTGAAGCCCTTGGTCGCCTTTACGGCGTCGGCGACAACCTGTCCGACCGCGTAGGCCTCGGCGACGTCAGCGTTCACCTTCGCCGGCGAACCGCCGTACTTCGCGATGTACTCAGCGACCATTGCTTTGCTCGCCGCGTTGGACGCCAGTCCGTACCACGAATTAGGCACCATCACGCCATCCTCGTTGGACTTGCCCACGACCTTGGTGAAGGCGAGGCCCTGGTCGGGTCCGGCGGTCGCGATGAATGCCTTGGGCGAGTAGTGGCTCTGCTCGAACGCCTGCATGAACGCCGCCACCGTTGGCACGTCGACTGATCCGAGTATGACCACCTGCGCCTTGGCGGCCACCACGTTGTCAGCGATCGACTTAAAGTCTGTTGCTTCGGCTGGGAAGACCTTGTAGTACACCGTCTTGATGCCCGCAGCCTTCATGATCTTCTGGGCGACGGGGATCTGCGGCTCCGTGAACGGATCGTCGGACGTGGCGTACGCGACGGTAGTCGGACGCTGACCTTTGGGCAGCGACGAAATCCACGTGGCGAACGGCACGAGGGAGTTCGCGACCGGTAGGGCCACGTCAAAGACGTTCTTCAGTCCGGCAGAGAACACTGATGGTGCACCGCCAGCTCCTTCGACCATGGCGTACCCGTAGCGGTCGACGGCGCGCGCCGCGGGCTCGGTCAAGAGTGACGAAAATGGACCGAAGGTCAAACTCACGTGGCTCGACGAAATGAGACTCTCGTAGTTCGTAACGACTTGGGTCTGACTCGATGCATCTGATTTGACAACCAAAGCCACCTTGTGACCGAGCAGGCCGCCCTGCTTGTTCACGTCAGCGGCCCAGAGTTTGTATCCCTGATCGAAGGCAATGCCGTCGGCAGAAAAGTCGCCCGTGAGCGACAGCGAGATACCGATCTTGACGGGAGCGCCCTTGGCCGGTGGATTGTTCCCACTGGACCCGCTCGCCCCACTTGTTGTCACCACCATTAACATTGCCGCTCCCGCGACCGATGTCACTGCGAGCGCGCGAAACAGTCGCCTCGATTGGTTCATTTCCCCCCCTGCGGTTGTGCGGCTCTAGACATCCCCCGAAATAGCCGTCATTCCAGAGCCGATCACTCAATGAGCGATTTCGCAACCCTAAGGCGGAGGTCTTGAACAAGCAAGCGCAGGACTCTGAAAACCTTTCAAAAACCATGAAACGATTTCAATCGCGACCTTAAAAGTTTTCGGAACGATTGTCACCAATACTGCGTGAGACTGTTCACAAAGACCACCGAATGAGTGATCCGAGGGGGATGATGACGGACGCACTTCTAGAGACGGCGATTGCGAACTGGGGGCCGCGCTTCACCGCGAACGGTGTCGACGCGAGTGACTACGGGCGGATTACGAACGTACTCGAACGCTGGGACGACTGGTGTCGAGCCTGGAGTTCCGGTGCCGAGGACCATCTTGAACTCGGCGTCGCCGCCCTCGAGGAAGGTCGGCGTCGCAGCGCTTGTGAGTCCTTCGCCCGAGCCGCGACCTACTTCCACTTCGCGAAGTTCCTTTTCGTCCACGATCGCGATCAGTCAATGGTGGCGCACGCCCGCGCCGTGGACGCGCTCAATCGGGCCACGCCCCTCTTCGATACGCCCTCGAGTCGTGAGGTCATTGATTTCAAAGGCTCGCAACTCGTCGGGCTCTTTCGAACGCCGAACGCCGGCGGCCCCCACCCAACCGTGCTGCTCATTCCAGGCCTCGACTCAACGAAGGAGGAGTTCCGCGACATCGAACGGGCCTTCCTCGACCGCGGTATGGCGACGTTCGCACTCGACGGTCCGGGACAAGGCGAGGCGGAGTGGACACTTCCACTCCAACCCGAATGGGAAGAAGTTGGTGAAGTAGTGCTCGCGCATATGCACACCATGCCCGCGATTGACCAAGACCGTATTGGTGTCTGGGGAGTGAGCCTTGGAGGTTTCTACGCTGCTCGTCTGGCGAGCGCGAATCTGCCTATTCGCGCAACAATCGCGCTGGCCGGACCGTACAACTTGGGCGCGACGTGGAAGGACCTCAATCCACTCACGCGCCGCGCGTTCGAGGTCCGTTCGTTCTCCTCGTCGCCCGAAGAAGCAGAGCAACGTGCGTGGGACATGACGCTTGAAGGATTCGCCGAGAAGATCAGCCAACCGCTCATGGTGATCATGGGTAAACGTGACCGGCTCTTCCCTTGGCAGGACGGCGAGCGCCTCGCCAACGAGGCACGCGGCGAGAATACGTTCATCCTCCTCGAGGATGGGAACCACGGTTGTGCCAATGTGATCTATCGCCATCGTCCGCTGGGCGCCGACTGGATGGCAGCTCGACTCGGCATTGCTGCTCAATAACAGTCCGACTACGGAGCGAGGACGTTGGCCACCGAGTTCAACGAATTCCATCGTCGAAATTCTGCGTACCTGCCCATACGGCCCCGCCCTAGACGCATGGTGATCGCGTGAGTAGGCTTCATCCATGTTGACCCGAGCCAGGATTCTTGACTCAGCGGCGCTTGAAGTTGAGCGTAACGGAATGACGCAGTTCCGAGTGAAGAGGGTCGCGTCCGAGGCCGGTGTGTCCGTGGCGCTTCTCTACAGTTACTTTGACGACCGCGAAGACCTCATTGCCGAGACCATCGTTCACCGTTACTGTCAGGTGCTCCTCGGACTGGTTGAGATCTTCACGAAACCGCTGCAGAACGTGCAAACCACGGCCGACTTGCGCGCGGCGCTCCGGATAATGATCGCCGAAGCGCAAATCCCAGAACGTACCGAGGCGCGCATCCTTCGCATCGAAGGCATCTCATTCGCCAAACATAATCCGACCGCCTCAGCCGGGATTCTCGGCGCGAAGAAGGAGGCGAGCGATCGAATCCTGCGCTGCGTGCAGCCACTCGAAGACAAAAAACTGCTGGTCGAAGGCATGAGCGCCGTGGCGTTCGCTCGGATTTGGTACGCGCTGTTTTTCGGCCAGATCGCCCTCGAAGGCGAGCATGCGCTCTCCATTGATCCAGCGGATTGGCTGAAGGCGTTGCAGGTACTGTCGGACTCTGCTATCCGTCCCGAATACAGCGACCTCGCGTTCTAAGAGTTGAGTCGTAAGTCCCCGGGCGGGGAGCTACTTCTCAATGCCGAGTCGTGCGCAACCTTCGCGGGACCGAGATGTCTCGATCCGTTGGTCGATTGCGCCGTGCTATGGGCTTTGAGACGAGCAGTCCGGTGAGGATGTCTCAATGACCTGGCGCCTTGGGACACAAAGTCACTTCGACGTGGTGCCACCAGAGGGTGCGTTTGACTCGTCAGGGCATCTTGGTCCCCTGGTTTGGTTGATATTTGGTTGGTAGAAGTTGCGGTAAGTTCAGCCTGCAACACGCCCGCTGCGGCGTAGTTCACACGCGCGCTACGTGGATCACTGAGATCGGTGCGCACCACACAGGTGCCCAGCGCCGCCGACACCAGGTCCCCGTGACCAGTGAACCCACACACGCCACAACGGTGCACGCGAGTTGACAGATCCTTCTTTGACCTCCGCCCACAGAGGCAGTGACTTGACAGTGCCGTCGGTCCAGTCGCCACCTTGGTGAAGCTGCCACCGAGCCGTGCGACCAGTGCCGCGAGTTCAGCCGTGACCATGCCCGGCGCGAAGGCGTGGATGGATTTCCCCCAGAGCTTCGCCCAGGCGGTCAGGTTGCAATCTTCGAGCATCCAGTGCACCCCGTGCGTGGCGACGAGTTGCACCGCGACGTCGTGAGCTTTTGATTGCTTGGTGAGACTCTGGGCCCGGGCACTCTCACCGTGGCGCTGGCGCCGGTCGCGATACGCGCCGGAGAGTTGGTCACGACGATACGCCTGGCGCGGTACCCCGCTGGTGTGAGAGAGGCGTCCTCCGCGAGAGGTTGCGTCCGTCACTGGACGAAGTCCTCGTATAGCTCGACGTTCGTCGCGCTGAAGTTGGGCCTTGGACTTGGCGTACTGCGCTGCGTTGCTCGCCCTTCGTGACCGATCCACTCGTCGCAGTCCACGGCGCTTCTTGGCCTCAGCCCGAGCCAGGCGCTCGCGCTCATCTGGGTCAGCGCGCACCATGGTGCTGCGAGGGTCATGGTGACCTGCGTCCACGGACACCACCGCGAGGTTGGAGACGTTCACGTCGACGCAGGCCGTGCGATCAGTGGGTGCGAGCTCGAGCAGCGCCCGACTGCGTGGTGAGACGTAGCCCTCACCCAGCACCAGCAAGTGCATCTCGTAGCGCCAGCCGCCACTTTGTGAGGAGTCCGCGCGGCGCACGAGATCGATCTTGTGCCACAGGTCAGGTTGAGTGAGGAAGTGCACCACCCGGTCCCATGACCCTCGCCCTTGGGGTAGGCGCACCGGGAGCTGCAATTCTGGTTCATTCGACTGTGGTCCTCCGGCGAAGACCATCAGCAGGGGCCCGACGTAGGAAGACCACTTGGTCGCACCGGGTGTTTGCATTCTGTTTTTCTGACGCAGCACCGGGGTGCCGGCGGGTCGTGCCGCCACCTGGCTCAGCGTCGGGTGCGTACCCAAATCCCCGTGACGATAGGTGTCGAGGTGCCCCTCCAAGGTGCCATATAAGCGAAAGGTCTCCGACTTGTTTTCAGTGGTGTGCGACCTGGCCCGTCCGTGAATGGTGGCAAATTGGTGCAACGGCCTGACACGCAGAGGACCAGATCGGTGACCCGACGCGTCAGACCACAGGTGGCGCGCGGCGTCTTCGAAGACGGCGTCAGCCATGTGATACACCAGCGCCATGGATACGTGATCCGTCGCCCAGCCGCAATTCAGTGCATGGGCTCGCGCGAGTCGCTCGAAGCCATTGCGGTTAAGACCGAGGTCCTCAGCCACGATCTTCCAGCCCAGGGTGCCACGATCTTCCTTGCGGGCCCAGTACTCACGACAGAGTCGTTGGGCATCGCGTTGCAGAGCACGACGCAAGTTGTACATCGTGAAGTAGTAGGTCTCGAGGCGCTTGCGTGCGTGAGCGTCGGAGGTGTCAAGGGACGCGACGAAGGTCGACGTCGCCTGACTTGACGGCATGTGCCACGCCGCGGTCTTGTTCTTACCCCTGGTGCGGGGGCTGGCGTTGGCCGTAGACGTCACTCGTAGAACAGTGTCGCGACGCTGTGACATCGCACTCACATGAGAACACCATGACATCGTTACCTGGATGAAATTGCGTATCAACGCTTAGGGCCAATCACTGACCAAAGCGTCAGCCCGGGAAACGCGCCCTCGAAGCCTCGAGTTCTTTCACCGCCGCAGCCCGGCCCACCCAGTTCTCGACCTTGACCCACTTTGCTTCGTCCAAGTCCTTATAGACGGTGAAGAAGTGGCCGATTCTGTCGAGCGTCGCCTTTGGCACATCGGAGATATCGTTCGCTGACTTCCACCTCGGGTCATAGAGGGGCACGGTCAAGAGTTTGGCGTCTTCACCGTTTTCATCGGTCATGTTGCACATGCCGAGAATCTTCGTTTCGATCAGACAGCCTGGAAACGTTGGGTATTCGGTCAAAACGAGTGCATCGAGAGGATCTCCGTCACCACCGAGGGTGTCGGCTATGAATCCGTACTCGGCCGGGTAGCCCATTGACACAATGAGGTGGCGATCCAGTTTGATGGTGTGGTTCTCGTGGTCGTATTCGTACTTGTTGCGACTGTCACGAGGAATCTCAACGATGACGTTGACGGTGTCCATGAGGTCGTCTCCTTATTAATAGGGCATCGCAGCGATTACGCCCTCATCAATCGTACCCATCGACGATGGCGACCTTCCAGCTGACGCCCAAAGCCCTAGAACTGGGCGGACCTAGACTTTGCCGTCGTGAGGCCATGGCTCCACGCAGTGAGGAGATCTGATGAAACGAATTGGTGTAGTTGGCTGTGGCCTGATGGGCTCTGGTATTGCCGAAATTGCGGCGCGCGCCGGGGCTGACGTCACCGTAATTGAACGCGACGCTGACGCTTTGGCTCAGGGCAACGCCCGCGTTGAACGGTCGCTCACGAGGGCCGTCGCCTCGGGCAAACTTCCTGAGGACGAGGCCAATCGCGCTCGCGGAAACCTCACCTTCGGCGAGGACTTCGCCCTGCTCAGGGATTGTGAGATGGTGATTGAAGCCGTGGCCGAGGATGAGGATTTGAAGGTCGAAGTGTTCCGCAAGCTCGACCAAACATTGAAGGATCCGACCGCAATCCTGGCTACCAACACGTCGTCGATTCCAATCATCAAACTGGCCATGGTCACGAAACGACCCGAGCAGGTAATCGGGATGCACTTCTTCAACCCGGTGCCGGTCCTCAAACTCGTTGAAGTAATCTCATCGCTTCTTACGAGTGCCGACA